>Ga0207092_1161_pt1 | contig 10310 bp, 8 predicted proteins | sample Alteio_BWMinHeat_48_FD_153533 | JGI IMG/M metagenome (GOLD analysis project Ga0207092, IMG submission 153533) | Enriched cells from forest soil in Barre Woods Harvard Forest LTER site, Petersham, Massachusetts, United States -... | ecosystem: Environmental > Terrestrial > Soil > Temperate forest >... | reverse complement strand
TCTTGCCTTGCTCCGACGACTTGGCCCAACGTCCCGCGAGCAATCGGGCAGGGATGCCGTTGGCCCGCATGGCAGAGACAAACACGCCGCACAGTCCGCCGCAGTCGGAACACCCCGCGGTACAAATGTGCGAAGCGGCTCGATCCATCTTGTTCAGATACTCGTACTTGAAATTCCGCGAGATCTGCAGAAACACGCGGCGGGCGAGATCGACGTCCTCCTCGCCGGTCCGCCGATGCAGCTTGTGTTCCGAGAGCCAGATTTTGAACTCCGGCGTGCTGAAGTCGAGCATCGCGTTGGAGAGCAGATACTTGTTTCTGTCGGCGGACGATAAGTGCTCTGCACCAAGATGGGTCGAGACGTCCTCACGCGCCACAAGGTGCCGGCTGATGAGCGTGGCATCGATTTCCAAACGGGCAGTGGCCTTGTGTTTCTGGCCGGCTTCGGTGACCTTGAATCGCGAAACCAGCAGCGGCCGTCCCAGGGAACTCAGTTCGTGCCCCTCCTGGCCGTTGGGGATCAGCCGCGTCTGGACGTCGAACTGACTAGGGAGATTGGGGGGCTTCGCGGCGAACAACTCCCAGAAGTCGGCCGTCAGATTCGGCGTATGGACCTCGTAACTGTAAACCGCATGGACGGTTTTTGATCGCTTGTAGACCAAGGCGTAAGGGCCCTTGGTCACCGAGTCGTGCGACTTGGTCGCCGCGCGAGGTTCGGCGGCATAGGTTGCCGCGACCGCGCAACAGCCGACGGCAAGAATCAAAGCTTGCAAAGTCCGGATGATCCGACTTTGACGCAGACGCATGGCGAGTTCCCTGGTGGCAGGCCGATCGACTCGACAACTCTACCACATGGGTCGCGTCGCTACGCTATATCGTCTTGTTGAACCCGACAAAACTCTGCGGTCCGCCGAACTTGTTGAAATGATCCTCGTCCAAGATCGGCTCACGGGAACATGCCCAGGGCCTTGCGTTCGGCTCGCATGTAGTAAGGAAGGTGCGAATAGCGCTGATACGCAGGTCCTGAGCCCCGCGGACCGTAATAGCCTGGTTGAGTGCTGGGAATCGACCGGTAATTGTTGTAGTTAGTCCCGCCGCTCCTGGGGTAATAAGAATACGTCCGGCCCCGAGTGACCGTCCCTTGTTGCACCCCTTGACTCTGCGGACCTGCCGCCAGAACCAACGAACTGGACAGTATGACCGTCAATGCACCGATGAGCAGAATTCGTTTCAACATGGACCTCTCCTTGGGGAGGTTGTCCCCAAAAGCGTGTGTGACGATGCGGCCTCTGGTTCTATTCTAACCGCTGCCTCCGCAGAGACGAGCATTCAGGCATTCTTCGGCAAAAAATTTGCGGTTTTGTGAATAATTCGCTGGAGGGGGAGGCCGCATGACTAGCGACTGGTAATAACGACATAATACCATAAAGCGTTGGGACGGACCTGTTGTTACGACCCGAACAAAAATTGCGGAGGCCGACATGCCTGAACAACTCCCTCGAACTCTTCATCGCCGATCGTTCCTCGCTACGACGTCTGCTACCTTTGCGGGAGCGGCATTGTTTCAGCAACTCCGGGCTGCGGAGCGCCCTCAGGTGACGCGCCCTCGGGCGACGTCCGGCGACACGGCCGTCGAACCAAAATGGGACGAACGGCTTTCGATCACCGTCGGCCCTGAAAAAGCAGACCTGGTCGGCGCCGATGATCGCGTACTGCAGGCGGCGGTCAATTATCTGGCCCGATTCGGCGGCGGCACGGTGCGTGTTCTGCCGGGAACGTATCGATTGCGCAACGCGATCTACCTGGCGTCGAAGATCCGCATCCTCGGCTCGGGCGACGACAGCATTCTCGTCAAAGAACCTTCGGTCACGACCAAACTCTCTGCCGACAGCGATTGGTTCGACCAGGAGATCACGCTCACCGATGCCGCCGGCTTTCGCGTGGGAGACGGTATCTGCCTGCGGGCCAAGAACACCAGCAGCGGCGGAGAGAATGTCGCGAAACGGACACTCGTGGCCCGTGACGGCAAGCGATTCAAGCTCGATCGGGCTCTGCGCGAGAACTATTGGCAGATGGGCGAGGCCAAAGTCGCGACGTTGTTTCCGATCCTCAGCGGCGACGAGATATCGGACGTAACGATCGAGAACATTACACTCGACGGCAACAAAGAGAAGAACGAGAACTTGGACGGCAATTATGCAGGGTGTATCTTCCTGCAGGATTGCAGTCGCATCGCCATGGGCCACGTGACCGCCCGCAACTACAACGGCGACGGCATCAGTTGGCAAATCTGCCACGATACCAGCGTCGAAGATTGCCATTCGCACGACAACACCGGCTTAGGCCTGCATCCTGGTTCCGGTTCGCAACGTCCCATCATCCGTAACAACAAACTCGAGCGGAACGACATCGGCATCTTCTTCTGCTGGGGCGTGAAGTATGGCCTGGCCGAGAAGAACACCATTCATGACAACCGCCGTTATGGCATCTCGATCGGCCATCGCGACACCGAGAACCTGATCTGCGACAACGACATTCATCGCAGTGGTCAGACGGGCGTATTGTTTCGTCCCGAGCGCGGCAAGGATTTCGCCCCGCACCGCAACACGTTGGAAAACAACCGCATCGTCGACAGCGGCCCGGCAGGTGGCATCGGCGTCGATGTGCAAGGCCAGACCGAGTCGGTTACGATCTCCAAGAACGACATTCGCGAAACCCGCGACCCCATGCAACGGATCGGCGTGCGGATTGGCGCCGAGACGCAGGATATTCGTCTGGCGGAGAATCGGATTGAAGGCTTTGCGACGCAGGTTGCGGATCTGCATTCGTCGGGTAAGTAGGTCCAAATAAGGCGTTCATTCGTAGCATCTATTGACGGCTCATGCTGGGTTTTCCTGGGTACGCTCGGCCCTGCACCATTGACGAACCCAGGTCCAGCAACGATCATCTGTCTGACGAATCCGCCCTCAATTCGCCTCTTCCCCGCCACCCGCGCCGCGAGTCATCTTGATGGACCCTCTTTGGATCTTGGCCGCCGGCATCGTCGTCGTCGTGGGAGGCGTGCTGATCTTCAAGTTGCACGCCTTTCTGGCGTTGATCTCGGGCGCCTTGATTGTCGCCGCCATGACGCCCGCGGCAACATTGGAGAACTTCGCCGCGTCGCGCGTGAAGAAGAATGAATGGACGCAAAAGCAGGCGGATAAGTTCTTGCATGAGGAAACGGTGGGCAACCGCGTCGGCGATTCGTTCGGGCGGACCTGTGGCACGATTGGCGTGCTGGTGGGCCTGGCGTCGATCGTCGGCAAGTGTCTGCTGGACAGCGGAGGGGCCGACCGCATCGTGCGTTCGACGTTGCGAATCCTGGGCGAAAAACGTGCGGCGTTAGCGTTTTTGAGCAGTGGATTTCTGCTGGGAATTCCGGTCTTCTTCGATACCGTTTTTTACTTGATGATCCCGCTGGGCAAGGCAATGCGAGTGCGAACGGGACGGAATTATCTGCTCTACGTGCTGACCATTATCGCCGGCGCGACGATGACGCACTCGCTGGTCCCGCCTACGCCGGGACCTTTGGCCGTGGCGCAGGAACTGGACATCGATCTGGGACTGATGATTCTGGCCGGCTGCATCGTCGGGGCCGTGACCAGCCTGATTGGTTATTTCTATGCCCAGTGGGCCAATCGCCGTTGGGAGATTCCGCTGCGCGATTCGGCCACGGCGTCCCTCGAGCAACTCGAACAAGCGGCGCAGCGTGAGACACATGAACTGCCGCCGCTTTGGCTGTCGTTGCTCCCCATCATTCTGCCGGTGATTTTGATCTGCGGCTCGACCGTATTGCCGGACAGTTTTCGAGTTAAGCCCGGAAAACCCGCGCCCGAGGAATGGCAAACCAATGTCGCAACGGTCGTCGACGCACTGGGAAACTCGAACGTCGCCTTGATGATCTCGGCGGTGGCGGCGATGTTGACGCTCGTCTGGTATCGCCGAACCAGTCGCAGGCAACTGGCCGACGCGGTACAGTCGGCGTTGACCTCGGGGGGCGAGATCATCCTGGTGACGGCGGCGGGAGGCGCGTTCGGCGGCGTGTTGCAACAGACAATGATTGCCGACCGCATCAAGGAGCTGGCCCCCGACGCCCAATCGCTGATGTTGATTCCCTTGGCGTTTCTGGTGACGACGGCAATTCGCACGGCACAGGGCTCGGCAACCGTGGCGATGATCACCGCGGCCGGCATTCTCAAACCCTTTGCCGCGGCGAGCGACTTGCCGTTTCATCCCGTCTATGTGGCACTGGCGATTGGTTGCGGCTCGAAGCCCTTCACCTGGATGAACGATAGCGGTTTCTGGACGATTTCGCGGATGAGCAGCCTGACCGAAGGCGAGACGCTCAAGGCTGTGACGCCGCTAACGGCGATCATGGGCTTTACGGGGTTGTTCGTGGTGCTGTTTGGGGCATGGATGTTTCCGCTGATGTAAGAAAGCCGACCCCAACTCCAATGTCACGGATGACTTTTGGCTGCCTCATTATCAACTCGTTCAAAGTCCGAGCCACTGTCGCAACGATTGCTCCAGTTGTTGGGCGTCATTCTGGGATAACTTGCCCAACAGGCGTACAACCAATGCCGAATCAACCGTGTACGGACCACGCTTGATCGCGGACGAGACGTGCAGTCCCGCGGAACTTGCATCGCGGATGACGAACTCGCCCGGTAATAAAGAGCCAATTCGACTGGTTAGCGGAACGATGAAATTGTCTTGCGACACATGCGGCGCATGCACCACAATCGCAGGGCGGACCTTGGAACTACTCAAATCCGAGAACGGATAGCGGACGAGGATTACTTCATCCTTGGAGTAACTGGGCATACACGTCGTCCTCGGTGTTATCCCAGATTGCCGCTAACGAGGCCTCGCTCACTTTCTGCCAGTAGTGATGCTCCTCATCCGTCAGCAGTGTGACTAGCACTGTAGCTCCCTCTGGCAATTCAATTTCTTGCGAAGGCTCGATCTTGCCGTTCCGAATTACACCCCACACAGACTTTGGCATGATTGCGACTCCTCAGGGCCGACTTGCGTGGACAGGGACATTTGCATCAGGGCAATTGATCGAATCTGTCAACCTACTTGATTATACTTCCGTTTGGATCCCTTTCCAGCACGAACAGCCATTCGTAAACCGATGCAACCGCCATTTCGACGAGGTCTCCGCTGCCAACGCTTTAATTCGGCCAAATCTAAAACGTCGAGCAATCGCATTTCTAATCCGGCAGCAACTCCGCCGCCAGCGCCGCAGGGCATTGCGACAAAAACAATCGCGTCCCTCCCAGGCCGCCATGGAACACGGTCTGCACTGAGGGCACCAGTGTAGTCGATGTCGCTAGATCTCCCCCATCACCTGGATTCACGTCCCAGCGTCCGAGAGCCGACGAACATATCTCCACCCGCACTCGATGACCGGCGCGAAACAAATGCCCCACGTGCCACAACACCACGGTGTAATCCGCAGGCTTGTTCGGCACGGGCAATCGTGGCCTGGCGTAGCCGTTGCGAAATCGGGCTCTTAGAATGCCATCCCGCAGACAGATGCTTCGCCCATCCGGATATTCATCCACCAGCCGTGCGACCCAGTCGATATCCCGCGCGGTCGTCGCGCCGCGAACTATGACCCGCACGTCGCCCAGCGCCAACATTTCCTGGTCTAACGGCTTCGATCGATACACCAGAACATCTTCGCGGACGTCGGGCGATGTGTTGTAGGGGGCCAATTCGACGGGAAAGCCTTCGCTGCGCACTGGGTTCGGCCGAGCCGGGTCGAAATGATACTGCCGTTCTCCCCGCGTAATGGCGGTCGGGCTGACGCCTCCCGCAGCCGTCAGATACCAGGGACGCACGGTGACTTCTTGTGGCGGCCAATCGGGCGCCTCGATCCAACGCCACGCTCCGGTGACAAAGATCTCGGCCGAAGGCAATTCGCGACCTTCACTTTTCAGGTGTTTATCGAACCACGCCAATTCATCGACAAAGAGGTCGCGCACCGCGGCTTGCGCGACGAGTACACGCTCGTGGTCGGGCAAATCGTCCAGCCAAGGCGCTTTGAACTGATGATTCCAAGGCCCTAGAACCAATCGCTGGCCTCCGGCTTTTCCGCCCAAGGCATGATAGGCCAGCACGCTGCCACGTCCGCTGTTGTCCCACCAACCGGAAAGATGCAGCGTCGGAATTTGCGTTCCCGGCAGACCGGGGAGCCAGGAACGAGCTTTCCAGTAATCATCGCGCCGCCAATGCTGCATCCACTCGCGAATGAACGGGTTTCGCAAACCGAGCCTGACGTCGGCGTCGATCAGCGGCCGACCGCTCAAACATTGCCGCACGCGCAAAGTGGCTTCGGGGCTATCATCGTCGGGCTGACTCGTGGCACCAGTATTTTGCCAGGCCCACATATAGTCGTTCAGGTCGTAGGCCCCGCCTTGAAAAGGGACATTATCGAACGGATCGGCCGGCGCCGATTTACAAACCATCGCCCGCAAACAGGGGCCCGCTTGCGGCGCGGCCAGCAATTGATTCATCGCCGAATACGAATGGCCTCGCGTTCCCACGAGACCATTGCATTCAGGTAATCGCGCGGCCCATTGCAACACCTCCGGCCCGTCACTCTTTTCATGAGCCGCCGGGTCCCAAATGCCGCCGCTACGATATCGGCCGCGGACATCGACCGCGAGGAACAAATATCCGCGCGCCGCGTAGTTCTCGCCCAAGGATTTCAAAGCCACTGCGCTATAGGGCGTTCGCTGGACAATTACAGGCCAGGGGCCAGCACCGTCGGGCACATACAAATCACCCACCAGATCCGTGCCATCCCACATGACGATTCGCAGATTCGTGCGCATTCGCGAGGACGCCGTTGGTAGCTGAACTTTGCGGGACGTTGCGAAGTCGCTATAGATGCCAGACATGAACGTCCCAATCAGTCGCGCGACGCTAGACTCAAGAAGTAGCTCAAGAGCCACGTTTGATGATGAGCGGGGTTACCTTGCAATAACAAATCCTCACCCTGCATGCTCACGTGATGGCGGCCTCCCGCAGAAATCACGTCCCCCTCGCTGCCATGCCAACGGCCAGTGGTGCACGCCGCGAAGAATGCCGCCGCTGAGCCTGTGCCGCACGAACTGGTCGGCCGTCGCACTCCGCGCTCGAACGTGCGGATTCGCAAGCCTTCTGGCGTAACGCCAACGAGATTCCAATTGATCCCCGCTTCGCTCCAACTCTCGCAGATAGTTTGCCCTAGGGAAACAAGGCCTTCGCCAAAGGGATCGTCCACTCCCATCAAGTCGTCGACAAAACTGACCGCGTGCGGCTCGCCCGTGTCGACACACAGAGGCGAGTTTTGCAGCATCGACAGTTTCAATCGGTTCTGGTCGAGCATCTGCGGCCGACCGAGATTGACCCGCACCGCATCTCCCAGCATCTCCACGTTTCGCACGTCGGGGCCGCATTGCAGTCGCACCTGCTTGCCTCCACAGACATCATGCCAGCGGAGGCCGGCGTACAGCAAGCCATTTGCACAATGGCTGGCCAATCGTCCGTCGCCTCCCACGACCCAGAATGTCCCCTCGCCGCTCGTCTCCTGCGGAAAAAGGTGCAAAGTGTCGTCCACCCGCGGTCCCGTTGCGCAGACCGTGCGGGCGAAGTCCTGCCAAAAAGCCTGGTACTCGTCCGTCGCGCCATCTGTGGGATCAAAACAGGCCGGCCGCTGATGCCATATCAGCACAAAGCGGTTCTGAAATGTCTCGCCGACGTCCAATCGTAGTGATTGCAGATCAAGCGTCTTCGCCCGCACGGCGAGGCTCAAAAATGCCGAATCCCGGTCCATGGAATGGGTCAACCCGGCCGTATCAGACTCGCGGACATTTGCCGGAACTGCCATGGAGTGGGACGGTTGCTGGCTAAGGGAGTGATTGGGTTGCGGTCGAGACCCGCGCTCGGCCAAGATCGGGCCGACCGAATCGGGATTTCCCCAGCTTACCGCCCCCCGTCGATGCTCGCCAGCAGTCAGTGATTTGCGGGAGAAGCCGCAGAACAGGTTGCTTAGCGTTCTTGCCAGTCTTGCGACCTGGGGGTAAATTATTTCAATCCAGCGACCGCTTTCCGGAGGGTAAGCGAATTGGCCAGCGGTCTGACTCGAAATCAGATGCCCCGAAAGGGGTTGTGGGTTCGAATCCCATGCCCTCCGCCTCTAAAGGTTAACACGGCCCGCAAAGCCTTTCAAAACAAGGCGTTGCGGGCCGGATTTGTTTGTCAACGCAGGTGTTTTTCGCTGCTTCCGGCAACTGCTGGCCTTATTCAGCGTCCCGGGCCTCAATCACCACCGCGACCTGTTTTCCCTGACGTTCTTTGACGGTCAAAGTGACCACGTCACCGACCTCGACGTCGCTGAGCTTTGCGGACTTGCCGTTGAGGGTGATCTTGGCATCGTCGGCGACGTCAAACTGCTTGTTGTCGCCGTTTTTCGCGATGATCGCGATCCGCCCCTCCCCCGCGGTCGAGACTTTCCCTTCGTGGATTATGTCCGCCGCCCGCACGTCATTCGTGAGGATCGACGTCATCAGCACTCCCGCCGTCAACACGATCAAGAATCGCCACATGGTAAGTCCCTCCTGAGTTTTTGGAACCACCTTCGAAATCGGAAACCCCAGACCATTTTACAACATTTGTAGGCCAATCACGATGGTGGAGCAAATGGCATGCCGAATCGGGTTACCAATTATTAATCCTTCACTTCGACCTATCTGGACAAGGCTCGCGTATTGGATGCTGTCGGACAGAATTGTCTGTGTACCGCGGTTCAAAACACAAGATGTGGAGGGCCCGATCCGTGAGGTGCATTTCTTCCGCCTACCTGCTTGCGTTCGTTGCGGGATTGTCAGCACTCGGAGTTGTCTACCCTGCCTGGGCCGATCCGGAAAAGACCACGGCTCAAGACGAGGCCGCCAGGCTCGTCCGGACCGCTTTGGAATCAGAAGCCACCGGCAGTACGTCCGACCGCGAATCATGGTCGAACGAAGCCCTGCAGAAGTCGCCGAACTACACCCCGGCCCGTTGGCTGGCGGGCTATGTTCGCCAAGACGGCAAATGGCAATCGACCGAAGATGTGCAAAAGCAAGCCGCCGTCGATTCACGGCTCGAACGATATCGCCTCTTGCGGGACGCTGCGACCGATAGCCTCGAGGACAATGCGAGGATTGCTCGCTGGTGCCGCCTGCAACGATTGAACGACGAAGAACGGGTCCATTGGCTGCGCGTTTTGGAATTGCAGCCCGACCATCTCGAGGCTCAGGGCCAACTTCGTCTGCAGTGGGTCAATGGTTCCTTGATGACTCCGGAGAAGTTTGCCGAGTTTCAGGCCCGCACTCGCCAGGTCGAGCATGACTTGAAATTCTGGAAGCCCCGAGTGCTGGGCTGGGGACGCACCTACGAGCGAGGAACGACCGAACAACGCGCGGTGGCCTTTTCCGAGCTTGCCAATCTGACCGACCCGGCTGCCATCAGGGCCTTGGAGTGGGGCGTCTCGACGAAGGAATTGGCCAAGGCGCCGCTGGAATTTCGCCAGGCAATCATCTCGACGTTGGCCGCCATGACGGACCAGGAAGCGACCGAGGCTTTGGTGCGCATCGCCGTCAGCACTTCATTTTCGGAGTTGCGCGACGCTGCCGCCACGGCGCTCAAGTCCCGACCTATTGCCAGCTATGCCCCCATGCTGCTTTCGGCCATGGTTTCTCCCGTGACGACGGAGTTCTCGATCCAGCCCGTTGGTGGAACCGTCGTCTATGAACACAAGTTTTTCCGCGACGGGGCGGAAATCAGCGACTACGCCGAAAACGCGACCACCATCTGGACCATGTACGACGGCAGCAATTCACAATTGCGATACACGGCCCGCGGTGAGCGTGCCCGAACCGACGCGGTGCGCAGGGCCTACAGCGAAGCAGTGGCCGTCGCCTCGCAAGCAGAAGGCGCCGTCGCCCAACAGAACAAGATCGTCCTGGAACGCAATCAGCGGATCCAGCAGATTCTGCAACAAGCCACCAGCCTCGACTTGCCCGCCGAACCACAAAAATGGTGGAAGTGGTGGCAAGATTACAACGACACGTATTCCTACGGTCCCAAACCAGTGCGCAAGTACAGCTATAGTTCGCAATTCGTCGAAACCTATCGGATTCCCACCCGCTGCGAATGCTTCGCCCGCGGCACCACCGTCTGGACTCTCACCGGACCCATGGCGATCGAACGCATCAAGGTGGGCGACCGCGTCTTGTC
>Ga0207092_1147_pt2 | contig 10475 bp, 14 predicted proteins | sample Alteio_BWMinHeat_48_FD_153533 | JGI IMG/M metagenome (GOLD analysis project Ga0207092, IMG submission 153533) | Enriched cells from forest soil in Barre Woods Harvard Forest LTER site, Petersham, Massachusetts, United States -... | ecosystem: Environmental > Terrestrial > Soil > Temperate forest >... | reverse complement strand
TCACAGAGCAATCGCTCATTGCGGTCGCGGAAGACAGGCGGAGCGACTGCCCTGTAAGGCAGCCTTCTCCAAAAAAGTCGCCGTCGTTCAGAATGCCGGTTGTGGCTTCCTTCCCGCTCTTCGACACAACGGTGAGTTTTATCTTTCCTTTTTGAATGTAAAAAACAGCATCGGACGAGTCGCCCTGAACAAAGATCGTGTGCTTTTTGGGAAACGCAAGAATTTTCCTACCGCCGTTGATGGTCGAAAGGAAGGTCTTGGTATCGAATCTGCTGAGTTTCCTGGCCTCTACGACAGATTTCATGATCGGCCCCTTTTCAAGAGTTCCCCATACGCAGAGTGCAACTTCCTATGATGAGGGATGAATGAATGCGTAAGAAGGCGAGAATAACGTCAGCATTTGCGGAGCGGAACTGCTCCGCACTCGACGTAATAATGATTTCACCGTGGATGTCGAAAGTCAACGGCTCGCATTAAAGAGTGCGCCGAATAGGGCGCGACACGTGAGAAACACGTTCCGCTTTTGGCGTTCCAACTCAACATGTGCAGGCGGCCCTATGATCCGGCATTTTCATGGGCAACGGTGATCATTATTGCTCAGACCGTTTCAAGCATGATTTGATAATGTCGAGTCTGACCTGGGTATTTGCAGGTTTCTACCCGGATTTGTACACAACCCATAGACATAACTGGAGGGCGCCGAGGATGGGAAGTGAGGTGTTTCATGAAGAAAGTAATGTTCGTAGTGGCAATGGTAAGTCTGGGTACGTTGTGCTGGGCAGGGTCGGCGCGCGAAGATGCGACCGCACGGCTTTACAAAGCCTCCAGCGTAATGCACGAAATTATGGGGATGCCTGACAAGGGAATCCCGGAAGAAGTGTTAGAGCATGCGAGGTGCGTGGCCGTCATACCCCACATGGTCAAAGGTGGCTTTATCTTCGGAGCTAAAGGAGGCAAGGGCATTGCTACCTGTCGCACGGGAAATGGATGGAGCGCGCCAGCGTTCATCACGATTTCAGGCGGAAGCTGGGGACTGCAGATCGGTGTAGAAGCTGTGGACCTGGTACTGATCATTCAGAATGAAAAAGGGATGCAAAAGCTGCTTGAGAGTAATTTTCACATTGGTGGAGACGCATCAGCGGCAGCGGGTCCAGTTGGACGACACGCCGAGGCCGGTACCGATTGGAAGTTGGATACAGAGATCCTGACTTACTCTCGTGCCAAGGGTGCATTCGCTGGGCTCACGTTGGAAGGTGCATCGCTCCGTCAAGACAATGATTCACGGCAGGCGATCTATGGAGACAACGTCACTACTCGGGCTTTGCTATTGGGCCAAGTACCGGCTCCAGCCGCGGCGCAGCCGTTCCTGGCGGAAATTCGCGAAGCAAAAGTCCAGGCCAGAGTCGGCAAGAGGTAGGGCCTTGCTATCTCGGCGAAAACCTCGACTTCCGAACTGAGCTAATGTGAACAGCTTAATAATTCTGAATAAGACACAATCCAGACACTAGCCTAAAAGGGATTCTTCGTTTCTCCCCCAACCGCTCAGTGGAGGACATAATGTGGATTGCCAAGCATCTGAGGTTGTCACACGCCTATTCAGAACTTGAAACACTGACTGCGGAACGCACGGCAGAGCTGCAACTACTTACTCACCGTCTGCTTAAAGTGCAGGACGAAGAGAGACGAAAGTTAGCGCGCGACCTGCACGACACCACGGGCCAGACGCTGGCGGCGCTGAAAATAGCTGTCTCGCAACTGAAGGAAACCTGCAAGGAAGTGTCGGCCGCTCTGCCGCTTGTTTCCTGTGTTGAGGAGATGGCTGATCAGGCAATTGGAGAGATTCGAACGCTGTCGTACCTGCTGCATCCGCCACTATTGGACGAGGTCGGATTTGCATGCGCGGCCGAGTGGTACATCGAGGGATTCGCCAAGCGCAGCGGAATAAACGTACAGGCAGAGATCACGGAACCGCGTGAGCGATTGCCGCGAAACGTGGAGATCGCTCTTTTCCGTGTCCTGCAGGAGAGCTTGACCAACGTGCATCGCCACTCCGGCGCTTCGGATGCGAGCATCCATTTTCAACATGCGGGCGACGCCGTGATTCTGGAGATACGCGACTTTGGGAAGGGTATCCCCGAGGAGCGCTTGCGATTGCTTCGTGGAGTCACCGCAGAAACAGGCGTCGGTTTGGCCGGGATGCGCGAGCGATTGCACGAACTGAACGGGAGGCTGGACATAGAATCCGATGGTCGCGGCACGAACATGCGAGCCACCGTTCCACTCGGCTTGAGAACTCCCTCCGTCCCGTTGGAGGCTCGTGGGGCAGGCTACGCATTAGCATGCGCCTAGGAGAACGCGGGTACTGTAACGCGCCGGGGCGGCCACAAGCGGGATGAGATGACAAGAAGTTGTCATCGGCATCCTCCAGCGCATGTTAAAAGTGAAATTGTCTAACCTTCTGCCCCGGCGCAAGCCGGGGCTTTACACATCCACATCGCCACGAAGATGAGTGTAAAAGGCGGCGGTCACGATAGCGCAAACGCACTTACTTGATTTCAGCTTCCCTGGTCTCACGTGCTGTCGGTATCTTCACTTCTGTGATGTGAATTAGATTCTTGTCCGGGTGGATGTAACCTGTCGCGTGTACGTAGTGTCCTTCGTGACCCTTAAGAATCTCCGGATTGCCCACCTTCCAGGTCCTTTGCTCGGTGACAAATCTCAGCTTGTCGCCACCTTCCTGAACCGTACCCATGATGGTTGTCAGCCGAGTCCCCATGTCCGCCGGAGTCGGCGTTGCCTGATTGCGAGCGTCTTGTGAGAGCGCACCAACGACACTTAGACATAAGCACAGCGATAAAATGACCAACAACAACACTCTCATAGATGGAGCCTCCGGTTCAGACGATGAAAGTCTTTGACAATTTGTAAACCAGGAAGGCGGAGTTCAACCGCCTTCCCAGACCGCCACAATTACAGATCTCTTACGCCGCTACAGCAACGTTATGGAAGGTCGAGGTAACGGACTCAAAGGTCTGAACCTTGGGTGTTCCATCGACTAGTCTTGCAAAGGTCTTCAACACTTCCGGGTAAGTGTTGGTGTTGTAGGCGTCTGCATTTGCTTTACTCTCCCACAGGCTGATCGCAACCACGTCTAGACTGCTGGGATTTGACAATGTGATTTCGTCTTTGAACCCCTTCTGCTTGTGAAGTAAAGGAAGGATGTCTTTCTCAACGCTACGGGTGTAATCAGAAAGCATATTGGATTTCAGATGAACAGAGACGACGCGTGCAAACATGGGCAACCTCCTTAGGTTGGGGTTGCTAAGAGATAAAACTTCAGATGGGCTGACTTAGTTCAGGGAACCTGAAAGAGGGGAAGGTGGAGACCGCCTCACTTACGACCCTAGTCTCATGGGGTAGATCTGTCAAGCTGTCCGGCTTGCGGTTTGATGAACGCTCGTCCAACGTTATGCGTACAATACAGCATGGGTTATTTAGAAGAATGTGATTCAGGAACAATCGAACGTCTGAGCAAGCAGAGTGGATTGCTCCTAAGAACGTATCAGGCTGAACTGGCCAAGGATCCTACCGGCCATGGCACGAAGTCTTCACGCAGCAACATGATTGCCCTTTGGCACACGATTCGGCAGATTTATGGAAAGGCCGTTGCTCGGGGCGTGGCCAATCTTGTTTGCGCAAATACAAAACGGCATTCCACAACCTAAGTTATTTCGTCCAACTATTAGTCTGGCTGTACTTGCCTTCGGGATAGTCGTTGACGGCCCGGTGGGATCAGCGTAGCATCGAAGATGAGTGAGTCACCCCTTTTCCTCGTTCAGATCCTCTGAACTAAGTCAGTCCATCTGAAGTTCTCCCCGCTTAGCTGCAACAATTTCAGGAGGCTGACGTGATTGCTACAAAAAGCAGCATTCGTTTGGCACCTTCCGCACAATCAGAATCCTTAATTAAGGACAATGCGCCTATCGCCGTTGCGGATTCAGCAGTGCAAGCTCGGGCTTATGAACTGTACGAGCTTCGCGGCAGAGTGGATGGCCACGCGGAACAGGATTGGCACCAAGCAGAACTCGATCTGAGGGCCGGACCGCAAACAAAGCGGAGAGTTTAGCAAAGCATTGCGTGAAAACTCACGCTTCTGAAACGGGAGTTGTTTTATGGTCTGCCAACAGTTGGACGCGCTGGAATGGGAATTTGTTCAGGCAAGGGCGGAAAGCCGGGACCTAGATTCGTTGGGATGGACAGATCGCGAGTTTTCATGTCTTGTTGCGATACTGGATCACAAGCGGGAGGGGCATCAGGGCGAACCCTGTTCGGGAAAACTTGTATAAAAGTGAGCAGTTATCGGATCGATAAGCAAGTAACTTTGTCGTAAGTCAGAAAAGCTTCAGGGCGTGGTTAGGGGTCAGCGGCGGAATAGCGACCATTCTGACCCTCACGATTACGCATCAGCACCGAATTCAGCACTCTTCAGGCCGGACTCACGCGAGTTCGGCCTTTTTTCGCCTGGATGCGAGGACGCCACGTACGGCCCCTCGGGCCGTATAGGTCCTAAACACTCCTCAACTTGGATTAGGTTCCTTTGACGGGTTAGCCGGTTCATTCTCGGTGCCACGCAAGGAATTGATGGAGCCAATCCCGAACTGAGCTTTCTTGCTCAGACTTCAGCACTTCGGACATGAGAGAGTTTCAACAGAACAATTGTCGGACAAAACAGAGCCTTCAGTTTGTTTGTCCAGAGTCGTGCCTCCCAATCCACCCAACCCGCAGCAGCACAGCAGCATCGGGTACGCGAAGGATTATCGGGCAAGAGGAAGAACAATGCGCATCATGTCCTCCATTCGTTCGCCGCTGTTTGCACTCGTACTGCTGGCCATGTCGGCGGCAGCGTACGCGCAAGTCAGCATATCGGTCTCATTCGCCCCACCAGAGCTCCCTGTTTACGAGCAACCTCTTTGTCCGGGCGAGGGTTATCTCTGGACCCCCGGCTACTGGGCGTACGCCAACGATTACGACGATTACTACTGGGTACCAGGCACGTGGGTGCTGGCTCCCCAACCTGGCTTGCTCTGGACTCCAGCGTACTGGGGCTGGGGCGGCAATAGCTACGTCTTCTATCAAGGCTACTGGGGTCAGCAGGTCGGTTTCTATGGCGGAGTCAGTTACGGGTACGGATACTTCGGAGAGGGATACCAAGGTGGACGTTGGCAGAACGGGCAGTTTTATTACAACCGTTCAGTGAACAATGTGAACGTCACCAACATTCATAACGTTTACAACACAACGGTGATCAACAACACCACGGTGAACCGGATCAGCTACAACGGCGGCAATGGCGGGATTGCTGCGCGTCCGAGGCCCGAAGAGGAGGCTGCGGCACGTGAGAGACATACGCCGCCCGTGGCCGCTCAGACGCAACACGAACAGGCTGCCCGCGCACAACCAGAGCTTCGCGCTTCAGTGAACCATGGCACGCCAGCGGTCGCGGCTACTCCTAAGCCAGGCGCATTCAGTGACCGCGCCGTTGTGCATGCGAAACCAACAGGGACACCTTACAGCGCTCCGGTGAAACGCGCCGCAGTTCAGCCAACGGCCAGTGCACCGGCGGCGCATCCAGAGAACAATGCTGCTCGCGGGGATCGGCCCGCTTCGAATAGTCAGCCGGAACCGAATCGAGCTCCAGCAGCACGACCAAATCAGCCTGAGCCGAATAGGCCGGAACCCAACCGTCCGCCCGCGGCCCAGCCCCCGGAACGACAGCCGGAACCGAACCGAACTCCATCAGCACAGCCGAACAGGACAGAGCCCAACCGCAATGAGCCTGCTCAGCGGCCCATGACTCCGCCGCCGAACGGGCGTTCGCAGCCCGAGCGCACTCCTCCTCCTGCGGAAACGCGGTCTGCACCGCAACAGCGGCCGCAGCCTGCTCCCATGAAGGCGGAAGAGAAGAAGCAGCAGAATGAAAAATCGAAGGGGGATGAGAGGCCGCAATAATCGCACCTCGGACGACGAGGCAGACTCGACATTGGCTCTCAACTCACGAAGGAGGGGACAATGTCCCAAACAGTATTGGACAGAACCGCTGGAGCATCAGTGAATCAGCTCGCCAGCTTCCCATGCAGCCAGTGCGGTCGCCGATGCAAACAATAGAGGATGGCGTCGGAGTCATGAAGCGTGCCGCAAAACAAGACTGCTCTTCGCGTGGACCTGCCAGCCCAAGCCCGCGCAAATGGCAAGGGTTCTTAACGATCGCGCCTCTATGTCATGCGGCAAACAGGTGCGGAGCTTTTTGTGGGACTTCCGATGATCTCCATGAACGGCATGCTCTGGCTTTTCTTGCGCTGGTCAAACGCCCTCAGCCAGGCCGTAGTTCCTTGCTTTCTGAAGACGGCAATAGAAGAACAGGGTTAGTCGTGCAGAACTACGCTGAGCAGCGAGCTGTGGACCTGTAGCCCGCCGTTGTAGTGAATAAAGCCCAATTTTCTGAAGCGATTCATGAAGAAGCTCACGCGCGAGCGGGTTGTACCAATCATCTCCGCCAGCATCTCCTGACTGATCTTCGGAACGACAGTCTCAGGCCTGCCTTCTTTGCCAAAATTAGCCAGCAGCAAAAGGATCCGTGCCAGCCTCTTTTCGCTCGAATTGAAAAGCTGGTCAACCAGATCTTCTTCGTAACGAATGTTCCGCGCCAACAAATAGGCCACGAACATGTCGGAAAACGCGTGTTCCCGATGAAGCGCTTCCATCATGGCTTTCTTGTCGATTCGCAGAACAGCACATTCCGTCATCGCGGTGGCGGCGCCCATGCGAAGCGGCTGGCCCGCCAGGCAACCCTCGCCGAAGAAGTCTCCATCCTTTAGTATCCCGATCGTCGCTTCCTTTCCAATCTTGGATACCACAGTGAGTCGAACTCTGCCTTTCTGGATGTAGAACACCGAGTCGGCAGCATCCCCTTGCCCAAAGACTCCTTGTTTCGCTCGAAACAAAACAGATTTCCTGCCGTTGCCGATGGTCGCAAGAAAAGTGTTGGGGTCGAACCCGTAGGCCTTCTTGGCCACAGCTTTGGAAACCATGCGGCCCCCCCGGGGAATCATCGGCAACTTCCTGCCAGTTTCCAGTCACCGTTTCTTTCAGTCTCGAAACTAGCACTGTCCCAGTCATACGGGTGAATTCTTAGTAAGTTTCAGCGTAATGCGGACTATTGATCTCCGTGAAGATATCAACGCTCGATGTCGGAGGGGGGCCGATCGTTAGGGCTGGTATAGATTTTTAATTGCAGGTTACGATTCTTTGGGATACGATTTCTCGCATACGGATAGGATAGCCGATGATAAGGAGGCCATCCATGGCACGTAACGGAAACGACACCCATTATGCGTCGCTGAATCGATCTGATGTCCCGCAAGGTCGTAAAGGAAAACATCGGAAGGCGGTGGCGAATATTTTGGGTGATCTTTCAAAGCTGAACGCCAAGCAGGCGATCAAGATTCCGCTGAGCAGCCTGGATGGCGAGAAGATGCAGAATCTTCGCTCTGCTTTGAATCGCGTAACGCGAGAGAGAAATATCCCCGTGGAAACGTCGAGCGACGAGAAATACCTATACGTTTGGCGCGCCGACCCGCCCAAGAATAACGGAGCGACCGAGTAGCAGAACCAGCACGCACAAGCGAGCAGACACATGGGCGTGATTCTGCCCGGGGCGATCCATCTCTCCAACAGCGCGGCAGCGAGTTGTGGATCTCCCATCCGTACTCCTAGCCTCCTCGAATACTCCATCAACCCTTTCTAAGCCTCTTGTTTCATATCTGACCTCGATATGATCCGTTCTGTACAGTATCGCCAGTCCAAGTGAGCGAATGTATGGTGGTGTGTGTAAATCGAGGAGGGGAATGTTCTTAGCCAGCAAAATCGCTTGGGCCGGATGCGTCTTCCTATTGCTGGCGACAGGGATTTCGGGACCACGCCCGAGGCCGTCTACTACAGGCGTGGACCTCAGGAAAGAAGCGCCAGCGGTCCCGCATCCGAACGATGTAAATAGGATGCAGCAGGCTCTGCTAGACAAGGGATACTACCGCGGGAAGGTGGATGGCGTGATCGGTCTGCGGACCCGAGCCGGAATTCGCGCATATCAGAAGGCCGAGAACCTGCCTCTCACGGACCGGCTTGATAAAAAGACGGCTGTGAGACTCGGAGTCAGCCCTGAGGTTCGCGAGCAGACAGGCTACGAGATCGCGCCAGACAAGCCTTCGGCAGGCACAACGTGGACCAAAGGTTCGGGACGCACCCGCAAGACACTCCAGAAGACAGTCAGGAAATGAATCGCTCGTCAAAGCTGACTGGGTACTTCGACAAAACACTGCAACCCCGCAAACGAAAAGGCCGTCGGCAGTTCCGTATGAGCATATTTGCTCAGACCTCCCAGACCCTATTTGATAAGGTCGAAATTGTCCCGGTGCGCCCAGCTATCTACGCGGATTTTCGTGCGCGTGTTAACACAGCACGACCCGGGAAGCGGGCTCACTGGTAATCGAAAAGAGGCTTTTCAATGAAGAAGGTCATGTTCGTACTTGCAATGTTTGCGCTCGGCACGCTGTGCTGGGCAGGTTCAGCGCGGGAAGACGCTACCGAACGGCTGGATAACGCCACCAATGTCCTACACGAAATTATGGGAATACCTGACAAGGGAATCCCTGAAGAAGTGTTGGAGCATGCAAAATGCGTGGCTGTCATACCGCACATGGTCAAAGGCGGTTTTGTCTTCGGAGGTAAGGGAGGCAAAGGCGTAGCCACTTGCCGCACCACGACTGGGTGGAGTGCACCGGCGTTTATCACGATTTCGGGGGGAAGCTGGGGCCTGCAGATCGGCGTAGAAGCTGTGGACGTCGTATTGATCATCCAGAATGAAAAAGGGATGCAAAAGCTGCTCGAGAGTAATTTTCACGTTGGAGCAGATGCTTCGGCAGCAGCTGGTCCAGTTGGACGTCATGCCGAGGCCGGCACCGACTGGAAGATGGATACAGAAATTCTGACCTACTCCCGTGCCAAGGGTGTGTTCGCTGGGCTCACATTAGAAGGAGCGTCGATCCGGCAAGACAATGACTCCCGGCGGGCGATTTATGGACGCAATGTCACCACTCGGGCATTGCTGTTGGGCAAGGTGACAGTTCCGGCCGCAGCCCAGCCGTTCCTTGCGGAAGTTCACGGAGCCAAGGTCCAGGCCGTGGCCGCAGAGAAAGCCGACGAAAAGATTAAAGAGAACAATCAGAAATAGAACTTGCAGACTTGGCTCTGCCGCTGCTTTGTCATTCAGCCGACCTAGGGCGCTCGAGCAGCGGCACAGTCCCATCATTCATATCAACCTAACTCCAAGAGCATTGGCAGAGGGTGGCTATCTCCAGGTCAGAAAAATACCGGCACCCACGGAAAACATAACTGCCGTCGCGATCCATCCAACGGATCTGAGATAGAACGGAATCACGAACTTACCCATCACCTTTCGGCTGGAAGATAGCCGAGCGGATAACTTCGTAGAACGGCGCCGCCTGTTTGGGCGTTCGCTCCAGGCTTACGCTCCACCGGCAGGCTTCTCCAATGCCGTAGGCGGCGGAAGCCCCTAAAACGGGAACGGCAAGGAGTCCGGTGTACACGATACTGCAAGCAAAGAGCGCGAAGGCAATCCGGCCGGCCAGAGAGCCTTGAGCAATTGACTCTCGGCGCTAAACAGATCTTTCAATTCGTCCATGTACAGTTTTTTAAAATCGTTTGGCATTTTTCCTACAGGAAGTGAGTTTGTTCAGTGGGCAACGCAAATGCGGCTAAGTACGGGCACAGCGAACCAGATCCCCATTGCACGGATTCGGTTCGCTGCACTCCGTGTGTCAGGCTACTTCGCGAACGCGAGCCTTAGCGTTTTTATCGGCCGTAGCTTCACCGGTGGAGGACACATCTTGTGCGCCAGTGCGCTCCAGGATTTCCTTTGCTCTTTTGGTCCAAGCGGAATCGTCGGAATGAACTGACAGAAGAATCCCGCCATCTTTAACGCGGCCCTCGTACCGCTTGGCTTCGTACTCCGGGATTCCCATACCGATCAGAGCACCCGTAAGCCCACCTACTGCTCCACCGACTCCGGCTCCGGCAAGGGCAGCCATGATGGGGCCTGCAGCGATGAATGGTCCAAGTCCGGGAATCGCAAGCGCCCCGATGCCGAGTAGCCATCCCAAACCGCCGCCCAGCAGAGCGCCCGTTCCGGCACCCGTTGTGGCACCTTCCGGCGCTTTGGTATTTTTCTCGTGAGCAAAATCCTTCGTGCCAGCGCCCTCGGGAAGAAGTACTGAAATATCTGAGTTGCGAAAGTTGGCGGCTTTCAATGCGTCTACCGCGTTCTCTGCACTCGTTCGATTTGGATAAATGCCAAACGATTTTAAAAAACTGTACATGGACGAATTGAAAGATCTGTTTAG
>Ga0207092_1159_pt1 | contig 10478 bp, 9 predicted proteins | sample Alteio_BWMinHeat_48_FD_153533 | JGI IMG/M metagenome (GOLD analysis project Ga0207092, IMG submission 153533) | Enriched cells from forest soil in Barre Woods Harvard Forest LTER site, Petersham, Massachusetts, United States -... | ecosystem: Environmental > Terrestrial > Soil > Temperate forest >... | reverse complement strand
TTTCCAGATTCCTTCTTAAAGCCAGCATCTGTTCCGCTTGCGAGAACTCCTCATAAGGTCGAACCCACTCCATTGCTCCATGCGTAAACCGCACCACATATTTCTTTAGTTCGTCCTCTTCAGGTGTGAGCAAAATATCTCCGTGGAAGTCCAGGTCGATGTCTCTCTCCGGAATCGCGATCAGCCGGGGCAGGGGATCGGGATGTCCCGCGCTTTCGTACCGCACGGAGTGGTAAATCAGCCGCGTCTCCAGTGTGATGGTGAAGCGTCCCAACACTCGGTAAAGTGAGCGGCATTGGAACTCTCTGCCCGCAATTGCGAGGCTGCCAGGCAGATCGACATCGCATGCGACATAGTCGAACAATCCCATCTCAATTTCTACGGCAATTCATGTCTTCGACAGCGATGAGCCACGGCGCGATTGCACGAATGCGCGCAGCACATTGTTCATGAGAGTCTGATATCCCCTGCCGCTGGCTCTAAACCACTCCAGCACATCATGGTCAATACGGATATTGATATGGTCCTTCGGCGCAGGAATTCCCATAATGGCTTTTGTCCAGTCGGGTTCAGCCTGGACGTCATGAACGTCTGCCCGAATGGACGCTTCGAGTTTCTTGCCCGTCACGGCTTTGGCTTTGCGCCAATTGGTGCGATCTTCGCCACGCTTAATCGTGGCTTTAATCTCTTTAGCCAAAAAACGCACGGTATCGCTTTTCTTCCGCATCTCTGGTTCTCCTTGCTGTGACAATTCGTGTGGGTTCCGTCCCGCCACGTCCAGATGACGGCGAAGAACTTTCCTTCCATAGGACCAAATGCTAAGAAAACGTTCTTCCTCACCTCGTGGCGTCGGCGCCGTAAGCGTGGGACGCCCATCGAACAGGCTGTCGGCCACTTGAAGAAAATCAATTTCTCTGTTGGCCAGCACCCATTCGCGCTTTGGTTCATCTCAGCTAGCCTGGATTTCCACGGCAAAGAATTGACCTAAGCGGGAAGCTGATTTTTCTCATCCTTGGTAGGTGGTGAGGCGCAGGGGGAGTCCGTTCCACCATGGAACCTTGACGGGATTGTTGATCAGGTTGGAGGCGAGGATGATGGGGAGGTGAGCTCGGCGGTGAAAGCTGATGTGGACTTCTTTGCCGGTGATTTTCACGTCGGCTGGCATATCTACGATGTCGCGAAAGATCTGTCGGGCTTGAGCATTGGAGTAGCCCCGCATTCTTTGAGCCAGGAGCCGATACAGACCGCTGGCAATCACCATCAGTGCCATATCAAAGTCGACCTTGAGACCAACCGCTGAGGAAAGTGCATCCATATGGAAAAAGCGCACCGCATCGGAGAGCGCATTTTCAATGAGCATGCGCTGGGCGTAGCGAGTGATGAGCCGTTTGGCGGAGACGCGCGACTGGTTGGTGAGCAAGATGGTGGGGTCTTCGTGGCCCAGGTCCTGAATAAACAACTGGCGGAAGGTATGGTTAGCCAATCGAACGTTTTGCTCGTAGACTTTCGGGGTTCGATATTTGCGCGTCGGGACATCCAGTTCCACCACCCGCCAGGCGGAGCGCGGCAAGGACGCAATTTCCTTCAATAAGCTGTGGGATCGGCGGCGCAGGGTGATAAAGCCGATGTTCATCTCGTCCAGGCGAACCAGATTGGGATAGGTGGTCAAGCGTGAGTCGAAGACCAGTTCCTGGGGGTAGTTTCCGTGACTGTCCTTGCAGAAGGAAAGAAACTGGAAAATCTCTTCTGCCTCTTCGCCCTTGCGCAGATCGGCATTGGAGTAGCAGAAGGCTCTTCCGTCGGCATCCTGGGCCAGGAAGGTCAGCACGCTGGGCTGACGCCGACTGCGCATGGAGACGAAATGCCTCTCCACCATGGGGTCTTCGCCATAGAACTGGACGGAGTGGAAATCGAGGTTGAAGGACTGGGCGGGGAACAGTTGCTCACCGTGCATGTGGTCGTGCCAAGCCGCCAGCAGTTGGGTGGTCTGGGCGTGATGGACGCGCGAGGAATACTCCGAGAGGTAACTCTTTTTGGGGAAGGCATTGAGTCCGGAAAACAGCGCCAAGCCTTCATCGGCACTCAGGGCCATGGCATGGCTTTTGCGCTCGATAGACCATAGTTTCAGAGCCAAACAGGCACGCAGGGCATGGGTGGCGGGAATCATCTTGGATCCGGGCAGATGAGCCTCCGGAGCCAATTGGTCGAGGGCCAAGCGAACCATATCGGGGATGAACAGGAACAGTCCACCGCAGGTGGTCGTGAACTGGCGGGGGGCGAGAGAGAAATGAGCGAGGTCGGCAAGCGCCTCGATACTGGGGCGAGGATAGTTGGGACGCTCCTCATCGCGGCGTCGCGGCAAGGGAGCAAAGCCCTCCTCTTTCAGGACCTCACCTACGGCAGTTGGGCTGAGAGGGTGATTCTGTTCTTTGAGGGCCTGGCTGATCTCATAGATGGAGAGATTCTGTTTACGTAAGCGGATGATCAGTTCGCGGGCCGCCGACTTTTTGGGTTGGGAGCGGGGACCATGGCTGGGGGAAACAAAGAAGGTGGGATTCGGGTCACGGCGGAAGTGATGGCAAAGGACCTGGAAGGAGCCGACGGAATAGCCAAAGGCGGGAGCTACTTCACGGGAAGGCAAGCCCTCGACAAAGAAGGCGCGAAGGGCCTCATAGATACGCTGTTTGGGGGTGCGCGGCTGGAGGAAGAAGCTGCGGCATTCGCTTATGTCTTTTGGTATTCCGTTAGACATTAAACTACAGTATTACATGCTAAATCCTTAAACACAAACAATCGCGCTTATTGACTCATATAGCGAACCAAGTTGTGTAATAGAGCGGTGTTTATGCGCCAAACCGTGGACCTCACCGAAGACCGTCAAAACTATGGTATGACATAAGACGATGTATATATCTATCGATCAAAATACCGTTACGTATAAGCAACTTTGAATGAGCGCAATCCGGGACCTGCGACGGACAGACAGCGTCTATGTAGGCTCCTTCAAGTCTTGCCTTATAAATCCACGGGGCCGCTCTGCCCAAAATTCTTAGGTCAACTCTTTGCCGTGGAAATCCAGGCTATCGCGGTGAGCAAAACTTGGAAGAGGAGGAACTAAAAATGAGTTAGCGAAACCTCTTATTGCAGTCCAGCAGGTGAAAGTCCTGCCTGATCAAAGTCGAGCAGACAGATCAGTAGCGAGTCTTGCCATTCACCGGGTGACTGGTGGGTGCGAAGCGTAGACAGCAAGGAAGCAGGCCATGAGGAATCAGCTCCGAAATCTTTTCACGTTGCGATGCCGACGCCGTTAGCCTGGCGGAAGGCAGCATCTGGCAGCGACCGTTAACGCAAGGGCGTGCCAGGATCGCCGGAGTCCCTAGCCCGGGGCATGCTTCCAAAGGGATTGCCCAGGAACTCACGAGAGCTCCTCATCTCCACCCACACCAGGAGGAACGCCTCTGCAGGGTCGGATGGTACGTGCACTCCAAGGGACAACCGGAGGGTGCACGGAGGGATGATGGAGCAGTCTTACAACCCCATAGTACCGGTGAAGGCGGGGAACCGCAGGGCTTCGCAAGGGGCGGCCACGGAACCCGCTGGAGGGAAGGGGGAAGCAAGCGTACGTATCTGTTGAAGGAAACATAACGAGACTCAGAACTCGAATTCTTATGTCCACAGAAATTGACAGATTAGCTGAACTCGCCAAGGAAGATCCGAAGCGAAAATTCTTTTCGATTGCTCACTTCATCACGCCGGAGAAGATGTTGGCGACCTTCCGGAAGCTACGCAAGGAAGCCAGCGCCGGAGTTGACGGTGTCAGGTACGAAGAGTACGAAAAGGACGCCGAGGGAAACATCCGCCAGCTGTATCGGCGGCTCCTGGAAGGCACGTATCAGGCCCAACCGCTGCGCCGGGTCTACATCCCCAAGGAAAACGGGACGCAGAGACCAATCTCGATTCCCGCCCTGGAGGACAAGATCCTGCAGAAAGTCGTGGTGGACCTGCTCAATGCCATCTACGAGCAGGATTTTCTCGAGTGCTCCTACGGGTTTCGGCCCGGACGGGGGCAACAACAGGCACTGGACGAAGTGGGGCGGGTGATCTGTACCCGGCCCACGGGCTGGATTCTGGAACTGGATATTCAAGCCTACTTCGACTCCATCGTGCGGGAGCAACTCATGGAGATGATCGAAAAGCGCGTAAGCGACGGCAGCGTGCTCCGATTGATTCGCAAGTGGATCAAGGTTGGAGTCATCGACCAGGGCCAACTACTCATGAGCGAAACAGGGACCGGGCAAGGACAACCAATCAGTCCGCTCCTTGCCAATATCTACCTGTAATGCTTTCGAAAGCATTACAGGTATTGGACTAAACCGCTGCGCGGTATTGATGTAGCTCGAAGCGTTGTGTCCTGAATCGAGGCCATTTATCCCAGCCAGCGAGTTCTCCGGCTGATTGATTCCATGCTGGGGGCTCCGTGCGGAAGCATGGATGTGCTGCTTGCAGCACATCTCCATTCGCACAAGGAGCCCCTCATGACAAGCCTTCGCCAACGCATGACCGAGGACATGCAGGTGCGTAATCTCGCCCTGAATACCCAGTCAAGTTACCTCCAGCAGGTCTCGCAATTTGCACGATATTTCAAACGCTCACCGGAGCAGTTGGGGCCGGAGGAAATCCGAGCTTATCAAGTCTATCTCACCAACGAGCGAAAGTTGGCGCCTGGCTCAGTTCTCATCGCTGTGGCCGCCCTGAGATTCCTGTACAAGGTCTCGCTCAAAAGGGAGTGGTCCTTTGATGAGGTTATCCCCGCACCGAAAAAGCCTCAGAAGCTTCCCGTAATTCTGAGCCCGGAGGAAGTTCTCCAATTCCTCGGCTGCGTAGGCAGTATGAAACATCGAGCAATTCTGACGGTCTGCTATGCCGCCGGGCTGCGCATTTCCGAGGCTGTCTGTTTGAAGCCCACTGATATCGATAGCAAACGGATGGTCATCCGCGTCGATCAGGGTAAAGGACAGAAAGATCGCTACGTCATGCTCTCGCCGAAACTCCTCATCCACTTGCGCGAGTGGTGGCGCATGGCAAGACCCACCGATTGGCTCTTCCCAGGTGACATACAGGGACGGCACATTTCCAAGGATGCGGTGGAGCAGATCTGCCGGAAAACGCACCGGCTCTGCCACATTCCCAAGCCGATCACGCCGCACTGCCTGCGCCACGCTTTTGCCGTTCACCTACTGGAACAGGGAGTAGACGTCCGCACCATTCAGCTGCTGCTTGGCCATCGCAGTTTGGCAACTACGGCCCGCTATCTGCGCGTTGCCACCAGCAAGGTGTGTTCGGCCACCAGCCCTCTGGACCTGCTCCCGCATCCGGTACCCGTTAAGCCCCAGCCCGCTCCTCCGCAAGTTTTCTAAGCGGCGGGCCCATGGAGCGCCCCACATTGGAAGTGGCGGATGTGTTCCGCCGCTATGGTGAACTCTATCGGCACATGCATGGCGCCTCGATGTCCGGCGAACAACGGCGCGTCATGGCGGCCATCGAAGTGTGCCGCACAGCCGTCCTCGGCGGCCATCTCGAGCGCTGCGATCAGTGCGATTACGAACGCAACTGCTTCAACTCGTGCCGGGATCGGCACTGCCCAAAATGCCAGTCGCTGGCCAGGGCACAGTGGATCGAGCATCGCCTGGCTGAATTGCTTGACTGCCCGTACTTCCATGTCGTCTTCACTGTGCCCGACGAGATTGCTGCCATCGCCTACCAGAATAAGGGGGTAGTTTATGACATCCTCTTCCACACCACCGCAGAAACGCTGAAGACCATCGGCGCCGATCCCAAACACCTCGGCGCCGAGATCGGCTTCTTCGCGGTCTTGCATAGCTGGGGACAGAACTTGATGTTGAACCCTCACTCATGATGCCGGGCATTATCATCTCCTTCATTTTCAGTAAACAAAACAGACTGGTTTTCCAAACTACCCCCTTGCAGGATGAGTTTGCCTGTGCGGAGGAGCCTTTCGATGACACTCCGAACTGGCTCCGCCTGGAGATCGGCACGCAGAATTGCCCATGGAGCGCGAGGAACCGCTTGTTCGCATTTCAACAAGCCCGCCTCTACCAACCGTTCGATCGTGTGGTTGCTTACTCCGCAAATCCGAGCAGCCTCGTTCAGGCTGACTCTTTCGGGATCGGGTAATGCTCGCTTTTGTCCGGCGATCGAGTGGTTTCGTCGCGCAGTGGCCACTCGGATTTGATTCCAACGCTTGCCCTTGCCTGTAAAATGTCCGAGGCGAGTCAAGACAGAAGCGATCTGATCATCCCCGTGGCGCGGGGCCATCCGGCGGATGATGTCCAGTGCTTCCATCGGCGTGGCACAGTCAGTGGCCGGGCGTGGACGAGGCATTTCGATCTGGGTGTGCACGCCACCCTTCCAGTGGATGGTGAGGTGAAGCGTTGTCTTCGCTTCATCGGTGCGGACGATGATCTCTTCAAATACGGTTCGGAAGATCATCTTCTTAAGTTCAGCAGGACAGCGATCGCTTTCCCATATCGCAGAAAAGTTCTCGCCCATCGCTCGGATTTGCATCTCTTCCTCAGTGGACAACGCATGCCGTATTCCATTGAGCTCGGAAAGCCTATGTTTTGTCCTCGCTATTTCCTCCAGCTTCTCGTTCCAGCGGCGTTCTAGCTCGCTGGCCACCAGCCGATTCCTGGCGTCTACGGAATCGTATTGTTCAAAGGCCTTTCTAGCTTCGTACTCCAGCTGCTCAAGCTTACTGGCTAAAGCTATGCGTTGCGCGGCATCGCCTACACTTAACTCGTCGAGAGCTCGCAGACTGGCTTCTACGCCTAACGGTGAAATCACCTTGAGCAGTTCTTTGCTCAGGCGGCGGTCCACAGACGCACCGCCGAACCCGATGCAATACCGTCCGCCGTCATCGAATTCACCCTTGCACAGATAGCGCGCGTTGGTGCCACGACCTCCCCAGTAACGAACCTGGAGCTTGCGGCCACAGTGACCACAACGAAGAAGCCCAACCAGCAGACCCTGCCCGGCTCGAATCGCGGCCATGGACTCATCCCTCTGCCAGTTTACGGAATTGCGCCGCAAAACTCGTTGGTTCTCTTCGTAGATGGCCCAGTCTATATAGCCTTCATGGTGATCGCGGATAAACACCCGGCAGTTTTCCGCAGGGCGGAGAGAAGTCTGCCGCTTCTTCAAGTGTCCATCCACCAGTACCGTCTCCATCGGTCGGCGACCCCACACATACGCGCCTGCGTAGAAGGGGTTGACCAGGATCTCGCGCACTAACGCCTGAGTGGGAACCTTCCAGACCAGGCGAGTTCCCCGGATCGGATTCGCAGGCAGTTCTATATCATGGTCCCGAAACCATAGGAAAGTCTGACGAATGCTCCATCGCTCACGAAACTTCAGGAATACCAGTCGAATGGCTTCACAGACGCGCTGATCGGGATGTAATACCAATTTGCCTGGCAAATCCAACCCATACCCCACGGGCAGGCGCTTGAATAACTCTCCACGACGCGCCTTCGACTCCTGGCCGGCGTGCATCCGCTGCCGTAGAACCTTCAGCTCAACAACGCTGAGCGTTCCCTTAATTCCAAGAACCAGTTGGTCGTCGAGATAGTTCAGGTCATAGATCTGTTGTTCGTCCGCGATCAGTGTGCCGAAGATCTGACAGACTTCCAACAAGCGGCACCAGTCCTTGTCTGTGCGGGACAACCGCGAGACGTCACGGCTGCCAACGATTCCAACCTCTCCTAGCGCCACCCAACTGAGCACACGCTCAAATCCTTCCCTGCGGGTCGACGCCATCCCGGCGCTAAAGCCGAGATCACTATCGATGACCTCCACCTGCTTCCATCCCAGACTACGGACCCTTTCGGCCATCTCATACTGCAGCCTCTGACTCTCCAGATTCTGGCGTACTTGTTTGTCGCTCGATTGCCGCAAGTAGACGATCGCCTTGCGAGCCAAGTGCTCCGGCTTGACCTTGGGACTGCAGAGAAGCTCTGTCATCAAATCTTCCTCCTTCGCCTTGAAATACCGCTACTAGACAACGCGCCATCAGATCGACCAGATCGGCCCGAACGATCGGGTTCACGGGCACGGCTGGGATTTGTTGCCGGATCATCAGGCCCATCAGTTCGAGTTGCACCACGATGACCTCCCTCGCTTGCATTAACTACGATTGGCTGAAGGTTATCGTGATCGCGTTGTCTGGGGGCTGCGAGAAGTGTTGAAAGAGATAGAAATGCCTCTTTGCTCAAAAGAGCTTGCTCACTGATCCGAATGTCCACGCTGCCCGGTGACAACATCCACATCGGGATCTTCAGCCGCCTACCGTAGCGGTCGATTACCGACGCGGCGCCATCGCCCCGTTTCGGTCTGCGTTGGATCTGTAGGGTGGAACCGTGCAGAGGATGAAATGGATAGAACACCTTGACTTCGGTAGTTTCCGCACTCAGGGTATTGTGGCCGTGGGTGTGTCCATCCCCACCTGCACTGTGTCGTGCCCGGTGGAGGATTATCGGCCGATGGACAACGTTGGGTTCGTTGTCGCGCCCGATTCTTCCTCTCGGTGCGCGTGCTGTCGCGCCTCTTTCGCCGCCTCTTTCTGGAGAGTATGGAGAAGGCGTTCAATTCCGGAAAGCTGCAGTTCTTCGCTGCTCTGGAGTTCCTTCGCGATCCGCACGCCTTCGCCGAACGGATCGCCCAAGCCAAGGAGACCGATTGGGTGGTCTACACCAAACGCCCCTTCGCCGGACCCCAACAGGTGCTTGACTATGTAGGCCGATACACGCATCGCGTGGCCATCTCCAACAACCGCCTGATCGATATCGATAACGGCCGGGTGAAGTTTCATTGGAAGGATTATCGCGACAACAGCCAGATCAAGGTCATGGACCTGGAGGCAGACGAGTTCATCCGCCGATTTCTGCTCCACGTTTTGCCGGAAGGCTTTCAGCGCATTCGCTACTATGGTTTCCTGGCAAACCGTGACCGGCGGAATAAGCTGGCACTCTGCCGTCAGCTTCTCGGGATGCAAACCTCATCCCAGACAACCTCGATCAAGGATTATCGCGAACGCTACCAGGAACTCACTGGCCGCTCGTTGACCCTTTGTCCGCGCTGCCAGAAGGGCCAGATGGTAATCGTTGAGAGCCTTCCGCCAGCTATCTGCCGGGTACCAGTTTGCCTCGACTCGTCATGATGATTGTGACCGATTCACGAATCGAATCGCGGTGGAACTGGTATTCCCAGTCGAAGCCAGCAGTGTGTTTCAATGGCTTTCGCGACGCCCGCGCGAAGCAATATCGATCATCCAAACATTCCAATTACCGTTCAAAAGCCAATCAGGACCTCGTAGAGTTTCCCCCCACACCGCAGCTTCAGGTCCTTCGCTTCACATCTAAAATCCATAGGCACATTTCAATGCCCATACGGCAAGCTGCGGTGGAGCGGTTTAGTCCAATCCATTTTTAGCCCACCGGTGCGGCACCACCTATAACTTCCCTCTCAGAGCATCTCTCGCCGCACCGCCGGGCTAAAAATGCTCTGCATTATGGGTAGTAATTCCAAATGGGGAGTCAGGCGGCAAGAACGCATCCAGGCAACGGTTCCAAGCCTCTGGAATTCTCCATTAAACTTCGACCTTGAGCATCGAGACCTGATCATTCAAAGGCTTGGAATTCGAGGCTTTTTAGGCGTAACGAAGCGATCACCATCGTTTGCCCATCATGTGTTGGATAGCCACGACCACAATGCGCCATCAGCGCCATGTCATTGGCGATCCCCGGTGGCCTCCTCAGACACCGATCGATTTTCTGAGCAACAAAAGCATTCTTAAATCCGGAGACCCGCATTTAGCGATGTGTACCAGAGTTCGACCAGAGCGCCAACTTAGGACCCCATTGTAATGGGGAGCTAAAAGCAACAGTTTTGATTGGAATGTTGAGTATTTGAGAATTCGCGGGCATGACTCCCCATTTGGAATTACTACCCATAAGGCATGAGTTGTAGGAGAAGGGTGCTTCGTACGTACAGTCCTCACACTTATCCCGATGCCCGCCAAGGGCAGCAGTGCGGCAACGCTTCACGGCCCGGTATGCCTTCAGCTGCTGATAGTTGAGAACAGCCTTGAAGCGCTCGATAAACTGGCTGCCCCTGCGACGGACGATGTCGGCCACTTCGATGGCCGGCCGCGTCATGAACGCGGACGGTGGTAGAGGGGGCGAGTCTGGTCGAGGCTCGACAGCTTAAGTTCCTCGATGGGGTTGGCGACCTTCTGCAGGCGTTGCGCGGACAGGTGCAGATACCGGGCCGTCACTTCCAGATCCTCATGGCCCATCGATGTCCGCAGAACAGCGGCGTGTGATGGCTGCGATCGAAGTGTGCCGCACCGCAGTTCTCGGTGGTCATCTCGAACGCTGCGACAAGTGCGGTTATGAACACAA
>Ga0207092_1153_pt2 | contig 10526 bp, 13 predicted proteins | sample Alteio_BWMinHeat_48_FD_153533 | JGI IMG/M metagenome (GOLD analysis project Ga0207092, IMG submission 153533) | Enriched cells from forest soil in Barre Woods Harvard Forest LTER site, Petersham, Massachusetts, United States -... | ecosystem: Environmental > Terrestrial > Soil > Temperate forest >... | reverse complement strand
AAGGCCGAAACAAATGGTTAGCGCAACAACCGGTCCAAATGAGGTGCGAGTCCATTTGTAGACCGACTCCCGTCCCTTTTGATTCTCTGCTTTCTCCCCTCTACTTTCCGCCATCCACACACTTACCCGGTCCCCTCATCCCGCAACCCCGCTCTTTTATCAGTAGGATTACACCTGCGCGGCACAACTATATGGCAACTTCAAGGGTGTCGCCGCATGATGAAGAACCACCTCAGCATTGACGGCGCAACGGAATGCAATTTGCCGCGACGAGTCAAGGGAAAACCGTCTGCGCCTGTCGAGAAAGTCGGGACCCTCTTAAATGAGGATATCATGCATCTCGGTCCGACCGATATGCTGCAGCCAGTCGCGAAAGCTGTACCATCTTTTCTAAATGGCGACCATTCATGGAAGTCGCCTTGCGAAACTCTAAGTATCGCCCGGACCGCATATCGAATCGGATATCGAAATGCTCCGTTGTAACGAAGGAGGACACTATGTCCCAAGCCGGTGCTCCACCACAAGGTAGCAAGCAGGCTGCTGACAAGAATGCTATCCGTCCATTGCGTGTGAATGTTCCGGAAGAGGAACTCGCCGAATTGCGCCGGCGCATTAACGCGACAAGGTGGCCCGACCGGGAAACGGTCACGGATCAATCCCAAGGCGTGCAGCTCGCGACGACGCAGGCACTGGCCCGCTATTGGGCGACAGATTACGATTGGCGCAAGGTCGAGGCCAAGCTGAACGCCCTGCCGAATTTCATCACCGAAATCGATGGGCTGGACATTCATTTCATTCATGTTCGTTCGAAACATGAAAATGCGTTGCCGCTCATCGTCACCCACGGGTGGCCCGGCTCCATCATCGAGCAGCTGAAAATCATCGGCCCACTCACCGATCCGACCGCACACGGCGGAAAGGTGGAGGACGCATTTGATATCGTGATCCCGTCGATGCCGGGCTACGGGTTTTCAGGCAAGCCGACCAGTTCCGGCTGGGACCCTGCCCACATTGCCCGTGCCTGGGTGGTGCTGATGAAGCGCCTCGGGTACACGAAATTCGTAGCACAGGGCGGAGACTGGGGCGCGATCATCGTCGATCTGATGGGCTTGCAGGCCGCCCCGGAGTTGCTCGGCATACACACGAACATGCCCGGCATCTTCCCGGCCGACATTGATGGGGCGGCCTTTTCCGGCGCACCCGCGCCATCGGGTCTCTCAGCGGACGAGAAACTCGCTTACGAGCGTTTGCAGTTCGTCTATCAAAAGGGAATTGCGTATGGGTTCCAGATGGGGCTGCGCCCGCAGACACTGTATGGAATCGCAGACTCACCGGTCGGCCTGGCGGCCTATTTCCTTGATCACGACGCACGCAGCTATGAGCTCATTGCGCGCGTCTTTGACGGACAGTCCGAGGGCCTCACGCGCGACGACATCCTAGACAACATCACGATCACCTGGTTGACCAACACGGCACTTTCCAGCGCCCGCCTCTATTGGGAATACTGGGGGAAAGGGTACTTCAATGCGAAGGGCGTCTCCATCCCGGTAGCCGTGAGTGTCTTCCCGGACGAACTCTATCCAGCCCCACGGAGTTGGACAGAGAAGGCGTATCCCAAACTGATCCATTACAACCGCTTGCCGAAGGGCGGACACTTCGCCGCCTGGGAGCAGCCGCAACTTTTTTCAGAGGAAGTTCGCGCGGGGTTCAGATCGCTACGATCATAGACGGCGAAATTGGCAGTCTGATCTGAAAGACACGATCAATGGCCCAAATGTTCGCAGTGCAATAGGAGAGCTTCGATCTTTCCAGTCCTCCTGTTCTGACTATGCAAAATTGTCCCTGTCCAGCAGGGGGGCCCATGCCGAGGCAAAACCGTGTAAACCCATTTGGTGAAATCATTGCCACACAGGATCGGGGCATGTTCATGGGCAATCGTGGCGTTCTCCATGACCAGGAAGGCCAAATTCAGCGCGCTTGGCAAGGGAAGCGGTGGCTCGTGTGCGTGCTGGAGTTTCGGGGCCGCAAGCGTACGGTCATGTCGCCCCGCCATTACACCGAACTCTTCTTCCTCGACGAAGCAACTGCTCTTGCTGCTGGACATCGACCTTGTGCGGAATGTCGGCGGGAACGATTTAATGCCTTCCGCCACGCCTGGCAGTCGGAAGATCCGCCCACAGCCGACGAGATCGACAACCGACTGCATACTCAGAGATTGGCCCCAGACAAAAAGAAGAAGGTCCACCTGGCAAACCTGGCCGATTTGCCAAACGGAGTCTTCGTCAAAATGGCCGATTGGGGAGAGAACGCCTATCTGGTCTGGAATGATAAGTTGCTGTTGTGGACGCCAGCCGGGTACTCGGGACAGAAGAAGCGCCCGCACGACGTCAAGGTCGTAGTCCTGACGCCGAAATCAACCGTGGAGGCGATCCGTGCTGGCTACGTCCCCGAAATTCATCCGTCCGCAATGGGGGCAAGATGACCAAATCGTACAAGGAGACAGATCGTGAAGAGGGAGATTATCCGCGTCGAACCGTTTGACAGCAATTTCGAGAAATGGGGTGTGCCGGTCTCGACCTGCACTCGCGCCGGCGACATGGTCTTCATCTCGGGTCTGCCGCCATTTGATCCCAACACCGGTGAATTACTCGTCAACGCGCCTTTCGAACAGCAGGCCGAACGCGTCCTGGAAGAGTTGAAGACGGCACTTGAGGCGGCGGGATCTGACCTCGAGCACGTCCTGAAGATCAACGTACTCTGTGTAAGCCCGGAGCGCTTCAAGGCATTCAACGCAATTTACAAGCGCTACTTTCCCAAGAATCCGCCAGCCCGCATTTTCTTCTGCGTGCCGGTATGGACGGGCCCGTTTGATATTGAAGTCGAATGCATCGCGGTCCGGAAAGACTAGCCTTATCTCGGCGGCCCGTGGTTAGCCTGTCCATCGGCGTCGATTTTCGTGAGCACCTTACCGATCCCTGTTCAGCAGAAAGAGTGTTCCATGTCACATCACTTTGATACTCCAACCGCCAGAGAAGACCCGCGCATCTGCGTCAACGATTTCTATTTGTTCGATGGGGCCGCTGGCACGACCGTTATGGCCATGACGGTGAACGCCGATGCGGGATTGTCCGCTCCGGATACATTTCGAGAAGAAGGCCTGTACGCCTTCCGCTTCGACCTGAACGGCGACGCGCGGGAAGAGCTTACGTTTAAATTCAGGTTCGGCGACCCACGCCATGCCGACGGAATCGAGCATCGCCACGTCCAGGACTGCCAGGTTCGCATGGCAAGCGGCGAAGATGCCCTTCACGGCCTCGGCGGCGAGTTGCTTGTCGAAGGCGAAACCGGCGAATTCGTCGGGCGATCGGGGATACGGGCCTACGCCGGACTGACCCCGGACTTATTCGCCATCGATGCCGAGGCGCTGCATGGCTTCATGACATCGTTCTACAAAGAGCAAAAGTACAATCCCCAGGCCTTCCTTAATCGAAGGAATTTCTTCGCCAATCGGAACGTCTCGGCGATCGTGTTGGAAGTCCCCAATCGCCTGATTGGGGAAGGCACGGTCCGAGCCTGGGCGACGGCTTCTCTCGTCGGTCATGCGCCGGAGGTCCAGGTGTCACGCTGGGGGCTGCCGATGATCACGCACATCTTCCTCAGCGATCACAGCAAAGATCTCAAGGAAGCCTTCAACCGTTCCTTGCCTTGTGACGATATGGCTCAATTTTCGGAACCCATCGCGGCGTTTGTGCGGAATATGACAACGTACGCGAACTCGTCGGGTAACCCTGCTGAGCACGGGAAACGTATCGCCGGTCTTCTCTGTCCGGCCACGCTGCCCTACAAAATCGGCACATTTGCCTCGTTCGATTACGCCGGGTTCAACGGTCGCGCCCTGGGAGATGACGTCATGGACGTGATGCTGAGTCTCGCGGCCAACCAGGCGCTGAGTGACGGCGTCGCTCCCGACCGCCAACGCACGCGAGGCGAGTTCCCGTACTTCGGCGAGCCGTACACCCACGACGAACAACACGGCCTATCGCCCGCGGCAAATCCTACGACAAAGTGACATCGCGCACGAAGAAATACTTCTGAACGACCTTGTACTTCAATGCGAAGGGGAGTCATCAGGGAGGAATCATGAAAGAGAGAGGGCACGTTTCACAAAGGAGAAAGCACATGGACCAGCAACGACTCGGCAAGCAGGGGTTGACTGTCTCCGCGATGGGACTCGGCTGCATGGGCATGAGCGATGCCTACGGACCCGCCGACGAAAATGAGTCCCTCGCGACCATCCACCGGGCCCTCGACCTGGGGATTAGTCTTCTCGACACGTCGGACGCCTACGGCCCGTTCACCAACGAGAAGCTGGTCGGCAAGGCGATCGGCGGCCGGCGTGACAAAGTGAGCGTGGCCACGAAGTTCGGCTTCGTGGGGGGCACGGACGGTAAGGGAGGAGGGAGCCTGGACGGCCGGCCGGAGCACGTGCGCGAGGCCTGCGACGGCTCGCTCCAACGGTTGGGGGTCGATTCCCTCGACCTCTACTACCTGCACCGCGTCGATCCAAAGGTCCCCATCGAAGAGACCGTCGGCGCGATGGCGGAGCTGGTTCGGCAGGGCAAGGTGCGTTACCTCGGCCTGTGCGAGGCCTCGCCCGCGACCATCCGCCGGGCGCATGCCGTACACCCGCTCTCCGCCCTGCAGACCGAGTATTCGCTGTGGAGCCGCGACCCGGAGGATGAGCTCCTCCCCACCGTCCGGGAACTGGGCATCGGCTACGTGGCGTACAGCCCACTCGGCCGCGGCTTCCTCACCGGCCAGTTGCGACGCTTCGAAGATCTGCCACCAGACGACTGGCGTCGGCACAGGCCGCGGTTCCAGGGAGAGAACTTCCAGAAGAACCTTGAGCTCGTGGAGCGAGTGAAGGAGATCGCCGACACGAAGCACGTGACGCCGGCCCAGTTGGCCCTGGCGTGGCTCCTCGCCCAGGGGATCGTTCCCATCCCCGGCACCAAACGCCGCAAAAATCTGGAAGAGAATGTGGCCGCGCTCGCGATCACGTTGACCCGCGAGGACCTGCAACGCATCGACGAAGCGGCCCCAAAAGGCGCGGCCAGCGGGGAGCGTTACGAGGACATGAGCGTGGTGGATCGCTGAACCGACGTCATCGATATCTAGAGCCGCTCCGGGACGGTCGCGGCTGAGATCCGCTTAGTTTTTGCAATATCGGAGAGGTAAAACAATGGTACAGAACGACAACCTTCGCTATACGAAGATGGCCCTCAACAATGGATCCGGTGCTATTCCCGCCCTCGGATTCGGCACACTGATTCCCGACCCTGTGGCAACCAGAACCGCGACCAAGGCGGCGCTTGAGGCAGGATTTCGCCAGCTCGACGCCTCCGAACGCTACCGAAATGAAAAGGAGGTCGGCGAAGCGACTCAGGAAGTGTTCAAGGCGGGGAAGATCAAGCGAGAGGATGTGTTCATCGCCACGAAGGTCTGGAATAACAATCATCGGCCTGAGCGCGTCAAACCTGCCTTCGAGGCCAGTCTCCAGAGACTCCAACTTGATTACGTCGATCTCTATCTCATCCACACCCCCTTTGCCTTCCAACCCGGAGACGACCAGGACCCGAGGGATTCAAACGGCAATGTGATTTACGACAAAGGGGTGACGCTGCTGGATACATGGAGGGCGCTCGAGAACCTGGTAGACGAGGGCAAGTGCAAGGCCATCGGATTATCCGACGTCGGCCTGGGCCAGACGCAAGAGATCTTTGAGGCGGCGAGGATCAAGCCTGCAGTGGTTCACGTCGAATCCCATCCGTATCTTCCGCAGTGGGAACTTTTGGACTATTGCAAAAAGAACGGCATCGTGCTGCAAGCGTTCGCCGCTCTGGGGCATAGCAGCGAGCCTAATGTGCTGGAAGATCCTGTCATTACCGCAATCGCCAGGCGAGTCAACAAGACCCCGGCGCAGGTCTTACTCGCGTGGGCCATCCAGCGCGGGACTGCCCTCCTGACCACCTCGAAGACCCCCAGCCGGATCAAGGAGAACTTCGAAGTCTCCACCCTTCCTGAAGAGGCCGTGCGGGAGATTAACGACGGAATCAAGGTGCGGGTCAGGTTCAATCCCGTAGTGGAGACCGGTGTTCCCGGATTCATCCCGAGAAAAAAGGGAGATTGAGTTCGTCCTCCGCCTGAGTCACCACACTCATTTTTCTGTCAGCGACTCTTATTACTTGGACAAGCATCTGTCCGTGAACAGACTCCCAAACTTCCGGAGGACTTTATGAGTACCATTGCTGCCCCTGATCGGTCGCCTGCAACATCCTCGCGTTCGGTTTCCGCGCTGAACCTGATCGGCGGAAGCTGGGTCGAGGGCCGTGGGAACACGAGTCGCGACATCTGCAATCCGGCGGACACGGCCGAGGTGCTGGCGCCGGTGCGCGAGGCCGCGCCGGAGCAGGTGGACGAGGCATGCGCTGCCGCCGCCCGTGCCTTCCCTGGCTGGCGCGCCACTCCGGCGCCGGATCGGGCTCACATCCTGTTCAAGTTCCGCGGCCTGCTGGAAAAGTACTCCTCGGACATTGCACACAGTATCGTCCGCGAAAACGGCAAGCTGTTGAGCGAGGCGCGCGGCTCGTTGCGGCGCGGGATGGACGTCGTCGAATTTGCCTGCGGCATTCCCTCCCAGCAGATGGGACAGACGCTGACCGACATTTCGCGGGATGTTGACTGCCATACCATCCGCGAACCTCTGGGTGTGGTGGTCGGCATTCCGCCGTTCAATTTCCCGGCCTTGATTCCGCTGTGGATGATGTCGGTTGCTGTCGCCTGCGGGAACACGTTCCTCCTCAAGCCTGCCGAGAAGGCGCCGCTCACCGGCACGCTGCTCGTCGAGATGTTCGCGGATGCCGGCTTGCCGCCGGGTGTCGTCGGCGTGGTGCAGGGCAGCCAGGAAGTAAGCGAACGGCTCATCACCAACCCGCATGTCCAGGCAGTTTCCTTCGTCGGCACGTCGGCAGTGGCGGAGTCGGTCTACCGCACTGCGGCGGCTCACGGCAAGCGCGTCCAGGCACACGGCGGAGCGAAGAATCATCTGATCGTCCTGCCCGATGCCGTCCTGGAGCGAACCCTGCCCGCCCTGATTGGATCGTGCTTCGGCTCCGCGGGACAGCGCTGCCTTGCGGGGAGCGTGCTGGTGGCCGTCGGCGATCGACTGCGACAGGACGCGGTCGTCGATGCCTTCATCGGCTTGGCGGGTGAACTCAAGCTGGGAGACGGCCTGGACGACACCGCGACGCTCTGTCCCGTGGTGAACCCAAAGGAGGAAAAGCGGATCCGGGCTGCGATCGAGCGCGGGGTGACGGAAGGAGCCCGGCTTCGCCTCGACGGCCGGTCCCAAACCGTTCCCCACAGGCCGCGCGGTTGCTTCATCGGGCCGACGGTCTTCGACGATGTGACACCGGAGATGTTCGTCGGCCGGGAGGAGATTTTTGGCCCGGTGGTGAGCGTGATGCGCGCCCCTGACCTGGACGCGGCGATCACGTTGACGAACCGCAGCCGATACGGCAACACCGTCTCCCTCTTCACGCAATCCGGCGCAGCGGCCCGGATCTTCCGTGAGCGCATCCAGGTCGGGATGCTCGGCATCAATGTCGGCGTGCCGGCGCCGATGGCGTTCTTTCCGTTCGGCGGCTGGAAAAATTCACTTTACGGCGATCTCGATGCGCAGGGTGCTGACTCCGTCGCTTTCTACACGCGAAAGAAAGTGATCTCGGAATGCTGGTTCGGTGCCGAGGCGCCGAAGGATGGCTGGGTTTGATCGAATTGGAAAACCGGGAGCGTCGCATCTCACCCGATATCCACTCTGACCACGAAGAAATCTTCCGAGCCGTTCGGGAGAACCGTCCCCCTGATCCTGAGGTGGCGAAGATAGACCTTGAACGTGCCGAGAAAGTCCGCCATCCACACACTTACCCGGTCCCCTCATCCCGCAACCCCGCTCTCTTCCTACCTGGTACGGGTTTCATACCATAGCCCAGGGTCGCGAAGCGCACCCTGGGTACTCGCTGGTAGACATCCACAATCGTGGACTTTTTCAGGCCAGAACGCATTAGAAGCGTTCTATAGCGTCGCCCAGCAAGGTGAACAACATATCGTGCGCGGAGAGTCTTTTCGTCTGCTGTGCGGTTGGTGAAGCCGTTTCAGGATGCCTGGCGTTATGTACCTCAATCCGCCAAGAAATTTCTTTTACGTGTGCATCAACAGTGCTACACAGGTTGGCCATGCGTTGAAGCAATTCGGTATCGCTCACCTCTCGCAAGTTGGTATCGGAAGGCGTTCCATCTGAGATGCTTGGAGTCGTCATCGCAGTTCACCCCTTGTCGCATGAAAAAGCCGACGAGACGAGGGCAGGACGACAGGAGCCATGCGAGTCGCCCCGCCAATAGAAAACATAGGTCACGATCGGGCAGGAGGCCAATAAAGCCAGATGATTTCTCAAAGTGTCACGAAGACATGGCCGCGAAGATTGACCGCACACCCCGAGCGGTAAGGGAAAGGCGATCCACCCGAGGACATCTCATGACGGAGTGGCATGCCAGCGACTATCACCAACAATCGAGCCTGCAACAGGCGATGGCCGAGGAGCAACTCGGCCGGCTGACGCTGGAAGGGGGCGAGCGGATTCTCGACGTCGGCTGCGGCGACGGAAAGATCACGGCACAAATCGCGGCACGAGTTCCCCACGGCTCGGCGCTCGGCGTCGACCCGTCGCGGGACATGATCGCCTTCGCATCGAGCCACTTCGGTCCCCCAACTCAGGCGAATCTCCGCTTCGAGGTGGCCGACGCGCGCCGTTTGCCCTACCGGGAAGAATTCGACCTCGTCGTTTCCTTCAATGCCCTCCACTGGGTTGCCGAGGCAGACGCAGCCCTGGCCTCAATCCGGGCGGCTCTGAAGCCGGGAGGACGCGCCCTGCTGCGGATGGTTCCGCGGGGCCCGCGCGAAAGCCTGGAAGATGTCATCGAGGAAGTCCGTCAGCGCCAGCGCTGGGTTGGCAGATTCGCAGCCTTTCAAATGCCCTTTGCGCATTTCCTGCCTGAGAAGTATCGTGCTTTCGCTGAACAGGCCGGGTTTCGCGTCGTTCGCCTGCACGTGGACGATAAAGCCTGGGATTTTCAGACCCGCGAGGCGTTTGTCGCATTCTGCCGGGCCACCTTCATAGAATGGACTCAGCATCTGCCGGAAAGCGAACGGGAGGCCTTCATCATCGACGTGCTGGATCGCTATCAGTCCGTGGCTGCGGACAACCCGCAGCAAGCGCACACTTTCAAGTTTTACCAAATGGAAGTCGAGCTCACGCTCCTTCCGCAAGAAAGCGAACGTTGATTCTTGCGTTACCGAACTAGGCGCTGCACCTGACTTGCTGATTCTTTTGAGGCCGGGTGGAGAGACATCGTCATCGACAAAACAGGCCTATCGTAGAACTTCGTTGGAACATGCCCCGGTTGTTGCGCGGAAGAAGATGCGGAGGAACTCCGACTGAATCCCTGGCACAATGAAAAGCTGCCCATCGAGGTCCCTCCCCCTGCCGAGACCGAACCCAAAGCAGGCTAAAAGAGTCTCTTTGATGTTGATTCTGATCCCAAATAACCGATAATTGATATCTATGAGCATCTCCACTGAACAATCCGATCTGCAAGAGGTTTTCCGAGCTGTGCAGGAAAATCGTCGCCCTGATCCTGAGGTGGCGAAGCGCGTCCGCGAGCGTGCGGAAAAAGTTCGCCAGCAAATCCTTCAGCAGGGTCCGACAAACATCGTGAACGATCTGATCCGTGAAGGCCGCGAGAACCCCCGCCAACTGTGAAGTACGTCTTAGACGCAAATGTGGCATTGAGATGGTTTTTGCCCGAACCTCACGCGGACAAAGCTCTGATTCTTCGTGACGATGCACGGCAAGGAATTCACGAACTTCTCACTACAGACTTCTTCCCCTACGAAGTTGCGAATGCCCTGACCCGTGCGGAGCGCAGACGGGCAATCCCTCAAGGGCAAGCAGAAGTCCTTCTTGCTGATATTCTCATGGATTGTCCTTCGATCCATAACGTCTTTCATCTGCTGGAAGATGCGACAAAGATTTCCTCGGCTACAAGAACCTCGGTTTATGACATGTTGTATCTTCAGCTCGCTGAGGAGCAAGACTGTCAGTTCGTGACGGCAGATCGAGGAATTGTGAACGCCCACGCCAACAATCCAAGAATCATCGATCTTGCGACTCTCTAAGAAGGGCGAGGTGCCGCCAACCTCCGGAGCAGGGTAATGATTCCTCGCCCAGTGGTGACAAAGGTGGACACGACCAGTTCAGGCGATTCCGCCCGGCCTGATTTTTGGGCGACTGTCTCAAATTCTGTCACTCGACGCCTGCCAGGGTCGGGAGTTGAGAACTGTGATCCGACTCGCCGCCCAGTGCCTAGGCAAGAAGCCGCTCCATTAAGGGGCACGGATACTTTCCAGGG
>Ga0207092_1152_pt1 | contig 11203 bp, 8 predicted proteins | sample Alteio_BWMinHeat_48_FD_153533 | JGI IMG/M metagenome (GOLD analysis project Ga0207092, IMG submission 153533) | Enriched cells from forest soil in Barre Woods Harvard Forest LTER site, Petersham, Massachusetts, United States -... | ecosystem: Environmental > Terrestrial > Soil > Temperate forest >... | reverse complement strand
ATCCAGAAACTGAAGTTATTGAGGAAGGGGAACGCCACGTCGCGTGCACCGATCTGCAGCGGCACGACATAGTTCATCAGGCCGGTCACCAGCGGCATGGCCACGAAAAAGATCATGATCACGCCGTGCGCGGTAAAGATCTGGTCGTAGTGGTGCGGCGGCAAGAAGCCGGCCGAATCGCCGAAGGCGAACGCCTGCTGGGCGCGCATCATCAAGGCATCGGCGAAGCCGCGCAGCAGCATTACCAGGCCGAGCACGATATACATGATGCCGATTCGTTTGTGGTCGATGCTGGTGAACCAGTCGCGCCACAAGGTGCCCCACAGGCGGAAATACGTCACCGCTGAAAAAACTCCCAGGCCGCCGACTCCTACCGCAATAAAGGTCGCCAGCAAAATGGGTTCGTGAAAGGGAATTGCATCCCAGCTGAGACGGCCGAAGATCAGCTTCGTCAGATCAATATGGTCTTGCATCTTTATTTTCCGGGGATATTAGGGGGCGTGACACACACTTCCGCGTCGGTGCTTGCAGTGCGGCGCGCTGCCAGGTCGTCTTGCAGATGCTGGCTCATGGCGCCGAGCGATTTGCCGTTCGCGTCGGCAGCCATCATCTGGTCCATGCACATCTGGTCGGGACCAACGCAACGATTGATGATTGCGTGGTACAGGCTGGCGTCAACGGATCCAAAGCGGCGTACCGGCTCCCGCTGGCTGGGTTTCTCCAGCTGCAGATAGTCGGCGCGGTTCAGCGCTCCGCCTCCGGCCTTCGCCGCCTGCACCCAGCGCTCAAAGTTTTCTGCGCTCATGCCGTGAAATTTGAAGCGCATGTCTGAAAAGCCCGCGCCGCTATAGTTCGCCGAGAAGCCATCGAATTCGCCAGGACTGTTGATGACCGCATTCAACGAGGTCTCCATGCCCGGCATCGCGTAGATCTGACCCGCCAGCGCAGGAATGAAAAATGAGTTCATCACCGTGGATGCCGTGATCTTGAAGCGGATGGGCACGTCCACCGGCGCCGCCAGTTCATTGACGGTGGCAATTCCCTGCTCTGGATAAATGAACAGCCACTTCCAGTCCAGCGCCACGACCTCGACGGTGATCGGCTTCACGCCGGCGGGAATGGGGCGCTGAGCGTCCAGGCGCGCCAACGGCCGGTATGGGTCCAGCGTGTGGGTGCTGATCCAGGTCAACAGGCCCAAGGCAATGATGATGAGCAGCGGCGCGCCCCAGATCACCAGTTCGAGCTGGGTCGAATGATCCCAGTCCGGCTCGTAGGGGGCGGAGGTATTGTTTTTTCTATAGCGCCAAGCAAACAATATTGTCAGTGCAATCACGGGAACGATGATCAGCAGCATCAACAATGTCGAGATGATAATAAGGTGACCTTGCTGGGCGGCGATGTCACCTGAGGGATTCATTACCACCGTGTTGCAGCCGGCCAACAGAACAGCGGGGGACAGGATCAGTCCGCGACGTGCTATTAGGGAAACCATGCAGGAAAAGTCCAGTCGAAGCATCAAAAATCGTGCTAATGTACTCCTAATGGTATGCCATGGCGATTGGACGTTTTGTCCTATCCTTCCATGCAGTATTGAGGAGGATGGATGCGTTCAACGACCTAAACTTAGAGAAAGAGACGACGACCATGTCCAGCATTCAAAGCCATAACGGCGAACTTCCGGCCAATTTTCCGCCACGCTCCACCGGCGCAGCCCGCAATACCAAATCCGACCATACTTCCATCGCACCCGGCGAGATCGCCATCGGCGTGGTCATAGGCCGCGCTTCGGAGTACTTCGATTTCTTTGTGTATGCGATCGCTTCGGTGCTGGTGTTTCCTTCGGTGTTCTTTCCATTTGAACAGAGGCTGGAAGGCACGCTGTATGCGTTCGTGATTTTTTCATTTGCCTTTCTTGCAAGGCCCTTGGGTACGGTTGCCTTCATGGCAATCCAGCGCCGCTTCGGCCGCGAGGTCAAGCTGACGATCGCGCTCTTCATGCTGGGTATTTCCACCGCCGGCATGGCATTCCTGCCGACCTTTGCGCACCTGGGGTTCGTGTCGATCGTATTGCTATCGCTGTTGCGCATAGGCCAGGGCATCGCGCTGGGCGGTTCCTGGGATGGCCTGCCCTCGCTGCTGGCACTCAACGCACCGCAGAACCGGCGCGGCTGGTACGCAATGCTGGGCCAGCTCGGCGCACCGGTGGGCTTCATGGTGGCGGGCGGACTGTTCGCTTATCTGCTATCCAATCTTTCCACCGAAGACTTTCTCGACTGGGGCTGGCGCTACCCGTTCTACGTCGCCTTTGCGATCAACGTGGTGGCGCTGTTTGCGCGCCTGCGCCTGGTATCGACCAACGAGTACGCCCGTTTGCTCGACGAGCGCGAACTGGAGCCGACCGATGTCGTCGAAATGACCCGCTCGCAAGGGCGCAACCTGGTCATCGGCGCGCTGGCCGCATTAGCAAGCTACGCGCTGTTCCACCTGGTTACCGTGTTCCCGTTGTCGTGGATCACCTTGTATTCGCAGCGCTCGCTCAGCGGCTTCCTGGTCATCCAGGTGTGCGGTGCGGCGCTGATGGCGCTCGGCGTGATTGCCTCCGGCTTGATTGCTGACCGTTTCGGCCGACGCAGGACCCTGGGTGCGCTCGCCCTGCTGATTGCCGTACTCAGCGCATTCGTGCCCACCCTGATGGACGGCGGCGTGCTTGGTCAAAATATCTTCATCCTGCTGGGCTTCAGCTTGCTCGGATTGTCGTACGGCCAGGCAGCCGGCGCCGTTACCGCCAACTTCCCCGCCAAGTATCGCTACACCGGCGCCGCCCTGACCTCCGACCTGTCCTGGCTGGTGGGCGCCGGCTTCGCCCCGCTGGTGGCGCTCGGCCTTTCCGCGCATTTCGGTCTGGCCTATGTCAGCCTCTACCTGCTGTCGGGTGCAGCCTGCTCGCTGGGCGCGCTGAGCCTGAATCGCGCATTGGAGATCCGCGATTGACTTGACTGTATCGCCGTTCGGGCGGTGTTGGCCGATTTTCCGTTGACTACGAATCGCTTACTTTTTCATTGTCAACCGGACTGAATGCGCGCTCTGCCATGCCGCAGATGTTACACTTCCAAGAAATTCTTTGGTATCTGAAAACCCGCTTCCAGCCTACTGCTGACGCGGGTTTTTGTTTTCTGCAGGCCGTTAAACCTGAATACAGCCTAGCCGTTTTGGGACTATCCTTAAGGCCTGGTAACAATCAAATGAGATCGCTTAAAAATTCATGGCAAAAATTAATGCAGTCCGATTTGTTCCCAAAGACCTCATTCCTACCGATGAGCAGGTCAATATCCAGCTGTCAAACAATAAAGTAGCCATCATCAAGGCGAATGCCGGTGCAGCAAAGACGACTACGCTCGCATTCAGGATAGGCGAGGCCATCGCGCGCAAGCTGGAACCTGAAAATATCCTGGCCCTGGTGTTTACGCCGGAGGCGAAAGAAGTGTTGAAAAAACGTTTGGTCGATGTAGGCATTCCTTATGCGACCGCAGCACGCGTGCATGTAGCCACCTTTGACGGCTTTGCCACGGAGATTCTGGAAAAAATAGAACAGCATAGCGTGCCCTGCCTGCCGCAGGCCAAGGACCTGAAAGACTACGTAGTCGCCGCCCTGGGAAATGTCAGCAGCAAATATGCGGGGAAAGTCGATTTTCTGGAAATCAGCACGCACAGCCTGGCGGTAAGCCAGTTTATTAATGCGCAACTGGAGCTAAAAGCCAAGATGGCATTGCAGGATGATTTCGAGTACAAGGACCCGGAGGAAATCGGTGAGCAGCTCGGCGTGCAACTCTCCGAATACCTGGCGATCGTCGAATATGAGCTTATCCGCTTAGGCCATGACGAAAGGGCCCTGTTCCGCGGCCCTTTCGACGCCACCTATGACCTGGCGCGTATTTTGGATGCCGAGCAGTCCACCCGGCACCTGTTGCCGCGATACAGGCTGATTATTTGCGACGAACTGCACGACCTGAATGAAGCATCCTTCCGCATCTTGCACTACCTGATCGACCCCGAGTATTCTTATTTTGTCGGCGCGGGCGACAAGGATCAGGTCATCCATTCAAAATTAGGCGCTAGCGAGGAATACATCAATAGCCGCTTCAAGAATAACTATCCGGCCACGGCCAGCTATCCTTTGACGAACAGCTACCGCCACGGCCCGCACCTGGCGTATGCGATGGAGGCGTTCAAGGGAAAACCGGTGGACTCCAAGCTCGCCCTAAAAACCGAAATCAATCAACTGTATTACGAAGAAGCGCAAGCCGCCGAAGCTACCGGCTGCGCCGATCAAGTAGTCAAAGCCCTGGCGCGCTGGCGCAAGGCCAAGCATCGACTGGACCAATGCGCTATCTTGATTCGTGACAAGCATCAATCGATAGCGATAGAAAACGCCTTGATGCAAGCCGATATCGGTTATCGAACCGGGGATATGAAGGGCTATCTGCAGCGCGAAGAAATTCTTTTCTTGCGCGGAATAGTCGCTATCGCGCTCGGCAATTTCGCCACCGTGAAATCTAAGAAAGTGAGGGGCGACATTTTCGACGCCGTGTTCATTTTTGCCGAGGTGGTTCTGTCGGGCGATGAAAAGATGGAAGAATTCAGGCAGAGCGCTGTCGATGATCCTGAAGCACTCTCCTGGTTCTTCTCCGGCCGGATCAAACAGAGTGCGGCCAAAGAGGTTCACGATAAAATTAAGGCTTTGCTTGATGACATGCTGGTGGCGGGAAAAAGCAAACCGGCAGAGCATGTGCTGGGTGAGCTGATGGTGCGGGTCGCTGTCATCGTTGATTACATGCGCGGCGCGGATGTGCACAATGTAGAGTCGCACGTGCTCACCGAGGTCGAACAGCAAATTGCCGAAATGACGACCTATCTGGAGAGCCAGATAATGCATGGCCGGGCGGACATGCTGCTGCAGGAATTGCGCAACCGCTTGCTCACTGTGTTGGTCTATTTGAATAGCAAAGTCGTCACAGGAATCAAAAACCGCATGTCGGCGGTAGTGAAATATGTGGAGAACCTTGATCCGAATACCCCGGCAGACCAGGTGCTGCGCGAAATCTGCAAATTGATAGATATGCAGGCGCTAGCCAGGCGTTTGTATGTCCATCCTTACGACGCGGCTGTCGTTACCCGGTCGGTTCAAGGTTTCATCGCTGCTGCGGAAAAAATGCAGATGAATCTACGCCAGTTCTCAGAATGGATAGGAGCCGCCGACGAATTTATCTCTGCCGGAAAAAGCAAGAGCAGGGATCTGGTGCTGCTGGAATGCGTAGCAAATTCAAAGGGAAAAGAATTCGACCATGTGATCCTGCCTTACCTGGAAGCAACCGAGTTCCCCTTTGCAGCGATAGCATCCAAGGAAGAGGAAAACCTGTTCTATGTTGCGGCGACGCGTGCAAAAACCTGTTTAACCCTGATCAGCCCCAAAGATGAGAGCCTGCGCAGCCCCTATATAGCGCGGATGAAAATCAACGGCACCAAAGCTCGCGCCGACGTCGCCGTCGAAAAAAACGAAAATTCGGCAGGCCCTACGGCGCGCATAGAATTCAAGGCCAACGGCGACGACTGGGCCCTGGCCAAGTCCCTGGGCGCACATTGGGATTTTTCCCGGAAAGTGTTTTATTTAAAAGAAGACCAGAACCCCATGCCGTTTGCCCAGTGGCTGCGCCGGCCTTATCACTAGCATCAGTCAGCCGTGCGCGCCAAGCACAAAAGCAGCGGTAAATTGGCTGTCAACGCCTGCCGCGCCGCGCCAGGAACCACGCCAGCAGCAGCGCCAGCAGGGCCAGCACGATCACGACGGCATTGCCGCCCAGCAGGACATACGGCGTCATGCCAGCGGTGCCCTGCACCGTGGAACGCAGGCTGCCGAGCTTGTCGTAGTCCAGCTTGGCCCGCACTATGCCTTGCGCATCGATCACTGCCGTAGCTCCGGTATTGGTCGCGCGCAGCATCGGCCGGCCGGTCTCCAGCACCCGCATCGTCGATATCTGCAGATGCTGCGGTATCGCGCTGGATTCGCCATACCAAGCCATATTGGACACGTTCAGCAAAATGCTGGCGACCTTGCCGCCGGCCGCGCGCTGCGCATTCAGCTGCGCCGCGATCTCGCCGCCGAACACATCCTCGTAACAGATGTTAGGCATCACGCTCTGGTCCTTGACCTGGAACGGCGCTTGCTGCAAACCCGCACTGGTCAGGTCGCCGAGCGGGATATGCATTAAATCGACGAACCAGTGAAACCCGGTAGGGATGAACTCCCCGAAGGGCACCAGATGGTGTTTATCGTAGCGATAAGGCTTGGCGGCGGGCGCACCGCTGCCGGCAGGAGAAAATCCCAGCACGCTGTTGGAAAATTTTCCCTCTTCATCATTCGCAATAATCCCCAGAATGACGTGGCTATCGCTGGTTTCGGCAAAGCCCTTGATCGCGGACAGATAGTCGGGCGGCAACAAGGTCGACATTTCCGGAACCGGGATAGCCGTCTCCGGCGTGGCAATCAAGTCTGCCGGCGCGGCCAGTATCATGTCTTTGTAGAGCGCCAGCGAGTTTTGCAATTGGCTGGCGTTAAACTTCATATCCTGCGCCACATTACCCTGCAACAGGCGCACAGAGATGGGATTGCCGCTTGCATGCGTCCACTGTATGGTCCTTAGTCCTGCGCCGACCACCAACAGCAGCATGATCGCGGGCAGCGTGACTTTTTTATGCTGCCAGCAGGCCAGGCAGGCAGCGATCAATGCGGCCACCCAGCCGACGCCGTACACGCCCACCACCGCCGCGTAACCGGCCAACGGGCTGGTTGTGTGCGCATAGCCTATCGATACCCAGGGAAAACCGGTGAACAGCCAGTTGCGCAGGCATTCGCCGACGGCCCATAGCGCCGGCACCACCAATAGCAGGCCGACGCGGTCGCCGATGGCCCAGCGCTGCCTGAGCCAGACGGCGCCGCCCAGCACCAGCGCAGAATAGCCCGCCATGTAAGCCACCAGCAGGGCCAGCGCGGGTATTGCCAGCCAGAGCGGCAAGCCGCCGAAGCGCGTCAACGCGATCAGCAGCCACGACACGCCCAGATATAGATAGGCAAAGCCGTAGCACCAACCCAGCAATGCCGCGCGCTTCACGGAGGTACTGCGCCAGCCCAGGTGAAACACCAGCGCCAGGCTGAGGATTTGCAGCGGCCACAGATTGTAGGGCGCAAAAGCCAGCACGCTGGCGCAGCCTGCCAGCAGGGCGACGGCGACGGGCCATAAGGGATGGGAGAAGCGGCTGCGGGACAACGGCACAGTCTGCGATATCAAGGCTGGGGGTTCCTGTTATTGTTACGCGTTTTTCCTGCGCATTTGGTATTCAGTCATTGTCGTCTATCAGGTCCAGCAGCAACTGGCGTTTTTCCACCAGCAGCACCTGCACCTGGCGGGCGTCGGCGCGCAAGACTTCGAAATGGATATGCTCGATGTCGAACTCGTCGCCTTTGTGCGGCACCCGCGCCAGATGATTGGCAACGAAGCCGCCTATGGTGTCCACATCTTCGTCGGAGAAATTGGTGCCCAGCATGGAATTGAATTGCTCTATCTCGGTCAGGCCCTTGACCCTCCAGCGCTTGCCGTGGCCATTGCCGTCCACCGCGATGATATTGTCTTCTTCTTCATCGAAATCGTGTTCGTCTTCGATGTCGCCGACTATCTGCTCCAGCACGTCTTCTATCGTGATCAGGCCGGCAATGCCGCCGTACTCATCGACCACCATCGCGATATGGTTGCGATTGGCGCGAAAATCGCGCAGCAGGATATTCAGGCGCTTGGACTCGGGGATGTAGACGACCGGGCGCAGCATGTCGCGCACCTCGAACGGTTCTTCGGCGTAATAGCGCAGCAAATCCTTGGCCAACAAGATGCCGATGACTTTGTCGCGGTCGCCGTCGACCACAGGAAAGCGGGAGTGCGCGGTGGACAACACCTCGGGCATCCACTCTTCTATCGGCTTGGAAATATCAATCACATCCATTTGCGCGCGCGGCACCATGATGTCGCGGGCAGACAGGTCGGAGACCTGGAATACGCCTTCTATCATCGCCAGCGCGTCGGCGTCGATCAAATTGCGTTCATGCGCATCGTTCAGGACTTCCAGCAGCTCCGTGCGGTTCTCTGGTTCTGGGGAGATAAGTGCGGTCAGGCGTTCAAACAATGACCTGTGGGGTTTAACGTCAGATGTCCTGACGTTACTAGAGTGCTCTTGCATAGGAGGCGTGGCGCCGTTGTTTCAATCCTACAGGATACAACAAATCGCCGTTTGATCCCGAATGTGACACAAAAATAATGAATTCCATAAGAAAATTGAACATTTATTGTCAAGTGGAAATGCATTTTTCTTAAGCAGGCTTATTTATACGCTTGCTTACAGGCTTGCTTATTTATAAGGATTCGCCACGCCTAAAGTTGCCAGGATTTCTACTTCCATGCCTTCCATCTCGTCCGCCTCTTCATCGGTCTCGTGGTCATAGCCCTGCGCGTGCAACACGCCGTGCACCACCAGATGGATCGCATGCTCCTCTACCGTTTTTTTCTGTTCCGCCGCCTCTTTCTGCAACACATCGGTGCACAGGATGATATCGGCCTGGGTGACTTCCGCGTCTTCATCTTCGGTGTAGGCAAAGGTCAGCACATTGGTGGCGTAGTCCTTGCCGCGGTATTCGCGGTTCAACGTGCGGCCCTCTTCGGCATCGACAAAACGCAGTGTCAGCTCAGCCGGTGCGAACAGGGTCGCCTGCACGGCCTTGCGCAACAGCGGGCGGGGCAAGCTGGCTTGCAGGCGGGCATCGGCGTATTGCACCGACAGGTTCAGTTTATTTTTTGCGGCCATGGTGTGCGGAGCTCAAGGGAGTGGCTTGTTTCAGGATGCCAATATTGGCGGTGTGGGCGCTGGCGGCCTCATAAGCGTCGACGATGCGTCCGACCAGCGGATGGCGCACCACGTCGGCGCTGGTAAAGTGGGTGAACGCGATGCCGCGCACATTTTCCAGTATCTGGCAGGCGTCCACCAGGCCGCTCTTCTGCCCGCGCTGCAAATCGATCTGCGTCACGTCGCCGGTCACCACGGCTTTGCTGCCGAAGCCTATGCGGGTCAGGAACATTTTCATCTGTTCCGGCGTGGTATTTTGCGCTTCGTCCAGGATGATGAAGGCATGGTTCAGCGTGCGTCCGCGCATATAGGCCAGCGGCGCGATTTCTATCGCCTGCTTTTCAAACATTTTCTGGGTGCGGTCAAACCCCAGCAGGTCGTATAAGGCGTCATACAGCGGACGCAGATAAGGGTCGACCTTTTGCGCCAGGTCGCCAGGCAGAAAGCCCAGGCGCTCGCCGGCCTCCACTGCGGGCCGGGTCAGCACGATGCGCTTGACCGCATCGCGTTCCAGCGCATCCACCGCGCACGCCACGGCCAGATAAGTCTTGCCGGTGCCGGCGGGGCCTATGCTGAAGGTGATGTCGTGCTCGACGATGGCCCTCAGGTAATGGTTTTGATGCGGGGTGCGGCCACGCAGATCGCTGCGGCGGGTCTTCAGCACCGGGCCTTCGATATCGGCGTCAGGGTCCAGTTCTTCTTTGGGGGCAATGACTTCGCCGGTTTCCACCTTGGGTAATTGCTTCAGCGAATTGCTGGCGCGCTGCTCCACCAGGGCCAGTTGCACTTCGTCAATGGAAATCACTTTTTTCGCCAGCGCATAAAAATGCTCCAGCATTTCCAGCGCCTTGTCGGCATTGGTGCCGCTGACGATAAATTTTTCACCGCGGCGGAAGATGCTCACATCCAGCGCCGCAGAAATCTGCCGCAGGTTCTCATCCAGCGGGCCGCACAAATGCGCGAGCCTGGTATTGTCCAGGGGCTGGGGAATGAAGCTCAGAACTGGGACCGGGGATTTGGTTTTCAAATGAGTAGGGCTCGACAAATTAATAAGACTAACTGGGATTCGTTAATTGTAATTTTGCGGCATTTTTCATGAATGCGCTTGTCATTCTTCGATACGGCGAATTGTCCAAGAAAAACACGAAGGACACGAAAAGATCTCAAAATACCTTCTTCTCGCTGCCAAATTTCTTCAACCGCTTTTTCGTGCTTTTCGTGTCTTTCGTGGACTATGCCTTTTGATGACAAGCCCAGGCATCGTCAGCAACTAATGCCCGATGGACCTTGAAAACATATTCAACACGATGACACCGGCAACTATCAAGCTCATGCCCAGTATCGCCGGCACATCCAGCACCTGCTTGTAAAACAACCACGCAAACAAGGTAATCAAGGTCACGCCGACCCCCGACCAGATCGCATACACGACGCCTATGGGCATCACGCGCACCGTCAGCGACAGGCAATAGAATGAAATGCCGTATCCCAGCGCGACGATCACAGAAGGCCCGACCCTGGTAAAACCGTCCGAGGCCTTCAGCATGGAAGTGGCCACCACCTCCGCCACGATAGCCAAAGCCAGTATCAGCCATTGCATCATGCGGCGTCCCGTTCGTGGCGGCGAGCCGGGCGGCCGGCAACGCGCAAGACGATCAAGCCGCCGCCTGCCCTGCTTGCGGCGACAACAGCTCGCCGCGCAGGGAATAGTTATAGGATTCGGTGATCCGGGTATCCACCAGTTGCCCTATCAAGTCCGCGGGGCCGGCAAAATTCACGACCCGGTTATTTTCGGTGCGGCCTTGCAGTTCGTTGGCGTCCTTGACCGATGGACCTTCCACCAGGATGCGTTGCACCGTGCCTATCATCGCATTGCTGTATTTCTTGGTATTGGCGTCGATCACCGCTTGCAGTTGCTGCAGGCGTTTCAGCTTGACTTCATGCGGCGTATCGTCCTGCAGGTTGGCGGCCGGAGTGCCGGGACGGGGGCTGAAAATGAAGCTGAAGCTGTTGTCAAAACCGATATCGTCGATCAGCTTCATCAGCGCATTGAAATCCTCGTCGGTCTCGCCAGGAAAGCCGACGATGAAATCGGAAGACACCGAGATCTCCGGGCGCACCTGGCGCAAGCGGCGCAGCACCGACTTGTATTCCAGCGCGGTATAGCCGCGCTTCATCGCCGACAGGATGCGGTCGGAGCCGTGTTGCGCCGGCAGGTACAGGTGGTTCACCAGCTTGGGCACCTTGGCGTAGGCGTCGA
>Ga0207092_1150_pt1 | contig 11290 bp, 5 predicted proteins | sample Alteio_BWMinHeat_48_FD_153533 | JGI IMG/M metagenome (GOLD analysis project Ga0207092, IMG submission 153533) | Enriched cells from forest soil in Barre Woods Harvard Forest LTER site, Petersham, Massachusetts, United States -... | ecosystem: Environmental > Terrestrial > Soil > Temperate forest >... | reverse complement strand
AGGAGGGATATTTCTAAAAAAGGATAAAAATAGCGTCAATAATCAACTGCTATTTTTCAATTATCAATTTGCCTTCGCCCAGCAAACTTCCATCCTCACTATTCAGCACCCTGTAAAAATAAATGCCGTTGGGTTGGGAAGACAAATCAATTTGGTGATTTGACGATTTGGTGATTTGGTAATTAGAATACACTTTTTCTCCTAATACATTATAAACCTCTATTGTTTGATATCCTGATCTTGCCTGAGGCGAGACAGGATGACTGAACATGATTGTGAAGTTGCCGTTGCCAGGGTTAGGATAAACCGTTATCGCCCCGCCTGTCTGTTTCAAATTATCAATTCCGGTAGTATTTAAAATATACACGCAAAAAGTATCTATACATCCATTTGCATCGGTTATTTTACAGCAATACTGTCCTGTTTTTTGTCCGAAAATAGAATCGGTAGTGGAACCATTAGGCCATAAATAAGTATAAGGCATGGTTCCTCCGCTTACATCAACCCAGCCCGTTCCGATGGCATTTCCATCGCCTATCGCAGCAAGCGCTGTCGGCTGAGTAAGTGTAACGGTTCCTGTAACAGTGCATCCATTCTGGTCGCTTATGGTTACCGTGTAGGCACCGGCAGTAAGGCCGGTTCCGGTAGCATTGGTTCCGCCTGTAGGTGTCCACAAATAATTATAAGGTGACGTTCCACCTGTTGCGGTAGACATGGCGCTTCCGGTTCCTCCATAGCATACTATATTGCTGGCTACTACGGTTGCAGTAAGTGGTTGTGGTTGGGTAATGGTTGTTATCGCCGTTGCAGTACATCCATTATGGTCGCTTATAGTTACGGTGTATGTTCCTGCCGTAAGGCCAGTTCCGGTAGCATTGGTTCCGCCCGATTGCGCCCATGAATAAGTGTAGGGTGACGTTCCGCCCGCTGCAGTAACCATATCGCTTCCGGTTTCTCCATAGCATGGAACATTATTGGGCGCACTCATTGTACCTGTTAATACGGTAGGCTGGGTAATGGTTACGGTTGCCGAAGCAGAACAACCTCCGCCATTAGGCATTACCATAACCGTGTATATCCCTGCACTTAGCCCGGATATGGGTGCCGTGGTTTGCCCGCCGGGATTCCATAAATAGGTGTAAGGTGAAACACCATTGCTGCCAAGCGCTGTTGCACTGCCATTGTTTTCTCCATTGCATAAAATATTTTGTGCAGTTACTGACACACCAAATGTGGTAAACAATACCGGGTTGGAGGCAAAGCCGTTTACAGCAACTACCAATGAATAGGTTCCGTTAGGGATAGCAGGAATAGTGAAATAAGCAGTATCTTCCAAACTATCCGTTTGCACAGCGCCTATCCTATTCCAATTGCTGGTTTTAGCATAGTATACATTGGTTCCGTTGGTAAGCCGCACAATGGGATAATTGGTAGACATCTGCCAATCGTCGCCATAGGCAGCGCCTTCCGAAATACCGTTAAACAATTTACCTGTTATTTTATAAGATGTACAGCTTAATGGAATAACGTTGTTGATAGTAGGTTTTCCCTGGGGAATAGGAGCGCCTGCGGGAGTATAGATATAATATTGGTCAACCACGGTATCGGTTTGACTGATGGAGACAAGCACATTGCCATCGGGCAGGTCGAGCATCTGGGTTTGATAAGATGCTATATAGGAAACGGAGTCACCACCCTGGCCGGGTATCTTTGCTTTAACCTGGGTAAATTTATTGGTTGTATAATCGTACTCTAAAAAGTAAGCAGGGCTATTAAATTCCGTATTAGGACCTGTTCCGATGGGCGAAGCAGCCAGCAAAATATGTCCGTTCACCATCATAGCCCCTGAAGCGTCCGTTTGCCCCACGTAGGTCCCGTTTATTTTTGGGAAGCTATCAGCCGATACCCAACTTCCTTGTACATTATGCTTTCCCGAAGGGGTATATATGCAGTTATACGGTGTTGCTCCGAAAAAAATGGCTTTACCGTTAGGCAGCATCAGGGCGCAACCAGCCTCTTGTCCAAATGGGTCGTATATCTGGCCGGGCGTGCTGGCATCAAAAGCCCAAGTGCCCGTTTGAGGACTGTAACGCGAGGTGCCGGTGTTCGATCTGCCCACAAACAGCACGGTGCTATCGGGCAGCTTTATCCATTCTGCTTCATCGTGGTTATAATTGCTAAGCGGGCCTACGGTATACTTGTAAGTAATCGGAGACCACAATAATATGTTATAGGAGTTGTAGGAACCTATCTGCGGGCCTTCGAGCACCGTTCCATTATATAGAATTTCAGAATTACCGTCATAAATGTTCCACCCTTTTGGGATAGTGTCGCACTTTGTCCAGGTGTTGGTTACGGGGTCATATACTTCCCCGCGCGTACCACCCGGCCCATATTCGCCACCGGCTACATACACTTTTCCGCTTGGCAACACTTGCGTAGAAAAAAACAAACGATCGTAATTCATCGGGTGAATCGTATCCCAGGTACCATTGATATAACTACCGTGTGCATCGGGCCTAAGCCTGTCCCACCCGGTTCCATTGCCGGGGCCTGATGTGCTTTTGCATATCACGCTTCCATCGGTCATTAATAAACATACCCCATTATTTGCGTGCGGAGGCAAATTTTTCAAGGCTTTCCAGGTGCCGGTTTGGGCGAACAAAGAGCTGATAGCTATTAGCTGACAGCTTATGGTTACTATTAAAAAAACAGATATTCTTTTCTTCATCGGGCATAGTTAATAATTCAAATATAGGGAAAAGACAGGAAATTCTGGTGAACTCAAAAAAGTTTATTGGTATATATTATTTTTCAATTACTAGTTTCCCCTCTCCAATCAAATCTCCATTTTCAGTTGTAACGCGATACAGATACACTCCGTTGGGTTGACCGCTTAAGTTAATTTGATAATTTGATAGTTTGGTGATTTGATAATTAGAATACACTTTTTCGCCCAATACATTATAAATTTCAATATGGCTATTGGCCATTAGCTGTTGGCTATTAGCCTGGAGCGTAAACACTCCATTATTTGGATTTGGGTAAATAACTACCCGACCTAAATTAGGTGTTATATTATCTATCCCCGCCGTTGAAGTAATAGTGATGCAAGCGCTGTCGATACAACCATTGGCATCAGTAACCTTGCAGCAATATCTTCCCTGGCATAGTTTGTAAATAGAATCTTTAGTACCTTTTCCATCGGTCCATAAATAGGTATAAGGGGAGTTCCCTCCGCTTACATTAACCCATGCAGAGCCGATGCAACTTGCCTGGGCAGTTGGTATGGAATTCGCCACAATGATAATAGGGCTTGGCTGGGTTATAGTTGCAAAAGCCGTCGCAGAATTGCCACAGGAATCGGAAACAGTTACGGTGTAAATACCCGCTTTAAGGCCCCTCGCTATGTTATTAGTTGCGCCGCTGCTCCACTTAAAGGTATATGGAGGCGCTCCGCCGCCTGTTTCGGCTATCGCATTGCCACTGCTGTCTCCATGGCACTTAAGGTTGGTAACTGAATCGATAGCAACACTCAAGGGGAAAAGCGCATTTATATTTACGGAAGCGATTGCCGTATCGCCACAAATATCTGTAGCAGTCACCGTATAGGTTCCTATGCTAAGCCCTGTAATGGTGGCATTGGTTCCCCTTCCCCCGCTCCAGCTATAGGTATACGGAGTTGTTCCGCCGGATGCATTAGCCGCTGCCCTTGCATCATTCGCTGCAGTGCAACTAATGGCGAAAATGGTTGAAACCCTTAGTACAGGAGGTTGTGATATGGTAACGTATGCTGAAACCGGGCATCCACCTCCATTACTAAATGCTGTAACGGTGTATGTTCCTGCACTCAGATTGGACGCGGTTGCGTTGGTTCCCCCGCTTGGAGACCATGAATAAGTATAGGGAGGATTACCATTAGCAGCAATTGCAGTGGCGCTGCCACTGTTAACTCCATTGCAAACAATATTAGTCTGGGATGATACGTATACACCAAACGTATTAAAAGATACAGGCTTAGAAGCAAAGCCATTTACCACTACTTCCACGGAATAAGTTCCGCCGGGCATGGATGGAAGCATAAAATAGGCAGTATCTTCCAGGCTGCCCGTTTGCACAGCGCCTATCCTGTTCCAATTGGTGGTTTTGGCATAATACACATTGGGTCCATTTATAAGGCGCACAAGAGGCCAATTGGTCGACATTTGCCAGTCGTCGCCATAAGCCGCTCCTTCTGAAATACCGTTAAATAGTTTACCGGTGATTTTATAAAACCCGCAACTATCGAAAATAATATTGTCTATGGTTGGTTTGCCCTGCGGTATGGGGGCGCCGCCCGGAGTATAAATATAATATTGATTTTTGACCCCTCCTGTCTGGCTTATTGAAACCAGCACATTCCCGTCAGGAAGATCCAGCATTTGTGTCCGGTAACAGGGTTCCTTCCCTATGGAATCGCCTCCCTGTCCGGGTATAGTACTTATTACCTGGGTAAAGGTTCCGGTAGTGTAATTATATTCCAAAAAGTAAGCCGGGGAAAGAAATTCATTATTTGCACTTGTGCCGATAGGTGAAACTGCAAGCAGAATATGCCCATTCACCATCATGGCTCCCGAAGCATCAGGCTGGCCTACGTACGTTCCGTTAATGACCGGAAAACTATCTGTCGAAGCCCATGTTCCCGGATTGGTATCTCCGGAAGGAGTATATATAACATTATAAGGAGTAGCTCCGAAGAAAACAGCCTTGCCATTTGGCAGCATTAAAGCGCAACCTGCTTCTTCGCCATACTTGTCGTAAAGATTGCCGGGCAAGGTATCATCAAGAACCCATCTGCCTGTCTGCGGAATATACCGGTTAGAATAGGGAGTGGTAATACCTACAAAAAGAACGCTGCTATCCGGTAATTTGAGCCATTCGGCCTCGTCGTGATTATAAAAGGAGGATGGAGCAGAAGTATATAAATTGGTAGTTGGATTATATATTAAGCAATCATAAGAAGGGTTAGCTCCAATTTGCGGGCCCTCCAATATAGTTCCATTATAAAGAATTTCAGAGTTGCCGTCATAAATTTTCCATTTCTTCGGTATAGCGCCACACATCGTCCAGGTGTTAGTTACCGGGTCATATATTTCCCCTGCACTCGTTCCGGCTCCATATTCACCTCCGGCCACATAAACCTGGCCATTGGGCAATACCTGCGATGAAAAAAACAAGCGATCCTGGTGCATAGGTGCAATAGTATCCCAAGTGCCATTAATGTAACTGCCATGTATATCCGGTGTAAGCCTGTCCCACCCTCTTCCATATCCTCCATCTGTGTGATTGTGACAAATTACGGCCCCATTGGTCATCAATAGACATACCCCATAATTGGAGTGCGGAGGCAAATTTTTCATCGCCGACCAGGTGCCGGTTTGGGCAGATACAGAGCTAATGGCTAATAGCTGATAGCTAATAGCTGCTATTAAAAAAGCAGATATTCTTTTATTCATAATTAAAGGAAGGTAGTAAAAACTCAAAGATAGAGAAATATGGAAGTAAGGTTGGGTGAGATGAAGTAAAAGTAAAAAGTTGAGAGTAGGAAGTTTTGCTTAGCGCTCTCGTTCCTGGGCTTGAAGGCCTATTTCACTACAGTTTATAGTTCATAACTCATAATTCATAACTTATAACTAAATTTGTGCCCACAAATAAACTTTCCTATGACGTACGATATTGATATGATTAAAAAGGTGTACCAACACCTTTCGGAACACATTGCAGCAGCCCGCAAACTACTTGGACGCCCCCTCACCTTCACTGAAAAAATACTGTATAGCCACCTTACCGATAGCCTGCCTAAAGCAGCTTACAAGCGCGGTTCGGACTATGTAGATTTTCAACCGGACAGGGTGGGCATGCAAGATGCAACCGCTCAAATGGCGCTGTTGCAGTTTATGCAAGCCGGCCGCAGCAAAGTAGCTGTGCCCAGCACCGTGCATTGCGATCACCTCATACAAGCCGACGTAGGCGCTAAAGCCGACTTGGAAACGGCTATTACAAAGAATAAAGAAGTGTATGATTTTCTTTCGTCTGTATCTAATAAATATGGTATTGGCTTTTGGAAACCCGGAGCGGGAATCATCCACCAGGTAATATTGGAAAACTATGCATTCCCGGGCGGAATGATGATTGGAACAGATTCGCATACACCAAACGCAGGTGGCCTCGGAATGGTTGCCATCGGTGTAGGCGGAGCAGATGCCTGCGATGTAATGGCAGGCTTACCCTGGGAATTGAAATTCCCTGAATTGATTGGCGTAAAGCTCACCGGAAAATTAAGCGGATGGACTTCACCTAAAGACGTAATATTAAAAGTGGCTGGAATCCTCACTGTAAAGGGCGGAACAGACCGCATACTGGAATACTTCGGTCCCGGGGCTGAATCAATTTCTTGCACAGGTAAAGGTACTATATGCAATATGGGTGCGGAAATAGGAGCAACTACTTCTATTTTCACCTACGATAAAAAAATGTCAGATTATTTGAAATCAACCGGAAGGGCTGATTTAGCTGAATTAGCTGATAGCGTTGCTAAACATTTGAAGGGCGACCATGAGGCATACGAAGACCCTAAAAAATATTTCGACCAAGTTATAGAAATTGATTTGTCAACCTTAGAACCTCACGTAAACGGGCCATACACGCCCGATTTAGCATGGCCGATATCCAAATTTGCTCAAGCCGTGAAAGATAACGGCTGGCCACAAGAACTGGAAGTAGGGCTGATTGGTTCCTGCACCAACTCTTCATACGAAGACATTAGCAGGGCTGCATCGCTGGCTAAGTTTGCCGTAGAGCACGGATTAAAAACGAAATCGGAATACACAGTTACTCCGGGTTCCGAGCAAGTGCGTTATACGGTTGACCGCGATGGTTACTTACAATGGTTTGAAAAATTAGGCGGCGTTGTACTCGCAAATGCTTGCGGACCTTGCATAGGCCAATGGGCAAGGCATACAACCAACCCTGAAAAGAAAAACTCTATCCTCACTTCGTTCAACCGCAACTTTTCGAAACGGAATGATGGTAATCCGAATACACATGCATTCGTATCATCCCCTGAATTAGTTACTGCGCTTGCCATTGCAGGCGATCTTACTTTCAATCCATTGGAAGATTCACTCACCAATGATAAAGGAGAAAGCATAAAACTACCTGAACCTACAGGCATCGAACTTCCTGAAAAAGGATTTGACGTAAAAGACAGAGGTTATCAAGAGCCCGCTAAAGACGGCAGCCAGGTACAAGTGTTGGTATCGCCCGAATCACAACGCCTGCAACTGTTGGCGCCATTCGCAGCATGGGAAGGTGTTGACCTGAAGGACTTACGTTTACTGATAAAAGTAAAAGGCAAATGCACTACCGACCACATATCTATGGCAGGCCCATGGCTCAAATACAGGGGTCACTTAGATAACATATCGAACAATATGCTGATTGGAGCAGTAAATAATTTCAATAACAAAACAGATTCTGTAAAGAATGAGATAACGGGCGAATACGGCTCTGTTCCTGCAGTGCAAAGGGCTTATAAAGCTGCACACATTGGCACAGTGGTGGTAGGCGACGAAAACTATGGCGAAGGCAGCTCACGCGAGCATGCCGCTATGGAACCGCGTTTCCTCGGTGTACGGGTTATCCTGGTGAAATCGTTTGCACGTATCCATGAAACCAACCTGAAGAAACAAGGAATGCTGGCTGTAACTTTTGCCGATAAGAACGACTACGATAAAATCCGCGAAGATGACAGCATTGATATACTCGGCTTAACCACCTTTAAACCGGGTGTTCAATTGAGCATGGTGCTTCATCATACTGACGGCAGCAGCGATACCATTAAATTAAACCAAAGCTATAACGAAAATCAGATAGAGTGGTTTAAAGCAGGCGGAGCGCTGAATATCATCCGCTCGCAAGTGAAAGCATAAAAATGTTGAATGTTGGATTTTGAATGTTGAATTGGACGCTTTTCAACCCATTTAAAATCCAACATTTAAAATTCGAAATTTATATTGGAGATAGTTAGGATTGTTAAAATGGAATTTGAGCAGGCAAAGGTTGATACCTTTTTAACCTTATTCAATTCTACACGCGATAAAATTGCCCATTTTGAAGGGTGTTTAAAGCTCGATTTGCTTCCGTCTGCCGATATGCCCAACCTCTTCTTCACCTACAGCATCTGGAAATCAGAAGAGCACTTGGAAACATACCGTAATTCGGAACTCTTTAAACAAACCTGGGCAAAAACAAAAATTTTGTTCAGCAATAAACCTGAAGCCTGGAGCCTGTTACACCCGGCCACGAACACATAAAAATGAAAGCAGAAACAAGTAATAAGTTGCAGGAGCGTACTCCGGATATATCGGAAGAAAAGCTGAATGCCTTATTCGAGCTTACCAAAAATATTAACCTAAATACCTCTATCAGCGGGCTTTTAGATATTTACCGGGAGGTCATTGAAACCAAATTAGGCGTAGGACGGCTGATGCTTTTAAGTCACGATGAAAACTGGAGATGCATACTGAGTTTTGGAATTGACCCGGATAATCTCGAATTTACTATTGAGCGTGCGAAGGGCTATTCAGGACTAAAAGAAATATCGCGTGTAGACATGGATGCATGGCTACAGGGCTGCGAGCTGGATATTGTGATTCCGGTTTACCACAAGGAGCAGCCGCTTGCTTATCTTTTCCTGGGAGATTTTTCGAAAGAAATCCATTCGGAAAAAACAGGAGGAGATTCGCCATTCAACCACCTGCCCTACATACAAACGCTCACCAACATTTTGGTTGTAGCAATCGAAAATAAAAAATTAGCCAAAGAAAATATTCGCCAGGTTCTTTTGAGACATGAACTTGACCTGGCCAGGGAAATCCAGTCTATCCTGGTGCCTTCTATATTGCCGCATACCGAGGAGCTTGATATATCGGCCTATTACCTGCCTTTTCATGAAATAAGCGGCGATTATTACGATTTTATTCCGTTAAATGAAAGCGAGTTTGCTTTCTGCATTGCCGATGTTTCAGGAAAAGGTGTAGCGGCAGCTTTGCTGATGAGTAATTTCCAGGCGAGCCTTCATGCACAGATTGAACAAACAAGTTCGTTAACAGAGCTGGTAAATAAGCTCAACCAGAATGTGATGAAAACCGCTAAGGGAGAAAGCTTCATCACTTTTTTTATTGGCAAATTCAACCGTGTTAATCAAACATTGAACTATATCAATGCGGGGCATTATCCTCCCGTACTTTTTATGGAGAATACCATAACACTTCTGAAATCGGGCGGAACAGCCCTGGGAATGCTTCCTGAAATACCTAATCTGAAAGAGGGCATCATCACCATAGCCACTCCGGCCTCTATATTAGCATACACAGACGGCATCACCGAACTTGAAAATGAAAAAAATGAGGAATTCGGTGTCGATAAATTAACTGATTCGTTTACTTCGTATGCTAATTCAGGCATGTCAGCCAAAGAAATAAATGACAAAATTGCGGATACACTTAAATTTTATAAAGGCAAAAGAGGCTACCTGGATGATGTTACACTGCTTTGCTGCCGGATTTTAAAGCGCTCCCAATTACCTCTTTTCAAGGAGGTATAAACTATCAACGGTGAATTAAAACAATTCACCGTTGATAGCTATCAGTTAAATCAATCTGGTTATCTTATCAATTGTACAAATCCTTCTTTCTGGAATGAGTTGCCCGTGCAACTTGCATCTATCACATAGTAATATACTCCCTCCGGTGCATTGCCTCCGCTTCCGTTCTTTCCATCCCAATATTTATTCGGGTCCGTGCTGTTATATACCGTATGCCCCCAGCGGTCATATATCTTTAACGACCAGTCCGTAAATCCATGTGTCGGGATATACAATATATTATCTAATCCCAGCGTTCCCGGGTTTGTTGGTGTGAATACATTCGGTACAATAAAATTATAACAAGGTGTCTCTACGATGATTGTTACCGTCCGCTCTACAGGGCAGTCTGCCGAATCTATTCCGCTTACCGTATACGTTGTCGTTACTGTTGGCGTCGCTGTTGGGTTCGGGCACGTATAACAACTTAACCCGCTGTTCGGTGGGGTCCATTGCAGTTTCGTTACTCCTACCCCACTGGCCAATATCTCGGTATCTCCTCCCAGTAATATCGTTGTGCTGCAACATGCATATAACTGCGGGTTATCTATTATCACCGTTGCACTCGCCGTGGCTGAACATCCAAATTGGTTCGATACACTTACCGTAAATACTGTTCCTGTCTTGTTTATATATACCCTCGTCGTATCTTTCGTCCCTCCATTACTCCAGTGGTAATTGTAGGGCCCGCTCTTTCCTGCCGTATCTGCTGTAATCGTTACATAGTTCCCCGTTCCACATGCAGGGGGATACCGTAAGCTTACTATCGGGTATCCTGCTTCCTTGATCTCGAACGTATCCGTTACGGAACATCCTAACTTATTGTAGGCTGTTACCCTGATTACCGTATCGCTCTTGATAGTCGCTACAATACTCGTTCCTACCTGGTTGTTCCCCCATAAATATACCGTAGGGTTTGTGCTGCTGCCCACACTTATCGTATCTGTTCCCGCACACACATACCGCTGCCCTGTAATTACCGGCTTGGGTAATGGAATCACTACTACCGTCATCACTTTCTGTATGCTGTCGCAGGTCCCTTTCACCGTTGCCGTATACGTCGTTGTTACCGTATCGCTCACCGTTATGGAGGATGTCGTTGCCCCGTTGCTCCACCGGTACGTTACTTTCCCTCCTGCTCCTATCGCGGTTATCGTCGTACCCTGCTTCGGGCATACACTGTCCCGGGTAATCTGTATCGTGGCGCTTACGGGTTGTATCACTCCTATACTCATTACAGCTGAATCTTCACAGCTCCCTCCGAATGCATATAAGGTATACGTCGTAGCATTCAGCAAATGGGCTATCGTTAACTTCTTATTCGTTGAGTTACCCGGGCTCCAACGGTAGCTCGTTCCTCCGCTGCCTTCCAGGGTTAAGCTGTCTCCCACACAGGCGCTGTCCTTGCTTGCCGCTATGTTCGCTACTGGCACAGGCACCACCAGCACCTTTACTGTTGTATCATGCGAACAGCCGTCTGTCGTGGCCTTCACTGTATAGGTTGTCGTTGCCGGTGGATTAACTCTATAGCTTGTATTCGTATTCGAGCCCGGATTCCACAAATAGGTTGTTCCACCGCTTACACTCAAGGTTGTTCCTGTTCCG
>Ga0207092_1149_pt1 | contig 11307 bp, 13 predicted proteins | sample Alteio_BWMinHeat_48_FD_153533 | JGI IMG/M metagenome (GOLD analysis project Ga0207092, IMG submission 153533) | Enriched cells from forest soil in Barre Woods Harvard Forest LTER site, Petersham, Massachusetts, United States -... | ecosystem: Environmental > Terrestrial > Soil > Temperate forest >... | reverse complement strand
GAGTCCCGGATGGTTCAGGCGAGCCATCGAGGTATGGCCCGACCGCATTGCCATGGGTGTAGAGAGGATCGAGGGTTTCAAACGTGGCCTGATAGCTGGCGGTTGCCAGGCCGGGCGGAAGCGGCATGTAGCGAAGGTCGAAATAGCCTTGGAGAGATGCGTCATTCGATCCCCATTTCGAGAGCCGATTGCCGTGGGAATCGGTCCAGCCGGTGATGGGATTGCCATGGTTCCCGTTGAAGTAGGCTCCCGAGACAAAGGTAACGGTGTACTGGTAGAGCGGATTGCCATTGCCGTCGAGGGGGCGCGCGACCACGTTTACCCCCTGCATGCCCGCCTCGGTGCGAAATGCAATCGTGCCGGTGATCGAAACCGTATTGGCGGCAGTCAGAACCTTGCCCGGAAACCCGGCAAGATTGGCGGTGGTGATGGGGTAGATGCGGTTGAGGGCCGCGATGTCGTCGAAGCGTAGCGTTGCCGGGTCGGGAATGCAAGTGCCGCCGGCGGGACCGCAGGTTCCGCTCATGGGCTGCATCACCGGCCACCCTTCTGTACCTTCCGGCTCTCCATTTTGGAGTGCGCCGGGATTGACCTGAGCGTAGCCGAGCCCCAGGATGCGTCCCCAGGCACGCTCGAGGAGGAATTGCGTCATCGTCACCTGATCGGAGGTGACGGCGCACCGTCCATTCAGTACCAGCACAGCGTGCGCGATGGTCGCGTCGGGATTGAAGTTGTCGATCCAGGCCATCACGCCGTTAGTTTCACAGTTGGACGGATCGCTGGTGTAGGCGCCGAACACCGCGTCGATAACGGCGCCGTCGGAGTCGTATATAACGCCGAGGGGATAGCTTGTGGCGGAGGGAGCGACATCAGAAGGCTGTGCGATGGACTGGTTGCCCGAAAGGATGTTGGCGCCATTCACGTCCTCGTTCAACGAGCCCATGCGCGCGAGCGTCACGCCGGCGGTGGGAACAGCGCTCCATAAAGCCGCGGCTGCATCGACCATCGCCGTAGCCTGTTGATTGTCGATCGAGGAGTTAAGCGGACCCTGGTCGACGTAGTAGTTCACCTGCCCGCCGGCCCAGTGGACCGGCTGCCCCGCGACCGCCGGATTGAAGTAGCTGACCCCCGCGACATACTTCGGTCCGCCCGCAACCAGCGAGGCGGGGGTAAAAAGCGGCAGGATGCACAAGACACGAACGACGTTCGGGAAACGAGAAAGACAGGTTGCCACGTGAGGCTCCGCACAGTGGCAATGGCACGTGGCATCCCATTCTGAGCGCGCGTTCATGAGAAAGCTTTCATCTCGGTTGCGAGCCAGCCCGACTGCGCAGATCCAACAACCGGAGCACAGATATGACCAGACCTCGGGTTGGTTCGCTAGAATATGAAACAGACCTACAACTTTGACTTCTGATCGGAACACCCATGCGGTTAGGTGACCTGCTGATCCGGGCCCAGCGCGTGACGGAAGCGGATGTGGCCGCGGCGTTGGCGCGCAGTGCCGAGCATGGTGGCCGTTTGGGCGACAACCTGGTCGCCACCGGCGCCATTGACCAGGCGACCCTGGACAGCTATCTGCATCGCATTCCCGCCGAACCGGCTGACATTGCGGCCACCGGCATTGAAGAGAATGAACTGCTCAATCTTCTGATGAAGCTGATCTATACCAGCCGGCTGGAATCGGTGCGTCAATTCATCGATGCCATCAAGCTCCCCTATCACGTGGTGAGTGAACTGGTGCGCATGGCGGTCGACCGGCAGCTGTTGCACACCTTGGGAACGCGCAACTCCGACTACATGATCGACATGTGTTATGCCTTCACTGAAGAGGGGCGGCGGTAGACAATCGATGCGCTCGAGCGGCTTCGGTACGCAGGGCCGGCCCCGGTTCCCATCGCCGAGTTCAGTGACCAGTTCGATGTGCAGAAGCTGTCCAGCGAAGTGATCACCATGAGCCGCATTCGCGCGGCGGTGGCCGATCTGCAGATGGAGGAGAGCATCCTGGAACAAGCCGGCCCGGCGTTGAACTCCGGGCGCGCCCTGCTGCTCTATGGACCGCCCGGCAATGGAAAGTCCACCGTGGCTCACCGGTTCGCCACGGTTTTCCAGGACGTGATCTTCATTCCCTACGCGGTGGGTGTTGAAGGGCAGATCATCCGCATTTTTGACCCCAGCATTCATGTAGAGGTGGGTCCGGCTCTTACCGGCGATGACGGCGGGGTCTCATTTGTACGCCAGGATGAGTACGATGCCCGCTGGGTGCCGTGCCGAAGACCGTTTGTCGTCACCGGCGGCGAACTGACGCTGGAGATGCTCGATCTCCGCTACGACCACACCGGCCATTACTACGAGGCTCCATTGCACATGAAGGCTCTGGGCGGCTGCTTCCTCATCGATGACTTGGCCGTCAGCTGGTGAGCCCGACCAACCTGTTGAATCGCTGGATGGTGCCGCTTGAAAGCCGCAGCGACTATCTGAAGTTGCACACCGGAAAAAGCTTTCGCATACCTTTCGAAGCGATGGTGATCTTCTCCACCAACCTGGAACCGGAAGACTTGATGGACCCCGCGTTCCTGCGGCGCCTGCCTTACAAGATCGAAGTCGGCGCGCCCAGCCTGGAGCGCTTCCGGCGCATTTTCGAGGAGGAGTGCCGGCGGCATGGCATTACCCTGCCCGACGATATTTTTGCCAAGATCGTCGACAAGATCACCAGAGAGAAGGGCGTCGAATTCGCGGCATATCAGCCCAGGTTCATCGTCGACCAGGTCGTGGCCACGTGCCGGTTCATGGGGCAGGCTCCGCATCTGGAGGCTCGCTTCATCGATTACGCGGTGGACAACTTGCGCGTCAGGCGCTCTGTGCCACGCTCGAGGTAAGGCTCGATGTCGCGCCTTACAGCCTGCCCCCATCGAGGAGCGGTTCAAATCTCAGGGTAGAAGTCGAAGAAGGCGTCGAGGCTCTGGCGGAGCTGCTTCTCGATTTCCTCGCGCGAACCCTCGAGCACATGCATGGTGACGTGAGCTTCGTGACCGTTGGACAGCTTTAGGGTCGCGTCTTGAATTTCGGTCACTTCGCCTTCGGGGAGAAGACGCAAGCCGTAGATCAGAGTCAGATTCGCCATGCGAAACATCTTATCTGGTATGTAGCCAGGGACGGACCGGTTCCAGGGGCACAGGGGCTGTCCGTCTACAATCAACACGGGAAACATTGAATGACAGACACTCGCGATACCGTAATTCTGGGCTCCGGTTGCGCCGGCTTGACCGCCGCGATCTACACCGCGCGGGCCGGACTCAAGCCCGTGGTTCTGGAAGGCCATGAGCCCGGCGGGCAGCTTTCGATCACCACCCTGGTGGAGAACTTTCCGGGGTGGCCGGAAGGCATACAGGGTCCGGAACTGATCGAAAACATGAAGAAGCAGGGGGCGCGGTTTGGGGCTGAATTCCAGATGGCGCACCTGAGCTTGGTGGATCTGCACACGCATCCGTTCCGGCTGAAGACGTCGGCGGGCGAGGTGCACACGCGATCACTCATCATCGCGTCCGGCGCCAGCGCGCGCTGGCTCGGACTGGCGAGCGAACAGGCCCTGATCGGCCATGGCGTCTCGAGTTGCGCTACCTGCGACGGGTTCTTTTTTCGTGGCCTCGAGATTGCGGTGGTGGGCGGCGGCGACTCGGCGATGGAAGAGGCATTGTTCCTCACCCGGTTCGCGACCAAGGTCACGGTCCTGCATCGCCGCGAGAGCTTCCGCGCCAGCAAGATCATGCTGGAGCGCGCGATTGCGCATCCCAACATCGAACTCCGGACCAACACCGTGGTCGAAGAGGTCCTGGGGGTCGAACACAACGAAGTCAAAGGCGTGCGCGTGCGTGACGTGAAAACCGGTGTGGAGAGCGTCCTGCCTGTAAGCGGATTGTTTTTGGGCATTGGGCACGATCCCAACGCGCGCATGTTTGCCGGCCAGATCGATCTCGACGGCGAGGGCTACATCCGCACCCAGAACAATATCTTCACTACTCATCAAGGAGTGATTCTGCCGGGCGTGTACGCCTGCGGCGATGTGCAGGACAGGCGCTATCGCCAGGCGATCACTGCCGCTGGGACCGGCTGCATGGCGGCCCTCGAAGTGGAGAAATACCTCGAGGAACATGGCCACTGAGGCAGACGATGGTGCCCTTGAAGGAGAATCTCGAAAGGCTGGAAGCAGCGATCGCGCAGGCCTGCCGGCGCGGCGGGCGGTCGCGCAACGACGTGGAGATGATGGCGGTCTCGAAGACCTACCCCGCCACCACCATCGCATGTGCGGCGGCCCTGGGCCTGCGACTCTTTGGCGAAAATCGGGTGCAGGAATTTGCCGCCAAGGCTCATGATTTGGCCGCGCTCGACGCTGCCGGGAGCGTTGCGGCTGCCGACCCAGCGATCCGCATTCATCTAATCGGTCATCTGCAGTCGAACAAGGCAAGCCGGGCGGTGGAGTTGTTTGACGGCGTCGATTCGCTCGATTCAGTGCGGCTGGCCGAGCGGCTGAACGAAGCCGCAGGCAAGCTCGGCAAACGCCTCCCGGTGCTGATCGAAGTGAAGCTGAGCCCGGAAGATACCAAGTCAGGGGTGGAACCTGAGTCGGACGAAGCGGCGCAATTGCTGGAGCGCCTCCCTGACCTCGCGCACCTGGACACGCGCGGGCTGATGACAATAGCGCCCTGGGGCGTTGCGGACGATGTGACGCGGGCGTGCTTCCGCAGTCTGCGGCAGTGGCGGGACCGCTGGGCTCCTTCGCACCCGCGGCTGGCTCTCGACGTGCTGTCGATGGGCATGAGCGGCGATTTTCCTATCGCCATCGAAGAAGGCGCGACGCGCATCCGCATCGGGACAGCGCTGTTTGGCCCGCGCAGCAAGCAGGTAACGGATCAGCTGAACCAGGCCGAGCCGGCATGATGCGCGAAACCGCCGACGGAGTCACGCTCGCCGTGCGCGCGCAGCCGGGCGCAAAAAGGACGGCCATCATCGGTGTGTATGGCGAAGGGTCTACAGCCCAGTTGAAGATTGCAGTGCAGGCTCCGCCCATTGAAGGGCGGGCGAATGAAGCGCTGATTGCTCTCCTCGCAGGTTTCTTCGCGGTGTCGCGGACCAATGTCGCGCTCATGTCCGGCGAGTTGTCGCGCAGCAAGGTTTTCCTGCTGCGGGGAGTCGCACGGGCTCAAGCCGAAACTGCGATAGCGAAAGCGATTGGTTAGGAGCCGCCTTCAGAGGCCTCTGATGTTGAGCACCCGCAGCGTTTCTTCCGGCTCAGGCCGCACGCGGAAATCGGCGTGCGCCTCGGCGAGGACGACCTTCCGGTCTTTTGCGATCACGTAGGTGGCCGGCAAGGGTAAACGCCAGCTATCATCTCCGTTGACGAAGGGAATGTTCACCAGGATGGAACGGTAGTAGATGCGGTGGTAGTCGGGAATGTTGTAGACGAGCCCGAACTGCTCCGCCACCTTGTTGCCGGGATCGAAGAGCACCGGGAAGGGAAGTCCGTGCTGCCCGGCCATGAAGTCGCTCTGGCGCTGGGTCTGGGGGCCGATCGCGACCATCAGAGCGCCGCGCTCGCGAATCCGTCCGTACAAGTCGCGCCAGGTCTCGAGCTCGGTCATGCAATACGGGCACCAGCGCCCGCGAAAGAACTTGATGACCAGTGGACCGAGAGAGAGCATATCTTCGCTGCGCACCAGCTTGTTGTTTGAATCCTTCAGAGCAAATTGGGGAGCCTGCGCGCCGACGGGCAGGATGCGATCTTCGATGCCGGTGGCGAAGAGCTCAGCGATTGCGCGTTCGCCGATGGCCAGGCGTTCCGGTTGCACGAGGTGCCGCGTGTTGGCGGTGATTTCGTCGAGTTGGTCCTGCAGGGCTGTGGTTCTTGCGTTCATGGTTACCGCCCGAATTTTTGTCTGCCGCCCATGCCCAGTGCGCCCATGCCGCCGCGCATCATCTGTTTGGCCAGGCCGCCTTTGCCCATCTGCTTGAACATCTTGCTCATCTGGGCGTACTGGCGCAAAAGCTGATTTACATCCTGCACGGTGGTGCCGGAGCCGGCAGCGATGCGCTTGCGCCGCGAGCCGGAAATGATCTCGTGGTTGCGGCGTTCTTTCGGCGTCATGGAGTTGATGATGGCCTCGAGGCGAACGAACTGCTTTTCATCGACGCCCTGCGCGGCCTGCTGCATGCCGGCGAACGGGCCCACCGATGGGAGCATCTTGAGAATCGACTCCATCGAGCCGAGCTTCTTGATCTGCTTCAACTGGTCGCGGAAGTCTTCGAGCGTGAAGCCGTCGCCAAGCAGCGCTTTCTTGGCGAAGTCTTCGGACTTCTTGCGGTCGAGCGTGGCTTCGGCTTTTTCGATCAGCGACATCATGTCGCCCATGCCCAGGATGCGGCCGACGATGCGGTCAGGGTGGAAGGGCTCGAAGGCGTCAGGTTTTTCGCCGGTGCCGATGAACTTGATGGGCTGGCCGGTGACGTGGCGTATGGAGAGCGCCGCGCCGCCGCGGGCATCGCCGTCCATCTTGGTCAGGACCACGCCGGTGAGGCCGAGCCGCTTGTGAAAGTCCTGTGCGGAGTTGACCGCGTCCTGGCCGGTCATGGCGTCGGCAACGAAAAGGATTTCCTGCGGGTTGAGCAGCTTTTTCAGCCGCTCCATCTCGGTCATCAGCTCTTCGTCGATGTGGAGGCGGCCCGCGGTGTCGACGATGAGCGTGTCGAACCCGAAGTTGCGCGCTTCGCGGCGGGCTTCAGAAGCGAGCCGCTCGACCAGTGCCGAGCCCGGAGCCTCGCCCTTCAGGTCGCCCTCGTAGATCTTGGCGTCGATGGATTTGGCCACCACCTTGAGCTGCTCGCGGGCGGCAGGCCGATAGACGTCGACAGAGACGAGGATAGGCCGGTGGCCACCCTTCTTTAGCCAGGCGCCGAGTTTTCCGGTTGTGGTGGTTTTGCCGGAGCCTTGCAGGCCGGCCATCAGGATGACGGTCGGTGGCTGCGAAGCGAACTTGAAGCGGGCGGTGTCCTTGCCCAGCAATTCGATCAGCTCGTCGCGGACCACCTTGATGACCTGCTCTGTAGGTGACAGCGCGGTCATGACTTCGGTGCCGACCGCCTTGACGCGGATGTGTTCGACCAGGTCGCGTGCTACGTTGAGGTTGACGTCGGCTTCGAGCAGGGCAACGCGGATTTCGCGCAGGGCTTCGGCGATGTTTTCTTCGCTCAGCGTGCCCTGACCGCGCAGGTTCTTGAAGGCGCGCTGGAGTTTTTCGGTTAGATTCTCAAACATAGGTCCAAATTAAGTGTATCGTGCGAACGGACCGCCCTCATTCTGTCACGGAACGTCCCGCTCGATCCGCGCTTTCATCGCGCGTTGGACGATGTCCCGTCGCGCGCGACTCATTTCCATCGCCGCCACGGCGATTATCGTCTTCGGCACGACATTCATAGCTCAATCCGCCGGTTCCACGAGGTACTGTTCCAGCTTTCCGTCCGGATACGTATAGGTCATCAGCCGCAGCCTCCGCGTTGGATAGACGATCCGGAACACTCGGAACGTCATGCCGCCGCGCTGGCCCTCTGCGCTTTGGCTGAAGGTCAGCGGTTCTCCCAGCGGCCCCAGGCTCTCGTGGAAATCCGCCACAGTTTGCGCATCGAAGTAGTCATTCAGGTTCGGCGCCAGCAGGCTGCGGTCGATGCGCCCCTTCTGCAGGTCCCGATACATCCCCAGCGCCTGTTCCCCCGCCGGCTTCAGCTTGATTCCAGCCACCGCGGCAGTCACCAGGCTCCCTATCTGCCCCGCGCCACCCGCCATGTGATTGGTGAAAACCGCAACCGCGACGCCGTCATCCACCAGGACCTTGTTATCCGAAACAAATCCCGTGACCTCCCCGTCGTGCGAGATCTGCAGATGCCCGTCCTGCTTCTGTACCTCGACGCCCAGTGCGTAGTGCGTCTCCTTTCCGTCCTTAAGCTTCACTTCTGTAAACATCTCGTCATAGCTCTCCGGTTTCAGAAGGCTGCGCGCGATCAAACTTTCATCCCACAGGGCCAGGTCGTGCGGCGTCATCGCCAACTCGCCGGCAGCGAACACCCATCCCCGGCCCTCTTTCGGAGCCGGCCGCAGCGGGCCGAGCGCCGCGCGAATATAGGGCGTGGCATCGACTGTGGTGAGCTTCTCTTCATCGCTGTTCCACACCGACTTCATGCCGAGCGGCCGGAAGATATGCTCGACAAGAAAGTCCATTAGCTTCTGCCCGCTGACCTTCTCCACGATCAGCCCGGCGATCACGTAATTGGTGTTGGAGTATTGCCATTGGGTCCCCGGCTCGAAATCCAGCGGCTTCCTCGCCCAGGTGTCGAGGATCTGCCGGGCCGTGGTCGGCTTCATCATGGGAGTCATCAGATAGTCTTCCGGCCAGTAGTCCTGGTACCCCGAGGTGTGCGACAGGACCTGGCGGATCGTCACTTCGTCGCCCCGCGTCAGCCCCGGCACATACTTGCCCACCGCGTCATCCAGCGAGAGCTTCCCTTGCTCCTTTAGGATCAGGATGGCTGAGGCCGTGAATTGTTTCGAAATCGACCCGATGGAGTAGCGCATGTCCGGCGTGGCCGCCTTGTCGGGATTCAGGTGCGCCTTGCCGTAGGCGTGTGTATAGACCAGTTTGCCGCCTTTTACCACCGCAATCGACGCCGATGGCACCCCATGCTGCTCCATTACTCCCGCAGCGATGCGATCGATTTTCGCGCGCAGTTCCGCATCAATCGAATCCACACCCTGCGCGCCTGCAAATGTCGCCATGCCCGCAATGAGGCACCCAACCATCAGGTCACATCTCTTCACCGGCCACCTCCTTCGATCTCCGGGACTTTTCACCAAAACTTAACAGGTCGGCGTAGCTCCTCCAACGGGTCCGTTTGCGTTACGCTGGTGATGTGAACCCAAGCGCGGAAGCGACCCCCACAGCCATGGATCGGCTGACTGAAGGACACAAGCGATTTCTCACCGAGGTTTTCCCTGGCCGCCGCCATCAGTTCCGGCTGCTGGCGGAGAGCCAGGCGCCGGAGTGGCTTTTCATCACCTGTTCCGATTCGCGGATTGTGCCCGACCTGATTCTGGGGACCGGGCCGGGCGATTTGTTTATCACCCGCAACGCGGGAAACGTGGTTCCCCTGACCGGCGCCGATGTTGACGGGGTGACGGCAACGATCGAGTATGCAGTCGAAGTACTGAAAGTGAAGCACGCGATCCTGTGCGGGCACTCCGACTGCGGAGCCATGAAGGCGGCTCTCGACCGCAAGAACCTGCAGAACCTGCCCAAAGCCAGCCGCTGGCTGCATCACATCGAGGCGGCCTTCAGCCACCGCCAGCCTGTTAACCCAGCCGATGGGGAGCACGCCGAGCTGGCCGCGTTGATCCGGGGCAACGTGGTGGCGCAGCTGCTGAACCTGAAGGCACAGCCGGCGGTGGCTCGGGCGCTGGCCCACGGGGAGATCAGCGTTCATGCCCAGTCGGCCAACATGGGTGGCATACATTGACAAAGGGTCTTATAACTGCAGCGAAATCAGGGATTTTAACCATCGCTATTCTGGCGGCGACGGTGAGTGCGCGTTCCTCGGCGGGGGCCTTATCCGGTTCCCTGTGGGATCATGTCCCCCCCAGTGAGCACGTCAGGTCCAATCCCCTGGCCGACAGGCCCGATACGATCCCGGCCGGCGCCATTCTCTACCGCGATCACTGCCAGTCCTGCCACAAGCCCGACGCCCTGGGAGACGGGCACAAGCGGCCGCCCTTGCGCAGCGAGCATATCCGCGCCGTGAGTGACGGCGATCTCGAATGGTTCCTCCGCCAGGGCAACCTTCGCCATGGCATGCCCTCCTGGTCCGGCCTCCCCGAGGCCCAGCGCTGGCAGATCGTCTCCTACCTCCGGTCCCTCCAATAGCCTCCCAAAACGGGTGCCCCGTCCAAGCTTTGCTTGGGCGGGATAACGGCTGACGTCATCCGTCACACCCAGCAGCCTTCGGGGTGGTTTAACCTCTGAAGTTCCACCCGGCCATGACCACCGCCGCCCTCGAACCCGTCGCCCCCGCCGCGGTCCGCACCTATACCTATACCGCCCCAGCTCACCAGCGCTATCCCCTCACCCAGGGGGTCAATCTCTGGCTGGTGACGGTTTCAGTCATGCTGCCCACCTTCATGGAGGTGCTCGACACCGCCATCGCCTCCGTCGCCCTGCCCTACATTGCCGGGAGCCTCTCCGCCTCCAACTCCAAGGCCACCTGGGTGCTCACCAGCTACCTGGTCGCCAACGCTGTCATCCTCCCCGCCTCCAACTGGTTCGCCCGCCGCTTCGGCCGCAAGAACTTTCTCATCATCTGCGTCGTCATCTTCACCGTCGCCTCCTTCTTCTGCGGCGCGGCTCCTTCGCTGGCCGTCATCCTGCTCGCTCGCATCCTCCAGGGAGCGGGCGGCGGGGCTCTCCAGCCGCTCTCCCAATCCATCCTTCTCGAAAGCTTCCCGGTCGAGAAGCGCTCCCAGGCTATGGCCGCGTACGGCCTCGGAATCGTCGTCGCCCCGGTGCTCGGCCCCACGCTCGGCGGATGGCTGACCGATACCTTCGGCTGGCGCTATGCCTTTTACATCAACTTCCCCGTCGGCATTCTGGCGGTCTTCATGATCATGCGGTTTGTGCACGACCCGCCATACATCAAAAATGCCAAAGTCGGCGCCTTCGATAACATCGGCTTCGGTCTCCTCATCGTGTGGACCGGCTGTCTCCAGGTCGTCCTCGACAAAGGCCAGGAAGACGACTGGTTCGGAGCGATCTGGGTGCGCTGGGCGGTAGCAGCGCTGATCTTTGCCCTCATCGGATGGATCTGGCGCTCCTGGGCGAATCCCCGGGGTCTCGTCGATCTGCATGTGCTCAAGAACCGCAACTTCCGAACCGCTGTTTCCTGATTGCCCTGCTTGGCATGTGTATCTACATCACCATTGCCATTCTGCCGCTCTATTACCAGGAAATTCTCGGCTATACCGCCTTCACCGCCGGCCTGGTCGTGGGCCCCCGCGGCATTGGATCGTTCATTGGCTCTCCGGTGATCGGGTTCCTGGGTACCCACATCGACAATCGCAAGCTGCTCTCGGCTGGATTTCTCGGCTTCCGCGTCTGCTCCCTCTACTTCGCCACCGTGAACCTCGACATCGGCCCCTACACCCTGCTCGTGCCCATCCTCATCACCGGCTTCGCGCTCAGCTTTGTGTTTGTGCCCCTGGCCAACCTGTCAACC
>Ga0207092_1114_pt1 | contig 11405 bp, 11 predicted proteins | sample Alteio_BWMinHeat_48_FD_153533 | JGI IMG/M metagenome (GOLD analysis project Ga0207092, IMG submission 153533) | Enriched cells from forest soil in Barre Woods Harvard Forest LTER site, Petersham, Massachusetts, United States -... | ecosystem: Environmental > Terrestrial > Soil > Temperate forest >... | reverse complement strand
AAGATTTACACCGCGAAGGGAGCGGTATTCGCCCCACGCTTCTCACCCGACGGAAAACGGATTCGGTTTACGGTGAGTGACACCGAGAAGAATGCGACTTCTTTATGGGAAGTTCGCCGTGACGGATCAAAGGCGCATGCTCTACTCGCCGATTGGCCCTATAGCTCGACGGCCTGCTGCGGCAGTTGGACGGCGAATGGGCGTTACTACATCTTTCAGGCCAGCGAGGCTCAGCCGAATACGACAGTCATAGTGTCTACTCTCTGGGCCCTCCCCGAATCCAAGAACGGCGAGAGTGTAGCTCCGGCACAAATCACGAACGGTCCGATGTCATTCGGGAATGCATTCCTGGCCCGCGACAATAAGAAGATCTGGGCGATCGGCGTTCAACCAAGCGTCGAAGTGGTGAGGTACGAAGCGCGGAAGAAGAAGTTTGTGCCTCTCATTCCTGGTCTGTCGGCGACCGACGTGGATTTTTCCGCAGACGGCAAATGGATCGCTTATGTGTCGATTCCCGAGGGGACGCTATGGCGTTCGCGTGCGGATGGTTCGGAACGCTTGCAGTTGACGACAGATTCTGAGCGAGCTGCGCTGCCCCATTGGTCGCCCGATGGAAAGCAGATCGCGTTCGCGAGCACGAAGGCGGGCGAGCCCTGGAAGCTGTCACTGGTCTCCGGCGATGGCGGCGATGCGCATGAGATGTTCCTCGACAAGGGAAGCCAGATTGATGCGAATTGGTCTCCCGACGGAGAGCAGTTGATGTTTGGCGATTACAGCCATGACAAAAACGGTCTGAAGATTCAGGTAATGGATTTTAAGACCCACAAGATCACGACGATTCCCGGATCCAATGGCCTGTTCAGCCCGCGCTGGTCTCCGGACGGGCGGTACATCGTGGCCATGTCGCCCGACGGAACGACGCTCATGCTGTTTGATTTCACAAGCCAGAAATGGACGACGTGGCTGAAACAGGCAGAATCGGTGGCGTACCCATCGTGGTCGTTGGACAGCCAATATCTCTACTTCGATGACTTTGTTACGGGAGCGGAAGCGATTCGCCGCTTAAAGGTAGGAGCAAGCGAACCGGAACTCGTGTTCGAAGTCGGAAGCTTCGAGCGATACCCGGGTGTGTTGGGCCTGTGGAGTGGCAGGACTCCGGATGGCTCGTGGATGTTCGTCCGCGACCGCAGCACGCAAGAGGTCTATCAGCTGAGTCTGGATCTGCCGTAGTCGGATTGCGAGGGGGATTCATGTCGAACATGGGACAAGCAGTCCGCCGGTTGAAGAAGATTGGGTTAGCACTCCCCATCGGGGCAATTCTGATCGGCAGTTTCTTAGTGGGAATCAGCGGAGCCGGAAAGAGCCTCGCACAAGAAAGCGATCGCAAGGTGATCAGCCGCGTCGAGCCCGAATATCCGGATCAGTTGAAGAAGCTCTACATTGGCGGAGTCGTTCGCGTAGAAGTGCAGGTGGCGCCGAATGGCACGGTTCGGAATGTGAAACTGCTGGGCGGCAATCCGATCTTGGGCCAGTCCACGATGAAAGCAGTCAAGACGTGGAAGTATGCGCCCGCGGCAGCAGAAGAGACACTCACCGTGAAATGGGAGTTCGATCCGCATCGGTAAAGCAGGTTTCATAGTTTCAATGTTTCAAAGTGAATCCTGCGAATCTCGACACGTCTTTCAACTTTGAAACCTTGAAACTTTGCCTTTATTTCCCCTTTGCCACGATCATCGTGATGTCGTCGTGCTGCTCTTGCGGGCTGTAGTTGCGGACGTCGTTTGCGACCTTCGAGACCAGTTCCTGGCACGGCAAGTTACGGTGGTGACGCAGTCTTTCGATCAGCTGTTCCTCTCCAAACTCCTCGCCATTTCCGTTGCTTGCTTCTGTAACACCGTCGGTGTAAAGCGCGAGCAGATCGCCCTTCGCCACATCGCATGCGACCATCGAGCAGTCCCAATCCTGAAAGAGTCCAAGCAACGTTCCGGTGGAGTCCAGGTGTTCGCAGCTGTTATCCGGGCGCAGAATGAGGCCCGAGAGGTGTCCGCAATTGGCGTAGCGCAGGTGGCGCGAGTCGTCGCAATATTCGGCGAAGAAGAGAGAGGCATAGGCGCTATCAATTGTGTTCTCGTAAAAAAGCCGGTTCACGTTACGAAGAAAGAATTCAGGTTGATCGAACGCGATGGCGCATTGACTGCGAAGATTCGCCTGCAGGTTGGCCATCAACAGCGCGGCCGCGATCCCCTTGCCCGAGACGTCGCCCACCACGAGGCCGAGGCGGCGATTCCCTAAATCAAGGAAGTCGAAATAATCTCCGCCGACCTGGCGGGCTTGCAGGCACAGGCCTGCATATTCGAGCGTTCGGGCCTCAGGGTGAATCTGCGGGAAGAGCCGCGCCTGGACTTGTTTCGCGATTTCGATTTCCTGGGCTGCGCGGCGTTCGGCCTCAAGCTTCTGCGCCATTGCGAGACGATGCTTCTCGACACCGCGCGTCAGTTCGTCGAAGCCCGCCAGCCCGAAGCAATTGCCGTCGGGATCCTTAAAACGGGTGTGAATGCCTCCCCAGGCAGGAACCTGAGGCGGGAACTCAAATTCAACGCCTCGGGCCAGCCACTCATCGTACTTGCGGTTGACGTCTTCGGTGATGAACCACACGCGCGATTCAGGACCGATCAGCCGGTTGACGTCATCCCCGGGCTGGAGCGGCGCCAAGCCCAGGTGGGCATTTCCGTCGGCCGGTGCAACTTCAATCCAGCGCTGGCCGTCATCAAAGGTGTGGTCCACGGCAACGCGAAAACCCAGTTTATCGACATAGAACCGCAGGCTCTTTTCCTGATCGCGAACATAGATGATTGTGAAATGCAAACAAAGATAAGGATCATTTCCGTCAAGACGGAGGGGAGACCGGTCAATGCCGAAGGGTAATTCGTAGGTTCCCATCGGGCGAGATTATACGAGCATCCGGCGAGGCTGGAGAAGAACAGATTCCTGGACCGCCCGCTTGGATCAAGGTCTGGCAGACGAAGGGTCTTGCGACGATAATTTCGGCTGGACTTTCTTTCTGCTCATAGCGACGGTCTGCTATTCCAGCCATTAGGAACTACGGTAGACCGCGCGACGATGCAAGCACCGCCAAAGGAGGAGGGGATGGAGATCGACAATAAGAAGGTGGATGAAATCACACTGGCCTTGCTCTTCCTGACGACGTTCAAAGACAAATACGGACTGCGGGCATGGAAGAGCCACGACTGGGATGTTCTGAATCGCCTGCACGACAGCGGCTACATTCACGACCCGGCCACGAAGGCAAAGTCGGTGATGCTGACGGACGAAGGCGCAGAGCGCTCCAAACGTCTATTTGAGAAGCACTTCTTGAGAGAGTAGAGCCGCTGCGAGCCGGGACTGCAGCAGGGAGAATCGCGGCCCGCCTGGGGAGTTTTGAGTGTAATGGCGATTACAACAGTTGGGACATACGTCGCATCAATTGTGTGGCAACATTGAAGATGGATGAGGGATATCAGGCAGATCGAACGACTGAGTCCGGTGGCCAAACGAGCGTGGAAGCGCCTGGAATCAGGTTTCCCTTCGTGGGCAGCGCACTTGGATACTCGTGATGGGGAACTGGAATTTGTCGTTCCCGCCCCCCTGGGTCATCGGCTGGTCATCTGGTGGCGTTTAGCAATGAAGATCAATTGTGGGTGCGCTTTAGTCCGCCCAATCTGTGCTATCCCGTTGATGACGAGAACGAAATGGTTTCGATAATTGAACAGCTTACCGCCGACAAGGTCGTGTTCAAGCTGGTCATGAAGGGCGACGAGTGGGTTGAGACCACTCTCGCCAAGCCGCACGAGAAACCCGAAACCATTTCCGGCCACTCGGTTCGTTTCGTGTCGTGGTCAGGTAGATTCGACACGTAACTGTCGAAACCAGACAAAGCGCTCATTGAACCCTATCGGCCAGTGTGACCGCCCACTGTGCAATGATTTCTGACCGTAAATCATTTCTGCTTACTTAGTCAGATATCGATGTCCCGGCCACCTTGAGTTGCGGCGGCTTGGCTCCCTTAATCAGAAGCCACAACATGAAGGCAATCTCCCCGATGATGGCGGGTTGCAGGTAACTGTCCATCTTGTCCTGATAGAGCGGCCACAAAATTCCCGTCAGACTTTCGATAACCCATGCGACGCCGGCCAACCCAAGCCAGACGCCGAGAAAACGCGGCAGGAAGCGCGACCGGTACACCAACAGCCCCAGCGGAAAGAGCCATAATCCCCAAAACATTTCGGCGACAACGAATCCCTGACCATGCAACTTGATGAAGAGCATGACCAAAGCATCCCGCTGAGGCTTTTCGATCACCGATAGAAAATCAGCCCCGCGTACCAGGAAGAGGGCGGCGATTGAGTTCAGCTCATTCACAAACGCGATCGGGATCGAGACCACAATCAACATCACCATCAGCGAGGCCTGGCGCCGGCTGACCCCTTTGAGCAGATCGTACAAAGCCAGGGCCACGAAGATAAATCCGGCCTGACCGACGATTGCGCCAGCGATTCCCAGGCGAAACAGCATCTCCGAGGCGCCAATGTTGTTGACGGTCGCCGTGGCGTTCCCATGCACAATCAGCTTGCCGGGAACATAGCCCATCGAGAAAAAGCCCACGATCGACGTGAGCACATACAGTAGGCCTGAGAACCGGCCTGGGTTCCTGGTAAGACTCATGGGTCGTCCTCGCTTGCGAAGTCTAGTCTGAGGTACGGCGGATGTTGTCAAAGGTTCCGTCGCCGAGCGTAGCCGCCTTTCAAGCGGAGCGAAGGACCTCGGATGAACCGAATCTTGTTTCCCTGCGTCTGCCACGCTGTCGCGAACACGCAAGAAAATCGATTTACTAATCTCTCTCCCACTGTGCAATAATTTGTCACCGTACACTATTTCCGCGATCAGGCATACGCCTGTCCGGAGACCACTTCAGCGTTCTGTGAGGCGAACAATCAATGTCCAAGAATCCCCTGTCCCGCCGCCAATTCATGCAGATCGGTTCCGGCGCTCTCGTTGCGACCAGTGTTGCCAAGTCCGTCCTGCAGCCGCGCACGCTTTTAGCCTCGACGCGCCCGGTTGCCCCCAGTGACACCGTCCGTTTCGCTTCCGTCGGAACCGGCATCCGCGGATGCGAGCATCTCGAAGCTTCCTTGCATGTTCCCGGAGTGCAATGCGTCGCGCTTTGTGACCTTTACGACAGCCGTCACAACGCTGCGCAGGAAGCTGTCAACAACTCGAGTTGCCCTACGACCCGCGACTACCGCTCAATTCTTGACCGCAAAGATGTCGATGCCATCATTCTCGCCACCATGGATCACAATCACCGGCGCATTTTTGAAGATGCCTGCGCCGCGGGCAAAGACGTCTACTGCGAAAAACCAATGTCACACACCGTGGAAGACGGCTTATCCATGGTCGAAGCCGCGCACAAGCACAACCGCATGATCGCCGTCGGCAGCCAGCGCGTCAGCTCGGTGCTCTATGCTAAAGCGAAAGAGATTTACGACTCCGGCAAGTTGGGCGATGTCTTCGCCATCAACGCCTACTGGGACCGCAACTCGCCCAGCGGAGCGTGGGTCTATCCCATTCCGCCGAATGCCAGCGAGCAGACCATCGACTGGAATTCGTTCCTGGGCAACGCTCCCAAGCATCCGTTCGATCCAGTTCGGTTCTTCCGTTGGCGCTGTTTCACCGATTACGGAGAGGGACTCGGTGGCGATCTCTTTGTTCACCTGCTCTCAGGCATCCACTTCATCGCCAGCATCAACACCCCGGCGTCGCGCGCCATTTCGAGCGGAGGCCTTTTCCACTTCAAGGATGGCCGCGAGTTCCCGGATCTGATCGAGACGATGTACGACTATCCCAACGTTCGTGTCACGCTCCGCTGCAATCTGAACAACAACGGCGGGGAGTTCATCGCCTTCTACGGCAACAAGGGCACGATGATCATCAAGGACAACACCTTGAGCTATAAGCCGGAAGACACCCGTCCCGAGCCCGAAGGCTACTCGATTTATGGATGGCCGAAGGATCTTCGCGACGAATACCTGAAGAAGTGGCACGACGACCATCCCGACACACCGGCACTGCAAGCCAAGATCGACGAGACGGGCGAAAGTTACGTTACGCCGCCCGGATATAGCGACACGGTGGATCACCAGGCGAACTTCTTCAACGCGGTGCGTACGCGCAAACCCGTTGTGGAGAACGAGGTGTTCGGCAACAACACCTCAATCGGCTGCCATCTCGCGAACTTTGCCTACTTCAACAAGACGGTTGCCGTGTTTGATCCGTCGGCCAAGAAGATCGTAAAAGGCTAGTTGGAAAGTAACCGAAACTGTTCAAAAAGGGTGCCCCATTTCTCGCGCGTTTTGTGCGTGAGAAGTGGGGCTTTTGACTTTTGTCGGAAAACCACACGGAACCGGAAAAGGGACACCCCACGTCTAGCCGCCGGTGCGACACGTGAGAATTTCGAACCATCAGTGAACCGACTTAGTACGAACTAGTAAAGCTCACTGACCCCGAAACATGTTCGTCAAAACTATCCACCGTCACAAATGAAGCCGTATGCGCTCCCCGGCTGAGCGTCGCTGTTACATTCAACTGATCCTCCAGATTCTGTCCAATCTTCTTCCCATCAATCCAGAGCTCCATCCGCTTGGCGACGCCATTCCACGCGTTTCCGGCGGCTTTGAACGTGAACGTCTTCCCCACGACCTGCCCGTTCGCTGGAGCGCAGACGTGCACGCTTAACGCATTTGCCTTGGGCGGAGCGCAATTGGGTTTCGCATTTGTATTCAGCAGCGTCTCTTCGCCACCGATATTTTCGAAGATACTCGTCCACGCAATTCCCACATCGTGTCGCGAATCCAGATTCAGATCGCGAATGAACGGAAAGTACTGCAGATCCGCCCAGTGTAGAGTCGGCACCGGCGCCTGGAACGTTCCGTTCCCATTCCCGAGCATGTAGGCCGAAACCGCGCTGCCTTGAAAATTACCGCCGATTAGGAAGAGATCGTCCTTGAAGTCTCCGTTTACATCCCCTCCCACCAATTCGAGATACGGATCGCCGGTCTGCGCACTGATCACGTACTTGTTGCCTACCAGCAGCATTCCGCCTGAATATCGCAGCGTATACAGATCGCTCTCATAGTCGCCCGATCCATCGTAGATAGTGACTAACGCGGCCAGGCTCTGAATGCGGTCATTGAAGAAGTCGCCGACCGCGAGGAAACTGACGTTGCTCAGGCTCGCCAGCAGCGGTCCTTTGAAAGTTCCGTTTCCGTTTCCCAGAAACACGGCCACGTTGTTTCCCGAAATCATGGCGACGTCCTGGCGGCCATCTGCGTTGAAGTCGCCGGCAACGACCTGATACCCGCCCTCGGAAAGCGCTGCGGTCTTGCGGAACGTTCCATCTCCATTGCCAACCAAAATCTCCGTGGTCGCCGAGAAGAAAGACACGGCAAGATCCGGCAGGTGATCTCCGTTGAAATCCGCCAGCGCAAGACTCACGGCATTGCTGCCATTCCCGCTGATACTGATTCCTTGCGTGAATGTCCCGTCTCCATTTCCCAGGTAAATGTTGACGCCGCCGGGCACACTGCAGCACGACGTCGCAATCGCTAGATCAAGTTTGCCGTCGCGGTTGAAGTCAGCCACCACTATCTGGCCGCGGTATGCCGGAAGCGTCTGGTTCGCGGGATTTGCGAACTTCCCGCCGCCGAGCCCTTTGTAAAACGACAACGTGCCCGTGTTGACCGTCACCAGGTCGAGGATGCCGTCATTATTGAAATCGCCGTTGGCGATCGCATTTGTCGCGGTATCGCCGGAGTTGATTGCGGATTGCGTAAAGTTGATTTGCGCCGTGGACAAGCCACACAGCACAACCGCGGCCAGGCAAACAATTGCCACACGAAAAGCGCGTTTCATGGTTAGGCCCCTGAGCGAAGAGGTTGGAATCACCAGTCGACGGGTGATGACGGGATGTTTGCGGCGTCTTCGCTGGCAGAAACCCGTAACAGAACTGACGGTGCCGTTCAAAACGTCGCTTTTATTCCGGCGACGTTTTGAACGGGATGATGGCTCCTTACTTCGGCAGTACAATCAAATTCTGCGGCCTCTCGATCGTATGCGGCGAACCGGGAGCCTGCGTCACTCCTTTCGAAGTCACCGTATACACAAACAGCTTGTTGCCAGGTTGGCTGATTGCGTAAACGTGATTCGCGTTGTCCCAGAAGATCTGGTTAATCAGACTGCTCGTCAGAAGCCCGGTAAATTTCGTAATCGGATTCGCACCATTGAAGTGAAAGATCTGAAGACCGTTGCTACCCCCCACGGCAAGATACTTCCCGTTAGGCGACATCCAATAATCACTCACCGTGCCTACGAGTACGCTCGGCATGTTTTGATAGGTGCTGTTCGTCACCAGGTTGCCGGAAGCCTCAGCAGTGTAAGTCGCAAGTTGCCAGGGACCATCCTGCCCCCAATTTGAAGTCAGCGGTTCCATTGCGATCGCCAGGTGATTTGTCGGATCAGCCGCGGCCAGCCATGGACAATAGAATCCGCCCGACTTTTCGGCTGGAAATGGCGCATTGAAATTGCTGATATATGAGAGGGTACCGTTGCTGGCTCGCTGTACTCCGACGATTTCCTGTCCAAACTGGTAGCAACTCGATGAGTATGCGAACACATTGTTCCCGATGAAGCTCACCGGGCTGTTATTCGCCGGCCCTCCAGGAAGATCGCCAATCGCGGTGATCATGCCGTTGGATTGATTGATGCTGTACGAGAGATAGTCGTTGTTGGTGCTATACAGATCGGCGTACAACGTCGATCCGGTATGGTCGAGATAGTCGCTGATGACGCCATCTCCATTCGTCACCACCGTGTATTTGTCTTTTAAGCTCAGCGCGCCATTCGAACCGATCTTGAACGAATAAATATCTTCGTCCAGGTTGGCCACGCCGAACAGCCATGCGCCGTTAACCGTCATCCAGTTCACATTGTGTTTGAAAGGCGACCCGGGGATGGTAGTGAGCGCTCCGTTAGATGCTGCAGCGTATGCGGTGATTTGATTCGTGGTGCCATTCACAGAATTCGAAACGTAGACGTATGCGACTGGAGACGTGGCCGGATTCAAAGAGTCATTTTCAGTTGTTGAAGACGTGACCTGAGCGGATGCCAGAACTGTACTGGCGCAGATCAGCGCAATCGCGACGGAGCACACAGAGATACTGCGAGACATACGATCTTGAAACTCCAGTGGAGAATTGGATATCGGACGAGCGACCAATCAGATGCCGACCTCAACTTCGCCGGTTGATCCCATTGTCCCTGTAGGCATCTAAGGATTTTCCTTTAGCCATTTCCCGACCGCATCGAAGGAACTCTTGCGGCAGAGCGCCGGTGCCTGGAATATTGCACTCCTGCGAAAGCGCGTCGACGGATGTCGTGAAAGAGCGGCCCTTTAAGGGCCGCGACAAGCTCCAAAGAATGACGGGGCTTTAGCCCCGGTGTCACTTTCTCCGGGGCAAGTACCTCTTCTCAATCGACGCGACCACCACGTAGTTCGGATCCACCATCTCGTTGAAGTGCAGCTTCGCTACCTTCGACAACAACTCGTACGCATCCATCTCCGACAGTCCATAATCGCGATGGATCCAGTGCACTAATTCGGTCAGCGCAATCCGCGCCGCATCATCCACCGGACGATACGCTCCCACCGTCATGATCGCATTGTCATTCTCAAACTGAGGCCACTCGATCGTCCGGCCCTTAATCACGCTGACCTGCACGCGCGCCTTCAGCGGCACTTCAATCGCCGATCCTGCAGCCTCGCCATCTCCCATCGCCGCGTGTCCATCGCCTAAGTAAAGCAGTCCGCCCTTCACATTCACCGGGAAATACACTGTGTTGCCGACACTTGCTTCGGGAGAATCCATGTTCCCGCCAAACTCCGCCGGCACAATCGAACTTCGTGCTTCTCCACTCGCTGGAGCAACACCAATGCACCCAAAGAACGGATGCATCGGAATCGCCACCGAAAAATCCGAGTCGAGCGCCTTGAATGTCGCCGTGTTCGCCGCGTGATCGATGTGATAAAACCACACTTTCTCCTGCCACGGTGTCTTTTCCAGCACGGGCGTGTATTTGGACGAATTGATCGATCCAAACCCCGGCGAGAACGCACCCACGCCGTATTCGCCGTCGACCTGCAGATCGAGAATCTTCACCGCCAGAGTATCGCCCGGCTCCGCGCCTTCGACGTAAAACGGCCCGGCCAAAGGATTGTCTCCTTTGGCCATGTCGAGGGTGTCGCCCGGCTTCTTCAACCCGTTGCCGAAGCAATCGAGCGTGTTTGTATCGAGAATTTCGCCAGGCTTCAGATGCAACACAGGATCCGCCGTCGCAAACAGATACTTCACGTTTGCGTTAGTGGTCGTGTAATGCACCACGTTCTGTCCGAATGCGACACTCGAAACAAAAATGAAAACTAGAGTGAGTCTTGGAAGCCTCACGGCGTGCCCTCCTGAGATGCGCTGATTGTAGATGATGTCTTCGGGGTATGCCGCGCCACAATCGGAGAAGGAAAGGGAATCCGGGAAGGCCAACCGAACACAGAAGATTGTCGCTGAAAAATCTGAATAGGATTAGGCGAGATTCTTCTGCCGCACGTAGAACCGCTTCACCTTCGCCCGGTTTCCGCACTTGGTCATGTCGCACCAGCGGCGCCGATGATTCTTGCTCTCATCGAGGAATAACCACTCGCAGGTCTCCGATGCGCATGCGCGCACAAATTCCAGCCGATCGGAAGCCAGCAACTCCGCGGCATCGCGTGCGATAGGCCACAACGGCGCGAACAGTTCGTGCTCGGGCATGTCGAACCTCCATTCGAAGCGCCCTTTGCCGGGAACGAGCTTTACGTGTTCCAGCGATTCTTGGACGTGCTGGTTGAAAACAACCAAAGCAGCCGAAGGCACTGGCTTTCTTCTCACCACCGCATAGAAGATCTCACTCAGGGCCTCGCGCAGCCGGATCGCCGATGCCAGCGCGCGCTGGGCCTCCTCGGGATGCTGCATGCTCCACGCAAACACACGATCTACCTGCAAATCGCTGATGATTCCCGTGTCTTCACCAAAGCGCGCGAGATCGATGTAGCTCTTCAGCAGTTCCTTTGGCTCGCTGCTGAAGCGGTCATCGAGCGTGTTCACAAAATCCAGGCACACCGGTCCCCCCATCAGCTCAAACCGCGGCGTCCTTCTCCTTTTTATGTGTTCCGTGTGAATCTTTATGTGTTCCGTGTGAATCGCTCCTTCCGGAATATTATCTAACCATTAAAACCATCTTGACAAGTTAGATTTGGAAAC
>Ga0207092_1148_pt1 | contig 11431 bp, 11 predicted proteins | sample Alteio_BWMinHeat_48_FD_153533 | JGI IMG/M metagenome (GOLD analysis project Ga0207092, IMG submission 153533) | Enriched cells from forest soil in Barre Woods Harvard Forest LTER site, Petersham, Massachusetts, United States -... | ecosystem: Environmental > Terrestrial > Soil > Temperate forest >... | reverse complement strand
CCGAATCCGGCGCGCCAGCGTTCTGCTTAGGATTCACAAAACGTTACCGATACAATCCATCACCAAACCGGCAAGTGGATTACGCCGGGAACTTACCTGCCAATACCTATATTCGTCAGCAGACATTGTGGTCACAGCGGCGACGAAATCTGTACTAAGTACCGGCCACGGACCGGCCATTTTCCACCGGTCCGGCAGCGTGGGGCGAGGTATCATTCCGGTGCGGCGATTTTGCCGCCACCCCATCCCTGCTTGAGATTCATACGAAGAGACCAGCAAAGGACAATCCGCATTTCAGGTCTCACTTTCGGAGTACGAATTGGCGATGCCAATCCAAGAAAGGGCGCATGTCGGTATGCTTACTGTTGGTGAGGCGCATGTTCTTGTCGACGTTGAGCTTTAGTGCAAAGCCTTCCTTCAATAGTGGACTGTAGACAATTCGGAAGTTGTCGTCAAAGCTGATGAGACCCCTGTCAAACAACCTATCTAAGTTTGGTGTCAGTAGCAATCCATTCGCCGCTCCGAGCCGTTCTGCCGGCGTCTCGCACTTACTCCACGGCTTGATGTGGCTGGCGATCAGCACTTCAGTGAGTCCGCATCCAGTTACTGAGCAACCGCCCCAGCGGTCAATGAGGCCGTCTCGGAACGGCCCTTGACCGACCCGGGCCTTGATGATGGCCTCTCGCTCGGTTTCACCTAAAGTAGAAATGAACGCCTGAAAGGCCGGATTTTCTCCTGGATCAGCAAGGCCCGCGAATGGGTCGGCCTCTTTCAGAATGGGTTGGACGCCCCGCACGATGAGGAAATCGCCGCTTTCACCATCGCACTCATGCACATACCATGCTGCATGATCGAGCCCGCGCGCCCGCACCGTGGACGATCTCTCCGCTGACTCTTCAATGGGAACTTGAATTCCGTCGACCAGGATAAGCTTAACAACCTGACGGCGACTCTTGGCATCGTAGACCGCTTGGTGCAGTTGGCGGGCTTGCTTAATCTTTGCATTCAAGCGGCCAAGGCCGTCTTTCCCCTTCTTCGTTCCCGCTAACTCGATGAGTTTTTTCTCATAGACGTACTCGTTCCCTCGGTAAACTGGAGGGCGGGCGTCCCAGTCTATCGAGTTATACCAAACGCATAGAACGGTAGGCTCTCCGTCCGTCCCAATGAAGGACCAATTCGTATTGCGCCCAATGTTGTCGTTCGGATTTTCGATATCATCGCCGTCCTTGGTAAATGCCCAATCTCTGACATCTACTCCAGCTAGGTCAAGCAATTCGCGGACAGGTTGTTTTTTAACTGGAATGGGCGGAATGGCGAACGTACTGGCAGTGGTCATTGTGTTTTCCGAGAAATGGAACGCCCAGTGTAGGGGTGTTCCATCTGGTTGCGCAAGGGTCAACCGTAATCGGAGGTGCCCAAGGGCGCAGCGGATTAATTTGCGCGCTCAGGTTCGAATTTTGCCGCCCGAATCGTCCAAGCGTCCGTTTCCGACTCCTTTGCGCTGCGCGCCGTGCTGAAACGCTCTATATATATTGGAGGGCTGCTGGCATCCAGATGGAGCGATTTTACTGAGCGAAATAGCCTTGCCACCCTACTAGGGGATCAAAGATCAACACCATAGGCTCTGTCGCGAAAGAATGTCTGACCTCGACACGGACGTCACTAAACGCCTTCCCGTCGCATCGTCGGATGCAAAGGGATGTAGCGTCTACAACAGCGATAATCTGTGCGCCGCCGCCCTCAGGGTTCCCGTAGGGGTCAATACGATCTGACCAATTGATATCGATGGCAGCATTGTCCTTGCCAAATACTTGCACACCGTTGATGTATGCTTTCCGTTTTGATTTGTTAATTATCGTCGTCTGCAAGACGCAATTTTCGTGGTCTGGATGCGAGAGGGTTGGGTTGTGCAAGATGCCCGCGACAAGCACTTCGTCGCCTTTTAGTTCCCTGTGGTTCTGAATAGCCAAACGATAGCTAAGAGTGCCGATAATGCCGGCAATCATCGATAGGCCAAGCGCTAACCAAGGGACGATAGTTTGGGTAAAGGTCAAGGCAGGATTGGTCATGCAACGATTCTACCGTATGCCCTTGGCGGCCGCTCCTGTCGTTGAGACATATATTCGCTTAGGCACCTAGTTTCGGTCGCTTGTCGATTCGGTCGATTTTTGTCCATGGAACGAAAAAATCGCGGGAGGGGGGATGGCAATCTTTACGGCGAGCGCGTCACCATGATGATTCCCCGCATGCTTGACGCGGTGGCGCAAGCCTGCAGGGTGGCGACGGCCTATATTTGCTTCGCAGGTGACTTGCTTAGCAGGTGACGGGGAAGATGTCTTCCTTGTTCAGATTGTATTCACGGATAAAGGCACGTACGCGCTCGATGGCTTCGCGTTGGATCGCGTAGAGTTCTGCATCGAGTTTGGCGCGCTGGTCCTTGAGGTCTGCTATGAAGGTGTAGCCGAAAGTATCTTCATAGCGAAAATCAGGGAGCGACATGTACTCGAAATCGGGCATGGGGCCAGGCGGGATATCGGTGTCTTGGTCGATCAGCGCGGGGAAGAGATCATCTTCAGTCATGCTGCGCTCCGTGGCGAAGGCTCGCACCTTGTTGACGGCGGCGCTGTGCGCGAGTGGCTGGTGGTTGGCGATACGCTTGTCGAGGGCGTCGCGCTTTGCCTTCAGTTCGGTGATAGTGTGTGTGCTCATTTTATTTCCTAATGATTAGATAGTGGACGGTGGAGTGTTGCCACCTCGCCGTGCTGCCGCGCCTTGCCCGACGCCGGGATGGCGCGAGCAGGCGGGGCATCGTTACGAAGAGAACAGATTGGACTGGCCTGCGTTACTTCTTGAAGTTTTCCAGGCGTTTTACGGAGATGGTGCGGTTGCCCGAGTGTTGGAACGTGACGCCGACGCCGCATGCGCGCAGGGCAGGTTCGATTTTCTTCAGGCGCTTGCTCAGCGAATGCGGGGACATGGGCCACGCCTTGTCGGCGATTTGGATACGCGTGCCCACTTCTCGTAGAGAGGCCAGCAGGTCCGTTGGCGTCTTGGTGTAGGCCATGCCCTGCTCCACTTCGGTCTTGACCAGCGTACGTATTGCGGCGGCCAGTGGATCGTCGCCCAGTGAGTTGGACATCTGCTGTTGCTGATTTTGTGCGTAGGCATCCTTGAAGCTGCCCTCGGGCCACTTCAGGGCACGCTCGACAGCTACGCCGAAACGGGCGAAGTCGGCCATGCGAGTTTCCGGCACGTCGGTCACGTTGTCTAGCTCGGCGAGCGTTTTGCTCAGTGCGTCCATAAGGCCTGCAAAGATGGCACCGCTGCTTGCTGCGAACTTGCTGTTGAGGTCTTCTTCGGTCCGGCGTACCGTGATGGTCGGCAGTTCCATCAGGATGCAACGGCTCACGAGGTCGGGCTGGGATGCGACATCATCAATGCCGTTAAGAATGCACGGTTTCGTAACGTGTACCAGCGTTTCTTCACTATTTGTATACAGCGTCCGGGTACGTGATCCGCCGCCCGTTGCCAGCTGGCAAAGCGCATCGGAAATATCCACCGACAAAGTGCGGACGTTGTCGAACACCAGCAGATGGGAATTTGAGGCGGTTATCATCAGGTCGGTGATGGCCTTCGGTAGCGCCTGGGTAGGCACCGAGCTTGGGTCGATCAACAGGCGCAGGAGGCGGCTAAACGTGGATTTGGCCGATCCGGCTGTACCCAAGACGACCAGAATTACGTACGGACCGAGTGGGCGCAGCGAGTACAGGATGAACACAATTAGCAGGAACCAGTTGCCCTCCGTACCGTAGTTGAGGAAGCCTCGAAGCAATTCGAGGTTGCCAACGACACCGACCGGGTCCGGCAGCGCCGTCATGCCCGCTGTGCGAATGAACAGGGGAGCCTCCGTTGAAAAATCGTGGCGGCGGTAGCCATTTTTATCGACTTCGAGCACGACGTTACCCTCATCGTGCAGGTCGACGAAAATCTGGCCTTCCGTGCCCAGCGCAACCCGATGGTGTACCTCGTGTACCTCCAGGGGAGCGTCGTTGGCCTGATCCTGTAATTCCTCGATCAGTTCGGCGACCATTGGCTTGGGTGCGCGAAAGCCGAACTCATCGCGTATCATCTTCTTGATCTTGCTGCCGATGCGGGCCGAGGTCAGCTGCATGGTTTCAAGTACATCGCCAGCCAGAATCGTGGCATGGGTCGTCCCCGATTTATTACGAGTAAGCATGAGCTTGCCGCTGATCATTGCCAGCATTTTTTGGAAGAACTTTTCCTTTTCTATAGCCTTTTCGCTGAGCGGATTTTGCGCATCTTCGTCGCGTTCGTCATCGGCGGCCTGTTCAGGCAGTGTTTCTGGAGTATTCATTTTGTATCGCTTTTGGTATCGGTGGAAGCAAGCGGGTATAGTTCAGGCGCTTGGCGCTGACCTACCCGCGTTTGCAATTACTCTTGGATATAGACGGCCTGAGTCGCCGCGTAGTCGGCGATGGCCTCGCTGGTGATCACGTCGAGCGAGATAGCGTAGTCAACGGGGAACGCATGGCCGTTGTGGCGCAAAAGCTGTGATTGATCGTTAGGTGTGCGAGGGTATTCGAAGCGGTAGCGGCAATCGGCTTGCGTCGGATCGATGCATTCGGCGAAAACGTCGCGGGCCAGCTTTTGAAATACCTGCTTGTAGGCTTCTTCATGAACCGTGCGGTTGAGGAGGATCATCATGCAGCAGGTCGGACGGAGTTGCGTGTTCGCAGTTGTTGGCCAGACCATGCCAGCGATGTTGTGTTTGATCAGCCAGCCTTGTACTTCGTGAGCGGTGATACCTGCCATCGTGACGGCCATCAGGTCGGCGCGGATGGTCGCCACAGCATGAGTGGCGTGCTCGACGTAGCCTGGAGACCAGCAGGGAATAGGCTCACCTTCCGTTGGCATTGGATGAAAGGACTGTGCCTCGAAGTCAATGGAGGCATCGAGGTAGCCAGCATTGTCGGCGGCCGTTTCTGGGCGCAGGTCCAACGGGCCGTTCTCGCAATGAGTCCATGCGACGCTGCGGACCAAGTCGATACTGAATTGATGAGTAGTAGCCATAGCTGCTCCTAAGGTGAATTGGTTAATGAAAAAATTAACAAAATCACGAAGGGCCGATAGTGCGTGCGCTCGGCACGTTATCTGTTTCGCGCTGCATGCGCTGTACGGCGCTGGGCTGTAGGCCGAGCGAAGTAGGCGCTATCCGTTCGCGCTGCGGCAATATCGGCACGTGGCTTGAGTGGAATGCAGTAGTCTTGGCGTAGTGTTGATGGACGGCGCTGACGACGCGGCATCCTGCCTGTATTGAGTGCATCAAAGATGCGTTTGTCGAGTCCATAGACCCGCGCCCCAAGGGCTGTATTTCGACCTGATAAACTGGCGCTTATCTATCGGCTAGGCTTTGTGCCTGCTAACAGCGAATGCGATCTTTTTTATTAAGATCAATTCACATACCATGCTTGCGCTGTGGCCGTGTTCCGAATCGGAACGCAGTCAGGAGATGTCTCTGGCCGAACAACCGATTGACCATTTCCTACATCCTGCCTGTTGTACTGTATCGCCAAACCGCTAATACTTATTGGACGATACGGCCACTGGTGTAATGATTGTAACGTGTATTTCCTTTCGGAATCAAGAAAAATATGCACCCCCATCTCTGGGAGTGCATATTTGGCAACCCGCTTTAGGCCGGCTGCGCGGCGTCGGCATTATCGGCGGCTTCCTTGCTTGCTCGGTTGATGAGAGCCGAAACGGTTTCGGAAGCATCGCGTAGAGTTTTGTCTGACAGGTGCGAGTACCGTTGACTAGTTATCGGATTGGAATGGCCAAGTGCTTTTTGAACAACAAACAGACTTGCTCCCTGATTGACTAGGATGCTGGCGTGTGTATGTCGTAAATCATGCAATCTTACATTTTCGACAATTCCGGCCGCGAGCAATACTCTCGTGAAGCATTTCCGTGGGTTGTTGAGCGGCTTGTTTTCGCCATCGAGATGCCCTGGGAAAACGAACTTGCTCACATGATCAATGCCCTCCAGTAGTTCGATCGCCGCCGCGTTGAGCTGGACGTGACGGGAACCGGTTTTGGAGTCCGGAAGAAAGAGCGTGCCCGATTCCAACGACACGTTTTCCCATTTTAGCTTGAGGATTTCCTCACGCCGACAGCCTGTAAGCAAAAGCAGCTTAAGGGCATTCACCGCTACCTTATTTGCCTCAGCTTCCATGGCCTGATACAGCCTGCCGATTTCATCGGAACTCAGAAATCTTTCCTTTTTGTTATCCTCCTTGAATTTCTTCACGCCCTTGGCGGGGGAGCGTTCCAATATGTCCCACTGGAGCGCAACGTTGAAGATCATTGATAATAAGGCAAGATGCCGATTTGCTGTACTTTGCGACAACTTTTTAGAGATCATCATGTGATAGGCCTGAATGTCCCGCGTCGTTATATCGCACAGTCGGCGATCACCGAAGTGGTCATTCAGATGGAGGCGCAACTTGCTCTCATCGGCGTTGGCGGACCGTTTGTAGCCCTCCACGAACTTCAGGTAGGCACGGGCGTGCTCGCGAAAAGTAGGCATGCCCTTGATACGGTCCGTCGTGTCCTGCGGGTCGATATTGACGTCGAGCTTAGCTTTGCCCTCCTGTACACGCTGGCGTGCATCCGGGATCGTAGTTCCCGGATACGCGCCGATACGCATTGCGCGTTTCTTGCCGCCGAAGACGTAGCGGTGATAGAACACGATTTCCCGGGTCTTCGATACTAGGGCCTTGAGGCATGGGACTTCCAGGTCAGAGTATTCAGTGGCCCTTGATGCCGAACTGGCTGGGCAAGGTGGCAGCGCGTCGAGTGAGCGGTTGGTGAAGCGGAATTTGCGCGTAACCATATGGTTTTCCTTATGAGAAAAGGCCACACCACCAGCACGCTTGATGCGTTCGTGCCGGTAGGTAGGCCATATTCGTACAGGGCCGCATGCACACCGTGCACGCGGTAGTACAGACTGAACTGTTAAAGAGCTGATAAGGCATGCGCGGTTGTCGCGTAAGCCGGACTGGTGCTGCGATTTCTGGTTAGGGGATTTTTTCTTCGATGCCTCAGGCGAGGCCTCTAGCGACTTTTTGGTAGGTAATCGCGACCTGCAACATTGAAGGCGCTGCTGCCTTGTTGCTAATTGAAAATCCAATTCACAACGGCAGCGATTGTTTCATGCATCAGTGCGCCCTGTCAATTGGTTTTTTCATAGAGTCAAGCGCACTGACTCTCGTCTTTGAAATCCCTGGGTCCAGGCGCTGGTATACCGAGGGCGTATTCATAGCCCCTCGTGCTGGCTCGGTCTATGAGGAGGGGCGAAAGCGGGGCGGCGTACCCGGTTGCAGCCTCCGGTCCATCTCCGGGGTTTCTGGCGAAAACCGACTGCGTTGCGCGGTCGAGAGGACGATGAGGGGGGGCGGGCGATAAGGTCGCGTCGGTAATTCGTGGCGGGGCCGCGATGGTGTCTCCGCAGAATTCCGACAGCACACCGACAGCTTGCCGTCCGAATTGACCATTCGACCACTACCCGTTGGGCTGCCCGGTGGAGGCTGAGGACGTTGGCTCGGGGAGGCCGGGCAGGCCGGTTCTGTTGGAAGGGTGATGGAGGTAGTATCGGGCGGATGGTTTGCTCAGTACTCGTCTGGCAGTAGGATACAGGTGGAGCTGCGGTCATGCTCGCTGATGACCCACACCTTCTCGTGTTCGCCAAGGGGGTAGCTGGATAGGATGCGATTGCCGAGAGCTACAGCTTTGTCGTTGGCGGCGCGGTCCTCGTCCGGCACGCTGCCCCAATCACCTTGCAGATGGCGGCCAAGCAGCGAAAGCGGGTTGATACGATGACGTTCCAGTAAGCTCAGCGCGCCGGGCGTTGCGATGAGTTTACCGATGGGAAAGAGCGCTGTAGTTGCGGTGCGCGGAGGTGGTCGTGTGGACGGATTGGTCATTGGGTTGCCTTTCATTTTCGCGCGGTCAGCATCGACCGGCGTGGTCGGCGCTGGCCTGCGTGGTTAGTAGTAAAAACCGTAGTCGAGTTCCTCGTAGCGAAGTATGTCGATGTAGATGCTGGCGGGATCGGGCGACTGTTTGATGTCGCGCACCTTGAGGAAGATTTGTTCGACGCGATTGGCCTCGACGCCGTAGGGCTTCCCGGTTAGGAAGTCTCCGTTGTCCAGGCAGACTAGTGCGCTATCGATCGGCAGGATGATCGATACGAAGTCATCGTCCGAAGCATTGGCGAGTCTATGATCCAAGCCAGTGATGGAGACGACTATGCCTTCGGAAACGAGTGCATCGATTAGCGGCGTGCTATGGCAGTTGCTGATTAAGTCTGGATCAGCGTCGAGCGCAGCGAGCGAGACTGTGTAGCTCTGAGCTGGACATTGATAGTACGCCGCGCCGCCCGCGTTCGAGTTGAACGGAGGGCCAGACCAGTACGAAATGATCGCGTGGTAGTTAGGCGGAAGACTCGGGGCGTGTTCGAATATGCAACCGCGCAGGTCGGCAGGAAAGCTTACAGCGCTGTCGCCTGCATGCAGCTGCAGGGCGATATGCGCGCCTTCAGGCAGAACTGCGACGGGTAGATTTTCAAGGTTTTTGAGGAAGTATCCGGGGCGTCCACTCGGGTCGGTTTCGGGGATGTCGGATAGCGTGCATCGGTCGTAGTAGTCGAGCGGCGCGATTAGGGTCATCGTGTCGAACGAAGTCTGGAGAACGTAAATGGTGGCGGGCATGTTGGGTTCCTGTTGGAGGTAATTAGGTGGGAGCTCAGTCGATAACGATGTACCCCTTGCGCCTCAGACGCATCGAGTAATGCCGTTCGATTTGCGGCCGATTTCTTGCGAAGAGGGTCATGTCACGCGTCCCTTGGATGCGGGTCGCGCGTTTGGCGTGGATCGCATTGCAAATCGCGTCGAGGCCGGATTTCGGATCGAAGAATAAATGGTGGTTGGAGAGAGCAAGGCGGTCGATGTCGAACTGATTGTTCATGATGTAGCGCATCGCCTGTTCGTGCGAGCGCAGCAGCACGAGGTGGACGATCTTGCCGCTGCCGCGCTCGGCTTTCCCGATGAAGTAGGGCGTATGCGTGCTTGCGGTATGCACCTTTCTGAAGACGATCCCGAAGCGTTCGGACATGACGTGCATGACCTTGGCATCGAGCGCAATTACGTCAACGTCGCCCAGAGGGACCGTTGAGGTTGGATCGATGATTCTCTTGAGAAGTCCTCCGTAGATGTAGAGATTGTGAACGCCGATTAGCCAGTGCAGCAGTCCTGGTGGGAGTTGTTCGGCATCGGCCAGCGCTTGGAGACGCTGCGTGTCGAACATGGTTTGGTGCGTCGTTATTGCAGTTTTGTGGACGGGGATTCCGAGACCATGGATGACCTTGGCAATCTCGCTGGCGGCGACGAGGGACGGTTGGACGGTTACGGACGATTTATTCGGGAAAGTGTTTTTGTTTATTTTTTTCTCCAGTTGTTAGGTACAGTTGCTACGCTTAGGAAGAACCCTGCGACTCGGGCTGCCATGCGCCGTCGTGCTTACTGGGCGATGCGGCGAATAAGGTCGGCGCATCGCTGCATGAAGCGAGTGAACGATGGCTGCGGCGGATTGCGTGTCCACGTCAGGATTGGACGCGGCGATTGATTGCTCATGATTGAAGCCTTGATTTGGTAGGGGGAAATGAAAAGCGCCCGAAGATCCACGGTGGGATCGTCGGGCGCTTGGCGGGAGCCTTGTCGGCTATGTGTGCTTGGTGCTGTTTGCTTGCTATTGGAACTTCGCCATCTCGGCTTTGTAGCCGGGATCATTGACGACGGTTTTCGTGATGGCCCACATGATTACCCAGCGCGCTACTCCAGCAGGAATAAATGCCGAGCCGCCGCGTGGCTCTTCGCGGCTGTAGACGATATCGTGGTTGATGTCGAGATTGCGCACGTCGGTGCGAACCGTGAAGCCGTCGCTGAATTCGCCTTGCATACTGCACACGATAGCGCCGGTGCCGTTGCGCGTGCCTTTGTAGATAGCGTCCGTGAAGCGGTAATACATCTTCTTGCCCAGACCGGCAGGAAGAGTGTACGACTTCAGGATGAAGTCGTAGTTCTCGCCGCTGTAGTCCGACTTGAGAATGAATGCGCCCTTGCGGTTGAAGTAGATATCGTTATACGTCCTGACCGCATCGGCAGCCAGCGCCTTGGCGATTGCGGCATTGGCCTCGGTCGCGTATGGAATACATGGGTTTGCTGCCGCGAAGGCCGACGCGGACAGCAGCGACAGCCCAGCGGCGAGTACGGCGAGTTTGGTTTTGTTCAAGATGGTTTTCCTAGGAGAAGTGATTGAAGAGAAATAGCTTTTCGTAGTCGCAGGATACGTTCAATGCATGCTTATATTCGATTTTACATCATCATTAATGCGATATTGCAACATTTAAACTCGTGCAACGTCGGCGGATCATGTGAGGTTTTTAGGAGTCACATGCCGAGGAAGACCAAGACCGGAGACGGCGTTGCGCTGGGCGTGCGTATCGGTCGTAACATCAAGGTTGCCAGGGTGCGGCTGGGCATGACCCAGAGCACCATGGCGGAAGCCCTGAATATCGAGAACCCCACCGTGTCGCGTATCGAGACAGGTGCGCAGCTTCCATCCGTCGATCGTCTGGACGAAATAGCCAAATTGCTGAACGTGTCGCTGTCGATGTTGCTGGCCGATCCGACCGAGAAAGAAGCATTCGGAGATTTGTTGGGTGAGGCAGTAAGGGATTTGCCGCTCAGGGAGAAAGAGTTCGTTTATGGATTTGCTGTGCAGTACGCGCAGCACTGGCGGGCGGGCAAGAAGAAGTAGCCCGTACTGAGCTCTATGGCGATTTTTTGGATGGGATTACCAACGTTTTCTTGCTTTCCCGATGATCCGGCAAGGCAGCGTTTTCCCCCTGTTTTTCACCACCATTTTCTGCTGTGGGCGCGAACAGCGTTCCCTTCTCGGAGAGCATCGCTTTTTTCCATACCGCCGTGTCGCCATGTCGTACATGCTGCGCTGTGGAATCCGGTGCTGCCGCCAGCAAGCCTTCGTTGCGCAAAATTGCGACCAGAAAACCTGCGTTATTGCTGCTGCGCCCGATGAATGTTTCCTTGAATGTCTTCGACGGGAAAGGCTTGCCGGGTTGGAGCGCGTCCAGGCAGGCTTCGATTTTGTCGAACGGCACTCGCTCGCGGCTGAAATAGCCGCCCTCGTTACCGGTGATAGCGACGTAGAGGCGCTGGCGATCAGTGTCCGCGAGAACCTGATAGCGAATTACGCCTTCGGCGCGTGCGCCCAGCTTGGGGGCCGTCCCGTCCTTGAGCACCCAGAACGATGACATGGTGTTGCTGTCCAGCGC
>Ga0207092_1122_pt1 | contig 11937 bp, 9 predicted proteins | sample Alteio_BWMinHeat_48_FD_153533 | JGI IMG/M metagenome (GOLD analysis project Ga0207092, IMG submission 153533) | Enriched cells from forest soil in Barre Woods Harvard Forest LTER site, Petersham, Massachusetts, United States -... | ecosystem: Environmental > Terrestrial > Soil > Temperate forest >... | reverse complement strand
ACGGGCTACAAAGTCTGTCTCGCAGTTCAAAAGGGTAAGTGTACCTTTTTTGCCATCCGCAGAAATTTTGGCAAGTACACTGCCTTCTTTTGCTTGTCTGTCGCTTCTGTTAGCAGCTACTTTTTGTCCTTTTTCGCGGAGTATGTCAATCGCCTTTTGAGTATCGCCGTTGGCTTCTTCCAAAGCCTTTTTGCAATCCATCATACCGGCGCCTGTTAGTTTGCGTAAGTTATTTACATCAGTTGCGGTGATGCTCATAGTGTTTTTGTCTTAAAATAAAATTTATTTACTTATTTTCTTGTAGGCCTCTTAGAAGGTCCACCTTTCCTGAAGTTATTGTTTCCGGCTGCCTTAGGGTTATTACCTTTAGGTTTTTCCTGGCGTTCTTCTGTTACTTCGGCAGTTTCATCTTCTTCAGCTATTTCGCCATCATTTTCATGTGACGAAGTTTCTGTCGTTACCTCTTCTTCTTTTTCATCTGCAATAGGCTCTTCTTTTTTATCACTTGTTTTGTTTGCAAGTTGAGCTTCTTTGCGTTCCTCTATTCCTTCCCTTATTGCACCAACGAGTGTATCAACAATAATCTTGATGGAGGTAGAAGAATCATCGTTTGCAGGGATAGCAAAATCAACCCTGTTAGGGTCGGAATTGGTATCAACAATAGCGAAAGTAGGTATGTTTAATTTGTGCGCTTCAGCAATGGCAATATGTTCTTTTGAAATATCCACTACAAAAATAGCAGCAGGTAAACGGGTCATGCCGGCAATACTACCCAGGTGATGTTCTAATTTTTGGCGTTGACGTGAAAGTTGGAGTTTTTCCTTCTTGGAGAGAGTGTCCAAAGTTCCATCGGTTGCCATTTTGTTCATATCCGACATTTTACGAACTGAACGGCGGATAGTAGCAAAGTTAGTTAACATGCCGCCTGTCCATCTTTCGGTAACGCTCGGCATATTGGTATCTTTCAAACCATCCTGGATGATTTTTTTGGCTTGTTTTTTAGTAGCAACAAAAAGAATGGTTCTGCCTGATTTTGCAATTTGTTTCATTGCGTTAGCAGCTTCATCTAACTTAATAATGGTTTTATTTAAGTCAATAATATGAATACCGTTCTTTTCTCCGAAAACGTATGGAGCAATGTTTGGATTCCATTTTCTTTTTAAGTGACCGAAATGTGCTCCTGCTTCTAAAAGATTTTCAAACGAGGTTCTTGCCATGTGATTTATTTGATGATTTGATAATTTGGTAATTTGATGATTTGGGATTTGAGGATACTTTGGGATTTCATTATCATATTATCAAATCTCCAAATTATCAAATTTGTTTTTTTAACGTTTGGTAAATTGGAATCTCTTACGAGCTTTCTTTTGACCCGGTTTTTTACGTTCCACCATACGGGGATCGCGGGTTAAAAGTTCTGCTGCTCTTAGAAGAGGCTTGTTTTCAGGGTTTTCCTTAACCAATGCACGGGCAATAGCTAGGCGAAGCGCTTCGGCTTGTCCTTTTATTCCTCCGCCGGTAATAGTAGCATTTACATCATGAATCTGAGCTTCAGGAGTAATGATACCAAATGGTTGGCGAACAATAGTTCTTAATATTCCGGTATGAAAATATTCGTTGTAATCCCTGTCGTTAATGGTAATTTTTCCTTTGCCTTTGGTCATGTAAATACGGGCTACGCTGGTTTTCCTTCTTCCTAAGGAGTGGATTATTTCACTCATGATGGTTGTTTTGAATTAAATTTTAGTTCTTTAGGTTGTTGAGCTTCGTGTGGGTGCTTGGTACCAACATAAATAAATACATTGGTAAGTAATTGATCGCCCAGTTTATTTTTTGGGAGCATACCTTTAATGGCATGCATTAAAATACGGGTAGGATCCTTTTGGGCTACCTTTTCCGGGGTTGAAAAACGTTGACCACCAGGAAATCCGGTGTGACGGACATAGGTTTTATCGGTAAATTTTTTGCCGGTAAACTTCGCATTTTCAGCATTGATGATGATTACCTGGTCGCCACAATCAACATGCGGAGTATAGGAAGCTTTATGCTTGCCACGCAGTATTTTGGCTACTTCAGAAGCAAGACGGCCAACCACCTGGTTGTCGGCATCCACGATAAACCAGTCTTTCTTTACTGTTTCTTTGCTGGCAGACAATGTTTTATAGCTCGGTGTATTCACAATAATAGATTTTATTTTTTACGTTCCTTTTCTATCTGTTTTTTGAAAAGGGGTGCAAAGGTAGTAAAATTTTGAATGGTGAATAATTAATGATAATTTTTTTTGAGCTATCAACTGTGAAAAACAAAAAAGTACTTCACAAGAAAGAATTAGCCTCAAAAAAAATCTACCTGCCGGATTCAATGCATCACGCTAAACTTCCCTGTATTTAACTGGTTACCATTACTATCCATAATTTTATACAGGTATAAACCGTTAGTATATGGTTGTGTATTGATGATAAGAGCACTATTACGCATTGTGTAAGCACCTATGGTTCTGCCGGTAATATCATAAACTTCTATCTGCGAAGCCCGGACCTGACCTGCTATAAAAACATTCATTTCGCTTTGGGCCGGGTTAGGATAAAGTGTTACACGACAGGAGGGTTCAGTAATAATGGCCGTTCCTGTATTAATAGGTGCTAAGTGATAGCCTGTGCTATCTATATCCATAGTATCTCCCACTTGCGGTTTAGAAAGTAAGGAACAGGCACTGAATTGGATAAAGATAGTATCAATTTTTGTGGATGGGGAAGTCGAATCGTAGCTGATAACTACAGAATCTTGTTTCCAGTTGCTCACAGTCGCAGTATTATACCAGTGACCGCCTCCAATAAGGTTTCTTACTCCTCCGCTCCAATGATAGAGTGATACCGTACAACTGCAAGAGTCTGTTCCATTGGGAATATAGCGGTAATAAAATGAGAATGAGGTTATTTTTGACGTGAAAGGGATACCGCGCTTAATGGTTACTCCAAAGAAACTGGCATCAATATAGCCGTTAAATATAACTCCAAGTGTATCGAGGTAATCGAATTGGTATTGTTTTATCAATCCATACGAGACCACGGTCATAGCATTCGAAACAATTTCTGCACAATATTGGCTATGCCCAACTGGGCTCGGGTTGGCGCTGTCCTTAAACACGGTGAGCGGGCTGCCGCCAAAATAATTTTTGTTACTGGCTACATTAAAATCCCACCATCCGCTGGTGCCGTTACCGCTGTTGGGGTCAGGTGCGTTGCCAGCCGAAAGCGTATTATGTGTCCAAGTATCGAAATTAGGATTTATCAACTGGGCCGATAAGTGCAACGAGCTTGATACAATAACGATAAATAAGAAATAAAATACTTTTTTCATAAGTCATTTTTGGGCGACAAATGTAAATACTTTTGATTATAATATTCTATATAAGAGTATTTTTTACCAGATGAAATGCTTTAAAACTAAAAATCATGTTCCATAAGGGTATATAGAACATGATTTTTTAAAATTGGATGAAGAGAAACTATTTTTCCACATTGAACTTTCCCACATTCAACTGGTTACCCGAATCGTCGAGTAATTTGTAGAGGTATATACCATTGGGGTATGATTGGGTAGTAATAGTGAGGAAATTGCGGCTTATGTTATAAGTACCCATAGACCTGCCTGTAATGTCATACACCTCTGCATGTGCGGCCTTGTATGAACCCACAACAGAGATATTGATGAATGATTGTGCCGGGTTAGGATATATGCTTACATTATCGTGATATCCGTTTAAGTTGTCAATTCCAAGATATTGAGTGGTAGTAACATTATCTATGTCCATGGTATCGCCTGCTTTGGGGTTATTGGCAGCTTTAAAAGCACAAGCGCTAAATTGTACGGTTATAGTATCGGGCATGGAGGCTGAGTCATAAATCATGTTGATAGTAGCTTGTTCCCATTTTGTTCCGGGAGTACGGGTGGAGTTTGACCAATACCCACCCCCAATCGGGTAACTTTTATTGGTTTTTTGATTAAAATGAGTGAATACCACAGCACACGAACAGGTATCTACTCCATTTGGAATATAACGGTACCAAAATGAGAGTGTTCCTAACTTAGCAGTGCATGGGGTACCTACTTTAATCGTAAAATAATTGTTAGGGTAATTGCTCGGCACAATATTTACATATCCTGCAAAAATTATCCCGTTGGTTTGAGGGAATCCATAGCCTGATATCAAACTATATGTTTTCGCAGTCATAGTTTGTGAAACAATAATTGCATAATGTGAGCTGTCTTCAGGAGCCGGATTATTGGTTCCTTCGTATACTGTAACGGGGCTGCCTCCAAATAGAAGGCTTTCATTATCGAAATTAAAATCCCACCAACCGTTGCTACCGTTGCCGTTATTAGGGTCATTGGTATTAGTAGCTACATAGTCGCTATGCCACGTTTCAAAATTGGCATTTACTATCTGGGCCGATAAATGGGAAAGCCCTATAACCATCAAGGCTGTTAAAGAAAGTAATATTTTTTTCATGGGGTTTATTTTTTGCAAATATAATGACTTTTGCTTATGAGTATTTTAATAACGGAGATAGCCTTAAGAAGGCAAAATAAAAAATCCCGCTTGTTTTTGCAGGCGGGACTTTTTTTTAAGTGAAAATAGTTCGGTTACTTCACTACACTAAACTTACCAACATTCAATTGAACGCCGGTATTATCAATCAGCTTATATAAGTACAAGCCACTGGTATAAGATTGTGTGTTGATGGTGAGAGAGTTGCTAGTCAAGCTATAAATTCCAACCATTTTGCCGGTGATATCATATACTTCCACACGGTTAGCTTGGTATTGACCTGAAACAACCAGGTTTACTTCAGTTTGTGCAGGGTTTGGATATAAATTCACATTATCGTGTGGTGGCGCACTAATGCTGCCAATACCCGTAACGCTACTATTATCAATATCAAGTGTATCGTATTGTTTAGGATTATTAGCTGTAGTTAAGGCACAAGCGCTAAATAAGATTATCACAGTATCTGGATTATCGAGTTTGTCAGTATAGGTAATTGGAATGGTAATAGGGCTCCAACTCTTTTCTGTTGCTGTACTCCCCCAATAACCACCACCAATCAAAGTACGCTTTTTGTTGACTGCATCCCAGTGATACATTCCTATAGAACATGAGCAGGAATCGGAACCATTAGGAACATACCTGTAATAAAATGAGAATGAATTTAATTCCCCTCCTCTAACAGGAATACCAGTTTTAAAAACCACAGTGAAGGGAACTACAATACTGTCATATCCTGTATAAAGAAGCCCGTTGGTTCGGGCATAAGGAAATCCATAGTTTTTCAGGAAACTGTATGCAGTTTGTGTCATGGTATCTGAAATTATGGCTGCATAATAATTACCACTTTCAGGCGATGGATTTGTAGTCCCTTTATGCACGGTAATTCGTCCGTTGCCAACTAAGGCGTTACTGGCCACGTTAAAATCCCACCATCCGGAATAACCATTGCCGCTATTAGGGTCTGGCGCATTACCTGCATTATTTGAATTAGGAGTCCAAGTTTCAAAACCTGCATTTATTAATTGGGCTGATAAATTAGGCAGGCCTAAGATTAAAAGAGCCGATAGAGATAAGAGTATTTTTTTCATATAGTTTTTGTGTTTATGAAGCAAATATAAGTAATTTCATTCAATTCGCGGTAACCCAACCAAAAACTACCGTAAGTTTGCAAGCTGTTTAACAGAGATAAATATGAATAGCGAAGAGCATTTTAAGAATATAATATCCCATAGTAAAGAGTATGGGTTTATTTTCCCATCCAGTGAAATATACGACGGATTAAGCGCTGTATATGATTACGGTACCTACGGGGTAGAGTTGAAAAATAATATCCGTTCTTATTGGTGGAAATCAATGGTTCAACTGCATGAAAATATAGTAGGGATAGATTCAGCTATTTTTATGCATCCAACCATTTGGAAAGCATCCGGCCACGTAGATGCTTTCAACGATCCGCTGATTGATAATAAAGATTCGAAAAAGAGGTATCGTGCCGATGTGCTTATTGAAGATTACCTGGCAAAACAAGCAGATAAAATTGAAAAGGAAGTAGAAAAGGCTAAAAAACGTTTCGGGGAAAAATTTGACGAAGCCTTGTACCGCTCCACTAACCCACGCATTACCGAAATACAAAGTACTATCAACAGTGTTTACGATCGTTTTAAAAAGACAATGGAAGACAGTGATTTGCCGGGAATAAAGCAGATTATAGTAGACTGCGAAATTGTGTGCCCCATTTCAGGAACCAAAAACTGGACGGATGTACGTCAATTTAACCTGATGTTTTCCACCAGCATGGGAGCGATGGAAGAAAGTTCGAACCAATTATACCTTAGGCCTGAAACAGCACAGGGTATTTTCGTTAATTTTTTGAATGTGCAGAAAACCACCCGGATGAAAATTCCATTTGGAATTGCACAAACCGGGAAAGCTTTCCGAAATGAAATTGTGGCCCGGCAATTTATATTCCGTATGCGGGAATTTGAACAAATGGAAATGCAGTTTTTTGTACAACCCGGAACCGAACTGGAATGGTATGAAAGCTGGAAAGAAAAAAGATTAAAATGGCATCATAGCCTCGGGTTTCCGGATGGTAAATACCGGTATAAAGACCATGTGAAACTGGCCCACTACGCTAATGCTGCTTGCGATATTGAATTTGAATTTCCGTTCGGGTTTAAAGAAATTGAAGGTATCCATTCCCGTACCGATTTTGATTTGAAGAGCCATGAAAAGTTCTCCAATAAAAAGCTGCAGTATTTCGACCCTGAGTTGAATAGTAGCTATGTACCTTATGTAGTGGAAACCTCTATAGGCCTTGACCGCATGGTGCTGGCCATAATATCTCAATCGTTGGTAAAGGAGCAATTGGAAGACGGAACCCAGCGCGACGTGATGCGTATTCCTCATTTCCTGGCCCCGGTAAAAGCGGCTGTGTTGCCACTTGTAAAAAAAGACGGGCTACCTGAAAAAGCCATTGAGTTATTTAATAAACTCAAATTGCACATCTATTGCCAATATGACGAGAAAGACTCTATTGGCAAGCGCTATCGCCGCCAAGATGCCATTGGTACACCATATTGCATAACCATTGACCACCAAACAGTAGAAGATAATACCGTTACACTTCGTGATAGGGATAGCATGAAGCAGGAACGTATTAGTATGAATGCAGTGGAACAGATTGTTATGAAAAAAGTGGATGTAACAGAGGCTTTGAAAATGTTATAACGGGTATGTTATTGACAATAAAGGATAAGCAGAATTTAAAGTCAATAAAAAAAATTATATATATTTGCACCAAATTTTATTGCCATGAAGACAAGGTTTCTTGGTGTTCTCGTTTGCTACGTTTTGATAAATACACATGTTGGTAAAGCTCAAAACATATATACTGTTGCAGGTAATGGCAATGCTGGTTTTTCAGGTGATGGCGGAGCTGCTACATCGGCTGAACTTTATTCGCCTGCTACTGTAACATTTGATTCTGCAGGCAATTATTATATAGCCGATGAACAAAATGATGCAATAAGAAAGGTTGATATTCATGGTATTATAACTACAGTTGCCGGGACTGGTGGGGTACAGGGATTCTCCGGAGATGGGGGACTCGCTACTTCAGCAGAAATGTATTGGGTCATATCAGTAGCTTTTGACAAGGCTGGTAATATGTACATTTCCGACCGTCGTAATGAAAGAATCAGGAAGGTAAATAAGGGCGGAATAATTTCAACGTATGCCGGCACGGGAACTGCGGGGTATAATGGAGATGGAATTGCAGCATCCGCCGCTGAATTAAATAATCCTGATGATATAGTAGTATATGCCAATAGTTTATATATAGCCGACTTTAGTAATAGCAGGATACGGAAAATAGATTTGGGGACTGGTATTATTACAACTGTTGCAGGTAATGGTACTGGTGGCTTTAGTGGTGATGGGGGACCGGCCACATCAGCACAAATAAACAACCCCTATGGTGTAGCATTTGATAAACATGGTAATATGTTTATTGGAGATCAGAGTAATTACTGTGTGCGAGAGGTTGCAAATGGTTCTGGTATTATTACAACTGTTGCCGGAAAAGGTGGAATAAATGGATTCTCAGGCGATGGCGGCCCTGCAATAAGCGCCCTAATGTCTGGAGTAACAGGTATAGCAGTAGGCAGCACAGGAAATATCTACATAGCTGACACGCCAAATAACAGGGTTAGAAAAGTAGATGGTAAAACAGGAACAATTACCACTATTGCCGGAAACGGTACAGGAGGATATAATGGCGATGGAAAACCCGCTACTACTGCTGAACTCTATTTCCCAAATGGAGTAACACTTCATGACACTTGTGACGATTTATATATCCCCGATTGGGCTAATCAAAGAGTGAGGGAGATTATTGGAGGAGGAGATGTGGGATTCAATATAACTGGGAAAACACCCATTTGTGCAGGAACAGCGGATACATTAGTTGCTTTTGGTGGAACCATTTATAAATGGAGTAACGGGGCTACTACAAGCAGCATCATTGTTTCTCCGGCAATTGCAACTAAGTATACTGTACAAGTTTCTAATATTTGTTCTGATATAAGAGATACGAATATAACGATTGCAGTAACCCCATCACCATCCATAACACTATCTGGGAAAGATACTATATGTAATGGCAATTCAACTACCTTAAACGCTACCGGGGGAGGAACCTATTCTTGGAGTAACGGGGCGACATCTGGCTCTATAACTGTTAATCCTAAAATAAATACAACATATTCAATAATTGTGAGTAAAAATGGTTGCTCAAAGGATACCAGTATAAAGGTTACAATAATTCCACTACCATCGATAACATTGTCAGGAAAGGATACTATTTGCGGAGGTAATTATACCGTGTTAAATGCTACAGGAGGAGGAACCTACAAGTGGAGTAACGGGGCTACTACGGGGTCTATCATTGTTAGCCCTAATGTAACTTCTACCTATTCTTTAATTGTAACAGGTAATAGTGGATGCATAAAAGATACAAATGTAAAGGTCACTGTTATTCCTCTACCCTCTGTTTCACTGGCTGGAAAAGATAGTATCTGTGTGGGAGGGGCCACTACAATATATGTATCGGGAGGAGGGACATATGCCTGGAATAATGGCGCTACTACTAGTTCCATCACAGTAGCCCCACATAATACCTCGGTATACTCTTTAACGGTAACTACTAACGGATGTTCAAAGGATACAAGTGTAAAGATCACTGTTGATCCTTTGCCCTCTGTTTCTTTATCAGGAAATAACAATATATGTGTAGGCGGTTCAACCACATTATATGTATCCGGAGGTGGAACGTATCTATGGAACAATGGAGCAACTACCAGTACTATAACGGTGAGTCCTGGTGCAAATGAAACTTATTCGGTAATAGTAAGTGATAATGGATGTTCTAAAGATACTGCCATAACAGTGAAGGTAAGTACCATAGATGCCTCTATTACTGGACCCCTTACCATTTGCCAGGGAGATAGTGTGACCCTTTACTCTTCAGGAGGAGGCACTTATAAATGGAGCACCGGTTCATCTACCAGCAGTATATTGGTTAAACCAGCTTCCACCACTACTTACTCTGTTGTTATTACCAATGGCCCATGTGTGAAAGATACCAGCGTGACTGTTACAGTAGAAATTTGCAGTACTTCAGGAGTAGGAAATTATCACCAGGCTTCATCTTTAATAAATGTATATCCTAATCCAAATAATGGGAGTTTTATTGTATCACTTTTAAATATTGACAAAAAATGCAGTATCAATATTTATAATGTATTAGGACAACAGGTTTATCAATCCAACATAAATTCAGACAATACAGAAATAAATTTACGCAGTCAGCCACAGGGGATTTATTTATATCGGGTAATTACTGAAGCGGGCAATTTGGTTGGTGAGGGAAAAGTAGTGGTTCAATAAAGTGAGGTGAAAAACTGTTATTGAAATATCATCAAAATGAAAAAGCAGTTCATTTTTTTATTCATTTTTCTTTTTATCGGTAGTGTTAGGTCACTTAAAGCCCAGAATATATATACTGTTGCAGGAAATGGTACTATTGGTTTTTCTGGTGACGGTGGCCCTGCCACTTCGGCTGAACTCTATTCACCAAATGCAATAACTTTTGACCCGGCTGGTAATTATTATATAGCCGATGAACAAAATGATGTGGTGAGAAAGGTTGCCACAAATGGTACTATCACCACTGTTGCCGGAACAGGGGGAGTGCCTGGATTTGCGGGAGACGGGGGACTCGCTACTTCAGCGCAAATGAATTGGACTACAGCAGTCGCATTTGATAATGCTGGCAATATGTATATTTCCGACCGCAATAACAACAGAGTCCGGAAAGTAAGTACTGGGGGAATAATTTCGACCTACGTAGGTACCGGAACTGGAGGATATAATGGAGATGGCATTCCGGCATCAACAGCAGAAATATATCAGCCAGATTATATAACGGTGTATGCCGGCAGTTTATATATAGCGGACTGGGGTAATAACAGGGTGCGAGAAGTTAACCTGGGAACAGGTATAATAACCACTGTTGCCGGCACTGGTACTGGTGCTTTTAGCGGCGATGGGGGACCGGCTACTTCTGCACAAGTAAATCATCCGTACGGTATAGCATTTGATAACCATGGTAATATGTTTATTGGTGACCAATATAATTGTTGTGTACGAGAGGTCGCGAATGGAACAGGTATAATAACCACTGTTGCTGGAACAGGAGGTGTTTTGGGATTTAGCGGAGACGGGGGGCCAGCAACAAGCGCCCAGATGGATCATATAACAGGTATTGCTGTGGGCGTTACAGGTAATATTTATATTGCCGATACTCCTAATAACAGAATCAGGAAGGTAGACAAACAAACAGGTATTATTAATACCATAGTTGGCTCGGGCGTGCCGGGATTTTCTGGCGATGGGGGCCCTGCTATTTCGGCAGCGATTCACTTACCAAATGGGGTATCGCTTGACGGCCCCTGCGGTGATTTGTACTTTCCTGATTGGGGAAATGAAAGAATAAGAGAAATTGTAGGGCAAGATTTAAAATTAAATATAACGGGAGTAACACACATTTGTGTCGGGACCCCAGATACATTAACTGTATATGGCGGCGGCGGAACCTATAAATGGAGCAATGGCGATACTACCAGTACCATCATCGTTACCCCTTCCTCCACTACAACCTATTCTGTAACATCTAAAGGAGGAAATTGCCGGCAAACTGCAGATACAAGTATTACTGTTGTAGTAGGTTCTTTGTCGGTCCCACCCACTATCTATGGAATAGATACCATTTGCGCCGGCGATTATACTTCTCTCACAGTTTCCGGTGCAGGTACTTATACATGGAGCAATGGGAGGACGTTAGATTCTATAATAGTTTCTCCGCACGTTACTACAACCTATTCTGTAAATGTAAATAATGGGTGTGGAACCAGTATGCTTACAGCTACAGTTTACGTAGAACCGGATCCTATTCCATATTTTGCAGCTGACGCTACAACCGGATGCGCACCCTTATGCATTCAGTTTAGGAATTCGACAGTCCTTCCTAAAGGACATGTAATTATGTGGAGATGGCAGTTTGGAAATGGGGATACACTTAATGAGGAAAATCCTATATTTTGCTACCCTGATACCGGCACTTTTGCACCCTCGCTCACGGTTGTATCTGATCATGGATGTAGCGGTACTCTTAAAATCGATAACATGATTACTGTCTTTAGTAAACCATCAGCCAGATTTATTTATGCCCCGCAACCAGTTACCATTTTAGAACCTACTGTACAATTTACAGATGAATCGGTAGATGCTTATGGAATTGCATTTCACTGGTGGAATTTTGGAGA
>Ga0207092_1102_pt1 | contig 12041 bp, 12 predicted proteins | sample Alteio_BWMinHeat_48_FD_153533 | JGI IMG/M metagenome (GOLD analysis project Ga0207092, IMG submission 153533) | Enriched cells from forest soil in Barre Woods Harvard Forest LTER site, Petersham, Massachusetts, United States -... | ecosystem: Environmental > Terrestrial > Soil > Temperate forest >... | reverse complement strand
GGGCTGACCGGCGCGCAGTGGCAGGAGATTCGGAAGTCTCCGGTGGTGGAGGACGCGTTTATCTCGAATGACTGGAGCCTGACGGTCACGGGACACGATCTCCCTGAGGATGTCCAAGGCGTCTACATGACGTCGAATGGTTTTGTCTTTATGGGAGTTCCGGCGGCGCTTGGACGTGGCTTGGTGCCCTCTGACGCCATTGATGGGGAAGAACCGCAGCCTGTCCTGGTGCTCGGGTACAAGTTCTGGCAGCGGCATTTCAACTCAGATCCGAGCGTGCTTGGGAAGACGCTGCAACTGGTTCGCAAGAATTACACGATTGTGGGCGTCGCCGCTCCGCGGTTCACGTGGGACGATGGAGATGTCTACCTTCCGTTGAAGGTGACGCATGATCCGGCCAAAGCGTATTACGTGGGACTTCGTCTGAAACCGGGAGTTACGCATCAGATGGCAGATGCGGCGTTGCTGCCGCTGATCCAGCAGTTTGCGAAAGAATCGCCAAAGCACTTTCCGACAGACCATTTTCAGTTTCACGTGGTCGGGCTGAATGACGACTTTATTCACCGCCTGGGCGGGACTTTGTATCTGCTCTTTTGTGCTGTCGCATTGCTGCTGGCAATCGGGTGCGGGAATGTTTCGATCCTGCTGCTGGCCCGTGGCACGGCCCGGCAGCATGAAATGGCGGTGCGTACGGCGATCGGCGCCAAGCGAGGACGCATCATCCGGCAGCTTCTGACAGAGGCCCTAGTCGTCTCATTCAGCGGCGCGGTGCTGGGAATGCTGTTCGCCTATCGGGCGCTCGCGATCATGGTGGAATTGCTGCCGAAATATTCCTTCCCGCACGAGGCCGCCATCGCGATCAATGTGCCGGTGCTGCTGTTTAGCGTTGCGGTTGCTTTGCTGACGGGAATCCTGTTTGGAATGTGGCCGGCGCTGCAGCTTTCGCGGCCTGGTGTGAGCCAGGTGATGCAATCGAGCACCAGGAAGATTGTTGGGTTTGTCCACGGACGTACAACCCACAATGTGCTGATCGCTTCGCAAGCAGCGCTGACACTGCTGATGCTGGCGGGGGCGGGGGCAGCGATGCAGGGGTTCTTACACCTGATTCACACGCCGCTCGGTTATGACCCAATCAATGTGATGTCGGTGGGAATTCCTGTGCATGATGGAGCGTATCCGACATGGGACGCGCGGCTGGCGTATTTTGAGCAACTGCACGCCAAGGCCGCTACGGTTGCCGGCGTGAAGATGACGGCGATTTCGAGCAACGCAACGCCGCCGTCGAATGGATGGCAGACCGGTATCGAGATTCTCGGACAACCAAAGCGCAACGATCAGCAGGTGCGAGTGAATTTTGTGAGCCCTGGATATTTTCCGTTGCTGAAGATTCCACTGGCGCAGGGACGAATCTGGGATGAGACCGAGACTCACCATGCGGCGCATGTGGCCGTAATCAATCAGACGATGGCGAAGCTTTATTTTCCAAATCGAGATCCGATTGGATTGTCATTGCGAGTCCCCGAAATGAAAGACGAGCCTCCGTACACGACGGCTGCCACAGGCAGCGATTCATGGCTGCAGATTGTCGGCGTGATTGTGGACAAGCGCGATGACGGGCTGAGGAATCCGATTGTTCCGGAAATATTCGTTCCGTACACGATGTCGATGCGGGTGTGGACGCAGATTCTGGTGCGCTCCGATAGTTCACCGCTTCGCCTGCTGCATGCGATTGGGATGCAGGTGAACTCGGTGGATCCCGATCAGCAGATCAACGGACAAGTGCAGGACTTGGAGCACTGGATCACCGGCCAGCCGGAGTATGAGCAGGAGCAGTTGGTGGCCTGGCTGTTTGGAGCCTTCGCGCTGCTCGCCTTGGCATTGGCGGCGGTTGGGCTGTACAGCGTAGTGTCGTATTCGGTGGCGCAGCGCACGAATGAGTTCGGCATTCGCATCGCTCTTGGGGCACAGTCCGGGCACGTTTTGAAGATTGCGTTTTCATCGGCAGCGGCAAGCGTGGGCAGCGGAATCGTAGTCGGGTTGCTGCTTACGCTGTTACTGAACAAGGTGTTGGCGCGATGGGCGGAGGGGAGTTCGCACGATCCGATGGTGTTGCTCATGGTGACTGCGATACTGAGTGTTGTGGCCGTGGTGGCCTGCACGGCACCAGCACGAAAGGCGATCGGTGTGGATCCGATGACGGCGCTGCGGTACGAGTGAGGCTTGCAGAAGCTCGGAATGGTTATTGCTCGTTCTTCTTTGTCGTCTTGGCTGATCCGATGGCGCTCAAGCGGATTACGGCTGCTGCGGCGCTGTAGCGGACCTTCGGATTTCGATCAGAGAATCTCAACTGAACTTTGGGTGCGAGTGAAGGATCGCCGCGCTGTGCGATCGCCTCGATGGCAGCGGCGCGGACAATCCAATTTCTGTCGCCGGTGGCGGCGACGAGTGCACGGGCCGTTGCCGGGTCGGGATCGTGCGCGAGATAAGTCGCGGCTACAGCACGGACCGGGTTGGGATCCTTCTTGTGCATGGTGCGATAGGCGTCCCAGCCGATGCCCACGAAGGGGACGAAGCCGATTCCTTCCGAGAAGCCGATCTTCGCGAGCTCTTTCGGGTTCTTAAGTGTCTCTACTTGCGAGGCGATGAGGCCGTCGCCGGTTTTGCGATTCCCAGTGAGCAGGTCGAAATAGACGGCGTAGGCGTCTGAAGTATCTTTGAGCTCGCGTAAGGAATGAGCGGCGGCCATCACGACGGGAACTTTGGAGTCTCCAAGAGCTTTCTGCAGCTTGGGAATGGATTCGGTGGCGTGCATCTGACCTAGCGCGGTTGCCGCCGCGGCCCGCACTTCGGGCTTGGGATCTTGCAGGGCATCTTCGGCAATCTGGCGTGCGCGGGCGTCTCCACTGAGCAAGCCGAGCGCGCGGACGCCATCGGTTCGGTCGATGGTTTGCTTAGACATAGCCGCGTTCTGAAGCATGTCCCATGCCTTGTGCCTGGGTGTTTCAATGTCTTCAGGCTGCTGCGCAAAGGCCACGCCGATCGCGCTAGACAGCACGAAAACCGCGAACAGTTGTGGTCCGCTCATACGGCTCGGTCCGTGCCCTGAAGCGTCGGGGCGAAGTTAAGATGCCGCACACGCGGGAAGCGTAAACAGGGTTTCGTAATGGAGTAATTCGAGTCTTCTGGCTCGGCTGTTTCATCTGTGAAGGGGTCAGGTGATCATGGTTCATCTCTGAAGGATTTTCCGTAGTAAGTTTTGTAAACGCAGTAGAGAGGAAAGACATGAGCATTGAGCAGCAGGTGTCGACGCATTACACGACCGGAGCGTTGGAGCAGAAGATTCTGGGAGCGTTGCGGAATGCAGGGAAGGATCCTGCGCACTTGAGCAGCGACGACATTGCGCCGCTGGATAATTTTCATCTCGGTGGGCGGCAAGCGATTGAGGACTTGTCCGGATTCATGCATCTGAGTCGGGGGATGCATTTACTCGATGTCGGCTGTGGAGTGGGTGGTCCGGCGCGGTATTTTGCCGAGCAGGGATGTCAGGTGACGGGGCTGGATCTCACTGAAGAGTTCGTCCAGGTGGCCGAGAGTCTGACACGAATGTTGAAGCTGGAGGGAAAGGTGCAATTTCGTCAGGGAAGCGCGCTGGAGATGCCCTTTCCGTCGGGCACGTTTGACGGCGCGTACATGATTCACGTTGGCATGAACATCGACGACAAAGCGGGAGTCTTCCGCGAGGTGGCGCGTGTGGTAAAGCGCGGAGGGCGATTTTCGATCTTCGACATCATGCGAACGGGAGATGGTGCTCTCGAGTTTCCCTTGCCGTGGGCGGTGAGCGCAGAGACTAGCTTTGTGAGAACGACGGAAGATTATCGGAAAACGCTCCAGGCCGCAGGGTTTCGCGTGGAGCATGAGCGCGGGCGACATCAGTTTGCTTTGGAGGAGATGCAGAAGAGGATGGCTCGAGGGCCATCAGGCGCACCGCCGGTGATTGGAGTGCACATCCTTATGGGAGAGAAGGCGCCCGTGATGTTGAAGAACGTGAACGAGGCGGTCGTCAGCGGGAAGCTGGAACCAGTGGAGATTGTCGCTATCGTGAATTGAACGTTGTTGAGACGTTCGTCATCCAAGGACTCACCCGCGGATTGCGACCACGTGAGCGACTTCCGGTAGAATCAAATGTCCTTATGAATAACTTTGAACAGATCGCAGAACGTGAGCGGCAATTTTTGCTGCAGACTTATAACCGTTATCCAGTTGTATTGCAGCGGGGCAAGGGAGTTTTTCTTTTCGACATCGACGGGAAACGCTACCTCGATTTCGTTTCCGGACTCGGCGTGAATGCGCTGGGGCATGCGCATCCGCGCATTGTGAAGACGATTCGCGAGCAGGCGGCAAAGCTAGTGCACGTTTCGAACCTTTACTATCACGAGTATCAAGGGCCGCTCGCGGAGAAGCTGTGCGCGCTCTCGGGACTGAATCGCGCGTTCTTTTCGAACAGCGGGACGGAGGCGATTGAGGGCTCGATCAAGCTGGCGCGCCTTGCCGGACATCGCGCTGGTGGCGAAGCGAAGAGCAAGCTGGTGGGGCTCGAAGGCTCGTACCACGGGCGCACGTTCGGAGCGCTCTCGCTCACCGGACAGGTCAAACACCGCAAGGGATTTGAACCGTTGCTGGAAGATGTGACGTTCGTGAAGCAGAACGACATTGAGGGACTGCGTAACTCGGTGAATGACAACACATGCGCGATCGTGCTGGAACCGATTTTCGGTGAAGGTGGGATTCACGAATGCTCGGTCGAGTTCTTGAAAGAATGCCGCGCGCTCGCGGATCGTCACAAGGCGGCGCTGATCTTCGACGAAATTCAATGCGGACTCGGGCGGACGGGATCGATCTTTGCGTTCCAGTCGTTTGGAGTGACTCCGGACATCGTGGCGATTGCGAAGCCGATTGCGGCAGGTCTGCCACTGGGGGCATTCATCGCCAAGGAAGAATTCGCGAATGCGATTTCCTTTGGGCAACATGGGACGACGTTTGGCGGGGGACCGTTAGCTTGCCGCGTGGCGCTTGAATATCTCGCGATTATCGAGGAAGAGAAGTTGCTGGAGAACGTGAACAAGGTTGGGGCGTATCTGCAGCAGCAACTGAAAGAAGTGGTGGAGAAGCGCTCGGCGGCGGTGGGAGTGCGCGGGCGAGGGTTCATTCAGGCGATTCAGTTGGAGGTTCCGGCGCGCCCGATTGTGGATGGGGGACTGGCCGAGGGTGTGTTGTTTAACAGTACACAGGATACGGTTGTGCGGTTTCTGCCTCCGTTCTTGCTGGAGGAGAAGCATGTGGACAAGGGGATTCGGGTGTTGAAGAAACTGCTTGGGAAGAGGAAGAAAGCGGCAAATTAAATCAGTGGACAGTTGAGCTATTGTTGTAGTCCAGAGCCAATCGCCTGTAACTATCCCCCACAGCAGCAGTTGTTGTCGGGTAGGGATGCTTCGACTGCGCCGGAGTTCCGCTTCGCTGCACTCCGACTCCGCTCAGCATGACATTCTGGATGCATTGGGAGGCACAAAAAACGGGGAGCCGAAGCTCCCCAAAAGTGAAGCGACAGAGGCGTATTTCATTTAGTAGGAAGACTGGGAGTGGGAAAGAGTTGTCCGGAAACGAGGAGAATTTGGCGGTTACGATAGCGCAATGAACGGGTCCTCAGGGGTGGCGATTCCTGCGCTGGGCGAAGGGATTGAGGAGCACCGGATGGATTTTGGTGGCGCGGCGATGCGCTACCTGCAGACGGGGTCCGGTCCTCCGCTGATTCTGCTCCACGGGTTGCTAGGGTACTCGTTTTCCTGGCGATACACGATGCCGGCGTTGGCGCCGTACCGCACTGTGTATGCTCCGGATATGCTGGGCGCCGGGTTCTCTGACCGGCCTCAGATTGACCACTCCATGCGGGCTACTGCGCTGCGCGTTCTAAGCTTTGCAGAAAGGCTGGGACTCTCTTCCTTCGACCTTCTGGGGACGTCTCGTGGGGGCGCCGTGGCCATGTGCGCGGCCGCGGAGTGTCTGGGCCACGAGAAGTTGCAGGTTCGAAGCCTCATCCTGGTAGCCCCAGTGAATCCCTACTCGCCGCATGGACGCTGGCTGGCGGCCTTCTCCGGCTCGGCAGTCGGGGCGCCGATGATGCGTGCAGTGATGGAGCAGATGCCATTCTTGTACCCGTACGTCCACTCACACCTGTATGGGGACCGCGCCAACATCCCCCCGGGGAGTCTGGAGGGATACAAAGCTCCGCTGGCAATTCCGGGATTGTTCGATCACGCGTTTAGCATTGTGAAGACGTGGAGCGACGACCTGCGCGAGTTGGAAGCACTGCTTCCGAAACTGCGTGGGATCCGCACGCTGCTGATGTGGGGGAGCAAGGATCCGGCGGTTTATTTATCGTCGATGGAGCCCCTGGCCCGATATTTTCCCGACGCCGAACGGATTGTGTTTCCGGGGGTAGGGCATTTGCCTTATGAGGAGTGTGTCGAGGAGTTTAACAGGGCGTTGATTGAGTTTCTAACCAAAGGACCACGGTCCCGGCGCTCGGGATAAGGGTCTACCCCTTATAGAGGCTGCACACTTGTATGCGGAGTGGCTTCGCTAGGGATGTTTCGACTGCGCGACCGGGATCGCTGTGCGCTCCCGCTCGCTTCGCTCAACATGACAATTTGATGGCGACTCAATGTTGAGCTACGTGCCGCCAATTTCATGACACAATCCATTTTCGATTTCTTAAGAGATGCAGTGGTGCACTACGGATATTGGGCCGTGGGTGCCGCGCTGCTGCTTGAGAATACGGGCATACCCGTTCCGGGAGAAACGATTCTTCTGCTGGCCAGCTTTCTGGCCTACTCGCGGGACGAGCTACAACTCTCCTGGATCATTGCGATAGGGATCGTGGCAGCAACAATCGGCGACAACCTCGGGTTCGTTGCCGGGTACTACGGCGGACGGCCGCTTCTGGAGCGGTACCAAAACGTCTTTCGGATCAAGAATGCGACGCTGTTGCGAGGAGAAAAGCTGTTTGCACGCTACGGGGCGGCGACGGTTTTTTTCGCGCGATTCGTGTTTGGCATGCGGGTTATCGCCGGCCCCATGGCGGGTGTTTTGCGGATGCCGTGGAAGAGATTCCTGATCTTCAATTTTCTTGGAGCAGCTTTGTGGGTAAGCGTAATTTCCTGTGCTGGTTTTCTATTCGGGCGGCATTGGGACCGGCTGGAGAACACGATCAAGAGACTGGATTTGGCTGTGGCGATTGGCGCGATCGTGGCTATCGTGGGGCTGTGGTGGTGGAACCGGCGCAAGAGGAAAGCGGCACCTTCCGAGTAACGTTTTGCACAAATTGAACTGCGTGTAAGCCGCTATACTTGCGCAATATCGCGGGTCTGGGAACTCCCGTTTGGGGTGATCGTCGCAAGGAAGAAATCCAGCGCTTGCGTCCGGGCCGAAAATTCGGACGAGGAGGACCTATGAAGCAGTTTTTGAGTTACGTTTCCGTGATTGCCGCAACCGTGGTGGTGACGCTGGCTCTGTCGTCGGGGATTCTGCAACCAAAGGCGTCAGCTGCGCCTGCTCCCGCAGCCGCTGCGGTTCCTGCTGCCGCACCCGTGGCGACTCCAGAACGGCATCCGCACATTGATGAGGCATTGGAGCATATGCGCGCTGCCAAGCATGAACTGGAGATCGCTGAGCACGACTTCGACGGACATCGAGTGAAATCGATCGAGCATCTGAACGCGTCCATTCACGAAGCAGAGGTTTGCCTCAGCATGAGATAGCACCCTTTTACAGCAGTCAGAATTTCAAAAGGCAGCGTCCTCGGGCGCTGCCTTTTGTTGCTCTGGAGAGAAACCGCGGACCTTTCAGTGGTGGCCGAAGGTGTATCCGACCGATGCTCCGAGGCGGAAGAGGTTGTCGGAGTGAAACTCGTGATTGTTGGGGATGAAGTAGTAGTGAACCTCAGGGCGGATGAACAAGTTGCGCCAGGCGTAGTAGCGGACTCCGAAGCCCGCATGCAGGAGGAAATGGGTGCTGTTCAGGTTGGCGCTGCAGCCCCCGGCGGGGAGAGGGCAAGATCCTACGCCATAAAAGAGCAAGGTCATGAGACCGGCGCCAGCCATGAGGTCACCGTGGGTTTTGGCTGCCAGCCGGTGCGAGTAGACTCCATTCGCATCGATGATAATTGGGCGATAGAACTGGAAGTTGTTGTAAATGCCCTTGTGATAGCGGAAGGCGCCTTCAATGTTAATGCCGCGGTCTTTTTCATTCAGGTACTGGAAGAAGACGCTGGGATAGGTACCACCTTTTAGCGGAGGAGGAAGGAAAGCTTCCGAGGCGGTGTTGTCCTTGGAAGACCAGAGAATGCTCCCGCCTCCGGCGATGTCGACCTGCGGCTCCTGGGCCTGTGCGAAGCTGGCGAAAAACAGAACTGTTAAGACGAACGTGAGCGAGCAAAACTTTCTCAACCCTGCCCCCTATGAGCGAGATTGGTGATCTGATCTGCCTCTGTGAGCTCCGCGATCGAAATTGTCATGTCATCACCACGGAGTTCACAGAGGGGCAGAGAGTTCATGAGATCCAAGACTTTTTTATTCCGGGCCGATGGTGTAGCCGATGGAAGCACCGGCGCGGAACACACTGTTCGACGTGAAGTCGTTTGTGTTGTTGTTGATGAAGTAATAGCGAACTTCCGGACGCACGAAAACGTGTCCCCAGAAGTAGTAGCGAAGGCCAGCGCCGGCATCGATCAGGAAATGATTGGAGCTGGCATAGTTGGTGCAACTGAAATAGCTGCAGTTGTAGTTGGCGGAATAGAAGCGCGTGCTCTGCCAGCCAATACCACCGAATAGATCCGCACCGACTTTCTTGGTAATCCGTGGCTGATAGACGCCATTGAAAGAGTAGAGGATCGGCCGGTAAGGAAGGCCGATACCGGCGTAGTTGCCCTGGCCGCCGCGCCAAGCCACGTCGAATCCGAGACCCAAACGCTGGTGGAAGATCACATCCGCGCCAACGTTGGGATATAAGCCTCCCTTTTGGGGGCAGAGGCCGGTGTTGTTGTTACATGAGCCCGACGACATCAGCGTCCCAAAACCGAACATAGCATCGCCCTGCTGGGCTGAGGCGAGGCTTGCAAAGGTAAGGACTGCAACGACCGTGGCAAAGAGGGCAAACTTTCTCAAGAGAACCTCCTGTAATGTCGGTGCTGGCGGCTAAGATGCTTCCGCCAAACCGTTGGGATGCAAGGACGTAGATTGTGCATTCATCTTAATGGCAAGCCCGACGAACATTCAAATGACCGCAAGCTCGACGAGGAAAGCTGCCGCGGGGCTGGCTGGATTGGGATGAACGTAAGCTACGGCTTGGAACCCCACCGCATGCAAAAAGTTGCGATGTACGCCGAGTGGTAGGAGCCATCTCTACCGGCTCGCAGTGCCGCCCCCGCGCAAAACATGATCGATGGCGATTGGGCCGGCGCCAAAGAAGATTAAGGCGAAGGCAAGCGTGGCGGCCGCTAGAGGGAACTCGAATCCGGGATGATCGGGAGATCCCAAGAGGCCGTTATGCAGGTGAACCTTCCAGATGGCAACCGCCAAGTTGATGCAGATCGCAAATGCAGCGGGACGAGTGAAGAATCCCGCGATGATCAGCAATCCGCCGAGCAGTTCCGTGAACGCTGACACATACCCAAGCCAGGAAGGCAGTCCCATTCCGCCGATCATATGAGCGAAGTGCTGCAGCCCACCGAACACTTTGTGATAACCGTGGACGGACATAATGATGCCCAGAGAGAGGCGCATTATCAGAAGCGCGAGCGGTTGAAGACGATCGAGGTAACGCAAAGATCCTCCGAGTGAATGGAATAGATTAGCGCACGAATCCGCTCCTGCGGAGTGCCAAGGTCGCATCGTGCCGAATCCTCCGGAAGACCTGCCGAAACAACAGCTTGGACCGGGGGCGTAGTACCTCCGTACCGTGCCTAGTACTTCAGTTACCAGTATCGAGATGACCGGACATGGCCTCGGCCATGAACTCTACAAATAGTATCTCTGGTTTTGCCAGCCCCAATATATAGACATACATTGCTGGCGTGGGTTCGAGGATTTCCAGAAAACAGGCAAAAAACGCGGAAAAACGGGGAGATTCGCTTCGAGCCGAGGCTTTTCCGGGCTGATATATGCTCGGGACACGAAAGCCCTCTGAGCCGATAGACAAGGCGAGGAAGTCTCCCAAAGGAACCCGTGGGGCCGAGGGATTGGGACGGGAAGAGAGCGGGCAGGGAGAACAAAAGGAACTATGGCCGACTCGCGAGAAGTGATGAACATTCGCCAAGCGTCGCAGTACCTGGGCGTGAGTCCGGACACTTTGTACAAGTACGTCGGCGAACAAAAGATTCCCGCGTTCAAGCTGGGCAATCGCTGGCGCTTCAAGAAGTCGCGGCTGGATCAGTGGATGGAAGAGAAGTCGAGTGAGATGGAACCGCAGGCCAAGCGGAAGCCGAAAGCGGCGGGGAAGGCTGCCGGACAGATTTAGTTAAACAGACGCGGGCGAGGCGCCCGCGCCACACAAAGGTGGGCACATGTTTGGAATGGGATCGAAGTCGATTGTTGGTCTGGATGTGGGCTCTTCGAGCATCAAGGCTGTCGAGCTGAAAAAGAAGGGTGGGCAGATCGAAGTCGCGCACCTCGGACTGGAACCGCTGTCGTCCGATATCGTGGTCGACTCCATGATCGTGGACTCGGGCACGGTATCGAGCGCGATCTCGAAGCTGTTCCTTGACAACCAGATCAAGACCAAGGCCGTGGCCACGGCGGTAAGCGGACATTCCGTCATCGTCAAGAAGATCTCACTGCCATCGATGAGCGATCAGGAACTGGCGGAAACGATCGAGAAAGAAGCGGCGCAACACATTCCTTTCGATCTGGCCGACGTGAGCCTGGACTACCAGATTCTCTCCGACGAAGTCGGGAGCCCCCAGATGGATGTTCTTCTGGTAGCGGTAAAGAAGGACAAGATTTTGAACTACACCAACGTACTCTCGATGGCCGGCCGCACGCCCGCTATCGTCGATATCGACGCGTTGGCCTTGCAGAACTGCTACGAGTACAACTACCAGCCGTCGCCGGGCCAGGTCGTGGCGCTGCTGAACCTCGGGGCCAGCGTGATGAACATCAACATCGTGAAAGGCACGACGCCGTTGTTCCCGCGCGACGTCAGCGTGGGCGGTCATCAGTACACCGACTCGCTGCAGAAGGAACTGGACCTGAGCTTCGAAGATGCGGAATCGCTGAAGCTGGGCAACAAGGTCGGCACGGTGAGCGAAGACGCGAAGCAACCGATCCTGCAGCAGGTGACCGAAATCATCGTGCTGGAGATTCAGAAGACGTTTGACTTCTTCCGTGCCAGCGCGGCCGGCGAGCACATCGAAAAGATCTACCTGGCGGGCGGTTCTTCGAAAGTGCCGGGACTGGTGGAAGCTTTGCGGCAGGAGTTCTCGATGCCGGTCGAGCTGTTGAATCCATTCCAGCGGGTAACGCCGCCAGCGGAAGGATTCGGAGCCGAACTGGTCGAGAAGAATCCCGGCCAAATGGCAGTGGCAGTGGGCTTGGCCCTGAGGAGCTTTGAATCCCTATGATCAAAATCAACCTTCTCGAAACAGCCAAAGGCAAGGGCAAACGCGGCGGCAGCAGCCCGGTGATGCCCACGATGGAAATGGGAGACATGGGATCTCCCAAGCTGAAGATCCTGGTGGTGATTGTGATCGTCGGCTTGGTGAACCTCGGCTACTGGTATCGGCTGGACCATCTCTCAAAAGAAATCGACACCAAGATGAAAGTCGCCGAACAGAAGAATCGCGAGCTGGCCGATGTAAAGGCCAAGTTTCTGGACCGCCAGAATCAGGCCAACATCTATCAGCGGCGCGTGGATGTGATCAAGAAGCTTCAGGATGGGCAAACCGGCCCTGTAAACCTGATGGCCATGATGGGGGAGACGGTCAACAACAC
>Ga0207092_1139_pt1 | contig 12202 bp, 6 predicted proteins | sample Alteio_BWMinHeat_48_FD_153533 | JGI IMG/M metagenome (GOLD analysis project Ga0207092, IMG submission 153533) | Enriched cells from forest soil in Barre Woods Harvard Forest LTER site, Petersham, Massachusetts, United States -... | ecosystem: Environmental > Terrestrial > Soil > Temperate forest >... | reverse complement strand
CAACCGGGACTTTAAATTACCTGGCCTGTGGAAATGATTTGGTTACTCCTCTATCTAAAGTGGTAGAAGGGATCTCGAACCAGTCAATTGCATTTTTCATGTTTTGCAGTTTTAATTTGATTTTATTGATTTTTACTTAGCACTTTTTTCCCTGTTTTTGGTAATAATTAATCGGACAATTTTATTATCCCGTATCGTAAAGAAATAATCGAGATAAGTTGGGTCGGGCGATTTTGACTTATCGTAATTTCCATCGGTCAATGCAGTAATGAAATATTCTCCATAATGCTCTACTATTGCATCGACAGTAAAGGTGACCTTATCCGCTATCATCTCTTTGTCGCTCCATTTTTTAATTGCCTCCCTGCCCCAAAAATTGCGTTGAAAATCGTTACATAGTGCATCTTGGGCAAAGCTGGCTATAAATTTATCGCTATCGTGTTCATTTACTGCGTCAATGAAGGATTTGATTACTGTAGGCAATAGTGTTTTTGTATTCATCGTATGTGGTTTTTGTTTTATACTGCAAACTAAATGCCTCAAAGTGACAACAGCATGTCAGTAGTAAAAACCGTAGCATTAAAAAGTAATCTTTTAAAGGTTGAAGTCTTACTGGTTGCATGGATATAGAATTCAAATTCCATTTCCTCACATAAGCAATCGTCGTCGCCATAGATTCCGAGGCAATAATCCACAGCTTCTAAGCAGGCATTACGTAATTGGGCACTTTTGTTCATAGGGTATAATTGTTTTATAATGCAAAACAACCACCCCCAAGTGACAACAGTATGTCAGCAGTAAAAAAGAATCTTATTTTTCCAGGATAGCGGCAGATATTTTCCGCACAATATCTTTTAAGCTATTTGGACTTACGATTTCCGCATGATCGCCAAACATCATATACCAACGGGCAAAGCCTTCTATCGAATAGGATAGAAATGTCATTTCAACTATGTTTCCTTTGAGTTCCTGTTGCGATACAAATCCGTTATAGAATAATTGCTCGCCAAAATGCTTGATGATTTTTTTGTCCACCCGCATCACTACCGTTTCCAACTCCCTTTCTTTAGATAGCTGTTTCAGGTATGCTTTTAATAAAGGATGTTCCTTTATAAATTTTTGAGCTGTTTGCGACATACCTGAAATGCGATCGATACGGAAATCGCGATAATCATCCCTCAAATGACAGAAGGCTATTACATGCCAGTAGTTGCCCGCATAAAAAATACCCACCGGTTCAATATTCCTTACCGTAGGTTCCTGGCTATTGTTAGCAAGGTATTCTAGGGTGAGTACATTCTTTTCAGAAATACTTTTTAAAATAGTCTGTATTGGATTGTGCGGAGTTTTGGGTCTCGGTATATGTGAGTTATTAAGAACCTCTATATGGCTATCCATATTTTCAAGATAATCTTTTTCGGTGCCGCGCAAAACCGCCTTTATCTTATACATAGCCGATTTATAGCTTTCTTCGGTAGAAGTATCCGTAAGTTTTTCAATCAGCTTTTCAGCTGTAAGAAAAGCCGTTGCTTCTTCCTTGGTAAACATTACCGGAGGCAACCTATATCCATCCATGATGGAATAACCGACACCGGCTTCGCCGATAATAGGAATACCACCCTCTTCCAACGTTCTAACATCGCGGTAAACTGTCCTCAGGCTGATACTAAAACGCTCTGCAATATCCTGGGCCTTTACCACCCGTTGCGATTGTAATTGAATTAAAATAGCAGTAAGCCTGTCAATACGATTCATGCTGTAAAATTAGGTAATCGTTCCGATCTAACTAAAAACCCAGGTAAAAACTGCGAGTCAGCTTCTTGTATTCGTCGGAATAGAAGCGTTGTTTCATTTCACAATCATCGCTTTTTGCTTCATCTTCAATAATAAGCGTTTCTTCAAAAGTCAATACTTTTTGAAATCCAAATTGGAGCAAAATCCGCTTAGCTGGCTTTGAGCAGGTGGTCTTTACATAGGTCATCCTGCTTGTATAAAGTCCGTAGCGTTTGGCAATGGCAGTAAATAATTCTGCTTCTTTAATAGGCAATATGGTAGCAAATGAACCGTCTAATTTTAAAAGCAGGGCAATGCCATCTGCCAGCTCTTCAAAACTAAGGCTGGCTGTATGTCGGGCCATTGTACGCGACTCTGATGCAGCTTGCAAGCTATTTGAAAAATAGGGCGGATTGCTCACTATTACATCATACTTTTTTGAAGCCACCGGAACATATTCCTGCAATGAAGTATGGTATACATCTATCCGTTCTCTCCACTTTGATTTTTTACAATTATCCAAGGCCTGGTAGTATGCCTCCTCGTCTATTTCAATGGCATCAATGAAGGCATTGGAACGTTGTGCGGCCATTATGGCTAAAATACCTGTTCCGGTTCCTATATCTAAAACATTTCCGGCTTCCGGAATGGCAAACCAAGCTCCCAGTAGTACCGAATCGGTACCAACTTTCATGGCACAATTACTTTGGATTACCTCAAATTCCTTAAAAACAAAAGAATCAGCGGCCATAAAGGCGTAGTTTTATTAACAATATCCATTTATTTAACTACAAATATATAAATGTTTCTGGAATAATGGTTGATTGATAGTAAATGTTTTTAGGATGTTTTAAGATTCCTTTATTACTTCAACAACGTAACATTTCCAACGTAGGAATGCTGATTTTGTTCTGAATCAGTTAACGTAATCTTATAGATATAAATACCTTCCTCGCAGAGTTGGCCGGAATTATGTTGTGCGCCATTCCAGCCATTATTCACATCCATAGTATGGAATATTTCCATACCCCAACGGTTAAAAATGTACATCTCAAAATTCTTCACGTATTGACCAACAGGTTTAAATGCCTCATTTACCCCATCTCTATTAGGAGTGAAGGCCGAGGGGATATATAATTTAAAGTCAGGGTCTATCACCAGGCAATTACTTGTAGTGTCTGTACAGCCTTCGCGGCTCATTACAATCAGGTTTACGCAATAGGTTCCCGTATCCTGATAGGTATAAGTAGGGTTTTGTTCTTTACTCCCCATATCGGTTCCTTCGCCAAAATTCCATGACCAGTAAATTATTCCGCCATTATTTTTGTCAGGGTCTGTACTATTATCTTTAAACGTAATAGTTGGTGAAAGGATAGATATAGATTGAGGAGAGTAACTGAATGCAGCTTCGGGAGGAGCATAAATGGTTATCATATCCATCTTTGCCAAGGTAGCGCTGCATCCGCTGTCAGTTACAACCGTAAGGCTTACATTATACTTTCCTGCTGTTTTGTAGCAATATACCGGGTTCTTGCTTTTGGAGGTATCTCCATCACCAAAATCCCAAATATATTGAGCCGCAGCCCCTTTTGCTAAGGTTGTGTTATTTATAAACTGCACTGAAAAAGGCTCACATCCTTGTGAAAAATTCACTCCCATGTTTATTACCGGGGTGGGTTCACTATATATCGTTGTAGCGGCTGTAGTAGTTGAACCGCAGCCATCCACTACTGTAACCGTATATATACTAGCTACCGAAGGGTTTACCAATATACATCCGTTGGTATTATTTGTGGGACTCCATAAATAACTTACTCCATCTATGGCACCAACGGCATTAGCGCAAATCAACGAAGAATCTCCTGCGCACACTGAGTTTTTACCCGTTACATTGACAGCAAAGGAGGGGCCATATTTTAGTAAAATTGTAGCGCTTGTGCTGCAGCCACTGTAATCTGTTATAATAACAGAATATTTATTGGTAGACGTAGGAGTAATAAGTGCCGTATCGGTAAGTGCCCCTGAACTCCAAAGGAATTGGTAAGGAGAAATTCCACCGCTTACATTAGCTATTAACATCCCTGTGCTATCTTTGCAGATAAGCTTTGGCTCACTGATAGAAGCATTTAGTGTAGTAGGTTCTGTTAATGTAACAGATGCGTCGGCGCTACATCCACTGTTATCTGTTATCCTGACCGTGTAACTCAAAGCAAATAGATTTGTGGCAGTTGCATTTGTGCTGCCTCCGGGAGTCCATAAGTAAGTATAAGGAGGAATACCTCCGCTGCCTGTTACCGTGGCTGAACCATTGCCCCCATTGTAACAAGATACATTGTTAACAGCGCTGATGGCAGCTACAATCATAGCAGATTGAGTAATAGTTACGCTGGTGCTACTCATGCATTGGTTATTATCGGTTACAGAAACCGTATAGGTTCCTGCTAATAAGCCGGTAGCAGTAGCATTCGTTTGCTTGCCTGGGGTCCACAGGTAAGTATATGGGGCTGTTCCTCCATTGATAATAGCTGTAGCTGTTCCATCCGGCTGACCGCAAGAAGCCGGAGTTGAAATGGGGTTGACAGTTAATGTAACCGGCTGTGTAATAGTAGCATTATCGGTTGATATGCATCCGTTATGGTCGTTTACTTGCAGGGTATACACTCCTGCACTTAGGCCCGTCGCCGTAGCTGTTGTAATATTGGCAGGTGTCCACAAATAAGTATAAGGCGGCACTCCTCCATTGGCATTTACAATAAGGCTGCCCAACCCTCCGTTACAAGGTGCGTTGTTTACAGTAATAGGGAGTATTACGCTGGTAGGCTGAGTAATAATGGCACTTACAGTGATGGTACATGCATTGCTATCGGTAATAGTAAGGGTATATGCATCCGCACCTAGGCCGGTAGCTGTAGCAGTACTTTGTCCGGTAGGGCTCCATCTGTAGGTATAGGGGGATAGTCCTCCTGAAACACTTGCGGCTATGTTTCCCGTGTCTCCATTGCAAATCGGGTATGTTATCGCATTTATATTACATACAATAGGTACAGGTTGAGTAATAGTAATATCGGTGGTACCAGTGCACCCATTTTTATCGGTTACTGTTATAGTATAATTGCCCGCACATAAACCACTGGCAGTGGAGTTATTGCCACCCGAAGGGAACCATTGATATGCAAATGGTGAAGTACCCGTGACTGCAGTTACTGCAGCGCTAGCGGAGCAACCACCATGGCAAATATTATTACCCGTTACGTTGGCTAACAAAGAAATTGGAATATTTGTAAGCTTAATTGAAGCGCTCGAAGTAGTGCCACAAATATCTGTTACGTTTACTGTATACATACCTGCTGACAACCCGGTTGCAACCTGATTTGTTTGTCCGCCAGGCGACCAGGAATAGGTATATGGTGAAAAAATTCCACTGGTAATAGCCATTACGCTGCCATTGTAACTTCCGCATACAGGATACGTGGTTATAGAATCATGTACAGAGAAAATATCATTGATCTGATATGTTACAATAATTAATCCGTCGCCACCATTCGAATTATACCCTCCTTCTGCAATTCCTAAAGGAGGATTTCCTGGAGACTGATAATTCTGGGCTCCAATGCCCGAATTACCCATTGAATCAATTTGCGATAAGTATACTATTCCGCCCGCGATGAAACTGCTAACGGGGAAAGAGGATCCGCCGCCTCCGCCGCCATAATCATCACCACCACCACCACCACCAAAATATCCACCGCCGCCGCCGCCGCCGCCAAAATAAAAACAGCTGCAGGTGCCATGTCCTCCCCCAAAGCCGCCTTGAAGCGATGAGCCACGGGTAGTAGGCGTTGTATCGCACGAACAATTATTATATTGGCAATTACCGCCCTGAAGCTGACTACCTCCTGTTCCACCTTTAGTCGAACCATGGAACCCACCGCCATAACCTCCAGTAGTATTACCACCGCCGCCGCCATTGGCATAATAAAATGAAAAACTGCCACCGCCACCGCCACCGCCGGTAATTACATAATAAGTTCCGTTAATAGTTACAGCTGCATACCCGCCGCCTCCGCCGCCATATTCTACTAAATGAGTGCTATTGTCTCCCCCGCTCCCACCACCGGGCCAGCCGCCACTGCCACCGTAATAGCCGGTGGAACAAGTGCCTTGCCATTTCCCGCCCGATGGAATGGTCAGGTTCAATACTTCTCCACTTACTAAACCACTCAATACGCCTTCACAATAACCACCTGCACCACCTGCACAATAGCCATTATGAAAATAACAATTAAAATCATCTCCGCTGCCTCCACCGCCAGCCCACAGTTGAACTGTAACCTGGGTTACACAAGGGGGTACTGTCCAGGTTTGAATGGTATCTGAAATATAATGAAAAGTATCCGACTGGGCATTGACTTGTTGTCTGCCTGACAGAAAAAAAACTGTACAAATAGTAAAAATAGCCTTATATCTCATTTATACTATCCTAATATTTGCTCCGAAAACATTCAACAAATATATATAATAAAGGAATCCAAAAATAATTTATTATATTATTACATTTCTGCTACAAAAATAGAATATTTTATTGATTACCCAACGTTAAAAAAATCTATCCGTCTTATTCTTGAAAAGAATGCTACACTTAATATTCTAATGATTGCCAATTGAAATATGTTAAATTTGCCTAATAGTAACCCATTCACACCCTCCACCGTATGTTTAAGCTACATAATCTGTATGTAAAGCAGCTAGTACCTGCATTATTTGCTCTTTTTTTGTCTGTTTGCTTTATACCAAAACCGTTATCTGCCCAAACAGGTACCTGGACGCACTTAATAAACAATGCACCTCATTCTAACGAAGGGGTAATGTTACTGCTGACAGATGGCACCGTAATTTGCCACACTACTCAAGGTGGAGGCGATGGAACTGGCTGGGACAGGCTTACTCCTGATTCAAATGGAAGTTACATTAACGGCACCTGGTCAACCATTGCTCAAATGCACAACAGCCGCTTGTTTTTTTCCTCACAGGTATTGCCAAGCGGAAAGGTATATGTGGCAGGAGGCGAATATGGCAACGGAACATCGAAAGGAGAAGTATACGATCCCGGCACAAACACTTGGACGCTATGCGGGGCTATACCCAATGGTTGGAAAATTTACGATGGCAATTCTGAAATACTTTATAATGGAGACATACTAGAAGCGCCTCAAATAGGTTCCCAGAATTCATACAATATCCTTTTATGGTCTCCTACAACATTAAACTATACGGTTGAACCCAACGCTCCCTTGAACCATGATGAAGCTGCATGGCTCAAATTACCAGACAGCAGCGTGCTTTATATTGGCATCAACTCCCAAAATTCGTGCCGTTATTTGCCTAAAACAAATACCTGGGAGAATGACGCACCAGTACCAAATAATATATACGACCCCTGGGGCGAAGAATCGGGATGTGCCTTGATGCTGCCGAATGGAAAAGCTATATTTTTTGGTTCTACACAATATAACGTTATCTACACCCCATCGGGTGATTCTGCTCTTGGCCAATGGAGTACTGCAGCTAATTTTCCCTCCATAAACGGCGCTGTAGTGGGGCAAGTTGATGCACCCGGTGCCATGATGGTAAATGGCCATATTTTGCTCGGTGTTGGACCAGGCAATACTGGTTCGAATGATCAATTTCGTGCCCCTGTTTACTTTTTAGAATATAATTATGTTAAAGATACCTTTACTCAAGTAACTAGTACTATCCCTGGGCTGGGATCAGATTCCATTGCAGGTGTGCCATCTAATTTTGCAAATTTTCTTGACCTGCCTGATGGCAATGTGCTTATGGGGGTTGACCAGGAATCTATTTCGAAACAATACTGGATATATACTCCCGGTAGCGGACCTATTCCGCAAGGAATACCTACCATCAATAACATTATTCCTATTGACTGCTCTGACTACAAGATCACTGGAAAACTTTTTAACGGTATATCTGAAGGGGCCGGTTTTGGCGATGACTGGCAGGAATCATCCAATTACCCATTGGTTCGCCTTACACATGGCAACCGTGTATATTATGCCAAAACAAGCAATTGGAACCGGATAGGTGCCATTCAAACCGATAGCCTGGAAGATACAGCTACATTTACCTTACCCGCCGGATTACCCGGTGGAACAACTTATTCGCTGGTAGTGGTGGTTAACGGATTTGCTTCTAAACCTATTTTATTTACAACACTTGGTGCCACCCTTGCATCGCAAAAAAACCCGTTATGCAATGGAGAAACAGGCAGTGCAACCATTAACAATGCTATTGGAGGAACCTCTCCATATACTTACCTATGGTCACCTGGCGGTATAACTACCCTTGCTGCTACGGGTTTGAACGCAGGAAATTATACCGTTACCGTGACAGACCATATTGGCTGCACTTCAACACTAGGCGTCTCTATCACTCAACCGGTAGCCTTGACTGTTTTCTTTATTAAATCCAATGTGGCATGCAATGCCGGTAACAATGGAAAATTAGTGGCAATCCCTTCCGGAGGAACCTCACCATATACCTACCTATGGAAGCCAGGTGGAGCAATTACAGACACTAATTCTGGGCTCTCAGCAGGCACCTATACAGTTACCCTTACAGATATTAACAGTTGTTCGCTTACTGCATCTACTACAATCACACAATCTGCTGCCATTCCAGCCATTACAATAGCTAAACATACAGACGTAAGCACCTGCTATGGCAGCCAAACGGGCAGCGCATTGGCTAATGCAGCAACAGGAGGAACCTCACCCTATACATATAACTGGACTCCAAGCGGAGGAACAAGCATTTCCGCTCCTAATCTTAGCGGAGGAACCTATACCATTACCGTAACCGATAACAACGGCTGCACAGCCACTGCTGGCGTAACCATAACTCAGCCTTCCCAACTGACAGTAATGACTGATTCGGTTAATGTTGATAGCGTACAGGGCATCTGCAATGGGCAGGCTTCTATAAGTGTAACCGGGGGAATATCTCCTTATACCTATAAGTGGTCTGGTGGAGGAACTAATGATACTATTAATGGTAAATGTCCGGGACAATATTGCTGCACTATTACAGATAACAAGGGATGTTCAAAAACCTCTTGCGTAACCATACAAAATGTTACTGGAATAGCCAGCATTGAGCAAAACTCATCCGCAATAACTATTTATCCTAATCCAAGTAAAGGTTCTTTTACGGTCATCGGAATAAGGCCTGGACAGATGATGGAACTTTACAATAATTTAGGCCAAAAACTAACTGATTATAAAACCGACAACAACACCCAATATTTCAATATAAGCAACAATGCGAATGGCCTGTACCTAATTAGAATATTGAATACCGACGGTAGTCTTGCTGCTCAAAAGAAGATTATGAAGACTCAATAAATTAGGGAATTAAATCTGCTTGTCCTATATTTGCGTATATCAAACTGTTAAGTATATATAGAAACAACACAAATTTACTCAACTATGTTATAGCCCCCTCAACCATGCTGTAGCCCTTCTCAAGGCTATCTTGCTAAAGTTATATCCATACCCATAATTACCAATCACATGCAAAAACTCAAAACGACCATTTTATTAGCATTTAGTTTCATTAGCTTACTGCTAAATGCGCAATCTATTCAACCTGCCAAGAGCAAATATGCGCCAACTGATTGGCTAAGCATGATGCGCGATGGGAATGTAAATGTGCATGATGTGCAAAAGGCCTTTTACAAATGGTATAAGAAAACCCACGACAACGATAAAACCAGCGCTAAAACAGGTGAGGATGATGACGGTGCCTATGCTTTCTTTAAAAGATGGGAATGGTACAATGTTCCCCGTGCTGATAAAGATGGAAACCGCCCCGATATTTATAAAACCTCAGCTCAATACAAGTCCTATCTTAACAGCCAAAATAATTCTCTTGCCCATAATCCATCGCATAAAATAAGTTCGCTTGGTAATTGGAGCTATGCAGGCAACACCACAGTACCCACCAACAGCAATTCTGGCAATGGAGGCGACGGAAGGGTAAATCGGGTGAGGGTTATGCCTGGCAACAACAAAATTATGTATGCTTGTGCGGCTTCCGGTGGATTATGGAAAACCATAAACGGCGGCACATCGTGGTCTACCAATACCGACCAGTTAGGCGATTTAACCACCAGCGATGTAGCTATCAATCCCAAAAAGACTAATATCATGTACCTCGCTACAGGCGACGCTGATGGAATACAAGCTATTTATGCCACTCCTGGCACCATTGGCATACTTAAGTCGTTTGATGGCGGAAATACCTGGGATACCACAGGCTTGGCTTATTCCATGTCGCAGGCAGGCGCAAATAACTATTCTATCAGCGAACTTGTTATTGATCCTGCTGATACTTCTGTACTGATTGCAGCTACAACCTTCGGTATATGGCGAAGCACAAACTCAGGATATTCATGGAAAATGGCACAAACGGGCTGGTTTCATTCTATAGAATTTGAACCTGGTCACCCTTCTATCGTATATGCAGCAGCTTCCAGCATTTATAATGGGAAAGCGCAGTTTTTCCGCTCTACTAATAATGGGATAAGCTGGACGCAGGTAAATACAGGATTGCCATCAAGCTCTTATGCAGAAGGATTTGAAATAGGTGTTACAGCAGCTGACAGCAATTATGTATATATACTTGCTGATAGTGTTGGAACCTACGGATTTGAAGGATTGTACCGTTCTACCAACGACGGGCAATCATTCACCACTATGTCGCTTTTCTCATGGAATGGAGTGCCCAATGTATTGGGATGGTCACCTACCGGCAGTGATATGGACGGACAAGGCTGGTATACCTTATCTATGAATATATCGCAAACCAATGCCGATTCGCTTTGGGTTGGAGGTGTGAATATATGGGGCTCGACTGATGGAGGTGTTACCTGGAACCTAACATCTAACTGGGAGGGAAGTCCTTATGTTCATGCCGATATTCATGCTATTCAATTTATACCGGGTACCAATTCAAAAGGCTATGTAGTGGGCTGCGATGGCGGAGTGTTTACTACAACCGATGGAGGACATAGCTGGACTGACATTAGCAACAACCTGGAGATTGGTGAACAATATTGTGTAGGCGCCGAAGCTGCTACCCCCGGGAAATGGATTACGGGCTGGCAGGATAATGGCACCAATTTTTCAAGTTCTCCCTGGGCACAAGTGCTGGGTGGTGATGGGATGAATTGCTTTATAGACTGGTCGAACAATAACAACTTTTATGCTGAAAATCCGCAAGGCGGACTAAGTAAATCTACCAATGCAGGCGTTAACTGGAAAGGTTGTACGAACGGTATTAACGAAAACGGCCCATGGGTTACAGTTTGGCTGCAAGACCCTCAAACGAGCACCACATTATATGCAGGCTTCAAAAATGTGTGGAAATCGACCAACAGCGCAGGTAACTGGAGCAAAATAAGCAGTTGGGGAAGTGGTTCTATTACGGCTATTGCGGTAGATTCTTCCAACACTAATTATATATATGCCTCTCAATACAATCAGATACAATTAACAATTAACGGAGGCGGCAGTTGGAACAATATTACAGGCTCATTGCCGGTAGGCTCGGCTTCTATTTCGGGCATTGCAGTTAATAGCAAGAACCCTTCGCATGTATGGGTTACTTTTTCAGGCTATTCTAATGGAAATGAGGTTTTCGAATCTACCAATGCAGGTGGTTCATGGACCAATATTTCAACAGGCCTTCCCCCTATTCCGGTCAATTGTGTTGTATCGGAAAGCGGCAGCCCTGATGGAATTTATGTCGGTACTGACCAAGGTGTTTATTATCACGATACGGCAAGTAATAAATGGATTTTCTTTAACACAGGTTTGCCTTTAGTAATGATTGGCGACCTCACCATTTACAAACCCGGCAGACAATTAATTGCTGCCACCTATGGCAGGGGTACTTGGGAAACACCTCTATATTCAGCTAATGCTCCAAAAGCTTATTTTGATGGTTCATCTACATCCGTTTGTGCAGGTGGTTCCATTACGTTTAAGGATACCTCTTTCAATTCCCCTACTACCTGGAAATGGACCTTTGCCGGAGGTACCCCTTCAACCTCGATTTTACAGACCCAGTCAGTAGTTTATACCTTTCCGGGAATATATAATGTAAAATTGGTGGTTACCAACCAATATGGATCAGATAGCTTAACTAAAACTTCATATATAACTGTGAACGCTAATCCAACCCTCAATCTGTCTATAAATTCTAATGTATTATGTTTTGGTTCAAATACTGGAAGTGCAACAGCAATTCCTGCAGCAGGAGCCTCACCTTATACATATGCCTGGTCGCCGGGTGGTGAAACCAATGCAGGTGCTACAGGTCTGTCAGCAGGAACCTATTCAATTAGCGT
>Ga0207092_1138_pt1 | contig 12218 bp, 12 predicted proteins | sample Alteio_BWMinHeat_48_FD_153533 | JGI IMG/M metagenome (GOLD analysis project Ga0207092, IMG submission 153533) | Enriched cells from forest soil in Barre Woods Harvard Forest LTER site, Petersham, Massachusetts, United States -... | ecosystem: Environmental > Terrestrial > Soil > Temperate forest >... | reverse complement strand
CGGCGTCTTTTTGCTTTTCAATCTCCGACGACAACGATGTCCTCTCCGCGTCTTTCAACAAATCCAGCTTGCTCTGCGAATCCTGGATCTTCTTGATCATCCCGTCGCGTTCAGACTGAAAATCCTGGCCTTCTTTCTGAAGTACCGTATCGAATTCCTTGGTTTTCCCGTAACCGTCGAACACTTTGGCCAAGTCCACGTAGGCGATCTTCAAATCAGCGGCGGACCCCAACTGACAAGCCAGAAAACCGAACATGACTGCCAATCCAGAAACTTTTGACGCTCTCATAATTGGTCTCCTTGGTTGAAAAGTGAATCGTTATTATATAGATATTTTTACGGACGGGCCAGGATTTTTTCCATGGACACAACAACAGATCCTGTTACCACTCTATTACTTACCACTTTACCACTCAACCAAACTAAAAACCCCTGCTGACACTGAAATAAAATTTACCGTTCTTCTTCGACCCAGTCCCTGGTTCCTTGTTTAAGGGAATGCCGTAGTCCAGCTTGATGGGACCGATCGGCGTCTTGATGCGCAATCCCACACCTGTGCCCGATAAGGGACCGCTGGTGCCGTAATCCCTCACCTTGGCCCACACATCGCCGGTGTCGAAGAATATCGCCCCCTTGATGATTTCAATGATCGGTATGGTATATTCGACGCTGCCCAACAGAAGCGCCTCGCCGCCTATGGCGTCATGGGTATTGGGGTCAAAAGGCCCCACCGTGCGCTCATCATAGCCGCGGATGGAGTCCTGGCCGCCGGTAAAATAACGCTCAAAAATCGGCACATCGGGCGAGTCCGGATAGGCCTGCACGACGCCGGTTCGGGCGCTGACTTCCACCACCGTGGTCACATCATTGATCATGATGGGATAAAAATACTCCCCGCTGGCCTGCGCCCGCCAGAAATTCCGGTCTCCGCCCAAGGGGCCTCCGGCAAGGTCGGCGCTGTTGCTGACCATCCAGCCCTTGGTGGGGGAAACCTTGCTGTCGCGGTAATCATTGGTGATGCTGACACCCATAGAGCTGACCAGGCTGTTTCCGGCCTGTTCGGCCAGGGCCTGCGAGACCCCGGAATCCAGATTGCTGATGTTAATATGCTCCAGGCGGTAAACCCAGCCCACGGAAAGATTATCATTGAAGCTTTTGCCCAGGCGCAGGTCCCCGCCCACGGTCTTCTGGTCATAAGAAAAGCCCGTCGATCCGTCCTTGAGGTTTTCCGTCAAATACCCATCAAATCCTGCAGAAACCGGATGGTCAAAGAGCCATGGTTCCGTGAAACTCAACAGCACGTTGCGCTGGCTGGAGCCGATCTGGCCGCGCAAGCGCAGGTCCTGGCCGCCTCCCGTGAAGGTCGACCAATTGGAAATGTCGAAATTCTTCTGCTCGACTTCCACGAACCCTACCAACCTGTCGACGGTGCTATACCCGCCTCCAAAGGAGAAGGTGCCGGTCTTGGCCTCTTTGACCTGCACCACAAGGTCTTTATAATCTTCCTGGCCGGTGTCCTCGATGTCATACCCGACATCCTCGAAATACCCCAAATCCTTCAGGCGCTGCTTGGAGAGCCGCAGTTTGGCGCCGTCGAACTGATCTCCGGGATACATCCTCAGCTCCCGTCGGATCACGATGTCGCGGGTATGGGCGTTTCCCTGGATCTTGACTTTATCGATGTAGGTCAGCTTGTTTTCTTTGATGTTGATTTTGACGTCCACCTTTCCCGTGGAGGTGTTATACGAAGGCGCCTCTTCCACCATGGCCGAAATGTAGCCCCGGTCAAAATAAGCGTTACGGACGTTGTTGATGTCCTCTTCCAGCTTTTCATGGCTGAAGACATTCCCTTCCACCAGCTTTTTAAGCTTGCTTCGGATTTCATAATCCGAAAGGATGACATTGCCGGAAAAAGTGACATCTCCCACGTAGTACCTCCTGCCCTCCTGGATGGTGACATTGACGTTCACAAACCCCTGGTACAAGGGTTCCACCTGATAGGTGGCTTTGGTGTCCAGGTAGCCGTTTTGCTCATAAAAACCCTGCACCGCTTTCATGTCATCCTCCAGGGCGTCTTCCTTAAGAAGCCCTGAACCAAACATCCAGGCCCAGCGTGATTTCATGATCTTGATGATCTTTTTATCCGGGAACGCAATATTGCCGTACACATAAATCCGCTTGATCTTTACCTTAAGCCCTTCCTGGATGATGAAATGCAAGCTGGCTTTGTTGGTCGCCTCGTCCACAAAGCTTTCCACGTCCACCTTCACCTGCATCAGGCCCTTTTTCTTGTATAAGTCCTCGATGGTGTTGACGTCGTCCTTGAGCGCCTTGTTGTCCAGGAACTTGTCTTTCTTGGTCTTCATTTTGCTGAGCATGTAATGGGCGGTATAGTAACGCGTCTTGGAAAACGTGATGTCTTCCACGATGGGCTTTTCCTTCAGCCTCACGATGATTTTATAGCCTTCGTCAAAGTCTTCATGGTCAATCTGGACGTCCGAAAAATGCCCGGTGTTGTAAAGGCGCTTCAAATCATCGCTGACCACTGCTTCCTGGTACGGCTCTCCCACGCGGGTCTTGATCCTGGAGAGGATCTGGGCGATGCCGATCGACTTGTTGCCCTGCACATCGATGGCCTTGACCGTCTGAGGCACTGGGGCCCCTTCGGGCGCCTGCGGGGCGGGAGGGGACGTCTGCGCGTTTAAGGAACCGTTGATTTCCTTGTCCTTGGAACCATCCGATGATGATTGGGCCCATAGAGTTCGGGCCCAGGACAAAACGAGGCACAGGCTCAAAACAGCTACGGGCAGAATTCTATTTTTGGGCATGGGTCAATTATAAGTAGTTTTTCCGGCGCGATAAAGGAGTAATTTAATTTTCTTTAACAGCGGACCAAAAATCATTCTCTATAAGCCTTTTCCAGATTGGCGAATTTCACGAATTCCTTGAAAAACTTCATTTTCACCGAGCCTGTGGGCCCGTTACGCTGTTTGGCGATGATGGCCTCGGCGATGCCCCGGTTTTCATCCGTCGGATTATAATATTCCTCCCGCATCAGCAGGACAACGACGTCCGCGTCCTGCTCAATGGCCCCCGATTCGCGCAAATCGGAGAGCTGCGGCCGGTGGTCCTGACGGCTTTCCACCGCGCGCGACAACTGGCTTATGGCGATCAACGGGACCCCCAGCTCCCGGGCAAGCGCTTTAAGGGAACGCGAAATCTCGGAGATCTCCTGCTGGCGGCTTTCAGTCTTGGCGTGTCCCTGCATCAGCTGCAGGTAATCCACGATGACGAGCCCCAGGTTGTGTGCGGCCTTCAGCCGCCGGGCCTTGGCGCGCAGCTCCAGCATGGAAATCGCCGGCGTATCATCAATGTACATGGGCGCGCCGGACAGCCGCCCGGCAGCCTTGGTCAAAAGCGGCCAGTCCGAAGGCGAAAAGAAACCCGTGCGGACCTTGTGGGCGTCAACCTGGGCCTGGGAACAGAGCATGCGCTGCACCAATTGTTCCTTGGACATCTCCAGGGAAAAAATCGCCACGGGGACATTGTGCTCCAGGCAGGCGTTCTCGGCAATCGTGACGGCAAAAGCGCTTTTGCCCATGGAAGGGCGGCCCGCGATGATGATCAGATCCGCATTCTGCAGGCCGGAGGTCTTGGCGTCAAAATCGATGAAACCCGTGGGCACCCCGGTGATGGATTTTTTATGCTGGTACAAAAGATCAATATTTTCAATGGTGGTCTTGATGACCTCCTTGATGTGGACAGCCTGCTGCTTCTGCTTGGCGTCGGCGATCTCGAAGATCAACTGCTCGGCGTTGTCCACCAGCGCATCGACGTCCACGTTGGGCCCATAGCTTTTGGAGATGATCTCCGTGGCGTTCTTGATCAGCCGGCGCTGGATGCCCTTTTCCTTGACGATGTCGATGTAGTATTGCGCGTTGGCCGCGGTGGGCACGAAATCAGCCAGTTGGGAAAGGTAGGACACACCGCCCAGGCTGTCCAGTTGACCGGCATTTTTCAGCCAATCGGAAAGCGTGATGATGTCGACTTTTTTGCGCTGGGCGTATAATTCCAGCACGGCGCCAAAGATCTTCTGGTGGGTGGTTTCGTAGAAGTAAACGCTGTCGAGGTGTTCAATCGAGGCCCCTATGGCCTCCTCAGAGATCATCATGGCGCCCAGCACCGCTTTTTCGGCGTCGATGTTCTGAGGGGGGATTCGCAGGGTTTGTTCCATATGGGTGGTAGAGTGGTAGAGTGGTAAGTGATTAGGTATTGTCGTGTCGTTGTATTGTTGTATGAGTACTCGGATATTTCTTCTAAACAACAATACAACAAAACAACTCACTTACCACTCTACCACTCGAACACGTAAAAACTAACCCTTCTTAGTGACCCACAAACGAATTTTAGCAATCACTTCCGGATGGAGTTTGACGCCGATTTCAAAAATGCCTAATTCTTCCACGGGCTTTTCGATGACCAAAGACTTCTTGTCGATCTTTTGGCCTTCGGTCTCCAGCGCCTCGAGGATCTCAGCCTCGGAGACGGCCCCGTACAGCTTTTCCTGATCATTAACGGCCACGGCGATGGTCAGAGAAACTTTGCCTAAAACTTCGGCTTTTTTCTCAGCTTCCTTTTTCTGCGCCTCATAGGCCGCCAGACGCTTGGCCTTTTCTTTTTCCAAACGCTTGACGTTACCCGTAGTCGCAGGAAGCCCCAAGTTGCGGGGGAACAGGTAATTACGGGCATAGCCGTCTTTGACTTTGACGACCTCACCCACCTTGCCCAGTTTTTCCACGTTTTCCGTCAGGATAATGTTCATGTCTTTTCCTTTATTTTCTTTTCAAGCGGTTATCTCCTCCTGACCGCCCCCACCGGCAAAAGGCCCAAAAAACGGGCCAGCTTGACGGCGATCGTGATCTGCCGCTGCTGGGCGGCGTTGGCGCTGGTCAGGCGGCGGGAAAACAATTTTCCCCTCTCCGTCAGGCATTTCTGCAGAAAGGCGATGTTCTTGTAATTGATCTCCGTCCCTTTGGGGATGGACATCCGGGGGGTCCTTTGCCCGCGGCGCATGCCGTCTCCCCCTCGGGAAAAGCCGCCGCCCTCCCCGTCTTTTCTAAATGGTTTTCTTTCCCCTGGTTTTCTTCTGGCTGGTTTTCTATCCATCCTTCATTCCTCCCAAGCTATGTCTTCTGGTGATATGACCGTGTCCTGGTCCCCTGTGTCTTTGGCGGGGCTTTCGGCAACTCCGGCGCCCTCGCTCTTGGCAGGAGCGGCCAGGAATTGGATGCGTTCGGCCCGCACGTCGATGGTGCTGCGTTTCTGTCCCTCCCCGGTTTCCCAGGAACGGCTTTGTAAAATGCCCTCCACAAAGACCGAGCGGCCTTTCTGCAGGTACTGGTTGCAGATTTCCGCCTGTTTGTCCCAGGCCGTCACCGTGATGAAACAGGTGTCTTCCTTCAATTCACCGCTGCGGTCCTTGAATTTGCGGTTGACGGCGAGGCGAAGGTTGGTGACCGCCGTGCCGTTGGGCGTATATCGCAACTCGGGGTCCTTGGTGAGGTTCCCGATGAGCAATACTTTGTTTAAACTTGCCATACGATCTCCTTATAAAAAACCAATCATCACACCCTGACCGTCAAAAAACGCAATACGTGTTCGTTGATGCGCAGGATGCCGTGCAATTTGGCGATACTGGAAGCGTTGGCTTCCAGGTTCAACAGGTAATACGTGCCTTCGATGATTTTCCTGATGGGAAAACTCATCTTATGACGCTCAAGCCAGGTTTGTTTGTTGACCAGCTTGATCTCCGCCTTGGCAAGGGAATCCGCCACCTGTTTGGCGATCTCGTCTTTGACGTTTTGCGGCGCATGCGCGTCGATGATATAAACCAGCTCATATTTGTTCATTAGTTTTTCATTCCTCCTTCAACTGATCCTCACGTCGGTTATAAAGGTTCATAGCGGCTTTCGCACCCTCGGCCGACCAGCATGCGGCACAGTCCAGTGCATGATTGATAAAATCCGGCAAGGCTTTCTTCTGTGCCGGCGTAAAAACCGATAAGGCGTGGTCCACCATGCCTGCAGCCGCCCGGGGAGACCCGATGCCCATCCTCAGCCTGGCAAACCCCTGGGATCCCAGCTCATGGATGATCGACTTCAACCCGTTATGGCCGCCTGCGCTGCCGGAAGGCCTCAACCTTAATTTTCCAAACGGCAGGGCAAAATCATCGCAAACAATCAAAATGTCCTGCGGCTGCGCTGCCTCCGTTTCCGCCAATTTCTTGACGGAAGAACCGGAATGATTCATAAAGGTCGAAGGCATAAGCAACGCGCATTCCGCGCCCGCGACGGCAGCCTTGGCCACCATGCCCTGGACGCCCGTAGAAAGGCGCCATTTGGCCTTAAGTTTCTCTCCCAGAGCTTCCAGGACCAGGAAACCCAAATTATGTCTCGTCCATCTGTATTGCGGCCCGGGGTTTCCCAGCCCGACGATTAACTTTCTCACCCTTGTCATCCTCAACCCGCCAAAGGCGGGTTCAGGATCAACCGCCACATGCCGTGGCGGTTCATTTCTTCTCGTCCTTTTTAGCACCTTCGGCCTTTTTGGCGCCGCCGGCGGCCGGGGCCTCAGCCCCTTCTTCCTTCTTCTTTTCCTTCAAAACTTCGGGTTCAGCACCGGCTGGTGCGGCCTCGCCTTCCGCGGGGGCCGCGGTTTCTTCACGCATGGAACCGGCGATCGTGATGACCACCGACTCGGGATCATGCTTGGTGCGCACGCCCGGCGGCAAGGCCAGGTCCTTGACGTGGATGGAATCATGCACTCCCAAATCCGTCACATCGGCCTCCAAATGGTGCGGGATGTTGGTCGGCAGGCAGATGATATCAAGCTCCCACATCAAATGCTCCAGGGTACCGCCGTCGCGCTTGACCCCAACCGCCTCGCCCTTGGTCAATATCTTCACTTTGATCTCGATTTCCTTGTCGAGGGAAATGCGGTTAAAATCAATATGGATGACCTCATCCGTCACCGGATGGAGCTGGATGTCCTTGATGATCGCCGGGAAATCCGAGATCTTTTTGCCCTCGTCCATAAGGTTCAGATGGTAAATGAGGCTTTCGCCGGCATGGCGCAGCCAGATGCGGTCATACGCTTTTCGGTCGGCCTGGATGGTCACGGGTTTGGAATCCCCCCCGTAAACGATCGCGGGGATGAAATGGGAACGGCGCACGGCGCGTGCCTTGGCGGTGCCTTTGTTTTTTCTGATTTGTACGTCGAAGTTAATTTGTTCCATTTGTACCTTCCTGTTTATTTGTCATCTATCCTGTCATGCCCGCGATCAGCGCGGGCATCCGGGACTACTCCTCAAACAAACAACTGATCGATTCCCCGTTGTGCGTGCGGGAAATGGCCTCCGCCAGAAGCGGGGCGATGGACAGCTGCCTGATTTTGGGGCTTTGCCCGTCTTTAAAGGGGATGCTGTTGGTGGTGACCACTTCCAGCAGCTCCTTACAGGCGGATATTTTTTCTTTGGCCTGGCCTGAGTAAACCCCATGGCTTGCGGCTGCGTAGATGCCTTTAGCGCCGAAATCCTTCAACGCCGCCACCGCCTCCACCAGGGAACCGGCCGTGGCGATGATGTCATCCACCATCACCACATTTTTGCCCTTGACGTCGCCCAGAATGTTCATGACCTCGGTTTTTTCCGGGGACATGCGCCTTTTGTCGACAATGGCCAACCCTGCGCCCAGGCGCTTGGCATAGGCCCTGGCCATTTTGATGCCGCCTACGTCCGGTGAGGCCACCACCAGGTCTTCGATGTTTCGCTCCTTAAAATATTCGGCCAGGACGTTGATGGCATATAAATGGTCCACCGGGATGTCGAAGAACCCCTGCAGCTGGCTGGCATGCAGGTCCATGGTCAACACGCGATTGGCCCCGGAGGCCACGATCAGGTTAGCCACGAGCTTCGCCGTAATCGGCACCCGCGACTGGTCCTTGCGGTCCTGCCTGGCATAGCCGTAATAAGGGACGACCGCCGTGATCCTGTCCGCGGAGGCCCGGCGGGCCGCGTCGATCATGATCAACAACTCCATCAAATTTTCATTGACCGGCGGGCAGGTCGGCTGGACGATGAACACGTCCTGGCCCCGGATGTTTTCCTTGACCTGCACCCTGATCTCGCCCTCGCTGAACCGCCCCACAAAAACTTCCGTCTGCTTGATCTTGAGCTTCTGGCAGATCTCCTGCGTCAGCCCAGGGTTCGCGTTCCCGCCTAAAACCGATAGTTTACTCATATACGCCTAAAGTTACTGTATCCACAAAAGTTTTGCAACGACACGCTGTAAACACATCGGGTCCTGTCCTCGGGGTTTCCCCACCGTGCTGGCAAAAGCCTGCGCGCGGTGGGGAGCCCCTCCCCTCGGCCACCCGATGACCAAGGCAAAATTGCACGTTGCAAAACTTTTGACCGTGACTTAACCACATGTCGTTCCCGCGCAAGCGGGAACCCAGAACCACACAACTTTACCGGCTAACTCTTTTAATCACTCTCGCCGGCACTCCCACAGCAACAGCGCCGGCCGGCACATTTTTATTTTTGGCGACCACTGACCCTGCACCGACCAACGCATTTGCGCCGATCACGTTAGGCGCCACCAATATGGCGTCAGAGCCTATAAATGCCTTGGCCCCAATGGTGGTCTTATTTTTATTTACGCCGTCGTAATTCGCCGTCACCACGCCAGCGCCGATATTAACTCCCGCACCAACCGTGGCGTCCCCTAAAAAAGAAAAATGTTTCTGCAATGCTCCCCGGCCCATGGATGTCCGCGAAACTTCAGCGAAATTGCCTATTTCCACTCCATCGCCGATCCTGGTCCCCGGCCTTAGGCGGCTCATAGGGCCTATACTGCAGTTGCGCCCGATGCGCACATCGCTGTGGATGACAGTCATCGGATGGATGACCGTGTCCTTCCCGATAGCCACACCATCGTCAATAAAGGTTGTCGCGGGATCAACGATCGTCACGCCCGACAACATGTGCTTGCTTAAGATCCTGCGCCGGATGATCGCCTGGGCCTGAGCCAAGTCTTCCCGGGTATTGATGCCAAAAGCCACCGTTTCGTCGTTCGTCGTGAACGTTTCCACCTTTTGACCGCCGGCCAACAGCAATTCGATCACATCCGTCAGATAAAATTCCTTTTTCCGGGAATTGAGCTTGACCTTTTTTAAAGCGGCAAATAAATCCTGGGCGGCAAAGCAGTAAAGCCCAACGTTGATTTCTTTGATTTCGTCCTCAACTTCAGTTGCATCTTTCTGCTCGCGGATGGCCCTGATGCCGCCCTCCTCGTCCCGCACGATGCGCCCGTAACCGTGTGGCTCGCTGATGTGCGCCGTCAACACCGTGGCCGAAGGCCGCCTGCCGGCATGGCGCCTCAAAAGCCCGGCGACAATGTCCTTGGACAACAAAGGCGTGTCTCCGGACAGCACCAATACCGTGCCCTTATAACCGCGCAAATAAGGAGCACAACGGCTGACAGCGTCTGCAGTACCCAACAGCTTCTCCTGCACAACAAATTCATGGCCGCCGCCCACAGCTTCCTTGACCTTAGAGGCCCCGTGGCCGACGACGACATACGTTTTCAAAGAACGCAAACTCTTCGTAATCTCTAAGACATAATCCAAAACCGCCCGCCCGCAAACCTTGTGCAGCACTTTGGGGGTTTCAGACTTCATCCGCGTGCCGCGACCCGCCGCCAAAACAATCGCCTTAAATTCAAACATTGAAAGTCATACTCTCTAATCTCAAATCTCTATTTTCAAATTTCTAAATCCGCTCCAAAGGAGCGGATTTAAAGTTGCCCAGTCAGGACTCGAACCTGAACAACGAGATCCAAATTCTCGGGTGCTACCATTACACCACCGGGCAGTTGAATCCTATAAGGTCCTGACCACAAAAATCCGGCTGTATCGCCTGTCGAATCTGGCGCGCACTTCATCGGCGTGCCGCCTTGAGTCAGCCAAAGCAAAAACTGACGGGCCGCTGCCGGAAAAACACACTCCGGCCGCTCCAGCGTCCAGCAGTTTCTTCTTAATATGAATAAGATCCGGCCTTACAGATAAAATAGCGCCTTCCAAATCATTAGACAAGGCCCGGCCGCAAGCCTTCCAATCCCCATTTTTTAAAAATGGAACGAGAATATTAACACTATCCTTTTTATTTGTCAAACGTAATTTGTGACGGGCAAAAACCTCCTTAGTCAGCATTTTAACCCGTGGAGTGACAAGGACATGCCACAATTTTGTTGAACAATCCAATGGCTTAATCAACTCCCCCCGCCCTGTCCCCAGGGCAAGGGGAACATCATATACGAAAAATGCAACATCACTGCCCAGGCGCGCAGCATATTTGACCAGATCTAAGGTATCCAAGCCCAACCGCCATAACCGGTTTAACCCTGACAGAACTGCGGCCCCATTGCTGGAACCCCCGCCCAGCCCGGCCGCCACCGGGATATTTTTTATAATATCTATATTTAGCCCGCCTGAGACGCCAAAATCTTCGCGCAGCATCATCGCCGCCTTGACCGCCAAATTCCCGGGGCCTTTAGGCACGTCCGGATGGCTGCAACGCACGCTAATTTTATCGGTTTTGAGCCGACTTAGGGTAATTTGATCGGTCAAATCTATCCGTTCAAAAATAGTCCTGAGCTCATGGAACCCATCGGACCTTTTTCCCAAAACATCAAGGACCAGGTTTAATTTAGCAGGTGAACTGACTGTCAATTGATCCATGATAATCTCACCTTACTTATGACGCATACTTACCACAATATTCCGACCCCTTGATTTTCTGCTTCACCGCTGCCTGATTGGGATCCATCCTTAAAGATTTATGCCAATACTGACACGCTTCCACATCATCTTTTAAAGCCTTGTAAACATCGGCTATATGTTCATAAAGGACCGGATCTTCAATATACTTCTGGGCGTTCTGCAGCGCTTCCAGGCTTTCCGCATAACTTCCCTTTTTATACAGCGACCATCCCAAAGTGTCATAATAGGCGCCGTTCTGGGGCTCAGCCTCCAGGGCCTTGCGCGCCATAGTTACAGCCTCTTCCAAATGCGTCCCGTCCAGCGCGTACATGTAAGCCAGGGAATTGAGCGCCTCGCCGTTGCGTGGATCCATTTCCAGTACTTGGCGAAATACCGGTATCGCTTGAGACGTATTATTATTATCGGCGTAAACGGAGCCCAATAAAAAAAGGGCCGAAGCATTGGAAGGCTGAAGATGGGTAATTTTAGAAAACTGCTCGACGGCTTGGGCGTACTTGCCCTGCGCATAATACAACTGTCCCAGATACATATAAGCATCAATGTCGCCGGGGTCTTCTTGGGAGGCTATCTTAAGCATTGCCTCATATTCCTTCGTCGCCGGCCCATATTTATGCTCGGCGGAATAAATCAGGGCCAAAAGATAATGGACCTGAATATTTTCCGGCGAAAGACGGGCGGCTTGCTTGAGTTGGGAAGTGGCCTTGGACGTCTGATTTAGGGCCAGATACTGGAGGCCGAGCTTTAATCGGGGAAGCGCCTGCGCGCCGTTATATTTGATGGACTTTCGATATTCTTCGGCAGCCTGGTCCTTGCGGCCATTAAGGTCGTCGGAAACCCCCATGATAAAATGGGCCAGGCCTTGTGTTTGGGCCTGTGGAGACTGAGCCCAGCCAACACCCGCGGCCATATCCGAAAGCAGAAAGAAAAGAAATATACGCCAAAGCATACGCGCCTCCCTAATATCTATTATCTCAAACTATGCAAGAGACGCCTATATAAACAGGGGACGACGAAATAAATAGGGGACAGCGCCCTATTTTGTAAAGAGGGCCAAGTTGGCCTTTTCAAAGCAAAATAGGGCGCTGTCCCCTATTTATTTCGTCGTCCCCTGTTTTAAGCGGTGGCTCTCTTCTTGAGATGGCGCAGGGCCTTGCGTAATTTCTTACGCTTGTGGGTGCGAATTTTAATTAATTTTCTTTTTCTTCCGCAGGGCATACATGTTTCCCGTAGGTTAATAAATCAACTTATTCAACGAATACTCAATGATCCCCTCCGCCCCCGCCGCTTTCAGGGCCGGAATGATCTTGCGCACAGTGCCTTCATCGATGACCGTCTCCAGGGCCACCCACTCCTCATCGACCAAGGGCGAAACCGTGGGA
>Ga0207092_1123_pt1 | contig 12341 bp, 9 predicted proteins | sample Alteio_BWMinHeat_48_FD_153533 | JGI IMG/M metagenome (GOLD analysis project Ga0207092, IMG submission 153533) | Enriched cells from forest soil in Barre Woods Harvard Forest LTER site, Petersham, Massachusetts, United States -... | ecosystem: Environmental > Terrestrial > Soil > Temperate forest >... | reverse complement strand
GGGCGAGCAGCGGCAAGCAGATGCCGACAAGTGCGGCCGTCAATCCGAATTGGCTCGATGCGTGAAGTACTGGGGCGAACGTGCGACTTATTCGCGACTCGGAATATTTTTGCAGCGGATAACCGGCCAGCCATTGAGCGAACAGGACGAGCACCGCGGCGGAAATGAACTGCGGGATCGTAAGGCCGAAAGTCAGAGCCATGCTGCTCGTCATGATCGCGACGAAAGCATAGGCCAGCCCCCCGAGTTCCGGTCGTATCTGACGCAGACTGTGAACCACCATGAGCACCGCGATGATTGCGGCAGCGGGCCAGGCGCGAGGGCCGCCGTCTTGCCAACTGTAATTCACGCACCAGAACACCGCGAGAATCATGGTCGCGAGATAGCTCAGTAACTGGCAGGGCTGAAAAGGTTCGAGGTCTAGCCTGAAGGCGCCTTCCAATTGTTTGGGCAAACGGCTTGCCCAACGGTCAATCAAGTAACCCGGAGCAAGGAGCAAGCCTGTCGCGACGGTCATGAACATCAGGCAAGCGCCCACCGGCAGGTTGATTTCTAACACTCGCTCGACGAACGGAGTCGCTCCTAATGCTGCGATGAACCAGGCGGCGAGCGCGGGAAGGACGATGCGTCGATCGGCAAAGAGGGCGGTTTGCAAGCCAAATAAGCCGACCATCACGGCGCCGACGGGGAACAGGGCTTTGGCGTGCGTGCATGACGCAATGAGCAGAACCATGGGGAGCAACGTGCAGAACGCGCGGATCGGCCGGGCGAACAAGAGATTTCCGCGGCGTTGAGCCACGAAGGCGGTGGCGATCAGACCGAACAACAACGGGAGATAGGTCAGGCCATAGAAGGCGTACGGGAGTCGCGATTCATGGACGGCAACGGCGCCTTGTTGCAGTACAAACTCGGCCGTCGAGCGGAAGAAGACGTAGGAGAAGTTGTAAGCCAAGGTCAACAAGACGAGCATGATCCAAACGAGCGCCCGATGATTTGTCCGCCGGGCAACGACTCCCGCGATGAGGGCCGCCAAGGCGAGCGTAGGCACGAAAGCCAGGGGAATGTTGTTAGGCAATCTCAAGCCCGCCCCGGCCAGACAGACACCAGCGATACAGAACAACAAGGCGGCGAACAGCGGCAAGCCAATCGACCACGGCAGCGGCCGGACGAGATTTCCGGTGCGTTGCTGGAAGATGCGAGCTAACGTGTCGGCGGTCAGCAGGATGGGGATGGCCGTCAGGACGCAACCGAGTCCCCACCATGGATACTCAATCTGCCGGGCACAATGCAGGCCGAACAGCAGCAAGAATTGGCTGCCCAAAAGGAGGATTGGAAAGAAGCCAAAGATTCGCGGCGCCCGCCGCTCTTCGACCAGCCAGAAAATGTGCCGATTGACTTTGACGGTCCCGATCGCGAACAGAGCCCACAGTGCAAGGCCGATCATGCCGACGGTCAGCGGCGCGGAATGGGCCGAGATGCCAGGCAAGACCGCGCCGGCAACGCTCAGTAACAGGAAGCAGGCTGTGAATGTCGGTTGCGTGGTTCGTAAGATATGACTGAAGACGCGCGTGGCAATCCAAGTGGAGAGGGCAAAATTGATGGCCAGCGCCACGATGTCGGCCGCGAGCCAGCCGATTTCAAGATTTTGAGTGCCGTGAACCAATCGCAGGGCCAGGAAACTTATGGGCACGAGCAACACGCTGAGGGCCATGAGCATCGTGCCGGTCTTGCGAAGCCCCGCGCGAAAGTAGCTCCATTGGCTTCCCGCGAAGACCACCATGCAATAGGCCAACAGCGTCAGGTATTTCCAAAAGGGTGTATAGCTTTCCTCGCTCCAATGGGCGGTGACGAGCATCAACGACGAGGCCAGCAGAATTGCCGCGCCGATTCCCAGCATCCATTTGATATTCTGCTCTTGCAGAAAGCGGTCGAAGAACGATTCGGCACGGGGCGGCAAGGGAGACGGCAAAGATTGGTCGTTGCTCATCGGGCTTTCTCCTAGGCACGGATTGCGGGGTGAGAATGACTGATGGAGTATTGGAGTAATGTTGGAGGGGCGTAATACAAATGTGGTGCCAAGGAGCGAACGATTGGAAAAGATTGTTGTAAGTGGCGACGCGGAGCAGGGTTGTTGAAGAGGGACGAGATGTGAGGGAGAGGGATGGGCAGCGGGGATCGCAGAGAACGGACTGCGGTGGGGTGCAGTGAAGAGACTGCACGGTGCGGACCTAGCGGTTCTTGCCCGGCCGCAGGGCAGGGATATAATGCCCGGACCATATCGCATGACGGAAATTCAGTTCCGTTCGAGTCGCCGTAAAGAAAAACTCCGCGAGAAGCGGATGCGCCGGGCAGCCTGCAGTCTTTATGGATTAAGCTGACCAACATGGTAAAGGAGTGTTTATGGCCAGAACCGTCAGCGATGTGTTCATCGAGACCTTGATTGCGGCCGACGTCCGACGCATCTATGGGGTCGTGGGCGATTCGCTCAATGGATTGACCGAAGTCATTCGCAAGAGTAAGGAGATCGATTGGCTGCACGTCCGCCACGAAGAAGTGGCGGCCTTTGCCGCGGGCGCCGACGCCCATCTGACGGGCGAGCTTGCCGTGTGTGCGGGGAGTTGCGGTCCGGGTAATCTCCATCTCATCAATGGGCTCTACGACTGCCATCGCAACCGCGTGCCCGTGCTGGCGATTGCGGCACAAATTCCGAGTGCTGAACTGGGCAGTGGCTACTTCCAGGAGACGCGTCCGGAACACTTATTCAAGGATTGCAGTCACTACTGTGAACTTGTTTCGCAACCGGAACAGATTCCGCGCGTTCTGGCCATTGCCATGCGGACGGCGCTTTGCCAGCGCGGGGTCGCGGTCGTCATTCTGCCCGGTGATATTGCGATGCGTGATTGCCCTGCAGAGCCGATTGCCTTAGGCATCGATGACTTCAACGCGATGCCAATTCCTACGCATGAAACACTGGAAAAAGCGGCGAAGGTGCTGAATTCTGCTAGAAAGGTCGCGATTCTAGGGGGCGCAGGTTGCGCGGGGGCGCACGCGGAGCTGATCGCTGCCGCCGGGCGATTGCAGGCCCCGATCGTGCATGCCATGCGCGGCAAGGAATTTATCGAGTTCGATAATCCTTTCGACGTGGGAATGACGGGATTGCTCGGATTCTCGTCGGGCTATTATGCCATGATGGAATGCGATGCGCTGCTCATGTTGGGAACCGATTTTCCGTATCGGCAGTTCTATCCCAAAGATGCGACCATTCTTCAGGTGGATGTGCGCGGCGAACAGATTGGTCGTCGCACGCGAGTCGACCTGGGAATCGTCGGTGGCGTGAAAGGAACCTTGCAAGCTCTAACGCCGCTCTTGGAGCAGAAAAGTGAACGTAGCTTCCTGGATGCCTGCCTGAAGCACTACGCGAAAACTCGCCGCGGACTCGACGAACTTGCCGTCGGCGAGCCGGGACGCAAGCCGATTCATCCGCAATATGTTGCGAAGCTGCTGGATGAATTGGCTGCCGACAGCGCGATCTTTACCTGCGACGTCGGTACACCTACGATTTGGGCGGCGCGGTATCTGCACATGAATGGCCAGCGTCGGCTGCTTGGTTCATTCTCGCACGGGTCGATGGCCAACGCCTTGCCGCAGGCCATTGGGGCGCAAGCGGCGCTGCCGGGTCGTCAGGTTGTCAGTCTTTCGGGCGACGGCGGCCTGGCGATGCTGCTCGGCGATCTTTTGACGTTGAAACAAGCGAACCTGCCGGTCAAAGTCGTTGTGTTCAACAATGGCGCGCTGGGATTTGTAGAGCTTGAAATGAAGGCCGCCGGCCGGATTTCGTATGGGACCGATCTGGTCAATCCGAACTTCGCAAAATTGGCGCAATCGGCCGACATCTTGGGAATCCGCGTGGAAGCTCCAGAAGATGTTCGACCTGCGTTGCAGACGGCACTTTCCCATCCTGGACCCGCGCTGATCGACGTGGTCGTGAACCGGCACGAACTGGCGATGCCGCCTACCATCACGGCGGAACAGGCGTTGGGCTTCAGCCTGTATATGATTCGCGCCGTTCTTAGCGGAAGAGGGGACGAGGTGATCGATCTGGCAAAGACGAATTTCCTGGCTCGCTGATCGAATGGTGGATCGACGCATTGACAATCCATCGTAGATTCGGTAAACGGGCGCGACCAACCATCAAAGGTGATTGCCATGCTGAACCGAACAGACCTTTCCGGTTATGAACTTCTGCACAACGCACGCCTGAACAAGGGAACGGCATTCACCATAGCGGAGCGGCAAACGCATGGGCTGGAGGGATTATTGCCGCCGAGCGTCGGCAGCATCGAACTGCAGATTGCCCGCACGCACACACAGCTGGAAAGCCTGGACAACGATTTGCAGAAATATCTGCTCCTTTCCGATCTGCAATCGCGCAACGAGACGCTGTTTTACGCAGTGCTGATGTCGGATCCGGCGAAATTGATGCCGCTGGTCTACACGCCGACGGTTGGCGAGGCCTGCCAGAAATTCGACCATATCTTCCACGCCGCCCGCGGCCTGTACCTTCCGATTACCGCGCGCGGACGTGTGAAGGAACTCCTGAGCAACTGGCCGCAAAAGGATGTGCGGTTCATTGTCGTCACAGACGGCGAGCGAATCCTTGGACTGGGGGATCTCGGTATTGGGGGGATGGGAATTCCCATCGGCAAGCTCGCGCTCTATACGGCCTGCGCCGGCGTGCCACCGCAATTTAACCTCCCGATCACGCTGGATGTCGGCACCAACAATCACAACCTGCTCGAAGATCCGCTTTATCTCGGGCTGAGCCGCAACCGCGTGCGTGGCGACGAATATTATGCATTTGTTGACGAGTTCGTCGAGGCGGTGCAGACACTCTATCCCAAGTGCTGCTTGCAGTGGGAGGATTTTGCAAACTTCAATGCGGTCCCGATCCTGGAGCGATATCGGGACAAGATCTGCACCTACAACGACGACATCCAGGGCACCGCAGCGGTTGCCTTGGCCGGGATTTTTGGAGCGCTGCGGATTTCCGGACAGAAATTGACCACGCAACGCTTCCTGTTCTTGGGCGCCGGTTCGGCCGCGACCGGTATTGCAGAGTTGATCAGCCAGGCCATGGTTCTGGAAGGAATGAGCATCACCGAGGCGCGAGCCCGCAACGCACTGTTCGACGTCAAAGGACTGGTCGTAAAATCGCGGACCGATCTGGCGGACTTTCAAAAACCGTTCGCCTTGGACACAGCGCCGGTTTCCGCCTTCGTCGAAGCGGTGAAGCAACTCAAGCCAACCGGTATCATCGGCGTGAGCGCTGTACCGAAGCTGTTTAATCGACCGGTGGTTGAAGCGATGGCCCAGCTCAATCAGCGCCCCATCATCTTTCCGTACTCCAATCCGACTTCCCGCTCTGAATGCACGGCCGATGAGGCCTATCGCTGGACCGATGGGCGGGCGATTTTCGCCAGCGGCAGCCCTTTCCCGCCCGTGACCATCGACGGCCGGACCTTCGTGCCGGGCCAGGGAAATAATGTGTACGTATTCCCGGCCATGGGCCTGGCAGTGTTCGCGACCGAGGCAACTCGTGTGACGGAGGAAATGTTCATCGTCGCGGCGAAGGCGATCGCGGAACAGGTTACACAGCAAAGTCTCGACGTCGGACTGATCTATCCGCCGCAGAGCAAGATCTTCGAAGCATCGCTGCATGTCGCCACGCGCGTCGCCGAGTATATTTTCGACAAGAACCTGGCGAGAGTGAAGCGGCCGAATGACGTCGGAGCCCACGTCCGGTCGTGTGTTTATCAACCGGTGTACGGTTCTTAGACGGCAGGCCGGATGGTGATGAATGCTTTCCCCACGGCAACGCTTCAATTGGTGAGTAGCGCGGTTATGGAACCAACCGGTTCAGCGTGTTAGATTGGCGGTAAGACTTTGATTTGTTTTGCGCTGGCAGCATTAGTGGAAATGGCTGACGGCAGCAACGCTGGAAGGGGGAAATCGTGCCAGTCGGAGAAGGCGTTTGCCCCAGGTGCCTGGAACCAATTCCCCTCGGGGCGCATTTTTGCAATCGCTGCTCGACCCCGCTGACCTTTCATGCCACGACCGGGCCTTACGAGTCGATCTTCGCTGAGGGATTCGCCTATCGCGAAGCATCCAGTAACCCGAGAAAGCCGATTATCCTGATCGGCATGTGGTTGCTTTGGGGGCCTTCGTTCGCAGTGAGTCTTCTTATGTTTGGCATATCCGTCGCCGCCTGCTTCGAACAAGGGAGTCTCCCCTGGATTCTTGTACCGCTATTTGGATCTGGGGTTTGCGTATGGTTCACAGGGGCACTCTTGTTCAAGACAACGAAGAACTACGTTCGGATTCGGGAGGAGGCGGAAAAGGAGAGTGCCGAAACAGAGGATTTCGAGGAGCCGCGCAGTTCGGCTTGGGAGGATTGATGGCTGATGGGATTGATAAGGATGGATCGCAGATTGGTTGCACTAATTCAATTCTAATATCGGCCATGACTTCCGCCCTCCGACGCCGCTGGATCAATTTAGCCTACGGACGATGTTCGTCGTCGTGGTCGTCGTTTAGATTCCTCTGGCCTGGACGGGTTACTCGTTGAGTTGGATCAGGAAGCGTCGGACGTTGTTGAGGATTTCGCCACCGCTTCGAGTGGCATCCGCCTCAAGCCGTCGGCGGATGAATTGTCTTCAAATGAAAACGCTTGCGCGGTGATCGCTGAGATGGCTTGGCGCGAGCGGATTTCAAATGATTCGATGGCGGCCCAACTCGCCTTATACCTAGGAGGAGGCTCAACGGCTTTTTCCAGAATCGCAGATAGGATCTTCAGTGCCTTGGAAGAAAACGCGGGGATTTCCAAGATTTGCAAGATGGGGCGATCCACGCCTTGGAGATGGATTTTAATGTGCGCAAACACCCACCACCTCTCGCACCTGTTGCACTCTTTGGTAAAAACGCCGGGGTTTTTGCTGGTTTCCAAGAGGCGCAGGTCGCATCCTCTTGCACTTCTTGCAGCAGAGAGATTCACGAGTCTGCGAAAATGCTGCGGGTGTTGAGTGCCTTGCAAAAAACGCCGGGAAACTTGCAAGAAATGCAAGAAAATCGGGCTGCGCGTGTTGAGTGCCTTGGAAGGCCCCTCGATGTGGAGAGAAGTTGTTGGTTGTCAGTTGTCGGTTGTCAGCAGGGAAAATCAGAAGGGCGAAACCAAAATGCAGAATCAATGACGAAACGAAGGCAGCGTTTGGCGAGTTTGGCAGGCTCACCGCAGGCAAGTTCAGTTCGGCACTTCGGCAAGTTCAGACCCAAGCGGGCGATTGAAAAATGAAAAGTGCAAAATGCAAATTGAATTAGGAGGAAACCGTGCGTTTTGGTTTCAAAGCGTTGTGGACCCAGTTCATGGTGCGACGGCGCGAGGCGGCCTCGTGCGGAATGTAAAACCAGTGGCCCGCTCTGTCAGCACCCTACTTGCCTTCAAAATGAATCTTGTCGCGGGCTTCGTAGCTGCTGTAGCCGAGCAGATCGTACAGCTCTTGCCGCGTCTGCATGAGATCGAGCAGGTCGTGCTGGGTGCCGTCGGCGGCGAGCGTGGCGAGCGCGGCCTCGACCCCTTTCATGGCGACACGCAACAGGGTCACAGGGTAGAGCACGCCGGCGTAACCGAGGTCGGCCAGATCGTCGAGCGACAAGAGCGGGCTCTTGCCGAACTCGGTCATGTTGGCGACCAGCGGGGCCTCGATCTCGACTGCGAACTTTTCGAATTCTTCGCGACTGGCCAGCGCTTCGGGAAAGATCCAATCGGCGCCGGCGTCCAGATAACGCTTCGCTCGCTCGAGCGCTTCGTCCAAATCATGCACGCCCCGGGCATCGGTGCGGGCGAGAATCACCAGGTCGGGATCGCGCCGAGCGGCAACGGCCGCGCGTATCTTGGCGCACATCTCGGCCGTCTCGACCAGTGACTTGCCCGAGAGGTGGCCACAGCGCTTGGGCAGCCGCTGGTCTTCGAGTTGAATGGCCGCAGCGCCGGCGGCTTCGAGCTCGATGACCGTCCGTTCGACATTGACCGCCTCGCCAAAACCGGTGTCGGCATCGACGATCAAGGGAATGTCGGCCCCGCGAGTGAGCCAGGCGGTCTGCTGTGCCAGCTCGCTGAGCGTGAACAACCCGATATCGGGCAGGGCCAAAGCACCGGCCGAGAATGCGGCCCCTGACAAATACATGGCCGGAAAGCCGGCGGCTTCGATCATCCGTGCCACGAGTGCATTGAACGCCCCTGGAATTGCAATGGTCGAACCATCGGCGGCCGCCTTCAATCTGGCCCCTGGTGAAGTTGCTAGCACGGCTGGCATTCCTTGCATGAGTTAGGTTTCGGGCGTCGGACGACTGCCGGAATGATAGAGGGAAGTGGAGAGAGGGGGTAGAGGAGAGGAGAGAGGAGACACAAGTCGGAATGCGGAAAGCGGAAGTTGGAGAAAACAATGGAGATCACATACGGAGAACTCTGTTTGTGTCCTTGCGTTCGACCCTGCTGTCAGTCTTTTCCTCTTTCCTGTTGGCACCGCTCTGACTCCTTCTTTCAGGCATTCTGGGAAGACTTTTCCGATTATTTAGATTTTGACGGAAGTTCCGGTTAGGAAGATTCCGATACTTTGGCCTGAAACATACTCGGCCGGTGGCCGGGTTAGGCGCTTGAGTCATGGTGCAATCGAGGAATCTGCGATGAACTCCTTGTTTCGGACAACGGGACGTAAGACGGTGGGGGGCGCAGCACTGCTAGCCTTGGTGCTGGGTGTTTCGAACCTACCGGCCCAGACTTCTTCCGATTCGTCTGTTCAGAGTGGCTGGAAAGCACGCGGCTCGCATGCAGCGCCCAAGTTTCAAGAATCCGTCAAATATCAAGACTCGCCCAAGTTTCAAGAAGCCCCCACGTCTCAAGCGGCACCCAAGAATCAAGAAGCGCCGGTCCAAGCGGAAGTGCGACGCACCAGTGCCGAAGAGGCCTTTGACGATGCCCCGGCAGCTTCGCAGACGGCGCCGAAATTGTTTGAGGCGCCGACCAACCAGATCCCGGTTGTTCAGCCGCCTGCTCCTCAGACGCCGCCTTGGCAACGCCCTGCGCAACGTCGGCCCGCGCCGTCGGGGAGACAAGTAAGATATCAGCCCGGTTTCAATCGGGACGGACCCATGCAACCGATGAATATGCGGATGCAGCCAGCACCCGAAGCGATTCCGCCCGGCACGCGCAGCCGAATGCAACAAGGCCCATCCTACAGCGGTCCGCAATATAAGGGTCCGCAGTCCGGCGGTCCTCAATACACTGACCCACAGACCAGCGGCCCGACGTATATGCCGGACGGCTACACGCCGGGCGACGGAAGTTGGATCGACGGTCCCCAAGATGGGTCGGGCGATCCGATGGATGGCGGTTCTTGCAGCTCGTGCGCCGGCGGTGGACCGGCCTGTTGCGGCGGTCCCTGCGACCCATATTATGAATACGGCCGACCGGGACTTCTGGATGGCCTCGTTGGCAGCATATTCCATCACCCCGGTTGGTGTCGGAACACAGACGGCTGCTACAAGCCATACGGCTGGTGGCGCCCCTGGACTGTCTTCGATGAATCGTCCGTGTTCTTGGGTACCACGTCGTTCAAAGGTCCGGTTGACACGGGAGGGGGACAGTCGGGGCCGAACGGCAACTTCGGCTTCCAGGAAGGATTCAACGTTGCCGGCGCATTACTCGATTGGTGCGGCATTGGTTATCAGGTTGGCGCCAATTACGCACAAAGCAATTTCCACGGCGACTTCGTCTTGACCGTGCGACCTGATTCCCGCGATCAACAGTTCTACACCGCAGGATTGTTCCACCGCGCCTGGTATGGCCAAGGAGTTCAATTTGGAGTCGTGGGTGACTGGTTGCGGGATCACTACTACGTAAAATACAACCTCGCACTGGTCCGCATGGAAATCAGCTACTTAACTGGCGGCGGCCACGAATTTGGCTACTGGGGAACGGCCAACAACAGCCAGGTCACCGTCACCGCCAATAACGCGCCACTTCGGCAGACCCTGGAGCCCACGAACATCTATGCCTTCTTCTATCGTTACACCCTGCTCAACGGCAGCCAGGGTCGATTCTGGGCTGGCGGCGCAGGAACAAAGCAGGGCGTCGTAGGCGCCGACTTCCGAGTGCCGATTACGAATCGTTGGGATTTGAACGGACGGTTCAACTACATCATTCCCAACCAGCCCGCTGGGAGATTAGGCCTGCAAGACGAGGGTTGGGGCATGAGCATGAACCTGGTCTGGTACCCTGGCCGTGCGGCAAACGGCATCCACAACGGTCCCTATCGTCCGTTGTTCAACGTCGCCGACAACACCACTTTCTTCGTGCGTCGCCCGCATTAAGTTGCGGACGCAAGAAAACCAAATCGATGCGATCGACCGGGGAGCAAGTGCTCCCCGGTTTCGTTCATCACCCATGCGATTCCCAGCAACCCACACTCATGAAGTTGCATCACGATTGAGCAGGTCTCTCTGGAGTCAGCGATTGCCTGGTTCAGTCTCGCTGCCTGCTCGCTGCCGCAGCGACGATCTCCTCGCGGTAACCCACGCCCGCAGGCCTTTGAAGCGCCTTGCTTGCGCATTTGTAATTCTCTCGCCTCCCCTTGGACGGCACTCGACGCCGCGTTTTGATCGCATGTTTCTTGCATTGTCGTAAGGATCGATGACGGTTTGTTGTTGTGAAAAATTTCACAGTTGACAGGTCCACTGAACTGAAGAACAACGATCAAAACCATTTATGACACGGTTCATGCGACATGCGGCTCTTCGCTTTGCTTTTTTGCACGAATTGGGCCACGAGCATCTATCATGCTGGAGAGTGGTCCTTCGTTTTTCGTCGCGAATGCCGATCAACATTCGTATAATAAGCAGCGCGGGCGGATGTCACCGCGACATAAGAAAATGGGGCGCGACTTCTTGAGAAGAGCGAGGAAGCTATGCGAGAAGACATGGTAAACGGTCATGTGGCGTCGACCTTGGAGCATTTGTGGAATCATTGGGAAACGCGTCGGACATCGTCCGTTGCGGATGCAAGTGATGTGCCGCCGGCTTCCGCGGTGACGATCGCCGTGGCCCGCGAAGCGGGAACTCCAGGCACCTCGCTGGCTCGCGAAGTCGGACATCGATTGGGTTGGCCGGTCTACGATCACGAACTGGTCGAGCACATCGCCCAGGAAATGGGTCTGCGGGCAAGTCTCTTGGAGAGCGTGGACGAAAAGCACGTGAGTTGGTTGTTGGAGTCGATCGAGTCTCTGGCGGGAGCGCCGGGCACGAATCAACATACGTACGTGCGGCGGCTGGTCGAAACGATGCTGGCCCTCTCGATGCACGGTCATTGCGTGATCGTCGGCCGAGGCGCGGCACAAATCCTGCCGAGCCTGAGCACGCTACGGGTCCGCCTGGTGGCGCCATTGGAAGATCGGATTGCCAGTGTGAGCAAAATTCAGGCCCTGTCGTTACGCGACGCGGCTCGTAAGGTGGCTCAGATCGATCAAGACCGCGCAGCGTTCGTGCGGAAAAATTTCCACAAGGATGTCACCGACACGCGCAATTATGATCTCGTGCTCAATTCGTCCCGTTTCTCGCTGGACGAATGCGTCGGCGTCATCGTAACGGCCGCACAGCAAATGGAAGCGGAACTGGCGAAGAACCACCCGCGCCGCAGGGCGTCATGAGACGCGCAACGAGGTCGGGTATAATTCCCGGCGCCTGTCCCTAAGAGGCTAGGTGCTGTGAGGTGCGTCGATCTTCTTCGACCTGATGCATTTCGTTCAGCAATCCTTGCAACTGCGCGACATCGTCGGCGGGTTCGTCGCAGGCTGTGGGACGCTGATGTTCCCAATGAACAATGCGGTCGCGGATTGCTTCAGCCTGTTCGTCGATTTCAAATTGCTCTCTTAAGCCGTTCATGGCAGATCTGCCTGGTAACTAGGAAAAGAAATAGATGAATGCTCAGCGGTGACGGCATTTTACGTGTCTGCCTCTGCGTTTGTCCATCTAAATGCCTTTATCTCTCCGTTGCGTGCTCGTTCGAATCCTCGGAGTTTACTGACTTCCGCCTCAATTTCGCGGGCTGGATACCAAAGGCCGCTAATGACGTCGGTCGAAGATCGACCAGTCTGACCTGTGGGCGATCTAACGACGGTCTGCAAAATACGGAAATCACGTCGTTTTGCGACCGGGCGCGGCATTTGCTCATTTAGGGGGAAGGCCATCCCCGGCAATCGCATTTTGCCCAACCATGGCCTGAACAAGGGGCG
>Ga0207092_1105_pt2 | contig 12371 bp, 8 predicted proteins | sample Alteio_BWMinHeat_48_FD_153533 | JGI IMG/M metagenome (GOLD analysis project Ga0207092, IMG submission 153533) | Enriched cells from forest soil in Barre Woods Harvard Forest LTER site, Petersham, Massachusetts, United States -... | ecosystem: Environmental > Terrestrial > Soil > Temperate forest >... | reverse complement strand
GCAGAGCGTTGAATGTGTGGAAGAACTCTTCCTGCGTCCGCTCCTTCTGCGCGAGGAACTGGATGTCGTCGATCAACAACACATCGACGCCCCGGAACTTGTCGCGGAACGACGTCATCTTGTCGTAACGCAGCGAGTTGATCATGTCGTTGGTAAACTTCTCGCTCGACACGTAGCTGATCGCCGCGTGCGGCATCCGCCGCTTGATCTCATGACCGATCGCCTGCATCAGGTGCGTCTTGCCCATGCCGACGCCGCCATACAGGAACAGCGGGTTGTACGCTTTCGACGGACGCTCCGCCACCGCCTGACACGCGGCGTGGGCAAACTGGTTGCCGCTGCCGATGACGAATGCGTCGAACGTGTATCGCGGATTCAACTGCGCCGCGCCATCCCAATCGAATCGCGCCTGCGAGGGGCCTGCGGTCACCGGCGCGACTCCGGTGCGGCATGACGGAGGGTTGAGCTCGGCGGCGGCGCCGAGCTCAACCCTCCGTCATGCCGCACCGGAGTCGCCGCAGGATCATCCTCTGGCGTCACAAATCTCACATCGTTGAATCCCAGGCCCAAAACATCAATCGCTTCCTGGATCAGGTCCGCATACTTGTCGCCCGCGTGACGGAATTCAACCGTCGGTACGCGCACGAAGAGAACGCCACCGCTCGAGTGGCTGTAGCGTGTGGGCTTGAGCCAGGTGTCGTAGGAATGCCGATTAATCTTCTTTTCCAGCGCATCAAGAATGCGCGCCCAAGGGTTCGGGGAGAGAGTCGTTGTGCCTGTCGCTGACATAAATGAAATTGTCACCACCGCGGCGCCCCGGCGGCTGGGTGAGAGCGCCTGTTCAAGACTGCCCGTTATGGATTAGGTGAAACCGTTAATTTTACTGCGGAATGCGCCCGTTTGTTCGTCGCGCTGCAAAAAATAATGAAGCTTTCAAGCAGGACCAGTCGTGCATACTAGCACAAAATTTTTCGTCGTGTAGAAAACTTCGGCTGGAATTTTTCCGCGAACCTCTATTCATAACTGCAGCCCATGTATTGTCAAGTACCGCGCGAGTTAATGCCGCGCGGAATGTGCACTCTCAGCGACAACTGATCGCGCGAAAAAGAAATTTGTCCAGAAGAATCGTAACGCGACGAAAAGGTTTTGGAGTCAACCGTGAAGTCAGCAATGCTCAGAGAGAGCCTGCACCGAAACGTTGGTCATTAAGTGAGCAGTCGATGCATATCAACTGTACCGCCGATTGTCCTCGAGGACTGAAACTAGCCACTAATCACTGCCTGCCGCCTTTACCCCGCCTTCTTCCTCATCTTGGTCCCCATGCGCAACAACTTCCTCACAGTCCCGGTCGGCAACCGTTTCATGTGATCGTGCAACTCAGTTACGGCCTCAAAGAACCCTGCCATCGCCTCCAGTCGCTCTCGCGTGTAGTCCGCTCCGGGTTCCTTCGGATCCAGATCCGCCAGACATCGCCGCAACATCTCGCGCGTGGGATCGATCTCCCTCCGCTTCCTTTGCTCAATCACCAACCGGAACATCTCCCACACATCCTTCATCGACTCATAATGTTCGCGCCGGTCGCCCAGCACATGCACAGCCCGCACGATGCCCCAGGTCTCCAGTTCCCGAATCGACGTACTCACGTTCGACCGCGCCACACTCAACGTCTCGGCAATCTCCTCGGCCGGCAAGGCCTTCGGCGACAGATATAGCAGCGCATGGATCTGCGCCACGGTTCGATTGATCCCCCACTTCGTGCCCATCTCGCCCCAATGGAGGATGTACTGCTTTTGCAATCCGGTAAGTTCCGCCATAACGATCCTTTCAGTACGAACAGAATATACCGAAAGGAGCACGCCGTCTCCGTCAATCTGAAACCGCCCTACCTCCAATGCTCGAGGGCCGGCAAGTCAGGCGAAGACCTTAGATAATTTGGGAGCCAACCGCGAAGTGACTGTGAAGATTCGAACCGAGCGAAGCTACAACCGATGACAGTTCTAAGACCGCCCACCCTGAGAGACCGCCGGCCCTCAATTCACCGGTCGTCTCGAAGGATCGCTCAGCGCAATCAACTGTCCCGGCGGATACTCCGCCGGCGTCAATGGTGTCTCTGAACTCTGCGTCACGATCGTCAATACCTGTCCGCTTCGAACCCCTTGAATGGTGAGGCTCTGACCCTCTACCGCAACCACCCGGTATTCTTCATCAAAGATTTCACACGGATTGACATTCATAATGCATTGGGATGCTCTTACCCCACCCGAAGGCTTCAGGTTAAATTTGCAAAAAATTTTCAACTCCCCGTCTTGACAATCGTCGAGCTTTCCGTTTGCGACACCTATATACAAATATTTAAGACCTGAACACAAATAGATGTGGCGCGGGCGCCCCGCCCGCGAAAACCTGCAGAGTCCAGGCATGATGTAAAATGTTTCCGCTGTTCCCTCCCTCGACTTGAACCCAGGACCCGGCAAACGATGCGAACTCCGCCTCTATCTCTATTCATGTCCAAATTGCTTCTTTCCTTATTATTCATGGCCGGGATGTCTCACACTTCGTTCGCGCAGTGTCCACATGCTGGCAACGGAGTCGGTTCGATCCCTTATCCTCCCGGAGGTCCTTATCAAGGAGTTTCGTTCCGCGTGTGGGCCCCGCACGCCTCAGCCGTGAGTGTAAAAGACCCGGCTTTGGAGCGGTCTGTCGCGCTGGTCGCCCAAGCCAGTACAGGATACTGGTGCCTCGACGTTCCCGGTGTGACGGTCAACCAGCGCTATGACTATGTCATCACGACTCCGGGCTTTGGCACGGTAACCCGCCGCGATCCTAACGGCCGGATGGTTACCAACGCCCGCAACGGACACTCCATCACTTACGATCCGACGGCCTACGTCTGGCACGACCAGACCTTCACTCCACCTCCGCTCAACAAGCTCGTGATCTACGAGATGGACACCGGCCAATTCAATGCGGGACCTTCGGGCTGGGGCACATTCCAATCATCGATCAGCAGGCTAAGTGAGATCACCGGCATGGGCTTCAATACAGTCGAACTGCTCCCGGTGACACAGTTCGCCGCGATCCACGGCAATCCTTACGGCCCGACCGATCAGTACGCCGTCGACAACGACCAGTACGGCGGACCCGATAATCTCAAAGCCTTCGTCGACGCCTGCCATCAGCACGGAGTCGCCGTAATCCTCGATGTCGTTCACAACCACTGGGGAGCTTTCGATATCGGAGCCTTCGACTTGGACGGATGGCACACCACATCATTCCCCGGCGGAATCTATTTCTACGACAGCACGGTTTCTTCGGGCGACCCGTACGATTCGCCCTGGGGCCCTCGCCCGGACTACTCCTACCCGATCGTGAAGAACTACATCCTCGGCCAGATCGCCATGTGGTTCGACGAATACCATGCCGACGGACTGCGGTGGGATTCAGTCTCGAACATCTACAACGCGTGGGGCGGAGGTTTCGGTAAAGATCCTCACACTGGCAAGCCGGGAGTGGCTCTTCCCGACGGCGTGAGTATTCTGAAGACGGTCAATACCAACTGGCGGCAGTCGTTCAAGATCGCGGAAGATCTCTCGTTCAGCAAAAACCAGGCGTCCGATACACTCCCGGTTTCCAGCGGAGGCCTCGGCTTCGACTCGCAATGGAATGCGACCCTTGCCTATTTCATTCGGAAAGACTTTCCTTCAGCAAATCCGATCAACCTGTCGGATGTCGTCTCTGGCATGACTTCAACCTTCAATAATGATTATTTACAGACCGTCGCCTACGTTGAGTCGCACAACGAATTGACAACCAAGAACTCGCGACTCTATCAACTGGTCGATCCGCAGAGTCCAACTAGCCGCACCGCCCGGAAGAAAGCCACTCTTGCAGCTGGAATACTCTTCACCTCCCCCGAAGTCCCCATGATCTTTCAGGGAGACGAATTCCTCGATCCCAGCTGGCTCGATAACAAAACCACTCTCGAATGGACAAATGCCCAGACGTGGTCCGGAATAGTACAGCTGTACGGCAACCTCGTTACTTTGCGGACCAATACGGCCGGAACATCGCCTGGCCTTTCCGACCCTGACCTGAACATCTATCAGCAAGATAAGACCAACGACGTTTTGGTCTATGATCGCTACAACAAAAACGCGCCAGGTGCGGACGAGGTCATCGTCGTCGCGAATCTGAGCGGCACGGTCTTCAACGGCAGCTACGAGATCGGATTGCCTTATGGTGGAACGTGGCAGGTTCTGTTCAACAGCGACAGCACAGCCTACAGCAGCGACTTCGGCAACGTAGGACCACAAGGGCCAATCACAGCCGTCAAGGTCCCCTACGCGGGACAACCCTACAGCGCCACAATTCCAATCGGCGACTATTCGGTACTGGTACTAAGCAGGCAGTAGGCAGTGTGGCGCGGGCGCCCCGCCCGCGTCCGCGGAACATGAATTAAGAAGGAATCACCGTCCACAGTGGGGATTTTTGCCGGCGCCATAATTCGCTGTTCTCACGTCAACTCTGCAGAGCTTGAGCCGACCTGCACTCCCAAATCGACATCCACCCTCCAACGTCCTACAATTCCCTCATGGGCACCCTCGGCTCGCCAACTCCTGTCGCGGAGGAACGCGACAATAGCCGCCTCATCATCGTCTCCGCCGTGATCGTGGTAATTGGGACGATGCTCGCCCTAGCCTTTGTTCTGCGCGAGCCCCCCAAAAAGGTTGTCCCGCCGAATCCCTATATTGCCCAACTCAAACTCTCCGACTTCAAGATGTCAGCGGCCGAGAATTTCATTGGAGCGACTGTCAGCTACATCGACGGAACAATCACCAACACCGGCGACAAGACGGTCACGCGTGTCATGGTGCAGGTCAACTTTCTTGATTCCATAGGACAACTCGCCCAACGTGAGGAACTACCCTTGCGTTTGTTCCGCAACACCGGTGCTTACAACGAGCCGGTTGATCTGAACGTTGCGCCGCTCCTCCCCGGCACATCCGAGCCCTTCCGCCTCACCTTCGACAGCATTTCCGCGCAATGGAATCATCAGTACCCCGACATTCGCATCACCGATGTGACGGTAAAGTAGTCGCAACAACGCGCCGCTCACGCACTCGGCTCGTGGTGGATGGTTTTGCTTTGAATCCGATGAAACCCTAACCCAACGATCAGCGGCACAATGTCGGAACGTCCAGTCCAGCAACAATAGCGCGAGAATCACCGTCGCGGATGTTGTGAGTGCGAAAAAAACACGATCGGTATGCCCGGAATCTTCAACGCCTTCACGGCAGCCGGTTCGCTGCCAGGAGGGTAGTTAACCGGAATCTTGCTTCCGTCGCTGTACTCCACCACGACCCATGCATCCGGCCGATCGATGCACGGACGGCATGTCCCATCCTGAGGCACCTCACGGAGCGCCTTTGCATCGATCGAGCGTACGAGCGTCTCCCATTGCTGCCTCGTGATGGTTTGCTTCTCTCTTCTATTCGGATTCTCCTTCGGATCTTCCGCGTCTGCCAATTCTTCAACCACGTAGTGTGGTCCGACCGTCGTGATCGTTGTGCGATATCCCGCTCCTCCACACCACCCGCAGACATATCCCTTCTCAAGGCGCACGACGTGTGGCTCCACAGCGCGAGAGGGTGTACGCGCCGCATTCTGGGCGAAGGCCATTCCCGCAGTCAGCAGAGTGACGAATGCCAACCCGATGGAGTTCTTGCTCATACAGTTAGAACGTTGCGCTCGGAAAATTTGCAGATGATCGTTATCCGCGCTGGCTGTCGAACGTAACTCAGCACAAGTTACCGATGAGAAAGAAGCCGTCCGCCTCTGTGCTCCTCTGTGGCTCTGTGGTGAATGCAGTTCTCCGCGTAAAATGATCCCGTGCCCGAAGTAAAGCCATTCCGCCTTACGGAGTCCGTGAAAGCCGCGGGTTGAGCTTCCAAACTGAGTCCAGCGGCGCTGGACAAGGTGCTTGGGAAATTAGCCCGGCAACACGATCCGAATGTCCTAGTCGGCTTCGACCACGCCGACGACGCCGGAGTGTATCAACTCAGTCCGGAGCAGGCGCTCGTCCAAACCGTTGACTTCTTCACCCCGATTGTCGACGACCCCTACACCTTCGGTCAGATCGCCGCGGCGAATTCACTGAGCGATGTTTACGCCATGGGAGGCCGCCCGCTCACCGCGCTCGCGCTTGTCTGCTTCCCCGATAAGGCGGATCTGGAAATTCTGGAACGCATCCTGGCCGGCGGTCTTTCGAAGATGATCGAAGCCGGATGCACGGTCATCGGCGGCCACAGCATTCGCGACGAGGAAACCAAATTCGGCTATTCGGTCACGGGGTTGATCCATCCGCAAAGAGTGTTGCAGAACCAGGGCGCCAAGCCGGGAGACAAGCTGATCCTGACCAAAGCGCTAGGAACAGGAGTAATCTCCACCGCAATCAAGAAGGGAAAAGCAGAACAAGCCTGGATCGAAGCCGCGACCGCTTCGATGACGACGTTAAACAAGACAGCGGCGGAAGTCATCACTACAGCCCATGTGGGGACGGCCGCCTCGGCCGTCCAGTCAAGCGAAGCGAGACAGGTTACACAGACAAGCAACAACATCGAACACAGCGATCCGAATGGCGGCAAAGGCGACCGTGGAAGAGCGGCCCTTCAGGGCCGCGTTCAGAACCTGGGGGATGGGGCTTCAGCCCCCGCGTCGACAACCCCCTTCGCCGTCCACGCCATGACCGACATCACCGGCTTCGGCCTCATCGGCCACGCCCGGGAAATCCTGCTGGCCTCCGACGTCTCCATCAAAATCCACGCCAGCCGAATTCCCATCCTCGCAGGCGCCCTCGACTGCATCCACGCCGGCCACATCCCCGGAGGTCTCAACAACAACCGCGCCTTCGCCGAATGCATGGTCGAGTACGACTCCGACGTTCCCGAAGATCTCCGCACGATCCTCTACGACCCCCAAACCGCCGGAGGCCTTTTCATCTGCACTCCCGATGGCGAGTCTCTGACGCAAGCGTTGAATGAAGCCGGAGTCCCGGCAATCGAAATCGGAGAAGTCCTACCGCCGTATAAGCCACGGATCACGATCGCAAAATGACGCGTTGCAGTTCATCGCGCGATTCGCAGGATCTTGTCGCTTATGAATATGCGTGTAAACGGGATTTTTCGCCAATTCACTTAAGAGGGTCAGATTCGACTAGTAAATGCGCGTGTTGATGCAATTCAACGCGGATCAAGCGCGTGGCCCCGACTAGCTCAGTTCAACAATTTCAGTTTGAATTTTGTCACGTTCCGAAAGCATTCTGCGCAGAAATTGAGCAAGACGATATGGACCGCTCCATGCGGAGTTCTCAACGTCAATGAACTCAAACGTGAAAACGTATTGATTCGGGCGAGCTACTACACCTTGCCAATCAGTCACCTGAAATGGGAGACCGTTTTGGGATACAGAAAAACGCCAAAGCCATGGTCCGTCTTTGGAACGGATTTTGCACTTCATTATCGGCGTTACGGATTGCGGCTCGCTGCTTTTTGAACTTCGCTGAGACATGCCCGGCGATACTACCACCAGTTAATGGATTTTGAGTGAGATGACGATTTCTCACCAACTGACCTCCGGAACCTGGCACTTCACCATCATTTCAACGACTCCGTCCCATGTGCGAGATCGTTGTCGCCTAAACGCGAAGTCTGATCAACAGGCCAGAAGATCACATGTGACCCGCGTCACGGAAAAAGAAACTTGCTCCAGCGTATGTTCGCGACGATAGTCACATTGACGATCCGACACTCCGCAGTAGTCCCTCCTGCACAGCCCTTCATTGAGGCAGCGAACCACTGAGCAGTGAACCATCCATCCAGACGCGAGGCGAGGCGTTCGTGGCTTTCGCTCGTAGGAAAGAGGAGGTTTTATATGGCTTCAGAATCGAAACGTAGGGTCGGCATGATCGGTGGGATTTCGTTCATCGCAACCATCGGGATTGTGGCAACTGCAATAGTGATGACCCCTGCGGCTTGGGGTCAAGGAGTACAGTCCCGGCCGCAGTTCGCTTATGTTGCCGGCAACAATTTTGTATCGGCCTATGTGATCGACGGCTCGACCGGCGCTCTAACCGAAATTAACGGATCGCCATTTCCTACTGGGCAGTGGGCCCGCGGAGTGGCAGCCGACCCACAAGGACATTTTCTCTATATCCCCAACTGGTACTCCGCAAATGTATCGGCATATCGGATCGACGGCGATACCGGCGCCTTGTCGACGATTCCCGGTTCGCCGTTCGCCGCTGGCGACCATCCTGCGGCGGTGGCAGTCGATCCGCTCGGGCGATTTGTCTACATTGCGAATCAGTACAGTGGCACCATCTCGGTCTATTCGATCAATCCAACCACGGGAGCGCTGATCCCGGTCCCAAGTTCGCCATTCCAGACCTACCAGTGGCCGGTCGGCATGGCAGCGGGCCCATCAGGAAAATTTCTGTACGTGGCGAATTTTTGGGGACAGGTGCCGGTCTATGCGATTTCGGGCAATGGGAATCTCAGTGAGATTCCAGGTTCCCCGTTCTATGCGGGCAGTGGGACGTTTCAAGTCGCCATCCCTCCGTCGGGCAAGTTCGCTTACGCAGCCGCGCAATATTCCAATGGCGTTTTCGCGTACTCAATTGACAGTATCAGCGGAGCCCTGACCCAAATTCCGGGTTCTCCGTTTCCCGCGGGCTCGGATCCGTATTTCGTGGCCGTCGATCCTTCCGGCCGCTTCGTATATACAGCCAATTTTTACATCGGTCACCTTTACTCCGGCAACGTATCGGGATACACGGTTGATGCCGCGACCGGCATCTTGACGCCCATTCCCGGTTCTCCCTTTCCGTCCGGGCACAATCCGGGGGGCATCGCCGTGGATTTGTCGGGGAGGTTTGTCTATACCGCGAACGACGGGTCGTCCACTTCTTCTGGCTACGTGATAGATCAGTCCACGGGGGCGCTTACCCCAATTCCGGGTTCACCTTTTCCCACCTCGATCAATCCGATTTCCGTGACAACCGTCGGAAGTCCCGGATCTCGAAGTTCAACCGCTACCACAGTCGCGTCCAGCCTGAATCCGTCGATCTACGGGCAAAAGGTGATCTTTACCGCGGCTGTGACCAGCACCGGTCCTATCCCGCCGACGGGAAAAGTTGTGTTCGTGTGGTCGATCTACACGATCGGATCTGCAACGCTAAACAGCAGCGGCATCGCTACCTTGACCAAGTCAAACTTGAATGCTGATCTGTTTCCAATCACGGCGATCTACAAAGGCGATGCGAACAACCCAGGCAGCACCTCCGCGGTACTAAATCAGACCGTGACACAGACGACAAGTTCGGCCACGCTGACGTCTTCGCCGAATCCTTCGAAGACGGGCGAAGCGGTGACCTTCACCGCGAAGATTTCCTCGCCCACCGTCACGCCGACCGGGCCGGTGACGTTTACGACGGGAAAGACTACGCTCGGTACGGCTCAGCTGAGCGGCGGCAAGGCGACATTCTCGACGTCATCTCTGCCAGCAGGCTCGAACGCGATCAAGGTTACTTATAACGGAAACTCGAATATTGCGAGAAGTTCAGCGGCGGTGACTCAAGTCGTCCAGCCGTAGATTCAAGGCACGGCGGCAAAGAAAGTTGCCGTGCCTGAATCAATTCATCGTTGCGCAGTCGACATCGACTTTTAAGCTCCTCCGCCCCCATAACTGTCGTTACCAGGCCATGTCACAAGCTTGCGCCGTTTCTTCGCCAAGGAGGGCATACTTGTGATCAGTGAACCGTAGTGGGTGGACACTCCCTGCCGGATGACAGACACACGGTAGTTATATCGCCGAGCTAGAAACGAAATACGATGCCGGTCGAAAGACGAAAATTGTTTTGCGCCGAGCCAGAGGAAACGCTAAAGCCTGCCAGAGTGAGTTGAGTGCGCATGTAGTCCAGGTGAAAACGCCAGGCGACAGGCTTCACAATGCGGTAATCGACTCCGCCGCCCAGAGCCACGGCGAACGAATTATCGGATCCGAAACCGTTTGAGCTGACGTGCGCGATACCAAACAATCCCTGACCAAAAGGCCTCCATCTTCCCGCGGAGAAAGAAATACGCGGACCGAACATTACATTCAGTTGGTGGGTCGAGGTGCTGGCAGTGGCACAGCCGCCGCCCCCGCCTCCAACAGGCACAAAAACAGGGCAGACCGGGTAATCTTGTGATCCGTAGTGTCCACTAAAGTCGGCGACAATCCCCACATGAGGAAAGACCTTTCCTTCGAGCGATCCCTCCCATCCGTTGAGGCTGGCGCGGTCCACTGCCAGGTTCGAGTTGTAGTAGGAATATCCGAAAAAGATGTTGCCCGAGGTCGGTACCTGAGCGTCCCCCAAACTTGCGAACGAAAGCACCATGAACATTGCGACAAGAATCTTGTGCATGCTTTCTCCTGTCTGCGTAAGTGCAACGGACACTTCAAGAGAGATAACTCTTGACGACGAGAAAAGTTGCCACTCACAGATTCAACAGTCAATGAGCGCACCTCTACATGACCAGACTTTTTCTAAACCGCGACCGTACCCTCGGACATCCAAACGTATCGTAAGGAGTCATCATGCAAACTCGTTCTCTTGGTCACACCGGTCTCAAAGTTTCCGCCCAGGGCCTCGGCTGCATGGGCATGTCTGAGTTCTATTCCGGGTTCGACGACGCCGAATCCATCGCCACGATTCACCGCGCGCTTGAGCTCGGCATCTTCTTCCTCGACACTGCCGACGCCTACGGCCCCCACAAAAACGAAGAACTCGTAGGACGCGCCATCAAAGGCCGCCGCGATGATGTCATCCTCGCTACCAAGTTCGGCATCGTTCGTGATCCCAAGAATCCCGGCACTCGCGGTGTAAGCGGCAAGCCCGACTACGTCCGCCAATCCTGCGAAGGCAGCCTGCGGCGCCTCGGCGTCGAAACCATCGACCTCTACTACCAGCACCGCGTCGATCCCAACACGCCGATCGAAGAGACGGTCGGAGCTATGGCTCAACTGGTCAAGGAAGGAAAGGTCCGCTACCTCGGGCTTTCTGAAGCCAGCCCCGACACTCTTCGCCGCGCGATGAAGGTGCATCCCATCACCGCACTGCAGACCGAATATTCTCTCTGGACGCGCGATCCCGAATCGAACGGAGTCCTCTCCACTTGCCGCGAACTCGGCATCGGCTTCGTCGCCTACAGTCCGCTCGGCCGCGGATTTCTCACCGGACAGTTCAAGCGCTTCGAAGACCTCGCTCCCGATGACTATCGCCGCAACTCGCCCCGATTCCAAGGCGCGAATTTCCAGAAGAATCTCGACCTCGTCCGCAAGGTCGAAGAGATCTCCAAGGAGAAAGGTTGCAAACCGTCACAACTGGCACTCGCATGGATCATGGCGCTGGGCAACGACATCGTCCCGATCCCCGGGACGAAACGCCGAAAGTATCTCGAAGAAAACGCCGCTGCATCCGAGATCAAGCTGTCGCATGAGGACCTGGCCCGTCTCGACGAAGTCTTCCCGCGAGATGCAGCCTCCGGCGAGCGTTATCCCGAACACATGATGGCCCTGGTCAATCGCTGAGAAACGAGGAAGCGCGGCAGAATTAGAGGTAATAGAGGTTTGGGTGCCCCATTTCTCCGCGATTTTCGGAGAAGTGGGGATCTTTTTGTTCTTCGAGGCATCACAGGTAGAGTTGTCGTCCCACCGATTACTATTCAGATTCCTCACTCGGTCAGCATCTCCGTAAGTGAGGCCCAAATATCCCTTTGTCATCCTGAGGCGCGCAGCAAGCGCGCCGAGGGACCTAACCACCTGCCGCTATCACAACGGTCGCATCGTTCCAGCACTGACTTATCCCACTCCACGCACTTCAACTCCATTCCTCCTAACGATCTAACGCGCAAACGGAACACTCTGTCCCACCAATTACTGTTTAGATTCCCTCCGCACCCGCAACACGATCCCATTCCGAAACGCCGGACTCTTCACCAGCCGATCTCCCCCGCCCGCGAGCGTCGAAGATCCCAGCGCTTGACCAGTCGTCACATCCACCCACCACGCCTCATACTCTCCAGCAGGCAGATTCAACGTGATCTCAGCCGGCCCCCTCCCATCCACATAAGTCGCGTATTCCCCGTGAGGCGATGACAGCGCGTGCGTCACCCCTCCCCCGGCATGCTTTACCAAGGAACAATCCGGGCCCATCTCCGCCAATGGCAGCCCCCGCAGAAACTCACTCAAAATCCGCAACCGCTTCCGCAGACCCGGACTCCCTCCGCCGGGTCCATTCCTCTCCAAATCCGTCCCATCCTCACGTCCGCCGC
>Ga0207092_1137_pt1 | contig 12417 bp, 6 predicted proteins | sample Alteio_BWMinHeat_48_FD_153533 | JGI IMG/M metagenome (GOLD analysis project Ga0207092, IMG submission 153533) | Enriched cells from forest soil in Barre Woods Harvard Forest LTER site, Petersham, Massachusetts, United States -... | ecosystem: Environmental > Terrestrial > Soil > Temperate forest >... | reverse complement strand
ACGTCCCACCGAGTAACAACGTCCCACCGTACTAAATCTCAAGGGACGTCATTATCCAAATATTGATTCTATTTGCAAGAAAAATGTACCCGGGTATGAGATTATAAGACATCTTAATAGAATGGAAGAATGGGATGAAGCTTTATCTTGCAAGACACGGTGATTATGGTTTGGATGCTAGTGGTCTCGATGTGCTTTCCGAAAAAGGTATTCATGATATAACGCAAATGGCTCGTTCTCTTAAACACATGAATTTACAGGTTTTGAGCGTGTTACACAGTAGTAAAAATAGAACCATGCAAACCGCAGCATTACTCGCACAAGGATTTTCGTGTGAAGAATCGCCGCAATTACACCCTGGTTTAGAACCGGATGATGATGTATTGGGCTTCATCAATGAGCTGGTTCACTGGGATGAAGATATTCTTATCGTCGGACATTTACCGTTTATGAGAAAGTTAGTCAGTCAATTACTGATTGGAAATGATAAAAAAGAGATAGTCCATTTTCACACGGGGACGCTGGTTCTGCTGAGCCAAGTCGATAAAAGCCATTGGATGATAGATTGGGTTTTGACGCCTACTTTAGTAACTAACTGATTGTATTTAACTTGCTAGAGTTTTTTACATCAACTCGCTGAAAAGGATTAAAATAGTGAAAAGGGGAGTAAAAACGGAGAAAAATACCATGAGTTTAATAAAAAAATGGATACACCGAATAACGGGCTACCATAAAAAGCATCAGTCACTGGTAGATGAAACATCCGAAAGCTCCTTTCCAGCCAGTGATCCTCCATCTTGGGCAACCGGCGAACATGAAAATCGTAAGCATCATGATTTACCTAAGCTGCATCTTAAAACGACATTTAAAGAAGAGATACAAAAAACCCTGACGGTTAATCAACAGGAATATCATTATTTTAGTTTGCCATTAGCAGAAAAAGCCGGTCTCAAAGGATTATCTCGTCTCCCGTTTACCTTAAAAATATTAATGGAAAATTTATTACGTCATCTGGATGGACACACGGTGACAGTCGATGATTTGACAGCCATGATTCATTGGCTAACTTATAAAACATCGGATAGGGAAATTGCATATAGACCAGCGCGTGTGTTGATGCAAGATTTTACCGGCGTGCCAGCTGTCGTTGATCTTGCTGCCATGCGATCAGCGATTAAAACCTTAGGCGGTGATCCTGAACGTATTAATCCTATTTCTACTGTCGATTTGATTATCGATCACTCCATTCAAGTCGATCAATTTCTTGCAAAAGATGCGTTTACTATTAATGCCAACATGGAAATGCAACGCAATTACGAACGTTATGAATTTTTGCGCTGGGGACAGCAAGCGTTTCAAAATTTCCGTGTAGTGCCGCCGGATACGGGTATTTGTCATCAAGTGAATTTGGAATATTTAGCAAAAACCATTTGGTCGCATGAAGAAAATGGAAAAAAAATGGCGTATCCCGATACGCTAGTTGGTACGGATAGTCATACGACCATGATCAATGGTTTAGGTGTATTAGGCTGGGGCGTAGGCGGTATTGAAGCAGAAGCTGCCATGTTAGGTCAGCCAATATCCATGCTGATTCCAGAAGTCATAGGCGTTAAATTAACCGGTAAATTAGCAGAAGGGATTACAGCAACGGATTTGGTATTAGTCGTCACGCATCTTTTGCGCAGTCACGGTGTGGTCGGTAAATTCGTTGAATTTTTTGGTCCGGGTTTAGCAGAATTATCCATAGCAGATAGAGCGACCATTGGTAACATGTCGCCTGAATACGGTGCAACTTGCGGATTTTTTCCTATAGATCAAGAGACATTAAATTATTTGCGTTTGACAGGACGGGATGAGCAAACAGTAGCACTCGTTGAAGCGTATGCAAAAATTCAAGGTTTATGGCATGACAGCGATGATAAAGATCCCGTTTTTACGGATGTTGTATCACTGGATTTATCGTCTATACGTCCTTGCATGGCAGGTCCTAAACGTCCACAAGATCAAGTGGCTTTGCCGGATTTAGCGAATGCGTTTGATAAGTTACTGGTTGAAAATAATCGCAGTGATGAAAAAAATAAAGCATTTAAAGTGGACGCACAACAGGAATTGCATCACGGTGATGTGGTCATAGCAGCAATTACGAGTTGTACTAATACGTCTAATCCTAATGTATTGGTTGCAGCGGGGTTGGTTGCAAAAAAAGCGTATGAAAAAGGATTGCTACGTAAACCTTGGGTCAAGACTTCATTTGCACCGGGGTCGCAAGTTGTTACGCGTTACATGGAAAAAACAGGATTGCAACATTATCTGGATGCGTTGGGTTTTACCTTAGTCGGTTATGGTTGCACGACTTGCATTGGTAATTCAGGCCCCTTACCCGAGCCCATTGAAAAAACCATCATAGAAAATGATTTAATTGTATCAGCGGTTTTATCCGGCAATCGTAATTTTGAAGGGCGTATTCATCCTTTAGTAAAAGCTAATTGGTTAGCATCACCGCCACTCGTTGTGATATTTGCCTTAACGGGAACAACGGTCATCGATTTAGAAAACGATGCCATAGCTCAAGATAAATCTGGCGCACCGGTTTATTTAAAAGATCTCTGGCCTACCAATGCAGAAATTGCAGTGGAAGTGGCTAAAATTTCTGGAAAGATGTTTCATGAAACGTATTCGACTATTTTTCATGGTTCAGATGAATGGCGAGCCATGAAAATTCCTGAATCACAAACGTATGTTTGGCAAGACTCATCGACTTATGTTCAACATCCACCGTTTTTTGATGGCATGCCATTGAAACCAGAGAGTGTGAAGAATATTAAAAAAGCGAGAATACTCGCATTATTTGGCGACAGTATTACTACCGATCACATTTCCCCTGCGGGTTCAATTAAACCAGATAGCCCTGCAGGAAAATATTTACAATCTAAAGGCATAGCGATTAAAGATTTTAATTCTTATGGTTCACGTCGTGGCAATCATGAAGTCATGATGCGCGGAACGTTTGCAAACATTCGCATTAGAAATGAAATGGTGCCAGGTGTAGAAGGCGGTGTTACAAAATATATTCCTAATGGAAAAGTGATGCCGATTTACGATGCGGCTATGTTGTATAAAGACGCTAATATTCCGCTCGTTGTGATAGCGGGTAAAGAATATGGATCTGGTTCTTCGCGTGACTGGGCGGCAAAAGGCCCGAAACTGCAAGGCGTGAATGCCGTGATTGCAGAAAGTTTTGAGCGCATACACCGTTCCAATTTAATTGGCATGGGCATATTACCGTTGGAATTTATTGATGGCATGACGCGTAAAACATTGCAATTAAACGGATCAGAGAAAGTTGATATTCTGGATTTAACCGGTGAGTTGAAACCACGCATGGTCGTTCGCGCAGTCGTCTATAAAGACGATCGTACAACAGAAGAAATAAATTTGCGTTTGCGGATAGACACCATGAATGAAATGGATTATTACAAAAATGGCGGTATTTTACAGCATGTGTTGAGGGGTATGTTGCGGTAGTATGCCTTATCTCCTTGAATAATAGACACATCATTTTATTTGACATAAATCCTCAATAATGTACAATCGTTGAACTATTTTTAAAAAACGAGGGTGGTGGTCGTGAGAAACAGAGATCAACGCTTACAAGATATGTGGTGTTTTAATTCTAAGAAAGAGCGTCAATACGGCGAAGAATTAGATTTCCGTGGTAAATATTTGCCTGCCGAACAAGCGCCTGATCTTCTTCAATTCCTTAAAGATCATCCTCAAATTATTAAACTAAATTTAACCGGTATTAAGATAGAAGATGATTCTAATGCGATACTTATTGCGATAGAACTCATCAAACATAATACCACTCTTCAAGAACTTAACCTGGGCAATAATGCATTGTGTGATTTTGGCATTATAGAGATAATGCGCGCGTTTGCTCGTAGTAATAACACTACGCTTAAAAAGCTTGATTTGAGTTTCAATGGAATTGGTGATGAGGGTGCTTGCATTATTGCTACTACTATCGCCAAGATTCCCACACTGAAAATACTTAATTTATGGGGCAATAAAATTACTGATGCTGGTGTCATTGAACTAGCCGCCAACACTACACTAAATGTTCTTAATTTGGGTGATAATGAATTTAGTGATGCGGGTGTGATAGCACTCGCTGCTAATACCAGAAGGGCTGTGCTTAATTTGTTTCATATTAATTTTGGTGAGCTTGGTATGCAAGCACTGCTTAGTAATACCACGCTAACAGATGTATTAATGTGGAATTTGCCGAATAAGCATCCACTATTAAAGAATCACATAGAAAAAAATAAATATAACAAACTCATACCATCCTCATTAAACGCTTTTTTATTTGCAAAATCATGGAAAGAAGATAGTGGTGTTATTTTTAAAACATTACCTCTTGAAATAGTGTATATGATTTGTGGTTTGGTACATGAGTTAAATGGTAGGCCGACAGTTACGGTTACGTTTTTTTTAGAGTCCATACCGTTGATTATTCAACAATGTAGCGATGTGCGGCTGTTAAAAGAAGAGGCAATACAGTTAGATGTTTTTAGAGAAAATCCTATATACCTAGAGACTAAGCATATAGCATTGATGGATGAATTGCTGAGATTGGTTGCTGATTTTAAAAAACAAATTAATGATTCTAACGCCAATATATTTATTAAATGTGAAATAGAAAGTCTGCATCAGTATTTGCTAACCATACCATCCGATAAAACTCACATTTCAGCTTACAAATTAGCATTAATGATTAATGCATTAGCTGTAGCTGAAGACAATCTTTATCGTTTACATGATATTAAAGAAGTTGCGGAAAAAATTAGGCGTATCATGAAGAGTATTATTACTGACTGTGAGATGCAGCCAAATAATTTTCTAACCGTGCAATCTAATTATCCATCTAATTACAATTCCGCAATCATAGCGGATACGGTTAAATTGAATTTATTAACCTTGTTGATAAACATAGATCACTGCAATTTTTGGAGTCAGCGTGGTGATCCGGTACAAATTAAAAAAATGTTAATCGTGTTGAATGATAAGACCATAAAAAATGAATACGATAAATGGGAAAAAATAAAAGAGTGTGCGCGGTATACAGCATGGTTTGATAAGCCGCATAAAGATACGATGGAATTATGCCAGGCGATATTGAATGATGATGTTGAAACTTTGCAGGCGTTTCGAAATAAGGTGAATGAGCAAACGTTGCAAGTAATGCCGAACGCTAAGTTTAAGTTATTTTAATCCTATCTAATATTAAAAATCTTTCCAGCTACCTGACACCTTGGTATATTTGGTTCCTGGGAAAAATTGACCGCTAATGCTTTGAAATGATCCTGATCCACCAGAGAGTGTAATGTTGCCTGCACTAAGTAGGCTTCCTATGACTTGAGAGCCTCCGCTGATTGTCACTCCATGATTAAGACCAGATGCATAGACAATACCATATACTTTTGCTCCACCTGACAAGGTAAAGTCACCTTCTACAATCAATAAAACAGGAGCAGCGGCTGAACCAACAACAATTCCACCACCATTAATGGATACAGTATTTCCATTTGTTTGATCAATCCATATTGCTTTTCCAGTTACACCATTTAATAAGTTTGTATAATTCCCATTGCTTACAGTGTTGTTATAATAAGTGCCTGTATTTTGTATGTTTGTTTTTTCCGCGGTTTCAGTTGTATTAAAAACAGTTTGAAAATATTGACTCTCTGTTAAACCTTGATATTGTGCAACATTCTGTTGCACATCGGATTTATAATTGCTTTGAGTTGAGCTTTGTCCAGAAGATAAATAAGTTGCACTGCCACCTGACATGCTGATAGTAGATGCAGATTGTATAGTGGAATTTGAGTTAAGATTAGAAATGCTGCTTCCTCCACTCATTGTAATACTGCCCATACTAATAAGCGGAACGGTTATACCGGGAGTAGCATCTACTTGCTGCGTTACCACTTTAGTAGCTGTGCCATCACTATTTTTTCCTGTCGATTGAATAGTTAGCAAATTATAATTATTTGAATTTGGATTAGTAATATGCACAGTGTAGTTTGAATTATTTGCTAGTGTTACTGTTGAAATGTTGTAGTTTATAAATCCACCGGATGGATTGGCAATAACTGTTGAACTATTATTTTGTAAATAAGCAACAGCATACTCTAATCCTGCTTCAGCTGCTTCAAAAGCCTGACTTTCTTGCATTATATTAGACGATGTTTTTTGTTGAAAAATAGTATTTTGAGCGGAATAAAGCATCATGAGCAATGCAGCTACCAGTAAAATAACCGTTATTATCAAGATAGCAGCGCCTGATTGTTTTTTCATTCGAATTATCCTTTCTTTTTTGTCATGTTATTATCCAGATGCTCAACCATTTTTATCTCAACCATACCCGCTCCACCCACCACCTAACGCGGTGACTAAGCCCACAGCGGCTATCATGCGCTGATAGTTAATCGTCACCGCGTTTTGTTCTGCTGTGAATGCAGCAATTTGCGAAGTGAGTACACTGGAATAAGCAACGGTGCCAGATTGATATTCATTGACGGTGAGTTGTAAGGCTTTCTTTGCACTCCCAACTGCTTTGTTTTGCACTATCATTTCTTTTGATAAAATGCGTAAGGATGAAAGATTATCTTCAACGTTTTGAAATGCCGCTAATACCACTTGGCGATACGATGCAACGCTTGCAAGATAACCCGCTTTTGCTGCTTTTACTGTCGCACTGCGTAAACCACCATCGTAAATTAATTGGGATAATTGTGGACCGTAAGCCCAAGCCATCATGGGTAGCGAAAACCAATGCGCAAGACCTGTGCCGGTATCACTCGCGGTTCCTAATAACGTTATGGTAGGGAAGTAAGCAGCTATCGCAATACCAATCTGCGCATTAGCTTGTTGCATTAATCGCTCTGCTTGCGCGACATCCGGTCGTCGTTCTAATAATTGACAAGGTAGTATGAGCGGAATAGCAGGCGGCGAAATGTTATAAGCGAGTGGATGGGGTGTTAATGTTAATTGGGCTGGAGGTAAACCTAATAACACAGCAATCGCATGTTCGTATTCTGCACGTAAAATCCCATTGTTGATGGCTAGTGCTTCTGCTGCTTCCAACTGACTTTGTGCTTGCACGACATCAGCACGTGATGCGACACCGGATGCGTATTGATTCTTCGTTATCTTCAATATTTTTTTATAAGCCGTGACGGTATTATTCAAAAATACTTGCAGCGAATCCGTACCGCGTAATTCAAAATAATATTGTGCGAGTGAAGATTGCGATGAAAGCCGCGTTGCAGCAAATAATGCAGAGCTTGCACCGGCTGCTGAAATATCGGCTTCTACTTGACGACTGACTAGACCCCAGATATCAGGCACCCAAGATGCTTGAAATAATAATGAGTGAATGGTTGAGACTTTACTCGTTGTTTTATTGGTGGGATTGCCAACGGTTGCTGTGCCTGAAGTCGTTGAACCCGTTTGCGATGTACTTGAAAATGAACCGGAACCATTTACGGTACGTTGTCTTGTCGCAGCAGCATTCATACTAAGAGTGGGATAATAACTCGCACGTGCTTCATCAACAATCGCACGTGATTGCTTATAATTTTCATACGCATTCCATACACTTTGGTTGCAATGATTGAGTTGTGCTTCTAATCGATTTAACTCTGGGTCATGAAACATACGCCACCATTCGCCGCGTGGTGCAAGGTCTGCAGGTTGTGCGATTTTCCATTCACTCTTTTTTTTATTGCCGATGATGGGTTTGCCACGGGCTTCTTTGAAGGTGGAGGATAAGGGGGCGGGTGGGCGTTTGTAGTTGGGGCCTACCATGCAAGCGTTAAGTGAGAGAATAAAGGTGAGTGTAAGCAAAAGCTTAATAAAAGGAATGTAAAGGTAAGAGTGTTGCACAGTGGGACGTCGTTGCGAGGAGCGCTTTTTGCGACGAAGCAATCCATCCATGATTATAAGATGTAGCAATTTAATGGCATAGATGGATTGCTTCGTCGCAAAAAGCGCTCCTCGCAACGACGTCCCACTGTGTAACGACGCCCTACCTTGCAACGACGTCCCACCGTATACAATTTCACTCTTCTCACCCCTCATTCTTAATTCTCCTCGGTAATATCTTCCGCAATTCAAATTCTCGCCATCTTATTTTCAAACCTTCCATGTAAAGATAAATGACGGGCGTGGTGTATAAAGTCAACAGTTGGCTGACAATTAATCCACCTACAATCGCAATACCCAACGGTCGTCGCAATTCTGATCCTAAACCAAAAGCAATAATGAGCGGTATCGCACCAAACAAAGCCGCCATGGTCGTCATCATAATCGGCCTAAAACGTAATACGGCGGCTTCATAAATGGATTCTTGCGATGATTTATTTTCAGTTCGCTCAAGATGCAAGGCGAAGTCTATCATCATGATGGCATTTTTTTTCACGATACCGATTAGCAAAATGATCCCTATGAACGCAATGATGCTGAGATCGGTACCACTGATGATTAAAGCGAGTAAGGCTCCGACGCCAGCAGATGGCAGTGTCGATAAAATGGTAATGGGATGAATCAGACTTTCATACAACATGCCAAGCACAATATAGACGGCGAGTAATGCAGTTGTTATGAGAAAAGGTTCATTGGCCAGTGATTCTTCAAACGCTTGTGCTGTTCCCTGAAATGATGCACTCATGTCAGCCGGTAAATGCATATTTTTTATGGTTTGATTGATGCGGCTTACAGCATCACCCAAGGAAACATTAGGTAATAAATTAAACGATAAAGTTGCAGCAGGTGCTTGACCTTGATGAGTGACAATCAGCAAGGTAGATGAGGGTTTAAAACTCGCAAATGCAGACAGTGGCACTTCATTACCAGCCGGTGATTTGATATAAATTTCGTTGAGTGTCTCGGGTCTTTGCCAATACTTAGGTGCGACTTCCATCACAACGTAATATTGATTCATGGCAGTATACATGGTGGATACCAGTGATTGCCCAAATGCACTGTAAAGTGTGGAATCAATTAATTGAGGCGTGATGCCAAAACGTGAAGCCGTATCGTGATCAACGTTTACCATGACTTGTAATCCATGATCACGTTGATCACTGTTAACATCGACTACGCCAGGTATGTTAATGATGGATTGCATGATTTCGGATGTGAAAGTGTTTAATTCTTTAATATGATCAGAAGATAAAGTGTATTGGAATTGTGCGTTGCCTTGTCTGCCGCCTATAGTAAGATCTTGTGCAGATTGTAAATACAATATCGCGCCTGGAATCTGTGCGAGTCTCGGTCTAAGACGATTAATCACTGCATCCGAAGAAAGCTTACGTTCACTAATCTCTTTTAAGGTGATATAAACCGAACCGGAATTAACAGTGGTGCCACCTACAAATCCCACGACATTTTGAACAGCGGGATCTTTTTTAATAATTGCAATGTAATCGGTTAGAATTTTTTTCATGGCTTGAAAAGAAATATCTTGTTCTGCTTGAATGGATCCTGAAATGCGTCCTGTATCTTGTTGTGGAAAAAATCCTTTGGGAACGATAACGAATAAAAAAATGTTGAACAAAATAGTCATGATCATAATCAATAACATTAAGCCTGCGTGATCTAATGCCCATTTTAGACTTTTCGCATATTGATCGCGTATGCGACTAATGAAAGCGGTGTATCGATTTTCATTTTCATGATCATGTTTATTCAGAAATCGTGAACACATCATAGGTGTGACAGTGAGTGAAACTAACATAGAGATGAGAATGGCAACAGACAAGGTGACGGCAAATTCTTTGAATAATCTTCCGACTATGCCGCCCATTAATAAAATGGGAATGAATACCGCGATTAATGAAAGACTCATGGATAAAACTGTGAAGCCTACTTCTTTCGTACCTTCTAATGCTGCTTGGAATGGTTTGCTGCCTAATTCAATGTGACGTGAAATATTTTCCAATACGACGACAGCATCATCGACGACAAAGCCTGTTGAGATAGTGAGGGCCATTAGCGATAAATTATTGAGACTAAAATTGCAAAGACGCATGATGGCAAATGTGCCGAGTAAAGATAAGGGTACGGCAACGCCAGGAATCAGCATGGCGCGCACGCTGCCTAGAAAAAGATAAGTGACGAGAATGACTAATAACATGGCAATGATTAAGGTGGCTTCTACATCGTGTAAAGACGTACGAATGGTTAAGGTTCTATCCATCATCACAGTAATATCCATGGCAGCAGGAATGGATAATTTAAGTTGCGGTAAAATAGCTTTTACGTGATCTATGGTTTCAATCACGTTCGCACCAGGTTGTTTGAATAAGACTAACACGATAGATGGCTTACCATTTGCCATGCCGGCATTACGCAAGTCTTGTACGTCATCGTTTACTTCTGCAAGGTCTTTTAGTCTAACCGGATTGCCTTGTTGATATGTGATGATTAAAGGTTTGTATTGATAGGCTTTGAATAATTGATCGTTAGTCACAAGCGATGACAGTGTATTGCCATTGCTGATTTGTCCTTTAGCTAAATTGACATTCGCTGCTGATAAAACGTTTGCAACTTCCGGTAGACCAATCCCATAACGGTTAAGCGCAGTGGGATTTAATTCTACTCTGACAGCAGGCAGTGAACCGCCGCCTACAAATACTTGTCCTATGCCTGCCACTTGCGATAATTTTTGCTGCAAGATGGTAGAAGCCGCATCGTACAATTCACCGGTAGAATATTTTTCAGAGGTCAATGCAAGAATCATGATAGGTGCATCGGCAGGATTGATTTTGCGATACGTGGGATTACTGGGTAAATTGGCGGGTAAATTACTGAGAGAGGCGTTGATGGCGGCTTGTACATCGCGTGCTGCACCATCTATGTCGCGCGAAAGATCAAATTGTAAAACGACTCGTGATGAACCTAGACTGCTAGCGGATGTCATTTGAGTGATACCCGCGATTCTACCTAACTGTGTTTCAAGTGGAGTGGCGACTGATGTTGCCATGACTTCAGCACTCGCACCGGGCAAAGAAGCCGTGACGCTGATGGTGGGAAAATCCACTTGGGGTAAGGGTGAAACGGGTAATAAATCAAAGGCGACTAAACCTGCAATGGCTAGACCTATCGCTAATAATGAAGTGCCTATGGGATGTCTAATAAATACGGAAGATAAATTCATTACGATTCCAAATCTGTAACCGGTTTGACGTTAAACGCCATCAATCGACGATACAATTTATCAAACGTGAGATAGATAACCGGTGTGCTGTATAACGTGAGCAACTGACTGACCATCAATCCGCCAATAATGGCTATGCCTAATGGTTGGCGTAATTCAGCACCCATGCCTGAACCTATGGCCAGTGGTATAGCACCAAGTAGTGAGGCCATGGTTGTCATTAATATGGGTCTAAAACGTAATAAAGCCGCTTGAACTATCGCATCTTGTGGAGATTGTTGATAAACGCGTTCTTGTTCTAGCGCAAAATCTATCATCAAAATAGCATTCTTCATGACGATACCGATAAGTAGAATAATGCCTATTAAAGCGATAACGGTTAAATCATTACGCGTCAGTATCAATGCAAGTAATGCACCCATGCACGCAGATGGCAGTGTTGATAAAATGGTAAGAGGATGAATATAACTTTCGTACAACACACCTAAGACAATATAGACGACTATAATCGCGGCAAGCACTAACCAGCCTTCATTTGCGAGTGAATCTTCAAATGTTTTAGCTGAGCCTTCAAAATCCGCTTGTATGGTATCCGGCACGTTTAGATCTTGTTTAGCTTGATTAATAGCGTTTATGGCTTCACCAAGTGAAACATGCGGTGCAAGATTAAATGAAATCGTTGCAACGGGAAATTGACCTTGACGATTAATGACTAGCGGTCCCAATCGTTCTGATACGTTTATAAAAGTATTAATCGGCACTGGCCCGCTGACAGTTGCAGGATTATTCGTATTCGTAGCGGTTGCGTTGCTATTTGGATTAGTCAGTAAATTCGCATTCAGTGTGAGAGGGTTGGTCGTGGTATTGGTATTACTGATAGAGGAATTGATGTAAATATTGTTGAGTACAGCAGGACCTTGTTGCATGTTGGTTGGTGCTTCCAGAATAACGTGATACTGATTGCGTTGAGTGAACATGGTCGATACCTGACGCTGACCAAATGCATCATACAGTATGTTGTCTATGAGTTGGGGTGTGATGCCTAAGCGTGATGCCGTATCCCTGTCTATGGTAATCATGGTTTCTAAACCACGGTCTTGTTTATTGCTGGCCACATCGTTTAATTCTGGTAACGTTTTGAATTTATTTATAAATTTATCCGTCCACGTGCTCACTTCGTCTGCATTCGGTGA
>Ga0207092_1135_pt1 | contig 12526 bp, 10 predicted proteins | sample Alteio_BWMinHeat_48_FD_153533 | JGI IMG/M metagenome (GOLD analysis project Ga0207092, IMG submission 153533) | Enriched cells from forest soil in Barre Woods Harvard Forest LTER site, Petersham, Massachusetts, United States -... | ecosystem: Environmental > Terrestrial > Soil > Temperate forest >... | reverse complement strand
CTGCTGTCGACATCCTGGTTAGAGGGAGCGTCAGCAAAACGATAGCGGAATCCGACACCATCATCGCCGGTTGGGTTTAACGGGCTGTTTGCGGCCAGCCCTAAGTAGTTGAAGGTTAGCGGCATTCCTGTGGTGGGATTGCCCCACTGGACAGGGCTTTGTCCATCGCCATATATGGGGAAGGCGTTAACATATTTGGTTGTAATCTTGGAATAACTCGCTTCGCCAAAAGCTTGCGTGCCGCCGCCCAGATTGTAGGTGCCGGAGGTAAATAAATTGGAGCGATCTGAGGCAGGGATCGCCTGAAAACGGTCGTATCGATTATATTTGCACAAGCCACCGATGATTAAGGCAGGGGCACATCCTGCAACAGGCTGCGTACTGGCTCCGTCAATAATATTGCCTGGATAGGAGTAGCTGGAATAGGTGCCAAAACTCTTTGATGTCTTGGTTAAGTCTGGATTGGTATATTGCAGCAGATTTGTCCACATGACGTTTTCGCGCCTGTAGAAGTCGGCGTTCCAGAGCACGTTGTAACCATCTTTTTGTTCATCGCCAAAGCCGCCTGTGATCGATGCTTTAGTCGTGCCAAAGGTGCCGCTCTGCAAAGACTGGGTGCGATCGGCGCTCACTTCCACGCCTTGGAAATTTTTGCGGGTAATAATATTGATGACTCCGGCGACCGCATCAGAGCCATAGATCGCCGATGCGCCGGTCTTCAGTATTTCAACGCGCTCGATGGCGTCAAGTGGAATGGCGTCGACGTTGGTAAAAACATCGTTATAGTTAGCTAACGCATAAGAAGCAATTCGCCGGCCATTCACCAGAATCAGGGTAGATTGTGCGCCAAGATTGCGCAGGGATACGTTGGTTCCTCCTGAGGCAAAGCTGTTCGAACCGTTGATATCTGACAAACTGGCATTTGAGGCAACGCCGTTGGTTGCCGCGGAGATATTGTTGATCAGATCGGCGACGCTGGTTACGCCTTGCCTGGCGATGTCGGAGCGCTTTATGACCTGGATCGGAGAGGCCGTTTCAGTTTCCACCGATTTGATATTTGAGCCGGTAATTTCGACCCTTTGTACTTTTTCTGGGGGTATGGCGGTGGCTTCCTGAGCCCGCGCATTGCCGGCCATCAGCGAGGTACCTGCCAATATGCCCAGCGCCAGACGAACCGACGTCACCACCAATTTTTCTTTGAACATCATTCAAACACTCCTTGATACTGGTTTATAGATAATTTTTGAGATCTAGTATCGCCACAACCTGGAAAGTCATTTGCACTCCTCCAATTAAAATGCCTCCTCTCTTGACGAACTCACAAAAATAAATTTTCTAAATGCGAATCCGTATGAAAATAGACTCAACAAATAAGATTGCATATTTGCAAGTTGGCATTTGATTATCTAACTAGTCATTCCGGAAAAGTGCGCTCATGTTGCTATTAAGCCTCGAAAATTGAGGACTGAATCAAATGGAAGACGATATTCAGATATGTCGTATATCCCAGATAAATATTTTGCTTTTTGACATTTTTCTGTTGTTTCGTTGGTTTTTGTAACAAAGCAGAATTTGTTACAAAAAAACCAATTAACGGTGTGAAATATGCCTTAGTACTGTTTAAGCAGATAGCGATTATTCCAAGCGAACGATGGGTCAAGCTCAAATAGGCAATGCATGCAGGATAAAAATAGAGGGGGGGATGCTGGCACGCTGAGATTATTAAATAGCTTGAATCTGTGCTTGCATTGGCCTATTTTGCTAGCTGGAGGCGCACGCAAAATTGCTTTTAATTTAAGATCGAGGCAAACATCTCCGACAAAATCCGCAAAGAACTTAAATTGGAGGCACATGATGGCAAGTATCCAAAAGATCACCCCCTGTTTGTGGTTCGATGACCAGGCTGAAGAGGCCGCCATGTTCTATGTCGGAATTTTTCCGAACTCAAGGATAGGAAAAATATCGCGCTACAGCGAAGTAGGGCAGGAACTCCATGGCAGGCCGCCGGGTACGGTCATGGTGGTGGCATTTGAGCTCGATGGACAAACCTTTACCGCGCTAAACGGCGGGCCGGTTTTCCAATTCAACGAAGCCATTTCGTTTCAAGTCAACTGCGACACGCAGGAAGAGGTGGACTATTACTGGCAGAAGCTGTCCCAGGGCGGGGATGAAAAAGCGCAGCAATGCGGCTGGCTCAAGGATAAATACGGCGCTTCATGGCAAATCGTTCCCGCCATATTGCCGGAAATGCTCAGCGATGGCGGCTCGGAAAAATCGAAAAGGGCGATGCAGGCCATGTTGCGGATGAAGAAGATCGATATTAAGCAATTGAAACGCGCGTATGCCGGATAAAGGCCCTGCAAAAGCCGCTTCGCCGTCCTATGCAGGATCTTTTCATTTCCTGGCAAGTTTTGCAGGGTTTCTCTAAAAAGCCCTGTCTATTGGTACAATGTGCGATTAGTTAACAACATCGCATATTGCATAATTCGTCATGATCGACATTCAACTCCTCCGCAAAGACATAGACACGGCCGCAGCACGTCTTGCCACTCGCCAGTTCAAGCTTGATGTCGCTGCTTTCAATACACTGGAAGCAGAACGCAAACAGATACAGACCCGCACCGAAGAGCTGCAGGGCAAACGCAATACCCTGTCCAAACAGATCGGTATGCTCAAAGGCAAAGGCGAAGACGCATCCGCGGTAATGGCGGAAGTCGGCGGCATAGGCGACGAGTTGAAAGCATCTGAAGTGCGCCTGGCTGAATTGCAGACGGAAATCAGCAACTTCATGCTAGGCATCCCCAATCTGCCGGACGAATCCGTGCCTGTGGGCACAGACGAAACCGGGAATGTGGAAGTGCGCAAGATCGGCACGCCTGCCGCTTTTGATTTTGAAGTGAAAGACCACGTCGACGTCGGTGCCGCCCTGGGCCTGGAGTTCGACGTTGCCGTCAAGCTGACCGGTTCGCGCTTTGCCGTGCTGAAGGGCGGCATGGCGCGCCTGCATCGCGCACTGGCCCAGTTCATGCTGGACACGCAGACGCTGGAGCACGGCTATACCGAGTATTACACGCCGTACATGGTCAACGCCGACTCGATGCGCGGCACTGGCCAACTGCCCAAGTTCGAGGCAGACCTGTTCGCGGTCAAAAAAGGCGGCCAAGAGGGCGAGGGCGAAACCCTGTACCTGATCCCAACAGCCGAAGTATCGCTGACCAACACCGTGCGCGACGAGATCGTGGCGGCAGAAGATCTGCCCCTTAAACTGACCGCGCATACCCCTTGTTTCCGTTCCGAAGCGGGCAGCTACGGCCGCGACGCCCGCGGCATGATACGCCAGCACCAGTTTGATAAAGTGGAATTGGTGCAGATCGTGCATCCGGAGAAATCCTTCGAGGCACTGGAAGAGATGGTCGGCCATGCAGAAGCTATCCTGAAGAAACTGGGCCTGCCTTACCGCGTGGTGAGCCTGTGCACCGGCGATATGGGTTTTGGCGCAACCAAGACCTATGACCTGGAAGTATGGCTGCCGGCGCAAAATACTTATCGCGAAATTTCTTCGGTATCCAATATGGGCGCCTTCCAGGCGCGCCGCATGCAAGCGCGCTTCCGTAACGCCCAGGGCAAGCCTGAACTGGTGCATACGCTGAACGGTTCCGCACTGGCGGTCGGCCGCACGCTGGTTGCTGTGCTGGAAAACTATCAGCATGCGGATGGCAGCGTGACTATTCCAGAAGCGCTGCGCCCCTATATGGGCGGCATAGAAAAGCTGTTGCCCGCCTCCAAGTAAGCCAGACTCAGCGAAAGAGCCCGGACAGCTTCACTGTTCGGGCTTTTTTTATTGCGACGCTCTGGCTTATTGCGGCGTGGCCACAATCACGCTGGATGCCTTGAAAATAGCGCTGGCAGGGCTGCCCACAGCCAAGCCCAGGGAATTCGCGCTCTCATTGGTAATGATGGCGGCAATGATGCCGCCTTTGGGCAAATTGATCACTACCTCGGTATTCACGGCGCCGGGCTGAATTTTCGATACGGTGCCGGCAAGCCTGTTGCGGGTAGAAAATTTTGCGCCTTCATCGTCCGCAACAATAATGATGGAAGAGGCCTTGATCAGTGCGAATGCGTCGGCTCCGAGCTTCAGTCCCAGGCTGCTAGTGCTTGCATGCGTGATGATGGCAACGATCTTCTGGCCGCCGACCACCTCCAGTTCCACCTCATCGTTGACCGCTCCGGTAGTAAGTTTGGATACCTTGCCTAAAAATTGATTGCGCGCACTGGTTTTCATTTTCACGCTCCTCCGGTAGATGTTTCCTGCCGCTACTGCTCAGGTATATGCGGGGCCGGCAGGCAAAGCAGGGAACCATCATAGCAAACATTACGCACCCCGCCAGCTTCGAAAGATCGATATAGGCCGTCAATTTTTTTGTATGGGAGAGAGCTTGCCTTCGCCTGGAACGGTATTGGTGGCTCATATCGACCTATATCGCCCGTAATTCGCCATCTATCCTGCGATCCACAAACAGGCTGTTTCCGTGTATCTTCTTGGCCTGCTTCTTCGCATCCGAGGCTGCGATGGAGATCTGGTGGTGAGAGTAGTGCTGGCTGGCGCGGGACTTTACCACGCCTAATGACAGGCTGATCAAGGGGTAGAACACTTTCTTCCCCTGTCTGTCTTCGCTAATGTAGCCGCCGCGCTCACGATCTTCATTGCTGTAGAACTCCTGGATCGCAATCGCAAAGCTATGCAATATGCCTTGGCAGCGCACTTCCCAGTCCGGGCTCTGGAACAAGATGATGAAGTCGTCGCCGCCTATATGGCCGATGAAATCGCATTGCGCTTCGCAATGTTTTTTCAATACATCGCTGGTCATCTGTATGATGTCGTCGCCCCGCCGGTACCCATACACATCGTTAAACGGCTTGAAGTGGTCCAGATCGCAATAGCAGGCGCAGAACGGCGTATGTTTTTGCAGCAGCTGGTCTATGTGTTCGTTGATCGGCACATTGCCAGGCAATTGAGTCAGCGGATTGGCATAGCGGGCAGCATTGATCTGCATCTGCGTAATTTCGCGCATCAGGTCGGGGCCGGTGCCCAGGCCAAGGTATCGGCCCTGGTCGGTGATGATGATGCCGTTGATTAGGTGATCGGGGTTGGCTTCAACAATGATGTGGCTGACATCCTGCATGCTGGTGTTCTTGTCCACGATGATGGGATGCGGATCCATGAACACCTTGCAAGATTTTTTGCCGTATAGTTCGCGCTGATAGGGGCGGGCGAAGCGGTCGATCATATGGTAGCGATTGATCAGCCCCACTGGAATACCGTTGTCAACGACGGGAATGATTTGCAGCCTGGGGTCGCGCAGGAACAGGTCGTCCACCTGGTTATTCAGCATGGACGAATTGATCGTCGTCGGCGTTTTCAGGATTTTCTCTACCGTGACCGCTTGCTCAAAATTGTTGTTTGAGCGCCGGTGGGCGCTATTGACGCTCAATATTTTGGCGACCTCCGCCGATACGGCGCGGCCGGGGTTGGGGTGCGGCTTGGCGATATGGTAACCCTGACCGCAAGCCACGCCCAAGTCCCGTATCGCAATCAGCTCTGCCTGGGTTTCTATGCCCTCGGCCACTACCCTGGTGCCGGATTTTTCTGCAATGCTCTGTATTGAACGCACGAATTGCATCTTGACCGGGTCATGGTCTATGCCCTGGATAAAGTGCATGTCGATCTTGACGTAGTCGGGCTTCAGCTCGGACCATAGGCGCAGGCTGGAAAAACCCTCGCCCAGGTCGTCAATCGCAATTTCAAACCCCATCTTGCGGTAATGCACAACGGCCTCGCACAGTAACGCATAGTCGTGGGTGGGCTGGTATTCCGTGAGTTCTATAATCACGCGCGCCGGATTGATGCCAATGTCGTGGATGTAATCCAGGGTTTCACCATGTTTCACATCGCGCTGCAACAGGCTCTCCGGACTGACGTTCAGGAACAGCTTGCCCGGCAACTCAAGTGCCGCAAATTGCTCCAGCACGATGCGTCGGCACAAATGTTCTACCGTGACGGTCAGGTTATTGTCCGATGCAGCCTTGAACAGGTTGATAGGGGAGTGCAGCGGACTGTCCGAAGGGCCACGTATCAATCCCTCGTACCCGAGTATTTCACCGGTATGCATCTGGATGATAGGCTGGAAGCGCGCAGTCAGCAGCCTGTGGCTGATGATACGGTGCAGCTGCGCCAGCATCTTCTGGTCATCGTCCAGCGGCAACTGCGACACGGCAAACGGCGGAGCAGACGCAAGCGCCGCTTCGTAAGAAGTAAAATCTTCAAGATGACCAGTCAAAGCAGCGCCCATGGATGTCAGCCTATAAAAGGGCGCAGGCAAAACGAAAGCCGTTACCAGCGCCATATTTCAATCAGTCACGCTTCAAACCGCCTGGCATGAGTAACGCATGCGATGGGCGGTATTCGCGCATATTGCCGAATAGTAATGCCGATTTATTACCGCAGTGTGTCAGCCTGGAGTAGCGAGATTTATGCCGTCGACAATAATTTGATAGGGAATTACTTTGGGGCTATGAATTGAAATATTTTTTTGCTATAATCTTTGGCTTCGCCAGCTGTTGCAAATATGGCTGCGGAAAATCGACTAGTAGCAGGAGAGGTGGCAGAGTGGTCGAATGCACCGGACTCGAAATCCGGCATACGTGAATAACGTATCGTGGGTTCAAATCCCACCCTCTCCGCCAAGAATTTGTTTTAATAAGTCCAAAGACGTCTAATAACCCGCGTTTCTCCCTCTGAGAATGCGGGTTTTTTACTCATTGGCATCCTATGCCGTTTATTGACATTTGACTGGCGATAATGGCCCGGCCAATTCGTTCCCAAATCAGCCAGCACCATCACATTGTCAATTCAATTTAAGCTATGATTGCCATCCCCAAAAAGTGTAAAATTGACCCAAAACCAGTCCGTAACGCACCCAACGTTTACGAGTTGTGTCACTCTTTCGATAAAACTCTATATTTATTTAGGCTCGACCTGACAGGTGATGTCAGGTCGAGCGGCGGTTGACTCACTGAGCCAATGGAGCGACCAAGGCTGGAAATTCCTTAATAAAAGAGTCACGCGCCAGTATGCCAGCCGGCACATCTTGGGGTTGCGCCTCATCTTTCTGAATCAGGCGTGCGAAGACGAAGGTTCGCGGACCTTTCAACACCCATCCAACGTACCAACCAAAACCAGACGCCGCGCCGTATTTCCCGTTGATGTTCCATCCTCCTGGAAGCTGTCCGAATTTCGTGAGTTTAGCGGTCATGTCGTATGCGTGCTCGCTGACGCCAAGCTGGCGGTTCACGACCTTGGTCAGAAACGAAAGCTGCTCCAGGGGAGAAATTCGGAGCGAAGAGCTAATCCATGACATAGTCAATCCGTCATTTTCCGCGTCCCCTGAGACATCAGAATTCCCGTACTGGAATTTCTTGGTGTATTCAGCGAAACGCTCTTGTCCCATGGACCGTGTTACCTGCTGCGAATACCACACCACCGAATCCTTCATCCACTTCGTCGGATCAGTCGGTTCCCGCCAATTGGCTCGCCAATCGACGTAGCCCTTGAGGAACGGCAATTTCGGCGTGTGTTCATCTTTCAAGAACCCAGAGTCATACCCCATCAGGCTGATCGCGATTTTAAAAGTGGAGGCCGGAGTCACTTGGCGCTGACAGTCGCCCCGCTGAATTAGAACCTGTCCCGTAGCAGCATCGGCAACCGCCGTGCATACCTCATGAGCGTTCGCACCTGAGATCACAATAACGCTTCCCAAAGCTGCCATGACTACACCGCGTAATACCATTTTTTTCCCTTACTTGGTCTGGTTTATCTATTAGATTGAAAAATGACTCGATAGTCCGCTATCCGGCCGCAGCCAGCCAGCGGCAAATACTATTAATTTATTCAACGGGAAAATTCACACATTTCCACAACTGCAAAGAATGGACGCCTTCGGCTGTGAGCACCCAAGGCCAGGAGATTCCAACTTATCGGACTATCCTCGCCCGATAAGCTGGAGCTGGTACAGATCAGTTTTTTGAAACATCCCGACTACCCAGCTGGGTCAATATTTGATAGGCAGCAGTCACTCTTTGGTCATTGGGATAATTCCTGTTTGCCAGCATCACAATGCCCATTTTCTTTGCAGGATTGTAGAGTGCATAAGCTCCGAAGCCGTTCGTCGAGCCGGTTTTGTTGATCAGTACATCTGACCGTGGCTGCAACGGGGGAGTGAGCTTGGTTGCAGTAGTGGTTTGATAGATCATTTCATTGGAATTACCTGCCAACAACTGCGCCAAATCTGACGTGTCGGGATATTGCTCCCATATTAAATCCTGCGTTATTTCGCCCGACTTGAAATATCCGGTGTGGGTGTCGGTTATCGCACGCTGCAACTTTCCATCCAGTTTAATGAGCCCCATGTTAGCGTCAATAAATCGGATCAAGTCCAAGGTATTGGTCTTTACCCCGTAGGCTTCGGAGGCCAGTATCCCAGGGTTTACCCTGACCGGTACATCTGCCTTGTTATAGCCTTGTGCGTAATTTTTCATCTGGTCTGCAGGCACATTGATGTAGCTATGCGCCATCCCAAGCTTAGGGAATAATTTCTTTTCCATCGCATCCGCAAAAGGCATTCGCATGCTCTTGGCAGTTACTACACCAAGCAGGCCAATCCCTGGATTTGAGTAAGTTCTATATGTGCCAGCAGCATGAGCAGGTTTCCAGTTCTTGTAGTAATCCATCAATTGATCAATATTCATAATATTGTCCGGAACTTGCAGCGGGAAGTCACCGGCCGTATGCGTACCCAGATTAACCAGGCTGATGTTGTCAAAACTGCTGCCACGCAGGTAAGGTAAATGCTGGCTGACGCTATCAGATAATGAAAGCTGGCCATTGACCTGCGCGTAAGATGCCAGTGTCGCTGTAAATGTTTTACTCAACGACCCGATCTCAAACAGGGTGGCATTGGTAACGGGTTGCCTGGTTTCCTTGGACGCCACACCGTAGTTGTAGAAATAATTCTTGCCATTGACGGTAACCGCCACTGCCATACCTGGGATATCGTGCTTCTGCATCAACGGTTTGATGACATTGTCCACGGTATCTTTGATTTTGGATTGATCGATATTTCCGGCGGCATAGCTGCTGGTTGCGAAGAGGCAGGTAAAAACCGACAGTAGTTTTAAGAGGCTCATAGTTTTTCGGTGCATGTTGTAATAATCCCTTGTTGGCTGATTTGCCCAGCATTTTTTAGATAGTAGTTGCGGATGGCCATATTCGCAGGCTCTGCAATGTAGCGCGACGCCAGGTCTGCGGCCAACGCAGTCAGTGCAAAAAATAACTGCATCCAAGGCAGCCTGGCATCATAGCTCAACTACTCCCTTAATCCCCTCTTTGTGGTCTGTCATGCTATTACCAGACAATGCCAAAGTTGGCAGGCTCGATCTTGGCGCATAGCGGTGACCTGCCTGCCATACTGGAGCAGGTCATTGCCACATTTGAAATTAATAAATTTACTAGCTTTTTTGAAAATAAATACTATCATGGAGTAAGCAAGCCATTTCCCGTAGGTAATGGAATTTACGCTCCATACTTGCATGATGATAAAGTGGTATTTGATGATGTCTTGTACTTCTCAAAATGAAAGTGGCTTATGAGCACGGTCACCGCTACAAGAACTCTTGCTACCATAGAGTTGATTCCTTCAGAATTGGGAACGGCTGCAATGATTTTGACTGATATGCAAGGACGGGACAGTATGTATCAGCTCAATCAAGATGCGCTCAACGCACTCTTTCACCAGGTGTTCACCTTTGCGGCTTCCAACTGGCAAAACCGGCCGGACAAGGCCATAGAAACTGCCAATGGCATTATCCGATCCTTCCCGGCTCAGCAAGTGTTATCCATGCAAGCAATTTCGCCGTCCGATGTCGCGGTCAGAATTGACCTCGGCAATATTGAGATGGCCTTCCTTATTCCAGTCCCTGGAATGAATGTGCAACATTAACTCCCCTGTCACCAGGCAGATTGCCCGCTTCGGCGGGTTTTTTATTGCCTGGACGAGAGACATAAGGCGTCTTTAGTTATATGAAAACGTCTTCGCAATTAATTGCAACGCTTTCTCAGTCAGCCACAGGTCGGCCTGCACAGGGATCTCGTCGCAGTTATGGCCCTGGCCGATCCGGTCCACCACCAGGAAATCGCTGACCTTGTGCAGCGCAATCAGCGGATGGTGCCAGACCCCCTTGGCATAATTCACACCCTGGAAGCCGCGCCCCAGGAAGGCGCGCAGCTGGTCCAGCCGGAACTCGCCGGCCGGCGCCACCACCACCAGGTATTGGTCCTCGTCGCTCTGCGTGACCGGGATAAACGCCTGGCTGCCCAGCGGATGGCGCTCCATGAGCGTGATTTCCAGCGGCAGCGCACGCGGCTGGCCGCGGAACAGGCTGATAATGGCTTGCCCGCCGTCGGCCGCGGTATCGGCGGTGGCCAGCGCATGGTAGCGCTCGGTGGTGCCCTGGTTGATCGGATAATGGCGGGCGCCGTCCAGCATCACGACTTCGCCGAAAGGGGCGAAGCTGTCGCGGGTCAGGGGATGTATGGTCAGGGCTGGCATGCTTGTGCTCTAGGCTGGGGGAGGGGAAACCGCGTGGGCACCGGGTGCCCACGCTACTTGATACTTCAGCCAAACGCTCAGGCCAGGCGGCTCCACAGGCGCAGGCGCGAAACGCCGCCGTCCGGGAACATGTTGAACCGGATATGGGTGACCGGCCCCAGCTTGCTGATCTGCTCCGCATAGTAGTGCTGGTGGTCCATCTGCAGTTTTTGCTCGCCCAGCAAGACCGGCCAGAACATCGACTGCGTCACCAGCGAACTGTCGGTGCCGCCGACCACGTTGGCCGCCTGGATCATGCAGCCGTCCGGATAGTTGCCCTTGAAGTGGCAGGTATCGACCTCGATCTTTTCCACGATGCCGGGCAACGACTGGTGCATCATCGCGCTGGCGCAGCCCGGCATCAGCATATTGGAGGCCGGCCCGAAGTGCTGGTTGTTGGCGGCGACCACATAGCCGCCGTTCTCCATCGCGATCAGGTCGAACAACTGCTGGCGGTCGGCCTCGGCCCAGTTCGCTTGCGGCTGGCCGTACACGCGCAGGCGCGCCACGCCGCCGTCCGGGTAGATGTTCAGGCGCAGATGGGTGAACGCCTGGCTGCTGCCGACTGCATGGTAGTGATGGCTATTGCCCTGCAGGTTGACCGAAGGCAGGATCTCGGTCCACGCGGTGTGCGCATCCGGCGCCCCTTGTGCCAGATACGCGCCTTCCAGCGAGGCCGCCGGTGGATAGTTGCCGGTGAAGTGGCTGGTGTCGATGTCGACGCCCTTGATCACGCCGGCGCGCGCCAGTTTCAGTACGCACCAGTCATAGCCGTTGACGCGCTTGCGGCGTGATTCCCAGCCGTCCATCCATTTGCCGTTGGTATCGTATTTGCCGGGGATGAAGACGGCCGGCTCCGGATTCAGCATGCGCGCCATTTCGGCGAAGAAGTCGTCGCTGGTGGCCAGCGTCGCCGCGCCCAGGCGCGGATCGGCCAGATTCGGATAGCGGCGGGTGAATTCCGGGGCATTGGGGTCGAGTTGTATGCTTGCCATGATCATTTTCCTTGGTCAATAAATATAAATCACTTGTGTAGTGTAATTACTGCGTGAAAATTGCTTTCCTTCTCCGTTAGGCCTCCGTCAAAATTCGCTTGGCCTGCTCGCGATTGATGTCTCCTTCCCAAACGGCGATCACAACAGTGGCAACGCAATTACCCACCATGTTAGTCAGTGCACGGCCTATTCCCATGAACCAATCCACACCCAGAACCAAGGTCAAGCCAGCCACCGGAATCGACGGAATAGCCGACAAGGTAGCGGCCAGCACAACGATTGCCGATCCAGGTATTCCAGCCGCACCTTTGGAGGTAATCATGGCTACGCCTAAAATCGTGAGCAATTCAGTGAAAGAGATATGCGTGTTGGTTGCCTGAGCAATAAAAATGGCCGCCAGCGTCAGATAAATCGAAAATCCATCAAGGTTAAATGAGTAACCTGTGGGTATGACCAGACCTACCGTACCTTTGGAGATGCTCAGGCGCTCCAGCTTAACCATCACCTGCGGCAGGACGCTGTCAGACGACGCGGTGCCAATCACAATGAATAATTCATCCCTAAAATATTTGATGAATTTAAAAATGTTGAAGCCAGCCAATTTGAGAACCAGCCCCAATACTCCCAATACGAATACAACGCAGCTCAGGTAAAAGATGGCCAGCAACATACCCAATTTCTGCAAGGACCCAATGCCATACTTTGCGGTGGTAAAAGCAATGGCGCCAAAAACGCCGATTGGGGCGAGTTTGACAATCAGAGACATCATCCCAAAAAAAGCAGTTGCAATCTGATCGATCAGCCGCACTACGGGCTGCGTCTTCT
>Ga0207092_1134_pt1 | contig 12549 bp, 9 predicted proteins | sample Alteio_BWMinHeat_48_FD_153533 | JGI IMG/M metagenome (GOLD analysis project Ga0207092, IMG submission 153533) | Enriched cells from forest soil in Barre Woods Harvard Forest LTER site, Petersham, Massachusetts, United States -... | ecosystem: Environmental > Terrestrial > Soil > Temperate forest >... | reverse complement strand
GCCAATGCGATAGAAGCACAGCTGCGAAGTTGCCACCCACCAATCCCCCGACTGAAAAACCGACAGTGATAAGAACCGTGATGCTGTTACGGAATCGGTCGTTTGCGTATTCGGCTGCTAGCGCGGTAATACCTGGCAACAGCGCACCAACTCCCAGACCTGTAATAGAGCGTCCAATGATCAGTGCCGTGGAACCGTTGGCAATCGTGCATATCGCCATCCCACAGCCGGCAAGGATGAGGCTGGCAAGCATGATTGGTCGCCTTCCTAAGCGATCACTGAGCGGGGCGATCAGGAAAGCGCCAGCGCCGCTACCGATCAAGCCGGCAGAGACAATGATACCGAGTATGTTGGGTGGGAGCTTGAGGTCGGCTCGAATCCCCGGAAGCGCGAATGCAACGGCAAGGAGATCGTAGCCGTCCAGGGCATATAGGCAAAACAACACGACGACCACCGCGACCTGAAATTTCCCCATGGGGCTGGTGCGAATGATGCTTACTGGATCGCTTCCAGAGTGATCCCTCGGCGTTGATGCGTCTAGCATTATGTCGGCTTCAGACATAGGTCTTCTCCATTATAGATTTTCTCAATTTGCAGCTGCGTGTATCGGGCGACTCAGCGAACTTTCGACAAAAGTCGGGATTGAATGCATGCGCTACTGTGTCCAGTAATCAGCAGCTACTTGATATTTGCCGACTATCCGGGGAGCTTTGCGCCTGATCTTGACGTGGTGCAACTCAAACCACAGCGGACGAGCCCCAGTACGCACATTACTACCGATCTCGGAGTAATTCAATAGGTTAATTTAATAAACAAATAGACCTATCTATTTTTAGAAGTTGGAACTATACTGGGTTTTATCGACGCTGTTTGCGTCGCGGGGTTGACCGCCGTTAGTGGTCGTTTGCCGCGAATGCGCGGTTATGCTGAATGAGGAGATAGGTAGATGGCTGCAGGACAATTCGCCAAGTATTGGCAAGACTTCAAGGTAGGTGAGGTGATCGAGACCGCGCCGCGTACGATTGATGGCGGTGATGTAAGCCTGTTTGCTGGGCTCTCAGGAGATTTCAATCCAGTGCACGTCAATGCGGTGGCCGCCGAAAAGGGCATTTTCGGTGAGCGAATTGCTCACGGGCTACTAACCTTGGCGGTTACGTCGGGTCAGATCAATCAGACGGCACTTTTCGTCGGTACGACGATCGGCTTTCTGGGGCTGGACAAGGTTCGCTTTTCCAACCCTGTCCGCTTCGGCGACACGATCTTTACGTCGGTCAAAGTTACTGAGGCTCGGCCCTCGAACAAGCCTGAGCGAGGTGTCGTCGCAATGGAAGTTAAGGTCGTGAATCAACGCGATGAAGTGGTGTTGACCTATGATCAGGCACTGCTGATGGCCGGCCGGTCTGATTCGACAAAGAGGTAAAAAATGAGCGGATTGGAGACATTTGGCACGGTCAGCGATGCGCTCGCTAGGCGCGCTCGGGATGCGGGGCAGTCGCTTGCCGTGTCGTTTCCGCTTGAAAGTGCGCAACTTACCTTCGAGGGTTGGGATAAATGGGCAACACAGGTTGGAAAGGGCCTCCTCGAGAGCGGGCTGCAGCCGGGTGACAGGTTGGCGCTGTGGTCGCAGAATTCCATTGCATGGCTGATTACCTGTCTTGCGGCGGCTCGTGCAGGGTTGATCCTCGTTCCCATCAATACGTACTTTGGTGAGGGAGAGCTTGTCTATGCACTCCGGCAATCGGGTGCAAAGGCGATTGCGCTGTCCAAGTCGTTCCGCTCGAAGTCATATTTTGATGTGTTTTCGGGTGCGCGACAGAAGGTCCCGGACGTCGGCCTTACGGTCATACTTGATGGTGAGGAAAGTGGTTGTCTAAGCCTTGCCGCGTTGCGTGATATTGGAATAGCCAGTGACAGGACGCTTCCGGACGTGCCGTCAAGTGCCTCTGCGGTCATCATCTACACGTCGGGCACGACCGGTTACCCGAAGGGTGCGACGCTTACGCACGAGGCGGTGATGGCACAGGGCGCATTGAGCTCTCGGCGCCTTGGAATGCGAGGTGACGATCGGGTTACATGCGTCGTTCCAATGTTTCACAGCGCATCTTATTGCACGGCAGTGCCGGCATGCCTGTTTACTGGTGCCACGTACATCGGACAGGATGCGTTCAGTGTTACCAGCATGCTGCAGGTCATCGAGTCCGAGAAGGCGACAGTACACATTGCCGTACCGACTACCTTGAGCGCGCTGCTTGACCATCCGGATCGAGCTTCGTATGACCTTTCATCACTGCGTGTCGGAACCTGCGGAGGCATGGATGTTGATGCCGCTCTTCTGCGCCGCTGCGCAACGGAATTGATACCGGGGATCGTCCAAATTTACGGGTTGTCAGAGGTCAGCGCCGTTGCCGCGTGTGGTGATCCGAATGATCCAGACAGATTCGACAATTGCGGGCAAAGCCTGAGCGGATACCGTATTCGCATCGTTGATCCAGACACCGGGCTTGAGGTCACACACGGCGTTTCCGGTGAGATTCAGATTAGCTCGCCATATGCGATGCGCGGGTACTTCGAGATGCCTGAAGAGACGAAGGCTACGTTTTCTGATGACGGCTGGGTCAAGACCGGCGATATCGGCTTCCTGAGAGAAGATGCAAAGCTGGTCGTAAGTGGCGGTCGCCTCAAGGATATGATCATCCGTGGAGGAGAGAACATCTATCCAGCGGAGATTGAGCGTGCGCTGATCGCACACCCAGGAGTTGAACAGGTCGCAGTTTTTGGAATCAAGGACACCTATTACGGCGAAATCGTGGCAGCTGCAATTATCGGATCGGACGAACTCTCGCCGTCTGATTTGGATCAGCATTGCCGAGAACGCCTGTCAAGTTACAAGGTTCCCGTCAAATATTTTCGGATGGATCGTTTCCCGCTTACCGCGAGCGGGAAGGTTCGCAAGGTCGAGTTGCGAGAAATGGCGACACACGATCAACTTTCAGGCCTGTAGCAGGCTTTAGAATCGGATAGGAAACAGATGAACATGGAAACTTCGCGTCCAATGCCGGTCCCCACGCCGGAGACTAAGCACTTTTGGGAAGGTACCCGGCTCGGTGAGTTGAGGCTTCAAGTTTGCGACGATTGTGCGCACACCTATTTTCCGCCACGACCGTTTTGCCCTCATTGCGCTAGTCGTTCAGTATCGTTGAAGCGAGCCAGTGGGCGAGGGACTTTGTATAGCTATGCGATTTCGCATCTGCCAGCTCCAGGCTTCACGCCGCCATACTCGATTGCGGTCGTTGAACTCGAGGAAGGGCCGCGTCTCATGACGAATATCATTGGATGCCCGCAGGAGCCGGAGGCACTTCAACTGGATGCACCCGTGGAAGTGGTCTTCGTGAAACAGAACGACGACATTACGCTACCTTTGTTCAAACTCGTGGAGGCATAAATGGCGCGACGTTCTGTAGCCGTCGTAGGAGCGGCGGAAAGTACCCGAATGGGTAAAGTACCTGAGATGTCCCAAATTCAGCTGCATGCAGATGCGGCCCTGAATGCGCTGGCCGATGCCGGCTTGCGTCCTTCAGATATCGACGGCATTGCAACGGCCGGCGAGCCGCCCGAGACTGTCGCACATTACCTTGGAATCAAGCCACGGTGGATTGACGGGACGGGAGTCGGCGGCTGCTCGTTTATGCTCCATCTCCGTCACGCGATGGCAGCAATCGAATCGGGCCTGTGCCGTACTGTCCTCGTAACGCACGGTGAAAGCGGGCGCTCGCGAATTGCACCTACGGGCTTCCCGATTCCAGTCCCAGGTAGTCTGTTGCAGCAGTTCGAGACACCGTTCGGCACCACTTATCCGCCGACAATGTTTTCGATTCCGGTGCTGCGTTACCTAAAGCAGCACGGTCTAGACGAATCTGCGCTGGCGTCGGTCGCAGTGGTTCAACGGCAATGGGCGGCACTCAATCCACGCGCGAGCCAGAAGGATCCGATAACGATTGAGGATGTCCTGGCGTCTAAGATGATCGTCTACCCCTTCCGTTTGCTGATGTGCTGTGTTGTGAGCGATGGCGGCGGGGCCATTGTATTGACGAGCGCCGACAGAGCTCCAGATTTACATGAACGCCCGGTTTACATTATTGGCACTGGTGAGAGCTGCGAGTCCCCGATGATCAGCCAGATGGAGGACTTCTCGACGTCTGCAGCGTTCCGGCGTGCAGGCCGCGATGCGTTCGCAGAGGCGGGTATCAGCCACGCGGACGTGGATCATCTGATGCTCTACGATGCTTTTGCACACCTCCCCCTTTATGGACTGGAAGACCTCGGTTTTTGCCATCCTGGTGAAGCGGCAAGCTTCATCAGACAGGGGAACACTGCGCCCGGCGGGCGGCTACCCGTCAATACCAACGGCGGTGGATTGAGCTACATGCACTCCGGCATGTATGGAATGTACGCACTGCAGGAGTCGATTCGCCAGGTCAGAGGTATCGCGGCAGCACAAGTGCCCGACGTGGAAATTTCTGTTGCACATGGGGTGGGCGGCATGTTTAGCGCGAGCGGAACGATTGTATTCAGTAAGACGCGGCCGTGACATGTCGACGAGAAAGAGGCTGACGGTTTTCAAGAAATTGAGCTTCGCAGCCTCTTCTTGAAAAGAGGCTGTACTCCCCATAACCCACGTCAATTGTTCGATGAAGTGGCGCCGGCAGGTTTATTCTTTTAGATCTGGATGAGGGTAATTATTCATTCCCACATTGCGGCGCGATCAGCGACCTTTATGTATGATCGTGTCAATGGAAAGGCCGCGAAATACTCTCTGCGGGCAAAGGATACATTGAATATGCCGGCGAAGAGGTGTTGAACGTCTCCCTGCGCTTTGCAAGTTTTTTCGACAAGGAAGGTGTAAAGAGTAGGGATACTGAAGCGTTATGTAGTTTGATGATGCGAGTGCTCCGAGTCAGAGAGAGCGGCGAGGCCAGGTTTCCATCGGGTTCCGTTTGTGCCACACTCAGTTTCAGGTAAAGTATTACATTCGCGTTGCAATCAGACAAGTTGCAGTGCTGTTCTAAATACTTTACAGAAGGAGTTCAGCTTGAGTAACAAACCTGGAACGAATGTAGGCAAGAGAACGGAAAGTTCTGTTGTGTCTCTTGAGGACATAGCTCCGCGGGACCGGCTGATCACTGCGGCCGTCGCACTGTTTGCGCAGCACGGGTACGACGCAGTTAGTACGGGGAACGTTGCGACGAAGGCAGGTCTAACTCAGTCGATGGTCCACTATCACTTTGGTAGCAAGCTAAAGCTCTGGGAGGCTGCGATTGAACATATCATGAGAAAGCGGGGGGCGGTTTTCCCGCTCGGTCAATTTTTAAATCTGACTGACGTCGACCCGCTGACTCGACTGAAGATCATGATTCGTACATTCGTTTCGAGTAACGCGGCCGATCCAGACCTTAATCGAATCTTGATACATGAGGGCATGACGAACTCACCTCGACTGAGGTGGCTCGCAGAGACCTATATGTCGAAGGGTTATCACGTTTTCAATGATGCGATCGAGGAAGCGATGCAAGCCGGTTTGGTCCGCCGCCTTCCAGTGCATGAGATAACAAACATTATTGTGGGGGCATGTGCACTTACATTCAGTATTAGTGCCCTGTTGCAGGTGGTCTACGGTACAGAAATTGATGAACCAGACTCAGTTGCGTCGATGACCGATACATTGATTACTGTACTTTTCCGTGGTCTGGAGCAATCTAACCATCCGAACCTAGGGCAGGCTTAGCAGGGATGCTTTTGGCTCCTTTCGTTCTGCCTTTTCGAATCCTATCCATGGTGCGTAGATGCAGCTATTTTTGAGGAAGTGCAATTGAAAGAAGCAGAAGGCATACGCGTGTCGTCCACATACAGCGTTTCTGAAGCAATTGCAAAGCGTCGGTCGACGCGTGCTTTTTTGGAAAAAACCGTGGATACGGCTCTCCTGCGAGATATTCTGGTTCAGGCGGCGCGGGCACCATCTGGTGGCAATCTCCAACCGTGGAAAATTCATTTGGTGGTCGGTCAACGACTCGTCGATCTCAAGCAGATGATGGCGGAGCGGACGTCGGATTCATTTCAAGAGGGCGCACTCGATTACGATGTCTATCCAAAGTCGCTCGGTGAGCCGTATCGCACTCGGCGATTCAAGGCTGGAGAAGACATGTACCGACTGCTCGGCATTGGAGCTGAGCAAAAGGCTGCACGTGTGCAGCGCTTTCGTGACAACTTTCAGTTGTTTGGGGCGCCGGCGGCGATATTTTGTTTCATTGATCGTGACATGGGACGTCCACAATGGGTCGACCTTGGGATGTATCTCCAGACGGTAATGCTTCTCCTAAAATCCAATGGACTTGATAGTTGTCCTCAGGAAAGCTGGAGTCTCTTCCCCAAAACTGTCAGCAATTTCCTCGATGTTCGTGAGGACGAGATGTTGTTTTGCGGAATGGCAATAGGATATGCGGATCCTGACGCGCCGGTAAATGCGCTGGTGACGGAGCGCGCCGCACCGGATGAATTTATTCGAATTCATGCTTGACGCCCCAAGCGCGCGTCACAATTGGAGCTGGGCGGTCTTTGCTAAGGCCGCCCAGTAATACGTCAGAAAGAATTGCGTCATACCAAAAGCGATTGTGTAATTTGATGGAGGAAGCAAAGGGTGAAAATAACGAGACTTGCGCTGGCACTATTGATAGGCCTTTCTATTTCGTCCGTCGTCTTCGCTGAGACAGGCGAAGAAAAAGCGATGAATAAGAAAGCGGCTTTCGATATTGCGCTTGCGCAGAAGCATTTCAAAGCGGTCAACGAAATCGACCCCCAAAAGAAAAAAGCGCTTTTCGAAGAGGTCTACGCCCCCAACGTTCATTTTTCCAGCCCGCGTGGAGCTGTCGATGGTCGTGCAGAACTCGAAAAGCTTTTCGAAGAAATTCACAAGAAATCACCGGGAGCGGTCTTTCAGGAGATTGGCGAGATCGAAGCTCATCATGACATTGCGAGGGTTCACTGGGCCATGGTCGATTCAGGGGTTTCTAGTGGACTCACGGGCGACGATTTTATCAAGATCAAGGATGGCAAGGTTTCCGAGGTGTACATTGTTGTCAACGGCTGGACTAAATCCAACGTAGCCAACAACCAAGAGTAGCTATCAAATACTGCGGGTGGCGCAGTGAATATAATCCTGGCATACGCCAAAACATCCTGTAGGCGAATAGCCGCCGCCCAGAGTCAATCAACCCGGAAAGGGGGCTTGAGTTTCCTGTTCGCTGTTGGTAACGGAATGAGAAAAAACTAAAGCGGATTGAGGAAGATATGGCGAATTCAAGCAGCAACTATTTGGTTGAGCAAGAAGAAATATGTAAAGTAGTGAATGATTTTTTTTATGCCGTGCGGGTATCTCGGAATGCAAATCTAGTGAAATCGATGTGGCGGCCGGTACTGAACTAGTGCCTAAGACTACAACAAGGGAATGTTTGCTCCGGATAGCTTGTCTTGGTAATGCCGAAAAAACGATTCAAGGAGAGCTGCTTGCTTATTTGCGTTCAGTAGGCATTTTTGCGATATCCGAAGCGGGGTTTCGTAAAAAAAATTCCGCGAGTCCTCCAGCGACGGTTGACAGGCACATTGACATTCTGGTGTTCAGAAAAAAAGATAATGCCCAAGAATCTGCGCCAATCGTGGCTATTGAGCTCAAGCATTACTCCGCACATCAAAGGGCCGTGAGTTATCTTTGTGACGGTCTGGATGAGGACTATTGCAAGTCGAAGACGTGTAGCTCAACTTGTCTTCCAAGCTCAGTGGCATTGATTCAGGTTGGGGTCTATACGGAAATTTTCGCTGTCGATCCTTGGCCAGTGGTGCCCGGACGCACACCAATGCAGTCTCTGCATGATTTTGAGTTTTATCGGTTTATTTATTCGTACCCCTTGAAAAGAGGCACTGCCAAGGCGCCAATTAAACCTTCATCTCCATTAAGTAAGGTGGTCAATTACGTCTCTACTTGGGTAGGGCACCGCAGTCCGCATCGATATCGCAGCGTGCCAGGTGCAACCACACAAGGTCTAGCAATAGGAAAGAGGCAGTATTTTTCTATACCGACACACGGATTGGCAAGTGGGACCTCCTATCGAGTAACTGGAAATATACATTGCGTCATTCTTTTTGCACAATAGATAGGAAATTAGGATCTTTTGGCTCAAAAAAAATGAGAAACTCCGAATAACTAAAAAAATCAGGGAGAACAACGTGGCAGGACAAAGCATCACGTTCGGTTTACACCTAGACGGCCAGCGGGCGACGCAACCAGGAAACACGCTCGGGGAGTCAACTCTCGGACCGTTGGGGTTCCTCACCTTCCTGGAAACTCAACTGGGCTTATTGGCGCTGTACCCGTCGCAAGCCGAGCGCATCGTCCAGTACAGGGAATGTCTGCAAATACTCGATGACGATCATCGCTTCTATCATAGGAGTTTCTCGGTAGATCCGTTGGGTACTGCGGCCTGTCTGCTCGCCTGGCGGGATCAGTGGGCGCTGTGCGGTTGGGATGGAGATATGCCGGACGATGCGTCTAAGCGCCTTTCTGACCTGGCTGAAGTCGAGACAATTGCCGCTACCATGGTAGCGGCGAGTATCGGTCAAAGACTGAAAGCAATCCATCTTGCCCTTCAACGGCGCAAACCGGACATTGACCAGGTTCAGCTAGTCGAACCGATGAAAAATTTTCCGGGGCGCTGGTTGGCGGTTCTTGATGCGTTGCCCGTGGTGGAGGCCGTTGAACCGGAAGGAACGGGAGTTGGATTTCTCGGCGCGTTGCAGGTTCACTTGAAAGAGGCTTCCGCCGGTCAGACACTAAAGAAGCTCAGTTGGCAGGACGACCGTTCAGTCATTGTCGTGCAGGCTGAAACCAGAGCGTTGGCGGCGCATTGGCTCGCTCCACAGCTAGATAACGAGCGGCCGACCTTGCTCGTCGCCGGGGCCGACGGGGCTCGTCTCGATGCCTACCTTGCGGCAGCCAGCTCCCCCCGTCAGGGTCTCAAAGAAGTCAGCGCCTTTCGGCCTGCATTGCAGGTTTTGCCGCTGGCGCTTGAACTCCTCTGGGATCCCCTTGATTACCACGCGCTGGTGCAATTTCTGACGCATCCGGTGTGTCCCGTTCCCGGCCACGCCCGCCGTAGGCTCGCTGAAAAGATTGCTGATGCGCCTGGCATCGGCGGGGAATACTGGCAGCGTACGCTTGCCGATATCGATGTCTACTATAGGGAAGAGCAGGCACCCAGGGTTCGAGACCAGATTGCGATCTGGATAGAGCATGCCCGGTTCTCGATGGAAGACGGGGTACCGCTCGATGCCGTCGTCGAGCGAGTCAGTCGGTTGGCTGAATTCTTTCGGCAGCGCCTGGGCGAAACCGATACTGCCAAACGAGTCGCGTTCCATGCTGGATACGGCCAGTGTCACGCCTGCCTGGAGTCGCTGAAGGGGCTCCAGGGCCAAGGGACGGACCGGATTCGGCCACGTCAGCTTCAGAAGCTGGTGTCCCAGGCGACTGCCAGCGGGTCCGACAACCCGCTCTGGCTAGCCGAAGTCGGCGCGCGGCTGGTGGTGACACAGCCCGGAGCCGCCATCGAACCCACGGCAAGAGTTATCTGGTGGCAACTTGCAATGCCAACGCTACCTTCCAGCGATCCTTGGTCCGCCAGTGAGGTCCGCACACTTAAACGGGCTGGTGTGGCGCTCTCCGAGGTTTCCGACCGATTCGATCAGGCCGCGATAGAGTGGCTCCGCCCCATTATGGCTGCCCGCGAGCAATTGATCCTAGTGTTGCCGCCACCGAGCGAGGAAGTGCATCCTGTCTGGCAGATGATCGGCGCGGTCATCGAGCAGCCGAAAGTAGTCTCTCTCGAAACTCTATTGGTATCTGGCGGCGATTTTATGACCCCCGTCACCCCAGTGCAGCTGCCTGAGGCCAAGCGGTGGTGGCAGTTGCCAAAATATGCTTCAATTTCGCTGCGAGAGAAAGAATCGTTCTCCAGTCTGGAGTTGCTGCTCTTTAATCCTTATCAGTGGTTGCTTCGATATCCAGCGGCTTTACGCCCATCTCGTATCGTTAGTGTTGAGAGCGACTTCCGGATGTTTGGCAATCTTGCACACGGCCTCGTCGAACGGTATTTTCTGTTTTCCGTATCTGAGACGATGTCGGATGCTGAGTTCAATACTTGGTTTGCGGTGGCCTTTGCTGAAGTCGTTGATCAGGGCGGCGCTGTCCTGCGGATGCCAGGGCGGGGAGCGGACCTGGAGAGCTTCCGCTTTCGTCTCCATCAGTCCATGCGAACTTTGCGCGGACAGGTCGCCAAGGCCGGTATGATCAAGGTCGTACCGGAGCAAGTTCTTTCAGGAAAATTTGAGGGCGGCGAGTTGTCGGGCTCTGCCGACCTAGTGATGCAAAACGGACGAGGGGAACGCGGCATTGTCGACATGAAATGGTCCGGCATCAAAAAATTTCCAGAAAAACTCAAGGAGAACCGGCATCTGCAACTCGCCATCTACGCCGAGTTGCTACGGCAAGAAAACGGGCAATGGCCGTCAGTCGCCTATTACATCCTCGACCGCGCCCGCTTCTTCTCTCCTGATAATCGATTTTTCCCGGGCGCCGAGGTTGTTCCATCCGCGAGCGGCGAGAACACTGCACAGCTTTGGCAGCGCTTCCTGGCGACCTGGCGATGGCGGGTCGAGCAAATTCGGGCTGGACGGTTTGAAGTCGTCCTTGATAGGATTTCTCCCACAGAAGAGTCCGCCCCACCGGCGGAAGCCATGTCCATGGAAACACTCAATGAAGCATACAACGACTATTGGGCGTTGGCCGGGTGGGAGAAATAAGCATGCAGCCCAAAACGAAAGCAAAAATTACCTTCATCAGCGCTGGAGCCGGGAGTGGCAAGACTCACCGACTGACAGATCTCCTACACCATGAATTGACGGCGGGTGGCGTGCGCCCGTCAGGCGTAATCGCCACAACCTTCACAAAAAAGGCAGCTGCCGAATTGCGGGAGCGGGTGCGTGAGCATTTGCTCACACAAGGCAACTTTCGACTTGCCAACGCTATGGGGCAGGCCCGGATTGGCACTGTTAACAGTGTATGCGGTCAACTCATTGCTCGTTTTGCCTTTGAGGCCGGCGTGTCGACGGATCAGCAGGTGCTCGAAGAAGTTCAGGCAGGCGTGTTGTTGGGTAAGGCGATAGATATGGTGCTCGACGGTCCGGCAATCAGCAACCTGCTCACTATTGCCCGTCGTCTTGGATTGGAAGAAGATTGGGAAGAAGCGCTGCAGTTGCTGGTGAACCAGATTCGCAGCAACGACATCTCTCTCGAAAAAGTCAGTGAATTTGGCAGACAGAACGCGGAGGATTTGCTGAGTTATTTTCCCAATCCTGCAGCGCAGGATCTCGACTCAGAGATATTGAGCGCCATTCAATTCGCTCTTCCAGCCATTGAAGCGACGGCACAATCTGGTGGAAAGAAGAATACAAACAAGTATCTTGAATTGATTAAAGCATTTGCGCGCAGCCAGGAAAGTTGTGCCACTCCCTGGAGCGAGTGGGCCAAGCTGGCCAAAGAAGCACCCGAAGCCAGTCTGCGCCAGACCATCGAACCAATTGTCGAGCTGGCCGGGCGTGTGGCTGAACACCGTGGACTGCATGCGGACCTGCGGAATTATCTTGATCTGATGTTTGATCTCGCGGCAAAAGCGCTGGCGAGCTATCATGCACTCAAGCAGGAGTTGGGAGCGCTCGATTTTGCTGACCAAGAACACCAACTCCTCGGTTTGCTCGATCACCCTGATGTGGCTTCCGTCTTGAACGAAGAACTCGATCTCCTGATGGTTGACGAGTTTCAAGACACAAGCCCGATCCAGCTGGCACTTTTCTTGAAGCTGGCCGGCTTCGCAAAGCAAGTGTATTGGGTCGGTGATATTAAGCAGGCTATCTACGGTTTCCGTGGCAGCGATACCGAACTGATGCAGACTATCCTCAAGGCATTGCCTGATCTGGGAGGACGCAAGGAAGTGCTTCCGTCGTCCTGGCGTTCGCGACCGGAGCTTGTGCAGCTCGTCAACGAGGTGTTCTCTCAGGCGTTTGCCAATTCTCTTCCTAAAGAAGAGGTCGAACTTGTGTCGACTCGCAAGGATCTCTTGCCTGGGCCGCCGCTCGCCAATTGGATTCTTGGTGGAACGAACGCCGATCAGGAAGCTTCCGCGCTTGCCGATGGAATTCGCAAACTCATCGATTCAAAGTACGAAATCTTCGACAAGACCACCCAAACCATTCGACCGGTTCGTTACGGTGACGTGGCAATCCTGTCCCGCTCCAACCATGGAGTGACGGTGTTAGCCACAGCCCTAACTGGCCTAGGTGTCCCAGTCGCGACTATGCAACCGGGATTGCTGGCAACTCCGGAGGCGACCTTGGTATTGGCCTGTCTTCGCCGTCTTAACGATCAAGCCGATACTGTGGCGACCGCCGAGA
>Ga0207092_1133_pt1 | contig 12626 bp, 11 predicted proteins | sample Alteio_BWMinHeat_48_FD_153533 | JGI IMG/M metagenome (GOLD analysis project Ga0207092, IMG submission 153533) | Enriched cells from forest soil in Barre Woods Harvard Forest LTER site, Petersham, Massachusetts, United States -... | ecosystem: Environmental > Terrestrial > Soil > Temperate forest >... | reverse complement strand
GCCTGTTTTGCAAGCGTAGCAGCAAAGTGCAACATTGGTTGCAGCAGGCAAGCCGGCCGGCTTTAAGCAAAGCCTGCCAAAAGAAGCGAACAGAGACGATTGGGAAGAATTTTAAAAGAGGACGGGCACTGGCGGAGCAACAACGTCGGTTGAGCGGCCTGGAGGAGTGCCGCTTTGCCGGTTCAGTTCTTGCCGGGCCCGGTCGCATCAATCAATATTGCTGGGCTGTGCGTATGGATGGCAAGTAATGGGCTTTATCTGCGCACTGTCCTTGCAGGCTCTATAAGTGGAGATATCATGCGCCGTTTTTCTGCCCCCGCCTTATGTGCCATCTTTGGCTTCCTGGGACTAAGCGCCAGCTTGCTGACGGCGGCCGGCATCAGGTGGGCCGATGCTGAAGCGAATGTCTATTTGCTGATTTTGCTGTCCTCCGCGGCAGGAATGGCGGTGCCGCTCGCGGCGTTTCGCAGAAATGTCGTGTCCAGCTCGGGATTTTCAAAAACAATCGCCGAAGAACTGGACCACATCATGATAGGTTCGGCAGAGACTTCCCATTTCGTCGACTCCATCAAGAAAAAAATATCACTGGATGTCAGTACCGCTAATGCGGTGGTAGGGATCGCCGCCGGCGTAACAAAAAGCACACAGGAAATCGCTGACAGCGCGGTCAAGGCATCCAATTTCGCGACCTTGCTCAAGAACGAAAGCGCTGCCGGTAAAAATGAGGTTGATGCGCGCATCCGCCAAATCAACAGCGTGCGCGACGAGGCCCAGCAAGCGTCGGCGGGCATGGCGGGTTTGCAGGAGAAGTCCAGGCGCATACATGTGATTGCCGACGTGATCAACGAGATCGCCACGCGCACCAACTTGCTGGCGTTGAATGCGGCCATCGAAGCCGCCAGGGCAGGAGAAAACGGCCGCGGTTTCGCCGTCGTTGCCGGCGAGGTGCGCGAGCTGGCCCAAAGAACCAAGACTGCGACGGATGACATTCGCGTCATGTTGCGGGAGATTAATGAGGGAGCCGAACATGCCTCCCAGGGGATGTCCAGGCTTGCAGACCGCGTTGTGGAGACGGCCGGCGACATCCAGAAGGTCCATTCCTATTTTAATAACATAGAAAAATCTGCCGACCACTCGGAGCATCAAATTAAATTTATTGCAGAGCTGGCGCAGACGCACGTCAAAGATGCCGCGTCAATTTCAGCCTCGGTCGGTAAAATTCGAGAGGGAATGGTCGCAACGGAAGCCAGCCTGCCGCAGGTGATTGCGTCCGCTACCGGATTGTCGGAGCTGTCGGAAGTGTTGTTTAATGAAATAAGCTCATTAAACATCCTTACCCAGCATGAGCCTGTCAAGAAGGCGGTGCTGGCAGCAGTGACGGCGATAGAAAAATTATTTGCCGACGCGCTCGAATCCGGACAAATCAGCATGAGCCAGTTGTTTGACCGCACATATACGCCGATTGCCGATACCAACCCCAAAAAATACACAACCGCTTTCGATGCCTTTACCGATCGCGTTTTGCCGCCGATACAAGAAGGGCTGCTTGTGGCGACGCCGCAACTGGTGTACGCGGGCGCAGTAGATAATAATGGATATTTTCCTACGCATAACAAGAAATTTTCCCAGAAACTGACGGGGAACTATGAAAGGGATTTGATCAATAATCGCACCAAACGTATTTTCGACGATCGCACTGGGTCGCGCTGCGGCTCAAATACAAAGCCATTTTTGCTGCAAACCTATAAGCGGGATACCGGCGAAGTCATGCATGACCTGTCGGCGCCGATCTATGTGGCAGGAAAGCACTGGGGCGGTTTTCGTGTCGGATACCGCTCTATGGAATAAAATGGCGGCTGAGAAATATTCTGCTATTCAATGTGGAGGTTTGGATATTTGGACTCGTAATGGCTAATTGTTAAGAACCTGGGCAGGATCTTAAGCAGGTTCCATGGACTTGATTAAGGTCTGTAGTAGGCGGGCCGGAGGGGAAGCGTATCTTCTATATGCGGCGACGCATGAATCCCTGTTGCGCCTGCTCGATAAGATAACAGACAGGTTCCAAGAGAAGGATGGTTTTAATGACAAAGCCCTTAGAAAAAAATAAGACTGAAACCTCGAAAGAGTTCGATTTCACTCACCGTGACTTTGATCGGGTCAGGGGCCTGATATACAAAAAAGCCGGTATTTCCCTTGCCGACAGCAAGCAGGAAATGGTATACAGCCGCCTTGCCCGGCGCCTTAGGGCAACCGGCTTGAGTTCCTTTGTCTCGTATCTGGATAACCTGGAAAAGGAGCCGTCCGGAGCAGAGTGGGAAGCTTTTACCAACGCCCTGACGACAAACTTGACGTCGTTCTTTCGCGAGGAGCACCATTTCCCTATTCTTGCTGAGCACGTCAAGAAAAAAAGGGATGGATTGACGATATGGTGTTCCGCCAGTTCCACCGGCGAAGAGCCGTACTCGATAGCGATGACCTTGTGCGAGGCATTCGGGACGATGAAGCCGCCGGCACAAATTATCGCTACCGATATTGATACCAACGTATTGGCGACGGCTTCCAAGGGAGTCTACAACCTGGATCGCCTGGACAAGATGTCCCCGGAACGGATGCGAAAATTCTTCTTGAAGGGGAAGGGGGCGCAAGAAGGCCTGGTGCGGGTGCGGCAAGAGCTGCGTGACATGATCACGTTCAAGCAATTGAACCTGCTGGCGGATGGCTGGCCCGTCAGCGGCGAATTCGATGCCATATTTTGTCGCAATGTGATGATTTATTTTGATAAGCCGACGCAGGGGAAAATTCTTAAAAAATTTGTTCCTTTGATGAAGTCGGACGGATTGCTTTTTGCCGGGCATTCCGAGAATTTTTTATATGTGACGGATGCATTCAAGCTGAGAGGAAAAACAGTGTATGAATTGGCGAGCCTGCATGATGCGCGCCATAAGACCGCGCCACGCCAATCGGATAAGGGCCTGACATGAGCCAATTAAGTGAGGAGCATTTCGCAACGAATGTCTATTACGACAGAACATTCGATTGTGATGCCGCAAAAATTTTGCCGGGCGAATTTTATTTCACCGGCAAGGATATGCTGATCGTGACCGTGCTCGGTTCCTGCGTTTCCGCTTGTATTCGCGACCGCATTTCCGGTGTCGGCGGGATGAACCATTTCATGTTGCCGGATGGCGGCGCCGATTCGGACAACCCGGTTTCTGCCTCCATGCGCTACGGCACCTATGCGATGGAAGTGTTAATCAACGAATTGTTAAAAGCCGGGGCCAGGCGGGAGAACCTGGAGGCCAAGGTATTTGGCGGCGGAAACGTGCTGCGGGGGTTTACCGCGATTAACGTCGGCGAAAGGAACGCGAAATTTGTGCTGGACTACCTGCGCACGGAAAAAATGCGGGTGATTGCCGAGGACTTGAATGACATCTACCCTCGCAAGGTCTATTTTTTCCCAAAGACGGGAAAAGTCCTCGTCAAAAAATTAAAAGTTGAACATAACGATACCCTCAAAAAACGTGAACTGGACTATGCCAGCCGTCTTAAAACGGCACCGGTTGGTGGCGAGATTGACTTGTTTTGACGTGTATGGGGCGTATTGTTGCGGCGGAGTATTTTATGAAAATCAAAGTATTAATAGTGGACGATTCTGCGTTGATCAGAAGCGTCATGAGTGAGATCATCGGCAGCCAGCCTGACATGGAAGTGGTTGGGGTCGCACCCGATCCGCTAGTGGCGCGCGAGCTGATCAAGCAAACCAATCCCGACGTGTTGACGCTGGACGTCGAGATGCCGAAGATGGACGGCCTGGACTTCCTGGAGAAGTTGATGCGGCTACGGCCCATGCCGGTAGTCATGGTGTCATCGCTGACGGAGCGCGGATCGGAAATTACAATGCGCGCGCTCGAGCTGGGCGCAGTGGATTTTGTCACCAAGCCCAAGCTGTCGATTAAAAGCGGCATGCAGGAATATACCGACCTGATCGCCGACAAGATCCGCGCCGCTTCCAAGGCCCGCATCAAGCCGCGTTCGGCGCATTTGGCGGACGCCGGCAAGGGGCCGGCCGGCGAACTGCCGATGGTGCGCAACCCTCTGACCAGTAGCGAGAAACTGATCATCATAGGTGCCTCCACCGGCGGCACGGAAGCGATCAAGAATTTCCTGGTGCAGATGCCATCGGATTGCCCCGGAATACTGATTACCCAGCACATGCCGGAAGGATTCACCCGGTCGTTCGCCAAGCGGCTGGACGGCCTGTGCAAAATTTCCGTGATGGAGGCGGCGGGAGGGGAGCGGGTCTTGCCCGGGCACGCGTATATTGCTCCCGGACACTCCCACCTGCTATTGGCCAGGAGCGGAGCCAACTATGTGACCAAACTGGATGACGGTCCCCCGGTGAACCGGCACAGGCCCTCGGTGGACGTGCTATTCCGCTCGGCAGCTACTTTTGCCGGTAAAAATGCGGTGGGCGTCATCTTGACGGGGATGGGCAAGGACGGGGCCGCCGGGATGTTGGAAATGAAGAACGCCGGTGCCTACAATTTTGCTCAAGACGAAGCAACTTGTGTAGTATTTGGCATGCCGCGTGAAGCAATCGCTGTTGGCGCGACGCATGAAGTCGGGCCATTAAACGAGCTGCCTGCCAAGGTGTTGAGCTATCTCGCTGCGCACGGAAGCCGTGCGTTGCGGGTTTGATCCGGGCTGGATTCGGCTTGAATTCAGGATTCTCGACCAAATTCAGACAAATTAAACTTGTTATGCAATTTGAGCACCACTTCCCGGCAATTTGACCGATAATACTAAAATCTGTCTTTAAAGAAATAATGGAGTAATTCATGGCCGATCAGAATCTCAAGTTTTTAGTTGTTGATGATTTTTCTACAATGCGTCGCATCGTACGCAATTTGCTAAAAGAGCTTGGATATTCCAATGTGGACGAGGCTGAGGACGGCGCGATGGGCCTGGCCAAGTTGAAATCGGGCGACTTCGATTTCGTGATTTCGGACTGGAATATGCCGAACATGGATGGCCTGACCATGTTGCAGCATATTCGTGCCGATGCCGCGCTGGCCAAATTGCCTGTGCTGATGGTCACTGCCGAAGCCAAAAAAGAAAACATCATCGCTGCAGCGCAAGCGGGCGCAAATGGTTACGTGGTGAAGCCTTTTACTGCAGCGACTCTGGACGAGAAATTGACCAAGATTTTTGAGAAGCTTGAGAAGGGCGCTTAATAATAATTAGAAGCCGCATTGCCGGATTATTTAAGTGGGGCGGCGGTGACTGCGGCAATGGGGCATGTTGTGGACATGTCTCAATAAGGAGCGGAGATGAGTCAAGTTATCGGCGAAAACGCCCAGCAAGAAGATCTTCTGACACGCGTGGGTCATATGACCCGCCTGTTGCATGACAGTTTGCGCGGCCTGGGTCTGGATAAGCTGCTGGAGCGTGCTGCTGATGATATCCCGGATGCGAGAGACAGGCTGGAATATGTGGCGCGCATGTCCGAGCAGGCGGCACAACGGGTTTTGAATGCGACGGATGTCGCGATTCCTTTGCAAGAGTCGATAGACGCCGGCGCAAAGAAAGTTTCTGCGGATTTGCAGGGTTTGCTGGGGCAGGCTGGAACGGTAGAGCAATATCGGCAGATGGCGAACCAGACCTTGGATTATTTGAAGTCGGTCAGCAGTAGCAGCGTGGAAACCAAGTCGCATCTGATGGATATCATGATGGCGCAGGATTTCCAGGACCTGACCGGACAGGTGATCAAGAGGGTGACAGAGCTTGCACAAAACCTGGAACAGCAACTGGTGCAATTGTTGATCGATTATTCGCCAAATGACATGAAGCGTGAAGTCAGCGATGGATTGTTGAATGGCCCGCAAATCAACCCTGTAGGAAACGCCGATGTGGTTGCCGACCAGAGCCAGGTGGATGATTTGCTGGATAGCCTCGGGTTTTAAGATTTTACTGAATAGCCAGCCTGGCCTGGCAATTGCGTACATTTACAGATTATCCCCATATGAATGAAGTGAACTTCATCGTCAGAGAACCCTTGCTTGATCCAAAGCAGCGGGTCATTGGCTTTCAGTTTTCCTGGCAGCAGCCATCAGAGCAATCCGGTAGCGAAAGCGTTGAAAACCTGGATTCCTTGATGACCTTCCTTGCAGAGCAATTGATTGATGACGAGAAGGGCTTCCTGCTGGGCGACAATTTATTGTTCCTGGAGGCTGTGCCGGCCCTGCTGGAGACAGAGGGTCTCAGGCTGCTGCCGCCCAAAAATACCGTCCTGATACTATCGAAGCGTTACTTCGCAGAAGGCCCGGAACTGGAGCTGATCAAAGAGGTCAGGCAACAAGGCTACGGCATCTCAGTGCGCGGCGGCGACCTGAGCGGCCTGGACCGTTCCCTGCTATCGCAAATTTCGCATATAGAAGTGCAGTTGGGCGCCGCCAATTTTGCCGCGCAGGCAAGGACCTATGCCGCCTTGAAGCAATCATCCGTGCGCATGGTCGCGAGGAAAGTCGCAACCTGGCAAGACTATGATGCGTGCTCTGCGCTTGGGTTGGACTGCTTTGTCGGCAAACTGCATTTGACGCCGCGGCCCAGCACCGGTCAAAAAGGCATGAATTCTTCGCAAACCACCATTTTGCAATTGATGGAAATGGTCAGGAAAAATGCCGACATCCAGCAATTGGAGGCAGTGGTAAAGCGCGACGCGACGCTGGCCTATAAGCTGCTGCGCTATATTAATTCGGCAGGTTTTGGTTTGCGCACCGAGGTGCAGTCGCTGAAACACGCGGTGCAAATACTTGGGTATAGCCCGCTCTATCGCTGGTTGTCGCTATTGCTCGCGACCGCCAGCACCAGCGGCTATTCCCCGGTGCTGCTGGAAACGGCCATTGTGCGCGGGCGCTTTGCGGAGTTGCTGGGCCAGGCCCAGATGCCCAAGAGCGAAGCCGAGAATTTGTTTGTGGCAGGGATGTTCTCCTTGCTCGACAGATTGCTGGGCTTGCCTATGGACGAAGTCCTGTCCACAATACAATTGCCGGAAGCCGTTACCGAAGCATTGATTTCCCGCGGTGGTATTTACGGTCCCTATCTGGCGCTGGCCGAAGCCTGCGAATTGAACAGCATGCTGGTCGGCTCCCTGGCCGAATCGCTGCGCATCAGTCCTGCCGAAGTCAACAAAGCCCATTTGTCGGCTTTGGCCTGGGCCAAAAACATCGCAACGGCAGCTTAAACGCCTATTTGCCGAAAATGCTGTATTTTTTTCGGCAATTCTCCTCCTGAGTCTGGATGCGTTGCCTTCGGCAACCGCCAGCTTTGCCTTTATTTCCTCAAAATTCAAAAAATTTCCGTACGGAAAAAATATTTCAGCATTTTCAAGCGAATTGGTGATGCGAAATAAAGGGTAATTTTGCACCTGTTCCCAGTATGGACCGGCGTCGCTTCCAGCAATAATCGTACCTGTAAATCTGTCAATGCGACGTGTTGTACGCGAGGCAGGAAATAACGGGAGTCGGCAATGGCCGAAGAAAGCGATCTTGAAAGAACCGAACCGGCGTCGCCCAAGCGCCTGGAGCAGGCGCGTGAAGAGGGCGATGTCCCGCGTTCGCGGGAACTTTCCACGTGCACGATTTTATTGGCTGCCGGCGCTTCGCTTTGGGGCATGGGCGGCAGCTTGGTCAATGAATTGAATCACGCCCTGGCCTCCGGCCTGAGCCTGGACAGGGCGCAGGCTTACGATCCGGCGCTGCTGTTTGCGCGCATAGGCGCAAATTTGCAGGATGTTCTGCTGGCTTTTGCACCTGTCGCCGGTTTGCTGATGCTGGTGGCGCTGGCCTCACCCTTGCTGATCGGCGGCTGGCTGTTCAGCGGCAAGGCGCTGCAGCCTAATTTCGGGCGCCTGAACCCTTTGAGCGGCTTGGGCAACATGATCTCTGCGCGCGCAGGGGTGGAGTTGTTGAAGGCGGTCGGCAAGGCCATATTGGTCGGCGCTGTGGCCTGGATGACCATCATGGGCCAGAAAAATGCGATCTTCGGACTGGCCGTAGAGCCCCTGCGGGAGGGCCCCGCACACGTCGGGCATATGCTGGGGGTGTGCTTTCTTTCCATCGTCGGCGCCCTGGTGCTGATCGCTGCAATTGATGCCCCATACCAGATGTGGCACTACGCGAACAAATTGAAAATGACGCATCAGGAAGTGGTGCAAGAATCCAAGGAAGCCAACGGTAATCCGCAAATCAAGGCAAAGATCCGCGCGCAGCAGCGCGAGATGGCGCGCCGCCGGATGATGTCCGAAGTGCCGACCGCGGACGTGGTCGTCACCAACCCGACGCACTATGCGGTGGCCTTGAAATATTCCGACGGCGCCATGCGCGCGCCGAAGGTGGTTGCCAAAGGCGCCGATGCTGTCGCCGCCAAAATCCGTGAACTGGCCGCAGAGAACAATATCCCGCTGCTTGAAGCGCCGCCGCTGGCGCGCGCCTTATACAAGCATGCCGAGCTGGGCGATGAAATTCCCGAAACGCTGTACGCGGCGGTCGCCGAAGTGCTGGCCTACGTCTTCCAATTAAAAACTTTCCGTCAACACGGCGGTAACCGACCTGTGCAACCAAACGAATTGTATGTCCCTCCGGAACTGGATCCGAATAATCCCGCTGCCGTTGCAACGGCCGCAACCGGCACTGATACTGGAGCAACTGCATGAAAGCGCCCGCCTGGCTGAAAATCTTCAACAACAAGGCAATTGCTGCACCGGTCCTGATCATCATGATGCTGGCCATGATGGTGCTGCCATTGCCCGCCTTTGTACTGGATATCTTCTTCAGCTTTAATATCGCGCTGTCCATCATCGTGTTGCTGACCAGCCTGTACACCGTCAAGCCGCTGGACTTCATGGTGTTTCCTACCGTGCTGCTGGTCAGCACCATGCTGCGCCTGTCCCTGAACGTCGCATCCACCCGTGTCGTGCTGACTGAAGGGCACACCGGGCCGGACGCTGCCGGTAAAGTGATTGAAGCCTTCGGCCACTTTCTGATCGGCGGCAATTACACGGTCGGTATCGTCGTCTTTATCATCCTGACCATCATCAACTTTACCGTCGTCACCAAGGGTGCGGGCCGTATTGCCGAGGTGGGTGCGCGTTTTGCGTTGGATGCGATGCCCGGCAAGCAGATGGCGATCGATGCGGATTTGAACGCCGGCCTGATCGCGGAGCAGGAAGCCCGCCGTCGCCGTACCGAGGTGGCGCAAGAGGCGGAATTCTATGGCGCGATGGATGGTGCCAGTAAATACGTGCGCGGCGATGCAGTTGCCGGCATCATGGTGACAGTGATTAATATTGTCGGCGGCCTGATTGTAGGGATGGTCCAGCATGACCTGGATTTTGCCGCTGCGCTGAAGAACTACACCCTGCTGGCCATCGGCGACGGCCTGGTCGCGCAGATCCCGTCGCTGATCATTTCGACTGCAGCCGGTATCGTCGTATCCCGCGTGGCCAGCGAGCAGGATATCGGCGGCCAGCTGATAGGCCAGCTGTTTGCCAAGCCCCAGGTTTTGTATATTACCGCCTGTATTGTCGGCGGCATGGGAATTATTCCTGGCATGCCGCACGTCGCGTTCCTGTTGCTGGCCGGACTGCTGGGCGGCGCGGGATACCTGATTACCAAAAAAAGCCAGGCTGCTGAAAAAACGGAAGAGCCGGTCAAGGCGCCTGCCGCGCCGGAAATCGAAGAGGCCACCTGGCAAGACATCATGCCTGTGGACACGCTTGGCCTCGAAGTGGGCTATCGCCTGATCCCATTGGTCGACAAGGGGCAGGGCGGCGAGCTGCTGCGCAGGATCAAGGGGATCCGCAAAAAATTTGCGCAAGAGGTAGGTTTCCTGTCGCCGCCCGTGCATATCCGCGATAACCTGGAGCTGAAGCCTTCTGTGTACCGGATCACCATGAAGGGGGTCGAGGTCGGGACCGGGGAAGCGATTACCGGTCAATTCCTGGCCATCAATCCCGGCATGGTTTCCGGTCCCTTGCCTGGTGCTGAAACCACGGACCCGGCATTCGGCCTGCCTGCCGTCTGGATCGATGCCGGCATGCGCGAACAAGCGCAATCCATGGGGTACACCGTGGTGGATGCCGGCACCGTGATCGCGACCCATCTGAATCACCTGATCACTTCGCATGCGTCGGAATTGCTGGGGCGCCAGGAAGTGCAGTCCCTGCTGGACCATGTGGCCAAGGACTCGCCTAAGCTGGTCGAAGACCTGGTGCCCAAGCTGATCCCGGTATCCACCTTGCAGAAAGTCTTGCAGAACCTGTTGGTGGAAGGCGTGCATATCCGCGATATGCGCACCATTATCGAGAACTTGTCCGAGCATGCGATGCAAACGCAAGATGCCGGCGAATTGACCGCGCACGTCCGTATCGCACTGGGTCGCGCGATTGTTCAGCAGATATTCCCGTCCACCAATGAGTTGACCGTGATGACGCTGGATAACCGTCTGGAGCGCTTGCTGATGCAGGCCCTGCAAACCGGTGGCGCGGATGGTTCAGGCATTGAGCCTGGCCTGGCCGACACGCTGGCAAGCCAAACTGAAGCCGCTACGCAAAATCAGGAAAAATTGGGCCTGACGCCGGTGTTGCTGGTGCCTGGACCTTTGCGCGCTTTGCTGTCGCGCTTCCTGAGGAGGACCTTGCCGCAATTGAAGGTCTTGTCGCACGCAGAATTACCCGAAACAAAAACGATTAGAGTTACCAGCCTGGTTGGAGGGCAATCATGAATGTAAGGAAGTTTACCGCGAACACCTCGCGTGAAGCGATCAGGATGTTAAAGGACGCGCTTGGTGCGGATGCGGTGATCCTGTCGAATAGGAATGTGGGCGGCAAGGTGGAAATCCTGGCGATGGCAGATGAGGCGATCGCCTCGATTGCGACGCCGGAGCATGAGCGCATGATGGTGCCTGAAGTTGCCAGGATCACACCGCGCTTCAACTCCGCGGCGCAAGCGATTCATCCGCCGGCCGCCCAAGCGTTGCATCAGCCCGCACCCCAGACTGTACATCAGCCGATTTTTGTCAAGCAAGCTGTCCAGCCGGAACCCGCTGTTGCCGAGAATGCCGGCAATGTCGGTTCCGCCGACATGTCCAGGATGATGAGCGAGATCCGTTCCGTGCGCAGCATGCTGGAGGCGCAGCTGGCCGAGCTTTCCTGGAGCAATACGCAGAAACGCCAGCCGCTCAAGGCCGAGATATTGAAGGAAATGCTGGCAACCGGGTTTAGCGCCAGCCTGGCGCGTTATCTGGTGGATAAAATGCCGGAGCCCGAAACCTTCGCCAGCGGCCTCGCCAGGATCAAGGCCATCCTGGCGCATAACCTGGCGACGATAGGCAATGAAAACGAAATATTGGAAAAAGGCGGCGTATATGCGCTGGTAGGGCCGACAGGCGTAGGCAAGACCACGACTACGGCCAAACTGGCTGCGCGTTGCGTGATGCGCCATGGCCCGGCCAAGCTGGCGCTGATTACGACAGATGCCTATCGTATCGGCGGTTACGAACAATTGCGCATCTACGGCAAAATACTGGGCGTGATGGTCCACGCGGTCAAGGATGAGAGCGATTTGCGCATCGCGCTGAGCGAACTCAAAAACAAGCATACGGTGCTGATCGACACCGTAGGCGTAGGCCAGCGCGACAAGATGGTCACCGAACAAGCGGCCATGCTGTCCGGTGCCGGCAATGACGTCAAGCGCCTGTTATGCCTGAATGCGACCTCTACCGGAGAGACCTTGAGCGAGGTGGTGCGCGCGTATCAGGGCAGCGGGCTGGCGGGTTGTATCCTGACCAAGCTGGATGAGGCTGCAACGATAGGCGGCGCGCTGGATATCATGATACGTCAAAAGCTGAGCACCTTTTATGTCGCCAGCGGCCAGCGCGTTCCTGAAGACCTGCACGTGGCAAACAAGAATTACCTGATCGACAGGGCGTTCAAGCTGAAGCGCGAGACTGCATCCTTCATGTATAAGGATGAAGAATTGCCGATGTTGATGGCCACCGCCGCCGCAATGAATGGCCGTATGAATAACCGGGAGGTGAGTTTTGGCTAGATTTGATCAGGCGGAGGGGCTGCGCCGCATGCTGGAGGGGCCCAAGCCACGGGTTGTGACCGTTTTATCCGCCTTGAGGGAAGATGAGAAAAGCGGCATGCTGGCCAATCTCGGGGTTTCCCTGGCGCGCCAGGGCAAGAATATCCTGATGGTCGATGCCCGGGCATCCTCCAATAGCATCGGCGCGTGGCTAAATGCAAATCCCGAGCACACCTTGTTGGACGTTGCCAGACAACAGCGTACAATGCAAGACGCGATTAAAATAGTATCCTCTGGACTATCTGTGGCAATGCTTGCAAAATATGCCCCTGTATCGTCCAGTGTCCCGACCGAGAATTCCCGGCGCCTGTCGCGGGTGTTTGACGTCGCCGTGAATCGCTCGGACTTGGTGATTGTCGATAGTGAGATTGACATCAATGACGCATTTCCCCTTGCATCCCTGGATGAAAGTGAGGTCGTAATGCAGGTATCAGCGAATCCAACAACAATTAAAACAGCCTATGGCTTGATCAAGCGTGT
>Ga0207092_1129_pt1 | contig 12938 bp, 15 predicted proteins | sample Alteio_BWMinHeat_48_FD_153533 | JGI IMG/M metagenome (GOLD analysis project Ga0207092, IMG submission 153533) | Enriched cells from forest soil in Barre Woods Harvard Forest LTER site, Petersham, Massachusetts, United States -... | ecosystem: Environmental > Terrestrial > Soil > Temperate forest >... | reverse complement strand
TGCGATCGAGCGAATGACCGTCGTGAGATCGATCATCTGCGCGATTTTTGGTAGCAGTTCACAGATTTGCAAACCGGGAACATTGGTCGGCATGGGGTCGAAGTCGCCACGGATTTCGACAGGCGCGTCGGGCTTGGGATCGAACGTCTCATGGTGGCTGGGCCCGCCGTCCATCCAAATGAAAATGCACCGTTTGGCTTGAGGAGCGGAGGTTCCAACTTTGCCTTGCGCCGACGATGCACGCAGCAACTGAGACAGGCCGGCGCCAGCGAGTCCGACTTGGAGAAAGTTCCGACGCGAATATCCGTCGCAATAGCGGTTCGTCATTTATTCACGTGTTGGCTTGTGATCGTTGGTTGTTAGTGATTGAGTACAAACTCGGCCGAGTTAAGCAGTGCCCAAAGAACATCTTCGGTGGCACTTCGTCGCGTGGCCCCGTCGGCATCGAATGCGGCGCGGGCGGCGGCCATTTCGTCTTCACGCGGCAGACGACCAAAGGCGGCCAGGTACAACTCGGCAATGATCTTCTCCGGCGACAGGTCGCGCGCAGCCAGTCGGACGGCCCGGCCGGTCGGAGCGGTAATCTTGTCGTTGATTAGCGGTGCATTCAGCAGGTGCAACACCTGACTCAACGTAGGATCTGAAAGCCGCTCGCACTGGCAGACCGTCTTGCGCTGCGGCCGGCCGAACGTATCAAGAAACGCGGAGGGCAACTGATGGTCCCATAGTTGAACCGCCCGCGTGCCAGGTGGCATGCCGGCAAATGACTCGGCGTCGCCGGCGACGTCGCAGACGGCATCGAACAAGACCTCCGCGCTCAGTCGCTTGCGATAGGCGCGAGAATAGTTTTGCGTATCGCGGGCATTACTGGCGTTGGGCTGGGAGCTAAGGCCGTACACTTGCGAAGTGACGATCGTACGGATCAGATGCTGAACGTCAAAGCGATGGGTGACAAAGTCCTTGGCCAAAGCGTCGAGCAGCGCCTCGTTGGTGGCAGGGTTTGTGTCGCGCATGTCGTCTAATGGTTCGACAAGTCCGCGGCCCATCAACTGGGCCCAGACGCGATTCACCAGCGCTCGAGCAACAAAGGCGTTCTGCGGCGAGGCCATCCAATCGGCCAGACGTTGTCGGGGATCGGTCTCTTGAGCGGGGTCAAACGATTTACCCAAGAGCACTCGCGGGTTGACGACTTCCTTGGTGCGAGGATGTTTCACGTCTCCTTTTTCTGCGACATAGAAAATGAATTCCGTGCCGTCAGCCTTTTTCTTCTGTACTCGCGGAAAGAAGGCCGCCAGTCCGTAGAAATCGTCCTGCCCCCATTTTTCATAGGGATGATGGTGACATTTCGCACATTCGAGCCGGATGCCGAGAAAGACCTGGCTGACGGCAACCGACAGGTCAGTGGGATTGTTGAAGGCCTTGTAGAAATTGGCCGCCCAGTTTCGCTCGCTGTTCCCCTGGGCCGTCAGGAGGTCGCGCAGGAACTCGTCGTAAGGCTGGTTCCGCGCGAGCGAGTTGCGTAGCCATTGATGATAGTGATAGGCGGACTTGGGGCCCAAATCTTCGCGATTGATCCGCAACAAGTCGGCCCACTTCAGCGCCCAGAAGTCGGCATATTCGGATCGTTGTAACAGAGCGTCAATGAGTCGGGCACGTTTATCGTTTTGCTCGTCCTTCAGGAAAGCAGTAGCTTCCTCGGGCGTTGGCAGTTTGCCGATCACATCAAGGTACACGCGCCGATGAAAAGTGGCGTCATCGGCAGGGAGCGAAGGGAGCAAATGCGATCGTTCCCACTTGTCGGCAACCAGACGATCGATGAAGTGTGTCCGATCCCAGTCGGCAAGTTGTGTCGTGGCAGCGGCATCATGATTTAGCGGCACCGTGACAAAGCAGGCCGCGACGTGGTCGTGATAGCGAACGACGATGGCCGATTCGCCTGCCAGCATCGTCGTCGAGATTCGCCCGCTCTGATCGACATGAGCCAGCGTGTCGTCATTGGAACTGTAGAGCGCTTCGTTAGTCACATCGCGCGATGTACCGTCAGAAAGCTGTGCGGTGACCAGCAGCCTTTGTTGCGACCGCTCGTGCATCACGCGTTGCTTCGGAAGCACGCTGATGGCAGTGATTTTTGGGGCCTGATCGTCACCCTTCGGCATGCCGGCGATAATCCAGCGAAGCAAGCGCCGATACTCCGCGGAATCTTCTTCCAGGCGACGTCCACCGCCATGAGGGACGCGATTGACGGCCTTGTTCAATAATAAGGACTGCTTTGGAGCGGCTGGGAAGACACGTCGCCCGCGCCCTTCGTACACCAGCGCCTGGTAATCGGCGTCTTCGTCATGGCCGAATACGGAGAGCCGAAAGCCGTTTTGACCGCTTTGCTTGCCATGACAACCGCCGGAGTTGCAACCGGCCTTGGTCAGCATGGGAATGATGTCATTGCCGAAGTGCAGCGGCCGCAAAACGCCGGCATTGACGACCGTCGCGTCCAACGACACTGAGTGGCTCTCGAACGTGGCGGTAATCTGCGCGATGCCGTCACTGACCGGCAGGACGACGCCGTCGGCGCTCACGGTCGCGATCGAGGGATGCGAAGATCGGAACGTCGTATTATCCGTGGCGTCGAGTTCGCGGCCGTCGCGCGTGGATGTCACCAATAGTTGCTGCCGTGCTTCGGCACCATTCAACATTGGGGCCGCTGGTTCGACGCGCAATGCTGCCGCATCCGACTGAGCGGCGACGAGCACCAGCGCAATGAAAATGAAACAAACCATTGGACGGTTTTGGTTCGGCCTTTGGGACGGCGTACGCGGGAGGGAAAACGAGGCAGGATTGTATCAACATACGTGGATACGTGGTTGAATTCAAGTCGATCTTGGCCGTTCCCCCTCAAAGGACTGCCGATGCAACCTTTTCTGCGGCCAATTCTCGCGGATGCGGCTGAACGGCACGCGCGGGAAGTGAAGTCAAGACGACGCAGATGGTTTGACTCGCAGGGTCAGCCCAGGCGAGAGTGCCGGTCGAACCCGAGTGCCCAAACGTTTTGTCGGAGCACCCCGGACTGCCCGCGCCTGTCCCGACACTCAACCCCAGACCGCGCGGAGTCTGGCCCGCTTTGTTGTGGTTGGTCACCATCAGTCGTGCTGTCTCAGGCTTAACCACGGCGCCTTTCTCCAGCAAGAACTCTGCGAGGAACTTTTCCAGATCGGGCGCGGAGGCATGAGTCCCGCCCCAAGGAGCGCCGAGCTTGCGCCAATAGGGACTGTTCCAATCCCAATCTTTGGCGTTGGGGTCTCCGCCGCCCGACTCGATGGCCCCGAATTCGGTCTGGACGCGAACCATGTCGTCGATTGTAAACCGGCCCAACCCTTGAGCCGAGTGTTTCATGCCGAGCGGCTGAAAGACCGCACGATCCACAAGCGTGAGGATATCCATTCCGCTGATTAGTTCAGCCACATGGGCCGCCAGCAAGATCGCCATGCTTGAATACTGATATCGCGAGCCGGCCGCGAATTGCAGCGGCGTGCGGACGGCATGGGCGACAAACTCCGACAACGGGGCATGATTTTTTCTCAGCTTGTCGTTGTCGGCCAATTGATCGGGCAGGCCAGAAACGTGCGTTAACAGGTGCAGCATCGTCACGTTGTCGCGACCGTCGCCGGTGAACTGCGGAATGAATTTCTTCAGTGGGTCATCGAGTTTGAATTCTCCCTTGTCGAACAACGTCATTAGCGCCGTCATGGCGATCGGCTTGGAGATCGAACCCAACAGGAACATGGCGTCTTTGGACTGTGCCTTGCCGAACGCGCGGGTGAAAGACGTCTGCCGCTGAGCCACATGCAGCACCGCGGCAGACACCTGGCCCTTACTCGTGGCACGAGCCAATATTTCGGCGGCATCGTCCAGGCGATCCTGCTGCAAGGCCGCCAATAAAGGGGTCGCCAGAGTGGTCGCCAATCCGCATTGGATGAAGGTGCGTCGTTTCATGGCAACAAGCTTAACATGGAGTGAGGGCTTTTGCGAATCGGGGAAAATCGCGCGGGTGTTGAAACTCTTGTCGCAGACGAGATGACGCGGTTAAGCCAGTGCCGCCTAGATCGAAGTGATATCTTCCAGCGTTTTGAGCGTCGCTGCAGCATAATAACCGCGTCGCCCCTTGGTTGAGCACGATTACGTCCTTATCATAGGCAATATGACGTTCGCCCCATGAGCCAATGACTGCCAGGAGAATCTTCATGACTGCTGTGCCGCTCCTCTGTGCCCTGCTGCTCGGCGCCGATTCGACGACGATCAATCTGTGGGGCGATAAAATCCCCGGCCCGATCAGCAGAGAGGCCGACAACGTCCCGACACTGACGATTCAACTTGCTCCGAAAGATAAAGCCAACGGCACGGCCGTCGTCGTTTGTCCGGGCGGCGGCTACTCGGGACGTGCCACCGGTCACGAAGGCCAGCAGATTGCCGAATGGCTCAACGCCCGCGGCATTCATGCCTTCATCCTGAAGTATCGAACCGCCGGCGAATCGAAGATCACGCCGCCGCTTCAACCCGGGCCGATGCTCGACGTGCAGCGGGCTGTCCGTACCGTGCGGGCCAAGGCCGGCGAATACGGCGTCAACCCGGAGCGGATCGTGGTGTGGGGCTTCTCCGCAGGCGGACATCTGGCGTCAACGGCTGCAACGCATTTTGACGATGGCAAAGCCGACGCGGCCGATCCAATCGAGAAGGCGAGTTGCCGCCCGGATTTCGCCATTCTCGCCTATCCAGTCGTCAGCATGGGCCCCGTGACCCACGGCGGCTCCAAGAACAATTTGCTTGGCCCAAAGCCGGACGAGAATCTGGTTGAGTTCTACTCGAACGAGAAACAAGTGACGGCCAAGACGCCGCCGACTTTCTTGTTCCACACGGTGGAGGACAAGGCCGTACCGATCGAGAACAGCCGATTGTTCAAGGCGGCCTGTGAGAGAGCCGGCGTGCCGGTGGAGCTGGTCGAGTACGAGAAAGGGTCGCATGGCGTCGGCTTGGGCCTGAGCACGAAGTTGCCGCTGGCCGAATGGTCGGTGAAGCTGGAAGAGTGGCTGAAGAAACGCGGGTTGCTGGAGAAGAAGTAGGCGTTTTGTCGGGTGGCTGGAGTGTTCATCTGCAAACTTTCAGCATTATGTAAGCTTTCGGTTGACTCGCACGCTTGCGCGAGACGGAAGGACAGTCATGACGGTAAACGATACGACGGTGAGCGGATCGCACGGTCTTAACCGACGCGAGTTGTTGGGACTGGCAGGCGGCGTCTTATTGACAGGCGCAGTATTGCAGCAAGTCGTGCGTGCCGCGCCGGCACGGGGCAGCAAACGGGTGATCGTCGCGGGTGGCGGCATCGGGGGCTTGTGCACTGCTTACGAGCTGATGGAGCGGGGCCACGATGTAACCGTGCTGGAAGCCGCGGGCCGCGCGGGTGGCCATGTGAAAACGATTCGCGATCCGCTCGCGGACGGCTTGTATGCCGACGTCGGCGCCGAACATTTCACGAAGCCTGGTTACACGCAATATTGGAAGTACGTCGAGAAATTCAAGCTGCCATTTCTGGCCTATCCGCGCCGGCGGGCCATGCTGCGACGGATCGACGGTCGCTGGTACACCGAAGAACAATTGCAAGATCCAACGGTGTTGCGAGCCTTCGCGTTCAATGCAAAGGAGATCGAGTACATCGTGCAACACGGCTGGACCGAGTTGCCGCTCTTGTACTTGGGTCATTATCTTGACGCCTTCGGCGACGAGTATCAGCCGTTCGGAGTCGGGCTCGATCAACTCGACGAAATCCCTGCCAGTGAACTGCTTGTCAAGGACGGCGCCTCGGATGCCGGTTTGCGCTTCAACGGCTTGCGACGCGGCGACGGCACACCCGCGGCGCGGAACAACGAAGTCTCCGCGCTATTCCGCATTTGGCAACAAGCGATCATCAAAAGCCGCGGCTTGCCGGTCTTTAAGCGAGAGGTCTTCCGACTGGTCGGAGGCAATCAGCAGCTGACCGATCGATTCGCCGCCGAGCTTGGGGCACGGGTGAAGCTCGGCTGTCCAATCACCGGCATTGCTCACGGAGAGTCCTCGGTCACGGTCGAGTATCAAGAGTTCGGCGAGCCACGGAAGCTGGAAGCCGACTACCTGGTCTGCTGCTTGCCGCTCGCGCTGTTGAGTAAGATACCCACGACTCCCGACTGGCCAGAGACCAAGCGATTTGTGTTGGAGAACGTGCAGTTCGGTTCGCAATCTCGGGTCTTGCTGCAAGCACGCACCAAGTTCTGGAAGCCGGAACTGCCGAGCATCAACCTCGAGACGGGCGAGTCGGCCATGTACAACTGCTATCAAACGGCGGACGAGGTTCCCGGCGAGCGCACCGTGCTCATGGGCAGCGGCAAGCCCGACTCGACGCCGGTCGAGGCGTTGGCCGCCTTCAAAAAAGTTTATCCCGGCAAGCAGCAGACGATCGAGCAGGCCTACGTCCATAACTGGTCGCGTGACCCGTGGTCGATGTACTGCGAACGCCATCCCTTTCCGCTGGGCGCGCTCAAGAAGTTCTGGCCCCACATCATGCAACCGGTCGGTCGCATTCACTTTGCCGGCTGTCATTCCGACAATCTTCCCTGGGGAATGGATGCCGCCACGCGCTCGGCCCATCGCGTGGCCGAGGTGATCGACAAGTTGTGACTAGTAAGTTAGGCCTGCACCGAAGGTCAATCCGGCGAACGACATGTTTTGACCGAGCGCGAAAATGCCGAGGTCTCCAAATCCGTTCCAGTACTGGGCTTCGTAACCGCCGCGAGCGATCAGGTTCATGCCGTTCCACAAGGTCCGGTTGTACTGGAGGCCGGCCCCCAGTTCTGCGATGCTTTCGGTGGTGCTGTGGAGCGTTACGGGGATGACATTGAACGAAGTTTTGCCCGTAAGCACAGAGTATCGAGCATTGCCGTAGAACGACCATCGATAAGCAAAAGGGCGCAGAAAATCGAGACCGCCGACGATGCCTAAACTTTCAACCTTGTCACGGAAGATCAAGCCGCCAGCAGGGCCAACCGCGCCAGTCGGGTCGGTGAAGCGGTTCAAAAAGCTGACGTAACGTAAGCCCAGCGAGCCCGTGAGGATCCATTTGCCTAAGAGAATGCGATCTGTGGCTTCAATGTCCAAGACATGGGTCTGAATTTGATTCCTGAACACGTTGCCAAAAAGCAGACTGTTTGTATTTGCGAAGTCGTTGAACGTCCAGTAACGGGCGCGGACGCCAAAGCCGCTGTCGCCCACCCGACCCAAAGTAATCCGAGGTGTGGCAGTCAAGTTGAAATTGCCTTGGGTCGCCGTTCCGAACGTATTGAACGGCTTGACAATCAGCGCCTCGCCATAGGCGAACCAGCCGAAGCCGGCCTGGTAGGCGAGCGGTTCGGGCCTGCAGCATGCATCGCAGCAACCGTTATTGCCGCAGCTGCCGTTGTTGCAGCAAATCTCGCCAGAACCACTGTTGCCACTTTGCTGGCTGTAGCCGATAGTGCCGCCCTCAGGGGCCCCGACAGCTTCGGCCAACTCTCGTCGCAGGCTCGCGAGCTCGGTTCGCAGTTGGCCGATGTCTGCTTCCTGCTGTTGTAGCATCGCGTCCATCCGTTGAGACGAAGAGACTCGGAAGTCATCGGCACGCGCTGCGGCCACTCCTAGCAAAAGAGTGGCGGTCAGCAGTGACAGTGCGCTAATTCTCATGCCAAGACCCTTTCCATGGATTGGGTTAGAACATGGCGGCAAACAGCCACCCGTTTCGTCGCAGTTGCCGCAGTGGTTATGTCACTGAGATCTTGAGTAGTGACGCGGCCTAATGATTCTTAAGAAGTGGAAGCTTCCGTCACTTCCTTCGGTGCATTCGATACCTTGAATACATAAAGCTTGGCACAGGTGTCATCCCCGGTGGCATCGGCAAAAAGCGTTCGAACCGCTGGTCTTGCCTAGGCACAAAAACCCGGATAATCGGTAAAGTTTGTCCCCTTGGTCGCCGATGCTATCAAAGCCAACGGACAGTGGCCTGGTCGCTGGCATGGCGTTTCGCGGTAGGCCGCCAGGGATGACGTGTCGTCCCTGGCGGCCTTTTTAATGAACGTCCGGCCGGCATTTTCCAAACTTAGGAGTCCATCTCCATGCGCTCGAAAGAGATCGAGCCCGGGCGTGAGTATTGGATATTCGACGAAGGCATTTTTACCAAGATAACGACGATCAAACGAACGATGTTCACCACGGATACATGGCTTTGCACGGCCTGCAACGATACTCTCTTAATGGTCGCGGGAGATGCCTTTCTGCAAGTGGCCGATTCGCCGCCGCCCAAGTCGCTCTACTCGCGTCATCCTGAAGTTGATTCACCCGCCGCCCGCTAAAATATTCCAAGGCGGTCCCTCGGAGGCTGCATCACGAATTCGACTGACGCCAGAGGTCTGGTCGAACCGTCACACTGCCTCAAAGCCGCTTCGACATAATGCTTACAGGTTCTGCCGCGGCGACGGCCTGCGCAATCACCTGCCAATCAAGAGCGGCGTAGAATTCCTGTTGTCCCGGCGTGAACAGGTACAAGGCTTCGCAGCCGATGTGTCGGGCTTTGGCGACCGCCTGCGACACTAACAACTTACCGATACCTCGATGTCGAAATTCGGGCCGTACAAACAGGCTGGCGAGCCACGGCGACAGATGGTCCCAGCCAGGCAAATCTCTTTCGACCACGCTCACGGAACCGACTGGCTCAATCCCTTCCACGGCGACGAGAGTCGTCGGGATACGCTCGGGATCAGTGTGCTGCCCTAATTCTTCTTCCGCAGCCTCGGCCGTCCATCCTGGGTAAAGCCCATGCCACTCTGCAAAATGCCAATGGGCAAGCACCCTAACCCATTCAGGGCGGCTAGCGAGACTCTCGATCCGGATCATGTTGGTTCAAAGCTCCCCGAGGCGGTCTCAACTCGATTCAGCGTTCATTGTAACTAAATGACCTGCTCCGGACTTGACTAGTAAGATATTGCTTACGTATATTGAGCACATGGTGAGCACTGCCCAGCGCGAGCAAGCTGTTTTTGGGGCCATCAGTCATCCGGCGCGTCGCCAGATGCTGGATCTGCTCGTCGAGACCGACCGCTCGGTGAGCGCGATTGCCGAACACTTCGAGATGAGCCGGCCGGCGGTGTCCCAGCACCTCAGCATCCTGCTCGATGCCGGTCTCGTCACCGAGCAGCGGCATGGCCGAGAGCGCCGCTATCACCTTGTCCCCGAACGACTCGGCCCGGTGCGGGAGTGGATCGCGCGCTACGAGCGGTTCTGGGATGACCACCTCCGGCGGCTGCAGAAGCTGCTATCCAAAAAGAGCAAAGCATGACCAACACGATTCACAGAGAGATCCAGATTCCGCAGCCGCGAGAGCAGGTCTGGCGGGCGATCACCGACAGCGCCACGCTGGCCGAGTGGATGTATCCCAACGACTTCGAGCCGCACGTCGGCCATCACTTCACGTTCCGCGTTCCCGCGAATCCGAAAGTGAATTTCGACGGGCTGGTCGTGCACTGCGAGGTTTTGGAGTGCGAACCGCCCAGCGGGAATGGCGGAGGGCGGCTTGTCTTCTCATGGTCGTCCGGCCCACCCGTCGAGAATACGCGAGTGAGCTTCCGGCTTGAGCCGGATGGCGAAGGGACGCGACTCATTTTCGAGCATGCAGGATTCGACATCGCACATCCGTTCGGCGAGCAGGCGTTCAAGGGGGCGGAGTATGGTTGGGCGAAGATGCTCAAGCAGCTTGCCGAGGTAGTCGCTGACGCGGCGGGAGAACAAAAATAGGAGCGGTGCCGAACAACGCGTTGTACTTGGCTGGGCCATCGGAGTTTGTCTAAGTGGATGAAACATTGCTGGAAGCCCACATCGTCTACTGCCAGTCGCGGATGCTCCTAGACCGCGGGCAGTACGCCTCCTGGCGGGAAATTCAGGACGCCTACGACGACTACAAAGCCTCGCTTGGCCCGTGGTCGGAGGCAGAGATCCTCGGCTTCCTTGAGGAGGATTGGGGGCAGGACGATGCCCGGTGGCCATTCACCCGGCGGTCCATCGCTGAATTCTTCCGGTCGGGCGAGCGGCTTCTGATCTGCCAAGAGCCCGAACCGGGCGCTGCAGCAGAGGGCAGGGAATGAATCCTTTATTGGCGTTTGTAGCAACATCATGAACCAAGCCACCAAACGTTCGATTCTTCGCTGGATTCACCTTGTCGCTACCATTCCGGTACTCGGTTACGTCTACGGTGAACCTTCGGAAGTTCAACAGTACGTCGACGGTCCTCGGTATATCTTCATTCCTGCCCTTATCCTGACGGGCTATTGGATGTATGCAGGCGTCATCTTCGCTATCCTGGGCGTTGCGGCATGGCTCGGTGCTGTTTACCTGTCCGGATTTGGAACCGCTCTGCTGAGTCAGATCGTGCTGCTCATTGCGCGGAGAATTTGGTTGGTCGTTCGTGCGCGACAATCAAAGTAACCCTGTCGAGGTCGCCACAGTGTTGGAGTAAGTACATGGCTCGCAAGATGTCAAAAAAGTTGACGAAGGTCGCCAAGAAAGCCGCACCCAAGCGGGTCGATTCGCAAGGGGCCAGGCAGGCCGATACGAAGGGGGCCAAACCGAGCAAGAAGCCGCCGAAGTCGACGACACCCAAGGCGCCGCCCCGCAAGGCCGCGAAGCGGGTGAAGCTCCTGTCAGGCGGCAACCCGCAGATCGCGAAGGGCTACGGTGACGCCCCCGTGCAAGCCTACATCGCGGCCATGCCCGGCTGGAAGGGGGACGTCGGGCGCCGCCTCGACTCGCTCATCGTGGACGCCGTCCCCGACGTGTACAAGGCCGTGAAGTGGAACACGCCCTTCTATGGCATCGAGCAAGGCAACTGGTTCCTCGGCTTCCATTGCCTGACCAAATACATCAAGGTAGCTTTCTTCCGCGGCACGTCGCTGCGTCCCGTCCCTCCCGGCGAGTCCAAGCAAAACGAAGTTCGTTACCTCCACATCCACGAGGACGACCCGCTCGACGAACCACAATTCGCCTCTTGGGTGAAGCAAGCCAGCCAATTGCCCGGCGAAAAAATGTGAGCGGCCGGTGCGAAGCGTTATCTTCCGATTCTGCGTCCACCGAAGGAATGATTACATGCCAATTCAAAAGGACATCCATGCCTACAACGCATCGCAATCGGCTGGTGACATGCGTATATGCGACGCCCTTGCCAAGGCCATCGATCGACACCTGCCGCGGGCCGAGAACAAGATCTGGCACCGGCAGCCGGTATGGTTTCTGGACGGAAACCCAATTGTCGGCTACAGCAAGCTCAAAGACTGCGTCCGCCTCCTGTTCTGGAGCGGCCAATCTTTCGACGAGCCGGGGCTTGCGGCCGAAGGCAGTTTCAAGGCCGCCGAAGCACGGTACACCTCCGACGACCAGATCGCAGCCACCGACCTCAAAAGGTGGCTCAAGAAGGCGATCGAGATCCAGTGGGACTACAAGAACATCGTGAAGCGAAAGGGTAAACTCGAGCGATTGAAGTAGGCGCGAATGAATGGTCGCCGAGTCATCAGTTTCAAAAATCGAGAAGAGGCTCCACGTGATAAGTTGGTTAGCCGATACAGGTGCGAGCGGATGAATACATACGAGAACACCTACTTCCGCTTCCGCCTCGACTTTCCAGATGTGTGGAAGCTGACGAGTTGGCAGCACACGAAAATCGCGCGCGCGTGGAAATTGGCGTATCAGGCGAAGGACGATGATTTGCCTAAGGAGGGCGTGTGTACTTCCAAGTTTCTGTTCACGGCGGCGGTGCACCCGCCCGAAAGCGAGGCGCTTGTCGATGCCGACATCGAACTGTCCGTCTTTCGGCTCTCCCCAGGCGAGGATATGCGGACTTCCGTAGTTGAGAACTTCGAGCGACAACGTGCTTACTATGAGAGCAACGGAATCGTAACGACCATCACCAAAGAAGGCATGTGGGCTGTCGGCGGCATGGAGTTCACGTACGTCGATCAAGAGTCGAAGACTCGCAGCAAGCATAGCCGGTATCGTTTCTTCTTTCGCCCGCTTCATGAAGCTTTCTGGCTCTACGGAAAGATCGCTGGGCATAAGTGGCAAGTGTATGAAGAGGCCCTCGAAGTTGTGGAAGGGTTGAAGTCCACTACCGAGAGGATCGACTAACCAACGGCTGAAGCAGCTTAGCCTCGGCGTTCGACATCGAAGACCCTGATGGAAATGAGATGCGATGGCACCAAGTGCTGACTACAGATACGCAAGTGACAGGCGAGCGACAACCATCACGACGAAAGCGACAACCACTATGAAGAAGACGAAGAGCAACTCGAAGAAACGAAATGGAGGCTCCCCCTCTCAGCGGATTGTTGCGGGAGTCAAGGAGCCTAGTGATTGGCGGAGCGAGACGCTCGCGCGGATTCGATTGCTCATCCAGCAGGCCGACCCCGAAGTGGTCGAAGAGGTGAAATGGCGAAAACCGTCGAACTCGATGTTAGGCGTTCCGGTTTGGGAGCACTCCGGCATCATCTGCACCGGCGAGACGTACAAGAATGTCGTGAAGCTGACCTTCGCCAAGGGCGCCTCGCTCCCGGACCCTGCAGGCCTCTTCAACTCCAGCCTCGCAGGCAACACCCGGCGTGCCATCGATATCCATGAGGGGGACAAGATCAACGAAAAGGCGCTCCAAGCGCTCATTCGCGCCGCCGTGGCTCTGAACACAGCGGCTCTGAACACAGCGGCTCTGAACACAGCGGCACTGAACACGTCGGCGCGAACGACCTCTCGCCCCGTCCGCTCTCCAAAGAAGCCAAAGAACGCTTAAGGAGCGTGTTGAAAGGTGCTCTACTTTCCGTTCGTTCACGCCTTCTTAGCCACCGCCGCACTCC
>Ga0207092_1128_pt1 | contig 12962 bp, 12 predicted proteins | sample Alteio_BWMinHeat_48_FD_153533 | JGI IMG/M metagenome (GOLD analysis project Ga0207092, IMG submission 153533) | Enriched cells from forest soil in Barre Woods Harvard Forest LTER site, Petersham, Massachusetts, United States -... | ecosystem: Environmental > Terrestrial > Soil > Temperate forest >... | reverse complement strand
GAGACCCTCTGCAGTTTGGCTTGCGAGCCGGCTGTCGGAGGGTTTCGTGTTTTTGCCAGCATTCTTATGGTGAAGCTTCGTCGTAGGAGGCCTCTGGATCCGAGATTGCGAAGTCGCCGGGCGTTCTCTGCCCGGCATCCTTATTGCTTTTGTCATTGCGGATCTCCTGGGCTGCTGACGTGAGTCCGCCAGCTTCGGGGGCCGCACTTGAGCACATGGCCGTGGTGCAACAACCGGTCCAGCATCGCAGACACTGCAGCGCTGTCGCCCAGCAACTTTCCCCAGTCGTCGACTGGCCTGTTGGACGTCAGAAGTGTACTGGCTCTCTCGTATCGGCGCATGATGATTTCCAGCAGCTCCTCGGCGGCCGTGAGCGGCAGCTTCTTCATGCCAAGATCGTCGATGATAAGCAAGGGTACCGTGGAAAGCAGTTCCATGTGTTCTTTTCGTTTGCCGTCCAGCGTGGCGTCGGCGAGTTCTTCCAGCAGGACGTGCGCTTCGCGATAGATCACACGATAGCCCTGCTGGATGACGGCGTGACCGATGGCTTGGGCCAAGTGACTTTTACCGCTGCCGGGGGACCCCGAAACATGATGCACATCACTCTGGGTTGGCAACAGTTCACTACCGTTGGCATCCGCTTTATGGGCAGTCGTTGCGAGTCCTCAAGCGGATGACAGACCGCCGCGGCGAGCACATATTTTGTGAACTTCCAGACAGCACTATCTGTTCCCTGCCGGCATGGGTCTTTAGTCCAGATTGCGCTGGCTTTTCGGAGGGGTCCCCTCTGATCTGCGCCGCGGCTTTGATCGAGCTGCGCGATTTGCTAAATGCTTGGCATTCGTCGACAGACTGCGTTAACCCTTCGGGGGAGGAGACTCCTCGGGAGGTAATGCATGACTCGACATGCCAAGCCGCTGGACTCACAGCTAAACCTACTGCTCGTCGATGCCCCGAAGACGGTCATACCGGACTCCAAACAGCGGGAGCTGTCTCTCGCGCTCGTGGAGCTTCTAATCGGGGCGGCCCAGGCAAGCAAGCCACAGAAAGACGGAGGCAGAGATGAACGCGAAGCTAACTGCTGAACGCCTCCGTCGCCACGCCATAGTCTATGTTCGTCAGTCCAGCCCTGGTCAGGTAGTCCATAACCTGGAGAGTCAGCGGCGGCAGTACGGTCTGGTTGATCATGCTCGCGAGCTCGGCTTTGCCCAGGTGAACGTGATTGACGATGATCTCGGACGCTCAGGGTCCGGTCTCATGGATAGGCCCGGGTTCCAAAAGCTGGTAGCTGCGGTCTGCACCGGCGAGGTGGGTGCGATCTTGTGTATAGAAGCCTCTCGTCTGGCACGCAACGGGCGTGATTGGCATCATCTGATCGAACTTTGCGGGATGACCGGTGCGGTGGTCATCGACCCTGACGGAATCTATGATCCCAGCTTCATTAATGATCGGCTTTTGTTGGGCCTGAAGGGCACCATGTCGGAGTTTGAATTGAATCTGTTCCGGCAACGTTCTTTAGAAGCGATCCGTCAGAAAGCCCGCCGGGGGGGGGAGTTAAAGTTCCATCTCCCGATCGGCTTTGTGTGGAGCGAAGCCGGCAAGATTGAGATGGACCCCGACCTGAGGGTACAACAAGCTATTCATCTGGTCTTTTCCAAAATGACCGAACTCGGTAGTGCTCGCCAGGTCTTGCTTTGGTTCCGCCGAGAGAAGGTCTCTCTGCCCGCCAAGCTTGAAGGAACCCGCCACCAAATCATCTGGAAGCTTCCCGTATACAACACGATTTGGCATATGCTGCAAAATGCTATGTATGCCGGAGCGTATGTCTTCGGCAAGACCGAATCGCGTACCAGGATAATTGATGGCCGCGCGCGGAAATCGATTGGGCACCCAAAGCCGCTGGAATCTTGGACTGTATTGATTCGTGATCATCATCCGGGCTACATTTCTTGGGAACAGTACGAACGGAATGACGCGATGATCAGAGCCAACTCCAACTTGAAATGGGGATCCTCGCGTAAGGCAGGCCGAGGTGGCCTAGCCTTGCTGACAGGGTTACTCCGCTGCAGGCGCTGTGGACGGATGCTGCAAGTCTCCTATAGTGGCACCCGTGGGAACATTCCCCGTTACCACTGTAAAGGAGCCCAGATCAACCATGGAGAAGACTGGTGCATATCCTTCGGCGGCCTTCGCGTCGATGAAGCCATGACGGAGATTGTACTGGACGCGATCAGTGGAAACGCCATCGACGCCGCTCTGGAAGCAGCCGAGCAAATACGACAGCAGAGACAACAGCAGCGCAAGGCGCTTGAACTGGAACTCGAGCAGGCGCAATACGAAGCGCGGCTTGCGGCGCGGCGCTACGAAAACATAGATCCGGAAAATCGCTTGGTCGCGTCCGAATTGGAATCGCGCTGGAATGCCTCTCTGGTAAGGGTTCAAGAACTCGACAACAAGCTTATACAGTTTGATTCGGGTACTGGGCTTACACCTCTACCTGATAAGCAAGTGTTGCTTAGCCTTGCCCAGGATCTGCCAGCTGTTTGGAATGCACCTTCCTGCGACATGCGTTTGAAGCAAAGGATCATGCGTATCTTGGTACATGAGATCGTTGCGGATGTAGATGAGAACAACCATGAAGTCGTATTACTGATCCATTGGGCGGGAGGTCGGCATTCAGAACTGAGGGTCAAAAAGAACAAGACTGGCCAGCACAGGCGATGCACAAGCATGGAAGCGATCGAGGTCTTGAAACAAATGGCGGGCGGCCATACCGATGAGCAAATCGCAACCACGCTCAATCGGCTCGGATTCGAGACGGGCGCCGGTCATACGTGGACGGAGAAGAAGGTTTACTCGGCGAGACATACGCATCATCTCCCTGCATATGATCCTGAGCGCAGGAACGGCTATCTTACGTTGGAACAAAGCGCGCAGTATCTCGGAGTAAGTGCAAACAGTGTTCGTCGGATGATCCAACAGAAGAAGTTGTGCGCAGAACAAGTCGTCCCGTGTGCACCCTGGAGGATTCCGGTCGCCATTTTGGATTCTGAAGAGATTCGAGAGGCGGTAAGAGGCATAAAGAGTGGACTGCGCAGCCCGCGAACTCAATCGACCGAAGAGCAGGAACGTCTGTTTTCAATAAGTTAGCGAGGTGGGGCAGTATGAACCAGGATCGGGAGGCCCGTTAAATAATGCATCTTCACGTCGTTGTATCCAGCCTGCAGTTGCCAGATCGAAGACCAGGCTGCGATTCATCTTGGGATTAAATTGGAAATCGAAGTTATCGATTCGCTTGTCGGCATCGCGGAACTGGGCCTGCTTGTGGCGCCGCTCTAGAAGCCGTTTGCTGCGGCAAGCCAGTTCGTCCGATACCAGGATGGAGATCAGGTCGATAGGAGCCATGTTCTCCGTTTGTGCCTGAAGCAGACGCGTCTCAAGCACGGCAACCATGCCGCCCAGCCGTAGTTGATGCAAGGCACGACTAAGTTCGATCAGGTTCATGACGTTTTTCCTCGAATTGGATGCGTTGTTGAATCAGGTCGCGATACTGGACCAGTTCGCGGATGAGGGGATCGACCTGACGCAGGGTAAGGGGAACCTGCGGGCTGCGCTCCAGAAAACGGCGCACGAAGCGGTACTCGGCCACACCTAGTTCGAGCCCTTCACGGCAGGCCTGATCGACGGCGGGGTAGCCGTACTTCTTGCCTAGCGAAAGGACTCCCATGATGCGGCGTAGACCGGCTTCACCCTGGCGGTTATGGATGGCGTCGCACAGAGCGCCGATGTGGGCTCCGGCTTTGTGAGCCCGGGCCAGGAGACGATGGGTGTGCGGCGGGGTGCGCCGTGGACGGTCCTCATCGCGGATGCGATGGCCGCCGCGCCTCTGTTGAAGATGCTCACGCAACAGCTCGCCCGTGCGTGGATCAAGCAGCCGCACGTACATCGAATCCCACTGCACGTGCACCTGGCGACCGATCCAGCCGGGAGGTGCCCCATAATAGGCGGCCTCCACCTCTACGCAGCCATCCAGATGCACCACCCGATCGCCGTACTGGTAATAGCGGAACGGCTCCAGCGGCAAGGCTTGCAGGAAGGGCTTCTCTTCGGCGAACATGGCCGCCACTTGCCGTTTGGTTCGCCCGTGGATGCGCGTGTCGGCCCAGTGTTCTTCCCAGTGGTCCAGATACGCCTGCGCCTCTTCCAGGCTCTCGAAGCGTTTGCCTTTCAGCGGCGTTTTCTGTGCATGAGCGACTCCAGATTCGACTTTCCCCTTTCGATCTGGATCCCGCACTTTGCATGGCAGTGCAGTCACCCCATAATGTGCCAGCACATCGCGATAGAGCGGATTCAACTGCGGGTCATAGATATCGGCCGACAGCACGCCTTCGCGGAGATTGTCCAGAATCGCAATCCTGGTGGTGCCGCCCAGGCGACGAAATGCCTTCTCATGCAACTCGGCCCAGATCCGCGCACTGGAACGAAAGGTGAGGAGCCGGACTGATTTGCGGCTGTAGCCCAGCGTCAGCACGAAAAGCCGCGTGCGGCGATATTTGCCCGTCACCGGATCGCGCACCATCGGCCCGCTGCCATAATCAACCTGGCACTCGTGCGCCGCTGGCGTTTCGATGATCACTCGCGCTTCAGGCGCCCGAGCCCCTCGCAACGTGCGCACGAATCGCTTCACGCTTTGGTAGCCGCCCCTGAACCCATGGCTGTCGACCAGATCTTGCCAGATCCCCATCGAGTTCCGGCCGCGACTCAACTCCAATTCGATCAACTCGCGATACGGATCACAGAGACTGACTGACCGCTTACCATCGTCTACGGGAGCTGCGTTCTTCAACAAAAAGCCGGTGGTCACCGCAGTGGCCGGTTTTGAATCCGACCACACCGAGTCGGTGGTCACTGGAGTGGCCGGTTTTGAATCTGGCCGCTCAGAGTCGGTGGTCACCAAAGTGGCCGCTTTTGCCAGAGAGTTCTCTCCCCAGCTTCCCCGCGTGCGGATCACGATTCCTGCTGACCGCAAGTAATCGCCCGCTGTTTCGCGACGTACACCCGTCGCCTTCTCGATCCGGCGCAGAGGCCAACCAAGCCGCCCCAGCGCAAGTACTTGTTCCCGCTTTGATCTGCTCAAGACGTTCCCCATGAAGCAGAGGCTATTGCCCCTCTGCCGGAGTCTGTCTCGGCTCTCAAAGTGGCCGGTTTTCAGGTGACCCTAAGTGGCCGGATTTGGGTGACCCCCGAGGACTATATGTCTCCCGAGCAGGTTCGCAAGGAGAAATTGGACGCCCGAACCGACCTATTCAATCGATCGCCGCCGCCTGCGAAACATCTCTCAGTTCGTCTGCCGTCCGTCTCATGACGCTCACTGCTTTCCCTGCGGCTGTGGTTTGGTCCCAGGAAGGCAGGGTTCGCTGGTACACGCCATCTGCGAGTTTTGTACGCTGGGTGCGTAAAGGGCGTCTCAATGGGGCCACGTCACGCTGGCCGCGCGCTGGCTGCGCGGTGAATCGGTTCCGAAGCAGCCCCAGCCTGTGCCCGCCGCGGCTTGGCTATTCGAAAAAGGGTTGCGACCTGACTCCCGAGTATGGGAGACAGCTATCGGAATGCCGGCGTACAACGCCGTTCTCTCGCTGCTTCTGCTGCGCGAGTCGATCACGAGCGGGTAGAACAGATCGTAAAACAAGAGACGCCGCGAAGATTTATTGCACGGTGCTTTCAGCAATTTTCACGCGGCTTAGCCGAGGTGACGGTGTCAAATAGGTGCCGTAATTCTTCTGGTTCTCCTGTCTTCAAGTAGGCGTTGTACGTTTGCTGGATCAGTTCGACAGCTTGTTCCTTTCTATCCGCCATGCTAAGCAGGGAAGATTGAAGAAGCCACAGATTCGGATCTGAAGAGTCCAGGTCAAGTGCTTCGCGCGAGCATTGAACGGCGTGCTCGAATTGGCCGAGTTGTCCAAAGGCAAGCGCTTTGCCGACCCAAGCGCGAATCAACGCCGAGGCCGAACTCTGGGCTGCAGAAATGGATCGATCAAAGCATTCAACTGCTTGTTGCAACCGAGCGTGTCGTCGCGGCTCCACGTCCAACTTGGCTATCAGCCGGAGTGCAAATCCAAGATTCAGCCATGCCGCGCAATTTTGGGGATTTCGCACGTGATGTGTCAGCACCCATGCCAACAATTTCGGTGGGTCAACGTTCATTGGAGGGATAATCGCTTGGTCCTGGACCAGCGCGCCTAAGAAAGTATTTGTGAACGCCTCAAGGTCGGAGCCACACTCGCCTGCCTTGGCGCCAGCGTGAAACCATTTCAACAGATGATCAACTTCTGCAGGCAGATCTGTCAGGAACTTACTGTCGCCTTGATTATTGTGCGAGAGCTGTGGTTGGCGCATCATTCAAGGTTTCTCCGCCGCATGGATTCGTCAAATCCAGCGCTGGATCGAGTCACCGATCCAGCGCATACGCGATCAGCCGAACGAACCTACACGGCCACCAAATCTCCTACATGCTCTGCAGCTATTTCAATATTCACCAGCGCCCCGTTGGCAAAGATCTCGTGACGGCCGTGCGTCCTATGCCACTCCGGAAGAGTGGCCGTTTTGTGCAGGTGCTCCACAATCTTCCTCCAACCGGCTGCATTGTAAGCAGAGAATGAAATTTCTCCTTCTGGTGTGGCGACTGGTGTTGCATCCATCCGAATCGCGTCAAAATCGTAGTTAAAAAGATCCTGGAACCAGAAGCCAGCGACGTTCAGGATTCGCCATTCTGGGTCTGTGTTGTCCCCAATCTCCCAATCCTGGATGTCTGACCGGAGCCGAGGATAGAAACTTCCAAAGAGCTGTTCGAGGTCAAAAGCAGAAAAGCCTTTGGGAGCCCTGTGTGAATCGAAGCTGCGAAGAACCGACAAAATCAACTGGGCTTTGGTCAGTACGCTGCCTCTGTTGTTATCCGTGACTCGAACGATATCAGCAAGAATCTGGTCGACATTGAGGAATGAGGAGAGTGGTAGAGCCTGCCGTGTCACTCTGTTTACCAGCAATGGGCTGAATATACCGTGATCGGGATGGACATCCGAATACATGCTTCCCATCGGAGCGTTCGGGTACATGCTGTCGAACAGATTGCCGAATGCGCTGTATGCGGATATCGGAAACCAGTCGCGCATCGGTTCCCATTGCATCGAGGTCTGGCGTTTCAGATCCTCGGCTAAATCGGCAAAAGTATAACGGCGGGCAGCGCGCTCCTCATTGCCGAGATCTGCGTCTCGACCTGTAAACATGATGGGCTGAAAGAGGATGTTCTGAATCTTGTCGATGTGCTCGATCGCAAAACTCACAATGTCTCCGACGGCATGATCATTGACCGTTTTCACAACCGCGGTCTGCAGGCTTGCTCGCATACCTGCCTTGGAGATGTTTTCGAGAGCTTTTCGCTTCACGTCGAAAAGGTTGACTGCGCCTCTGTGTTGGTTGGCACGATTTGAAGTGCCATCTATTTGGAGATACACCTGATGCAGACCGGCGGCTCGTGCCTGTGCGACGAATTCTGGATCCTGAGCGAAACGAATACCGTTGGTAGCAACGTGAATGCGTTTGAATCCAACGCTTCGAGCGTAGCTCACCGCCTCCAGGAAGACATCTGCGATAGTCGGCTCTCCACCGGCAAACAAAACGATCATCTCGCGCTTGGGCGTCACCAAAAGAGCACGGTCGAAAATACTCCGTACGTCGTTCATCGAAAGTTCATGAACGTACGTTGCGTGGTTTGCATCCATGTAGCATGGCGAGCATTTCAGGTTGCAGCGGTTGGTCAAATCTACGATCAGAGTGACTCCGCGCCCGGTTCGAATCGATGAAGGGCCGTGATCATGCAGAGACTGCGCTCCGCTACATCTGTAATCTTGTCCGACGTAGAGCGACTCCATCCGGAGGAAGAAATCGGGATTGGTTGACAGCACGTCGTCGAAAGTCCCATGTCTTTTGCAGGTCTTCATCATCACAATGCAGCCAGCATCTTCCAGTATTTGCGCATCAATGACGCCAGGCCGATCCCTAAAATCTGCAATCGTAGATCTGCCTTCAAGCACGGAATCAACTGCTTCCTTATTGCAACGTGGGCAGAGGGACTGAGTTTGTCTCGGTACTCCCAGTCCAGGTGCGGATCTTTCCCAGCTTTTTGGAAGCAACCCTGGCGCCCATGCAGGCATCGTCCTCTTCCGTTCCGGAAGAAGCGTTATGATTTCTTGTGTAGCTCGCCACGAGGTATTCGCGAGCGCAGACAGCGGACCGTAGCCAGAAGTGAGCTCTGGACACATAACGCAGGTTTTCCTTTCTGTGGGATTGTGAGTCGAGATGGTCAGCGAATCTGACCCTTGCACCCGGCTTGTGGGTTGATCAAAATTAGATCAGACTGAACTTCTGTGTCAAGCGCACTTGGGAGAAACCACATGAGGCCACTCACGTTCATAACGCTCCTGGCCGCGATTCTCATCAGCGCGTTGATGGGTTGCAAGTCCGGTGTCAAAGCAAGTTCTGAAAGTTCCGCCGATGCCAATGTCGACCTGAGTAGCCGGGCGCCTATTGGATACGAAATCTGCGCAGATCGAAATGTAGAACTGCCGCGCGCCAATATGAATCTGAAGTTGCTGGTGCCCGAAAGGGTCGAGATACCCCCTGACGCACAGCAGTTCGGCGCAAAATATGTGGAGTTTCGCCCTGGCCATCACTTTGTCGATCTTTACCGCGACCTCGACTCTCCAAGACTCATGCACACAACAGGAGAGCTCGCCATGGAAGCAGGGAAGCCGACAATCCACTTCACGCTGGAAGCTAATCAACTTCCCGCAGGCAAATATGTACTCGGAATCAGCGGCGATCCGTTTTTTGCTTATTGCACATTGACTTTGCAGTGAGCGCCAGAGAGGGCGCGTTGTAGATAGCGATCTTTCCAAAAACGCCTTCGCCTGCCCTGAGGCTGATCTGCGACCGTTGGGACTATGCCGGATTCGTCGTCTGCTGGTTCAACTCTTTCAAGGTTTGGCTCCAGAACACCGATGGATTGATCTGGCCGGGAATGACGTCGTTATCGAATCTGGTCGTATCATGCATCGGTGCGCCCGTTATCGTATGTCGCCGCCTCCTCGAATTTCTTCACCAGGACGGACCAGTATTCAAGCCGCCGCAGGCAACGTGAGCAGACGCCCAAATGCATTGCCCGACCTGTCAGCAAAAGCCTTCGAATATCGAAGGCCGAGTCGCGGATCTCGTCTTCCGAAAAGCACGTGAAATCCTTCTCCGAAAATGCTGGCCGATTCGCGCCCGGGCGGCAAAGTTCTGCTCGTTTCCCGCAACCATGTCCTCGAACTCGATTTGGCGTGGTCTAGCTGTTACCCACAGCCTGTCATCCTCAGCCCAAAGGTCTTCGAGGCGCACACTTGAGTTCAGGGCTAGATAGCGAATCGAGTCCTGCCTGTCCGGAAAGGTCGTTTTCCTGTCCACCAGCGCGGCCCGCGCGATCCTGGCGAGCCCAAGCACCTCCTCGTCAGCGAAAGAGTCGGCAAGGTCCCGGAACTTCCGGATTTCCATACCAGCAACAGCGGCAAACTCGGAGTTGCGGTCAGCGATGTTCGCCACTTCCGAGGTCAATGCCGGCATCTCGATCCTGGTTCCAGGCGGCGCATCCCACGCTGGATGGTCCACCGTGTACATCCCGGGATCAAAAATGTCGAGCAGGGCGTCGTTTCGGTCGTCAGGCCCGCGAAACCGGTCAAACAGGTCGAGGTACCAGTCCAGTTGAGATGGAGTCAACGCCTCGGTGGCCGACCGGAGGGAGTCCTCCCGGTAGGCGTCGAAGCTCTCCATTAAAGAGCCGGGCAACTGAATCGCATTTAGTTCATGAATCATTTGGTCGATGTCCGTGGTTGGGTTCTGCATGGCTGTGGTCCCTCTTCCGGCCTGTTTTCCCACGGAACCCAAACTCTGTCAAATGGACCTGGACGGGAGCCCATTTCTTTCCCGGAAGTTCTTCAGAACACGCCGCTTGCCGCGAAACTCTATCAGGCAGCTTCCGCGCATGCCAACTTGGGGAGCAAGATCCCAGCAGAGGGCTTCGAGGCTAAACCTCCCTTGCCTAATCCGCACCCACCGGTTCTTGACGCTGACGATCTCGATCTCGCGCAGGAGGAAAATAGGGGCCGGGTTTCCTTCACCAAACGGCTCGAACAGCGCCAGCTGTTCATCGAAGTGTTTGCCCGCCGTCGCCAGCACCAGCTCCCCGTCCTCACGGATCTCGCGCTTGCGATCCAGCTTGAGGCCTTCCACGAAGGAGCTGAATTCCGTTGCGAAGGCTCCGATTTGGCCAATAGGCATGGTTAATCCCATAGCCTGTGCATGACCGCCGAACCGCTTGAAGAACCCACGAAACTGGTCCAGCGCTTCCGCCAGGTCGAAGCCGGCGACAGTCCTGCCCGATCCGACCACCAGACCCAGTTCCGGCGACGGCGCAAGCACAATGCTCGGCACCCTGAAGCGCTCGACGCATTTGGCGGAATCACTCGCTAGATCAATCTCTGGATCGACTGGCCTTGCTCCCTGAGGTTCGTGCTCAGATTGATGCCGCCCGGCCTCTGCTCGCAGCCGCCCACATTCCCCATCCCGGCGTTCGGCACGCGATCACCGAATCCTTCATCAGCGGCTACCGTTCTGTGATCTGGATAGCGACAGGCCTCGCCGCTTTGAGTGCCGTCGCGGCGCGGCCGCTCCTTGAGGCTGGCCCAGTTGCGCCTGCAAAACGGGTTGAGTCCCGATAAAGGGCCCCATCCAGAGGCCTCTTCGCGACACCTTGCAATTTCGATCTGCACAACGTCGTCGAATCACTCACCGGTCTCTTATGCACCCCTACTCACGGGTGTTGCAGCCCGGTTTGAAGAGGAGGTGCCATATCGAATCGTCGCAGTCAACCGTGGCTCGTTGTCCCTGGGTTCAGCAGACATTCAGTGAATGTCCTTCACCTTCTCCGGCACCTTGCGGAAAACCCGGTTATAGACCTCGTGAGCCAGGTCAACAGACTCTTCGATTGCCTGCCGCGTGGGTACCACACGCACATTCACCTGCCGCTCCCGAGCAAGGCGGATCCCCGCGATGAGACAGGCGCCGAGATAGATCATCCCGCGATTGATCCGAGGCATGTGCGCGTCGGGGTCGAACATCAGATTGCCCCCGCGCGCTTCTGGCGGCTCACAAGCTGATCGACTCGTCCGAGGAATACCTCTGATGGCAGATAACGGCGCCTGTCGCCACACAGCGGGCACTCGACGACAATCGACTGGAACGGAGATTCGCCGACACCGGTCGGAACTTCCCGGCGGCATTTCTTGCAGGCGATAACGAACGTCTTGCGTCCTGGCCGTCCCTGGAACATGGCAGGAGTATAGGCGAAAGAAAAGCGAACATCTAGGGTCAAGCCGCCTCTGGGGATGCACCTTGGGGAAATCTGTCGGCCTGTCCGGAATACTATGGGCAGAAGCCTATCGCCGCGTCTGCTGCAAACGACAGATTCTGAGCCGTTTATAACGAAGGTCTCTCAGCCTACCTGCAACACACGGGCACCTCCGCATTGATTGTGGATTTCACCTGGAAAAACGGTAGTAAACGGCGGACCTGAGGGCCCTTAAGCGGAGCCGCAACAATAACAACTCATATATAGTCGTTGTTATTACATAATGCGTCGCCAAGTCGGAGCTGGACACCCAATAGAGAACGACGACAGCATCCTGTAAATGCTGCTGCATGACGCTTTGGCATGACGCTTTGACGAGTGTTAGACTTGCATGCTCCGATTTGTTATAGTTCCGAACAGGAGCATCCGCAGCAGCCGGAACTATAACATTATGAGGCCTCTCTCTTTCCACGCCGATGAACTGCGTTCACTGCTGCTGCGCAACAAAATTGCCACCCTGGATGAACTGAAACAAGCTCTCGGAACCTCAGTCAATGTCACCGTCTTCCGGAAACTGAAGCCTCTGGGTTATCTCACCAGCTACTCCCATCGCGGCCGATACTATACCCTGCGCGATGTCGCCCGCTTCGATGACGACGGACTCTGGTCGCAGGCAGACGTCTGGTTCTCCCGTTTCGGTACACTGCTGGCCAGCGCCGAGGCGTTTGTCAATCGTTCACCGTGGGGATATTTCGCCGATGAACTGGCGCGCGCCTTGCACGTCGAAGTGCAGGATACGCTACATCAATTAGCACAGCAGCAACGGGTGGCTCGTGAGATCGTTTCCGGCCGTTACCTTTACACGGCCACGGACCGCGCTATTCGGCGTGGGCAACTGCAGACGCGCCGCACTGTCGAGGCCGTTCCCATAGCAGCGGATATGTCTGTGCTGCAGGTCGCGGAGAAGGAATTGAAAGCCTCCATTCTACTGTTCTACAGCTTGCTGGACGAGCAGCAGCGCCGCCTGTTTGCAGGACTGGAGTCGCTTAAGCTGGGCCGTGGCGGCGATCATCGACTAGCTGACTTCCTCCAACTCGATCCTCACACCGTGGCTCGCGGACGACAACAGCTATTGGCGCAGGATGTGGAGGTGGAGCGCACGCGAAGGGCCGGCGGCGGGCGCCTACCCGTGGAAAAAAAACGCCCGAAATAATCCATGCCATCGAAATTCTGCTGGAGCACGACACCGCCGGAGATCCGATCACGGGGTTGAAGTGGACGCGCATGACGACAGAGAAGATCGCCGAGGTGCTTCAGGAGATCGACATTCCGGTATCGCCCAATACGGTAGCTCGGCTCTTGTACCAAATGGATTTCTCTCTGCGCGTCAACCGCAAGCAGATCGCCACCAATTCCAGCCCTTACCGGGATCAGCAATTCCAGCATATTTCCAAGATGCGCGCGCTTCCAGCGTGAAGGCCTTCCGGTTATCAGCGTCGATAGCAAAAAACGCGAACTCATC
>Ga0207092_1084_pt2 | contig 12972 bp, 8 predicted proteins | sample Alteio_BWMinHeat_48_FD_153533 | JGI IMG/M metagenome (GOLD analysis project Ga0207092, IMG submission 153533) | Enriched cells from forest soil in Barre Woods Harvard Forest LTER site, Petersham, Massachusetts, United States -... | ecosystem: Environmental > Terrestrial > Soil > Temperate forest >... | reverse complement strand
AGCGATCCCCATGTCGTAGTAAGAGTCCGCATTCCCAGCATCGAACTCGAGCGACTCGCGATACGCATGGACCGCCGCTTGATACTGCCCCAACGAATAGTGCCCCAGCCCGAGATACTGGTAGGCCTCGGCATTCTTCGGATCGATGCTGAGCGCGGTCCGTGCCTCGGCGACTGCGTTCGGCCCGTCATCCAGCCGGTAAAAGAGATATGCCATCGCGCAGTGATTCTCGGGAAGGTCGGGCATCAGCTTCAGCGCTGCCGTGAACTCATCGTATGCATCGTCGAATTTGTCCTGCCCACGCAAGATCACGCCCAAGGCAAAATGCAGGGCTGAATTGTCGTCATCGGCGGAGCTCAATCGCCGCAGCTCAACCTCCGCCTCATGCATGCGTTGAGCCCTGGCGTCATCGCCCGCCTTCAGCAAAACCGTCGGAATCGAGGGCCCGATGCGAGCCGATAAGACATTTCCAGAACTCGCAGCCGCGACCAGATCCTTCCCAGCCCCGGCAGATTCCAGATCGCGTAGTTCCCGCTGGGTCGGCAGCGTCACGAGTCCACGCTCTTTTGCCAGCCGGGTCAATCGTGCGCTGGAAACGCCGCCGATGAGCCAGGCCGCAAGCTGTGTCGTTGTGACCGGCTGAGACTGGATCTCAGAGCAATACACGGCCGTTGTGGCCAAAAGAAGCAGACAAATCAGCGAAGCCTTAGCTCTCACCGGACTCCCCAACTCATAGATTGGCTTGCGTGCAGCGGTTTTATAGGAAGGCGAACAAAGACGTCAAAAAGCCCCTCTGAAAACATAGCCCGCCATGATTCTCGCCGGTAAGGTCACGGAAGTAACTCTGCGAAAATGACAGGTTTTCGGGCCTCTCCGATGGCTCGACGTGATCTGGATCACACCTATCCGTGGCTCCCTTCACCGAACTGTCGCCCTAAGTCACGTAAAAACATGGACAAAGCTGATTTGGCCCAGCAGAGAAATGCCCCAAGCTTTCCTGCCGGAGCCAAATAGCGTATGATTCAGGTTGCTGGTAACCCTCGGAGGCTCCGATGTTTGACGGTCTATTTCAACCGATGCACCTGCTGGTCATCTTCTTTATTGCCCTGCTGGTCTTCGGGCCCAAGAAATTACCTGAGCTCGGCAAGGGTCTGGGCGAGGGGATTCGTGCCCTGAAAGATGGCATGAAGGATCATCCCCCGACGCAGGCTTCGACCGACCAGAAGAACACCGAAACCAAGAGCTAACCGACCTCTCGTCGCGAGCGGATGAGGCGCTATTTTTCTGCCTTTTCGTCTCTGTTTTCTCTGTTTAAGCAACTCTGGGACCCCAAATAGCTACAGACAACTCTGCAATTTGGAGGCTAGGCCGTGCTGCGCAAGTTTGAAATGTTGCTCCTGACCGCGCTTTTTGCACTCTCGTCCGCATCGTTCGCTGACCAAATCACTTTGAAAAATGGAGACCGCCTGACCGGAACTGTCGTCAAGTCCGACGGCAAGACGCTGGTCATTCACACCGACGCCGCTGGCGACGTCGAACTGAAACTCGACTCCATCCAGGAGATCAAGACCGACGAAGAACTTCATGTCGGCCTGAAAGGTGGAAAGACCGCGGTCGGTCCGGTAACTACAGCCGACGGAAAGCTCGACATTGCCACAAAATCGGGCGCGGTCGAAACACCGACCGGCGATGTCAGCTGGATCCGCAATGACGCCGAAGAGATCGCCCACGAGAAGAAGCTTCATCCCGGCCTGATGCATGGCTGGGAGGGCGGCATTAACATCGGTTTCTCCATCGCGCGTGGCAACAGCGACACCGAAAACCTGGCGCTGGCCTTCAATGCCGATCACCCCACCGAACACGACAAGATTACGATGTATGCCGCTTCGATCAATACCACGAACAATCTGGCAACGCCGAGCACTGTGGCAAACCTGACCACAGGCGGAATTCGCTACGATCGCGACCTAACCCCCAGGCTCTTTGCCTTCTTTGGTGCTGACTACACAGCTAATGCGCTCCAGTTCCTTGATCTACGCCAAGTCTATGGCGGTGGCTTGGGCGTTCACGTAATCAAAAACGACAGGACCATCTTTGACGTCCTGGGTGGCGTGAACTATACACACGAGACGTATTCCAACGGAACTCTGATCGCTCCAGGACCTCCGCCGATCTTCGTTTCCTATGGCGTTACGAACCGTTTCGTCGCATTGACCTTCGGTGAGGAGTGGGACCAAAAATTCGGCAAGAGCACAGCGCTCACGGAGACGGCTGGCTTTTTCCCCAACCTGCAGGAAACAGGCGAATACCGATTCGTCTTCAATGCGGGCACGGTTACCAAACTCAACAGCTGGCTCGGCTGGCAGAACCAGTTCGGCAACATTTATGTCACAAATCCTCCGGTGGGTACCAAGAAAAATGACGTCGTCTTCACGACCGGTATCAACATCGCGTTCAATCCACCCAAGTAGCACTGCAAACGCAGGAAATAGTGTGGACCCTCTTTTTGGCGCGGAGAATAATGTCTTGCTGAGCGCAGCCGGAGTGCAGCGCAGCGGAACTCCGGCGGAGTCGAAGCATCGCTACCTGACGACAGCTGTCGCGGTAGCGGTTTGACGGCTTCAGATCAAAGTGACAGTTTGCAAGCGATAGACTGCGAACCCCTCCAGTTTCTAAACCACAACAACAAAAAGAACGCCCCACCTTTTCCCGAAAGTGGGGCTGTTCGACTTGCTGAATCCTGAAGAAGCTTTTACGCGACAGCCTCCTCAGTATCGTGAACGATGATCGGCTCTTCCTCGTCTTCCCTGATCGCCTTGTGCGTCTTCGCCACCAGCATGTAAATCGAAGGCACCACGAACAACGTGAACGCCGTCCCGATGAACATGCCGCTGACCAGCATGATACCGATACTGTTTCTTGCGCCGGCGCCCGGTCCCTTCGCTAGTACCAATGGGAAGTGGCCGCAGATAGTCGCCGCGGTGGTCATCAGAATTGGCCGCAAGCGTGTTCCGGCCGCTCCAGTGATCGCCTCCAGCTTGCTCAATCCAGTCTCCTGCAGGTGGTTCGCGAACTCCACGATCAGAATGCCGTTCTTTGCAATCAGGCCGACCAGTGTGATCAGTCCGACCTCGCTATAGATGTTCAACGTGGTGAATCCCAGGAACGAGAACATCAGCGCGCCCGAAATGGCCAGCGGCACCGATCCGGCCAGAACGATGAACGGATCGCGGAAGCTCTCAAACTGCGCCGCCAGCACCAGGTAAATCAGAATCGCCGACAGCAGGAACGTCCCCAGGAACTTGCTGCCTTCGACGCGTAGCTGCCGTGACTCGCCCGCGTAGTCGACAGTGAATCCCTGTGGCAACACGGTCTTGGCTTCGTTCTCCAGGAACGTCAGCGCTTGATCGAGTGGCACATTCGGCGGAATCACACCCTGAATTCGCACCGCATTCAGCTGCTGGAATTTGTTCAGTGACCGAGGCTCCGTCGTCGTCTTCAAAGTTGCAAACGTCGACAGCGGCACGAGTTTATCCGCCGATCCCTTCACATAAATCTGCGAAAGCTGTTCCGGTGTCAGCCGCTCCACACGCTTCACCTGCGGAATCACCTTGTAGCTGCGACCCTGAATGCTGAAGCGGTTCACATAATTGCCACCGAGCATCGTCGACAAATCCTGTCCCGCTTGGCTCAGGTCGACGCCTTGCGAGCGCAGTTTGTCGCGATCGAACACAACTTCGGTCTGCGGCTGATCGAACTTCACGTCGGTATCCGCAAAAATGAACATTCCGCTGGCCATCGCCTTCTGCGTGATCTGCTCGGCTAGTTGGCTCACCTGCTGCGGCTCGGCTGCCGACGCAATCACGAAGTCGACAGGGAAGTTTCCGCCTCCGGGTAGCGGCGGAGGCGTCAGCGGAATCACGCGAATTCCCGAAATTTTCGATAGCGGCCCCGAAGACTCCACCAGCAACTGCTGCGCAGTCTTCTTGCGCTGGCTCCACGGCTTAGTCACCATGCCACCGAACCCGCCATTGGGGGTCGTAATCTGGAACGTGTTCCCCATCTCAGGGAACGACTTGTACACGTCATACACCTTCTTGGTGAACAGGTTCGTCTGATCGATAGTCGCGTTGGGCGCGGCTTGAATCACGCCGAATACCACACCCTGATCCTCCGCAGGCGCCAGTTCCCTCATCGAGAACATATAGAACGGAACCATCAACACGGCCACAATCGCCCAGATGGTGAGCACCACAGGCCGATAGTGCAACGTTCCAGTCAGCAGGCTCGTATAGAAGTTGCGCACCTTGTCGAAGGTACGATTGATGACGCCTGCCAACCCCTTATGGGAAGCACCCGCCTTCAGCAGTTTCGAACCCATCATCGGCGAGAGAGTCAGCGCCACTACACCCGAGACAACGACGGCGCCGGCCAGCGTGAAGGCGAACTCGCGGAAGAGTGCTCCCGTCAATCCGCCCTGAATACCGATCGGCGCATAAACCGCCGCGAGCGTAATCGTCATGGCGATGATCGGCCCCACGAGTTCGCGGGCCGCATCCTTCGCCGCCTGGTACGACGATTTACCCATCTCCAGGTGGCGCTCCACGTTTTCCACCATGACAATGGCATCGTCAACGACGAGTCCGACCGATAACACAATCGCCAGCAGCGTGAGCAAGTTGATCGTGAACCCCGCCACCAGCATGAGGAAAACCGCGCCGATCAGCGAGATCGGGATCGCGATCACCGGAATCAGGACCGACCGGAACGATCCCAGGAACAGGAAAATCACGACGACGACGATGATCAAGGTTTCCGTCAACGTGTGCAGCACTTCGTTGATCGCGTCCTGAATATAGGCTGTTGAGTCGTAAGGAATACCCAGTGTCATCCCAGTCGGCAATTGAGACTGAATCGCGGGCAGTGCCTTGCGAACTTCTTTAATCACATCCAGAGAGTTCGCCGTGGGCAACACCCAGATGCCCATGAATGTCGCGGTCTGGCCATCGAACTTCACATCCTGGTCGTAATTCTCGGCACCGAGTTGCACATCGGCAATTTCGCCGAGGCGGACTACCGTTCCGTTCTCTTGCTTGATCACCATCTGCTTGAACTCTTCGGGAGTACGCAGATCGGTGTTGGCCACTAGGTTCACCGAAACCATCGAGCCCTTGGTACTCCCGAGCGCCGACAGGTAATTGTTCTTAGACAGCGCGTCGTGTACATCAGAAGGCGAAACTCCGCGAGCCGCCATCTCCTGCGGTTTCAGCCACAGGCGCATCGCGAACGTGCGGTTACCCAGGATGTCAGCGCGCTGCACGCCGCTGATGGCGCTCAACTTGGGCTGCACCACACGAGTCAGGTAATCCGTGATCTGGTTTTGATCGAGGTCCTTCGAAGCAAATCCAATGTAGATGGCGGCGAACTGCGTGTCCGCCGTTTGTAGGTCGATGACCGGAATCTGCGCATCCGGAGGCAGATCGTTGCGCACCTGTGCGACCTTGGCCTGAATCTGCGTCAGTGCAGTCGTCGTGTCGTAGTTGATCTTGAGGTGGACCTGGATCGTGCTCAGTCCCTGCGCGCTGGTCGACTCCATGTAGTCGATGCCGTCGGCGCTGGCTACGACACGCTCGATCGGGGTCGTAACGAATCCGCGGACCAGGTCAGCATTCGCGCCGACATAGACAGTCGTGATCTGCACGACTGCGATGTCGCTGCGCGGATACTGGCGCACGCTCAGTGATCGAATGGCTTGCAGTCCGGCGATCAGGATGACGAGGTTGACCACCATCGCCAGCACTGGCCGCTTTACAAATAGATCTGTGAACTTCATGCACGCTCCTTCACCGCAGGTGCGAAAAACTGAGCCCTTTCCCCGTCAAGGGAAGCCCGACGTCTCGCCGCATTGGCGAGACGTGGGACTCTCGGTAGTTGATGGCTTTAGCTATCTTCCGGCTTCGGGCTGGTGCTGTTACTCGGCTTCACTTCGTTATTCACCAGGACAGGCGCCCCATTCCGTAACTTGAAGACCCCCGAGCTGACCACTTCATCGCCGGGGTTCAGTCCCGAGACGATCCCCACCTGATCTCCGCGCGACCCGTCGATCTTCACGACCTGCTGCCTTACACCGCGGAACGGTCTGCCCTTCGGATCGGTCATATTGGCCAGCACATAAACCGAATCCCCATAGGGAGCGTAATTAATGGCCGATGCCGGCAGAGGAATCACCTCACGTGGGCTGCCCATCGGCAACTCCACCTGAACAAACATCCCGGGACGCAGCTTGTTGTCTTTATTTGTGACGATGGCCTGCACCTGGATATTACGGGTCTGCTCGCTGATCACAGAATCCAGAGCAGTAATCCTGCCAACGAACGACATTCCCGGCAGATCGCTATTCGTGATCTTCAGAACATGTCCGGGAATGATCTTCCCGGTATCTTGCTGCGGCACCCCGAAGTTCACATAAATCGGACTCAGAGTCTGCAGCGAAACGATTGCTTGCCCTGCGGCAAGGTACTGACCAAGGCTTACCTGCCGGATCCCCAACACACCTGAAAATGGCGCACGGATCGTCTTGCGAGCGATCGCAGCCTTGATGTCACCGACCTGCGCTTCGGTAGCCTTCTGCTGCGCGGCAGCGTTGTCGTACTCCTGCTTCGCGATAACGCCTTCCTTCACCAGTTCCTGGGCGCGCCCATAATTGATCCCAGCCAGATCGCGTTGTGCTTCCAGGTTGGCCAGCTGTGCTCGCTCCTGACGGGTATCCAACTCCACCAGGATTTGCCCTTCCTTTATCCACTCGCCCGACTCGAAATGAATCTTGTCGATCGTGCCCGGAAGGTCCGCGCTTACGGTTACTCCCTGGATCGCAGCGGCGGTTCCAATGACCGACAAAGTCGAGGGCCACGTCTCTTTCTTAGCCGTAACCGTGGTCACGGCCGTGGGCGGCATTTGGAAACTCGCGCCCGCCGCAATCGCCGCCTCCACCTGCTTGTACTTTACGAATCCCAGGCCCCCCAACAGGGCCAACATGACCACCAACATCAGGATCATTCGCTTCGCCATACCATCTCCTCTAACACAACAGCTGGGCCTTGTCTGGTCTTTGCCGTCCTCGGAGAACCCCTAGGTAAACCCGAGTAATGCGAATATTGATTTGAGCAGTCCTGAAAAGGATTCAGAGTTCGATCGCGTTTTTGCAGGATTACAGCGCGCGAATCCCGACGGTCGCAGAGCCTGAACCCGGCTGTGGGCGCTTTCCCAGCCCACATCTTCTTATAACATCGGGTAACCTGCTTTGGTTACGGCGGGTCGAAAACTTTGCTCGCAGGCCAAGCAGAGATGAAAGAATTTGCACCCTCCCGAGCTGCAGCAGACAGCTCGTGGTCCCCTCAGAGTGTTCAAACTTCTCCCTGACTCCGTGACCCCGCAACGGTGAGATAGTTACTCGCGCCTCAATGCCGCGATTGGGTCGATCTTGGTTGCGCGGCGTGCAGGCCAGTATCCGGCAGCAGCCCCCACCGCCAATAGTATTGATGCCGCAGCCGCAAAGGTCAGCGGATCGCCCGGAGTGACGCCGAAGAGCATGTGACCGATCAGTCGCGTGGCGGCGATCGCGCACGGTACTCCGACAATAACCCCCAGCCCGCATAGAACCACCGACTCCCGCAAGATGAGACCGAGAATTGTGCCCGGTTGTGCTCCCACTGCGATTCGTATTCCGATTTCGCGGGTTCGCCGGCTCACCGCATACGACATAAGCCCGAACAGCCCAATGCCGGCAAGTACTAACGCCAGCCCGGCAAACAGGCTCGACAGCATCGCCGTCGCGCGGTCCTCTCCCAAAGTCTGCTCGCTCGTCTCCTTAAGCGTCTTCGCGTTCGTCGAATACTCGTGGTGGTGCGCCTGAATCTCGTTCTGCACCACTCTGGTTACGGCAGCAGGATTCGCTGCTCGGACAAAGAGATTCCCAGTATCGCCCCGCTCTGAATAGTGGGACGACGGTACATAGATCACCATCGCGTCGGCGTCGCGCAGGTTGATCAGGCTCGCGCTTCTCGCGATTCCAACGATGCGCATCCCTTGGAATTCCGGCCTTACGCCGAACCGAACGCTCGTTCCCAGCACGTCGCCGGAGGGAAGCAGTCGTCGCGCGAGATTGTCATCCACGATCGCGATCGGCGGGTGCTTCTGATCATCGCTCCAATCGAAGTCGCGTCCTGCGAGAATTGGAATCCCAAGAGTTCGAAAGAATCCCGGAGATACAACCACTAAGGTCGCGAGCCTCCCCGCATCGGCCAGCGCATCCGTCGAGACCGCCGCGACCGTGTCCTTCCATCCACCATCTCCAGCAGGTATGTCTAGTCCGGCAAAGCTCGCAGAAGTAACTCCCGGTAAGTTCGCCAGAGCATCGATCAGTTGCTTGCGATAGCTATTCCATTCGACGCCATTGAATCCTTCCGGCCGAGGATTCAAGTCAACCTGAAGTACGCTTTCCTTTTGGAAATGTGGATCCAACGAGCTCAGCGTCTCGAAAGTTCGCAAGAGCAGTCCCGCTCCGAATACCAAGACGAGCGAGAAGCCGATCTGCATCACGATCAGGCTCTTATTGAGCCGTCCGCCTCCTGGCAGCGTTCGTTCATCCAACCGCAAAACGTCGGCAGGATGCTGTCGCGCCATCTGCCACGCGGGCGCGCACGCGATCAAAACCCCCGTCGCGATCGCCGCCAATGCGGTAAAAGCAAAAACGCGCAAGTCCGGGCGCAAATCCAAAAGCACCGGCGCGCCTTGCCCTGCGCCAATCATCGTCAGAAGCAAATGGCCGGCCCAATTGGCGAGAACGATCGCTAGTAGCGCTCCGGCACCCGATAACAAGATGGTTTCAGTCAGAACCTGGCGAATGATCTGCAGGCGGGTTGCTCCCAGCGCCACACGAACACTCATCTCACGGCTACGCGCCGTAACCCGCGCCAGAGTGAGATTGGCAAGATTGATGCACGCCACCAGCAGGATGAGACCCGCAAGTCCCATAAGCACCCGCAGAGAATTCTGAAAGTGATCGCGCAAATCGCGATTGATGCCAGTGGCAGCAGAGTTCAACTTCAGGCCCATCGCGAGCCATGATTGCAGTCGCGGCCCCGGAGCGGTAGTGGGCGCGGTGTTCAGAAGGGTTTCGCTCCAGAAGGAGTGCATTTGCTGCCGCGCCTGTTCGATCGTCAAACTGTCCTTCAATCGCCCCGCAACAAAGAGCCAGAGCAACGCGCGCTGTGTCACTTGACCCGCGAAGGGCCCCGCCGTGATGGGGATTGTGATGTCCGGTGGAGTTCCCGGCGTCATGCCCATGAACCATTTCCGGCTGACGCCGACAACGGTGAACGACATGCCCTCGATATGAATCGTCCTGCCAATGACCGCCGGATCGCGGCCGAATCTGCGATTCCAGAATTCGTACCCGATCACCGCCACAGGCGTTCCCGGGATGCCGGCATCCTCTGGCCCGATCAGCCTTCCCAGCAGGGGCGCCGTACCAAGCGCTCCGTAGTAGTTGCCGGTCACACCGCGCACCGTCGTCCGCGACAGTTCACCATTGATTTCGACGTTGTAGCTGAGACCGGGCGTCCATCCGAACAGATCCGAAAAGACTCTCTGATTCTGTTGCAATTGTTGGAGAACTGGGAATGAAACCGGCACCGTCGCCCCGTTGCGATAAATGGCAGCAACTTCGACCAACCGCTCCGGACGCCACACCGGCAGATTGCGCATGACAAGAGCGTTCAGAACACTGAAGATCGCAGCGTTCGCCCCGATCCCCAGAGCCAGCGTGAGCACTGTGACTACCGCAAACCCCGGACTCTGCTTGATCAGCCGGACACCGTAACGAACATCCTTTCCCACCGATGCCATGTCTGGATAGCCCCTCCAGTTACGAGCGGAAGCAATCGTACACGGGGAGCTCCGCGCTATTGTCAACGCGAAACTGTTGATAGGCCTTTTTTGGAGTGATTAGCCAGCGGTCACTTGCGAAAATCGCCTGTCTTCGCCAACCATTGTGTTCCCGTTGCGACGTTTCACTCGATCCCGTAGAGCGACTCCGAAACACTGTACTGGAGCAACACTCCACTCATCTTCTGAGCGATCGCTACCATCCGATCACGGTAATCTTGTACACGAGGAGAACAGGTACCGTCACTAGCGTGATCCAGGAGGACAGCACATAGCGTCGGAAGAAGTAGAAGGTCACGCCCACCCAGCAGGAACAAGCCGCGATCAAAGCGCCGCCAACGTAGAGCGCAGCCACAGCTACCGAGAAGTTCGTGTCTTGAACGTGCCTGAGCCGGAAGAACTCACCTAGAGTTCTGACGACGATAAGAAATTCAATCGTGATTCCTATCTGAGCCCAACGTTCTTTGGTCACGCGGAAAATTGTAGCTTGCCGCAGCACGTGACAGTAAGTCGCGATTGCACTCGTTGGCCCTGCCATTCTGCTGTCCTGCGGTGAGCAGAAGAAACATTCATCTATTATGCCGATTCGGACACAATCTACGGCAGCACACACTCTGTCCCGCGCTAGTTCTGTCCTAAGCGGTCTCAGCCTTTTAGAGCCTCTTTCCCGGTTCCATGACGGCCTGTTAGCTTACCAGCGAAGAATCTGAATCGCGCTCATCACCCATTGAAGGGCCGAGTCCGGTTCTCGTTAAACAATCGTTACAGAGGTAATTAGCACAGCCCACTATTTGCACCTACGATAGGGCAGCAAATCGTGCGCTTCGTCTTGGGGCCAAAGCCACATCAGGGGAATGCATCATGGCTACTGCAACAATGGCATATGGAGAACGTCGCTTCGGAGTCGCATACACCGCACCAATTCTCGTAGTCCTCGGAGTCGCCGGGCTTCTTATCGGACTTTGGGCATCGCAGGATGACCCGCGCATCGCATCACATCCAACTTTGTTCTGGGTTTCGATTGGACTCGCGCTAGCCGCTTTTATGCTCTGTCTTGCCCTCAGCAAGAGCGCTCTCGTGATTAACGACTCGGGCCTACGACGTGAGTCCGTATTCGGCCAACAGGAAATGGCATGGAGCCAGGTCGCAGAGACCCGCTATCAAGTAGTCCCGATCAATGTGTACATGCACTTCGGGTTGATCGGCGCTCTGATTGCAATGTCGAGCAAGAAGTCCAGCCGAGCACATCTGACCCTGACTCTTGTCAGCAGGGACAGCAAGAAACTCAAGATAACCTCGAACTACCGCAATGCCGACGAGGCCATCGGCATCATCCTTGGCCGGCTCATGCCTCCAATGGTGGAAAAAGTAAAAAGCAGAATCCAGCGGGGCGAGACCGTGCAGTTCGGCGGCCTGGGACTCTCGGCGACCGCGGTTACGTGGAAGGGGAACTCAATCCCGGTATCGGAGATCACCAAGGCCGAACTCGCGGGAACGAATCTCCAAATCAAGCGCAACGGAAAATGGCTCAGCGCCGTCAACATCAAGTCGAACAAGGTCCCCGACGTGCTGGTATTCCTTGAGGTCCTGGAATCCCTTGCGCCCCAGATCAAATCCACCGGAGTCGATCCGTTGGCGCGCGTTCGAGTGTAGGCATTGTCTGATCGAAGCCAGTGCAGCGCGTCAGATTGATCGACATTTATGGATCACGGGTTTCCTCTGTGATCCTCCGTGCCCCCTGTGGTCAAAGCCTTTGGCCTTCCGACGCCCCACGCTAGGTCGTTCTCGCGACGGACACAGACTCCGCCGCCGGAACGATCCACGGGCAATGAATGTAATCGACGATTCGATCGATCTTTTCGCCGACGACATTCATCCGAATCGCCGAGTACGTAGACCACGTATCGGCGCCACGCTGCAGAATCATCACAACCGGTTCGCCGTCCACGTCACCCAATGCCAGTTTCCAGGGCCAGGGCCAACGATCGTAGTTGAAGAAATACGGAGCCTCTCCGAACTTCCCCGCAAACCGATCGGCGACGTTAAGCCGGGCGTCGGCACTGATCAGTTCACGCACTCCATCCCAGTCGCGTCGATTAAACCGGTCCACATAAAGCTGCATGATCTGTGCCAGTTCCGGGCTCGCGCTTCGAACAGCCACCGACGGAGCGGGCGGTGAAGCCAGCTTCGCACGGCCGCGGCTGAGTGCCGCCTTCACACCTCCGACGGAGGAGTCAACCAGCTCCGCAATCTCTTCGAGCGAGTAATCAAATACATCCTTCAGCAGAATGCATGCACGTTCCTTCGGCGGCAGCAACGCAACGAGCTGTTCGACTGCTTTGCCGATCCCCAGCGTGGCCGGCTCAGCTGGCGAAACGGCTTCCGGTACCGCAGCCGCCGCCTCCGCCTCGTCACGAACTCCCTTTCGCCGCAGGAAATCAATACATCGATTGTGGGCGATGCGAAACAACCACGGCTTCAGCGAGCGGCTCTCGTCGAATTGATCCAGTTTCCGGTACCCCTCGAACAAGGCCTCCTGCACGACGTCTTCGCCGTCCATGACCGAACCCGTCATCCGCGCACAGTAGCGATGCAAGCTCGGCCGCAGCGCCGACACGGTCTCAAGAAACGCCCGATAACGCGCTTCAAACGGTCCGGAGACCTCTACGTATTCATTCGAATCCGTCATCATTAAGAGGCCTTTCCTTATGCGAACGCGTCCGGCTGATCTTTACCAGTTGTGATCAGATTCCGCAGATTGCCTTTGATCAGGACTCCCCATGCGTTCGAGCAATTTCCGTAGCATTCGATCTGCGGAGCCAGACCCGCGTGTGTGAAGCGGACTTCCGTCTTGCCATCTTTGGACGAAATATCAAAGATAATGTCCGTACCCGTCCACTCCTCTTTGTCTTTCACAAAGCTCAGGTCGCTGTCTGTCACGTGCCATACGACCTTCTTGCCAGGAACGAGTTCCGTAACCTTTTGCGTCGTCCGGTGCACGTCTTTGTAACGGTACGTGAACTCCGC
>Ga0207092_1126_pt1 | contig 13013 bp, 10 predicted proteins | sample Alteio_BWMinHeat_48_FD_153533 | JGI IMG/M metagenome (GOLD analysis project Ga0207092, IMG submission 153533) | Enriched cells from forest soil in Barre Woods Harvard Forest LTER site, Petersham, Massachusetts, United States -... | ecosystem: Environmental > Terrestrial > Soil > Temperate forest >... | reverse complement strand
AGGCGCTCGTCGCCGATCACGCCGGCCACGTCCTTCTTGATGTCGGCCAGGATTTTTTCTACCAGAGGATAGGATTCCGGGTGCACTGCCGACGCGTCCAGCGGGTTGTTGCCGCCCATGATGCGCAGGAAGCCCGCCGCCTGTTCAAAAGTCTTGTCGCCCAGGCGCGGCACCGCGCGCAGCTCTGCACGCGATGAAAACATGCCCTTCGCATCGCGGAAGTTGACGATGCTTTGCGCAACGCTGGCAGACAGGCCGGACACGCGCGCCAGCAAAGGCGCCGACGCGGTATTCACGTCGACGCCGACCGCATTCACGCAATCTTCGACGACCGCATCCAGCGAGCGCGCCAGCTGGGTTTGGCCGACATCGTGCTGGTACTGGCCCACGCCTATGGATTTGGGGTCGATCTTGACCAGCTCGGCCAATGGGTCTTGCAAGCGGCGCGCGATAGACACAGCGCCGCGTATCGACACGTCCAGGTCCGGTAATTCCTTCGACGCGAATTCCGACGCCGAGTACACCGATGCGCCGGCTTCCGACACCACGATCTTGGTCAAATTCAGTTCCGGGCGCATCTTGATCAGGTCCTGCGCCAGCTTGTCGGTCTCGCGCGATGCAGTGCCGTTGCCGATCGAGATCAGCGCTACCTGGTGTTTCTGCGCCAGCTGCGCCAGCACGTGCAGCGAACCGTCCCAGTCGTTGCGCGGCTGGTGCGGGTAGATCGTCGCATATTCGACCACCTTGCCGGTGGCATCCACGATCGCCACCTTGACGCCGGTGCGCAGGCCGGGGTCCAGGCCCATCGTCGCGCGCGGGCCGGCCGGAGCGGCCAGCAACAGGTCTTTCAGGTTGCGCGCAAACACATTGATCGCCTCCACTTCGGCGCGCTCGCGCAGATTGGTCATCAATTCTGTTTCCAGGTGCATGAAGACTTTCACGCGCCAGCTCCAGCGCACGGTATCGGCCAGCCACTTGTCGGCAGGGCGGCCCTGGCTGCTGACGCCGAAGCGGCCGGCGATGCGGCTTTCGCACGGATTCAGCGGCGCATCCCATTTCGGTTTTTCTTCTTCGGTGTCCAGGCGCAGCACCACGGTCAGCATTTCTTCGCGGCGGCCGCGGAACAAGGCCAGCGCGCGGTGCGACGGGATAGTGCCCAGGGTTTCGGAATAGTCGAAATAATCGGAGAACTTGGCGCCCGCATCTTCCTTGCCGGCGATTACCTTGGATTCGACGATGCCGTGTTCCAGCAGGTATTCGCGCAGGGTTTGCAGCAGGCCCGCATCTTCGGCAAAACGTTCCATCAGGATCTGGCGGGCGCCGTCCAGCGCGGCCTTGGTGTCCGCGACGCCGGGATTGTCGCCGCTGTCAGTCTTGAAAGCAGGCTTCAGGTAAGCGGCTGCCTCTTCTTCGGGATTCTTGTTCGGGTCGGCCAGCAGCGCGTCCGCCAGCGGCAGCAGGCCGGCTTCCACCGCGATCTGGGCCTTCGTGCGGCGCTTGAGTTTGTACGGCAGGTACAAGTCTTCCAGGCGGGTCTTGTCTTCCGCGTGCGTGATCGCTTCCAGCAGCGCAGGCGTCATCTTGCCCTGTTCTTCGATCGAAGACAGGATGGCGCTGCGGCGGTCTTCCAGTTCGCGCAAATAACGCAGGCGTTCTTCCAGCAAGCGCAATTGCGTGTCGTCCAGGCCGCCGGTCACCTCCTTACGGTAGCGCGCGATAAACGGCACGGTGGCGCCTTCATCCAGCAGGGTGACGGCAGCAGCAACCTGCACCGGTTTGGCGGCTAGCTCAACAGCAAGGCGTTGTTCAATAGAAGGCAACATAAATCATTCAATGAGAAAAAGAAAACAAGTCGCTGATGATACGCACTCTGTACGATTGCGCCAGTCTTGACAGCCTCCGCGACTAAGGGTAGGCAGGGCATGCAGCGCAGGAGATCGCGGCAGGCGTGTGCTGCCTGGTTTCTTGCTTGCAAAGCATGATTTCCTGTCTTGCCTAGAACGCATCTCACTGGTACTGATGAAATGAGTTCTAGTGTTTGCACTTGCCTGCAAGAAAAACGGACTATCGGGCCGCTTGCTTATTGTTGGTACAGATTCGGTTTGTTGATTTCCATTAATATCTCCGGTCGGGCGGGCGCCTTGAAGCCAAATTGCGCATACAAGCCGCGCGCATCGGTGCTGGCCAGCATGAAGCGGCGCAGGCCCTGCAGGTCGGGATGCGCCAGGACAGCCTGCACCAGTTGCTTGCTATAACCTTTGCGGCGCTGCCCGGGCACGACGAATACGTCGACCAGATACGCAAAGGTAGAGTAATCGCTGACCACCCGTGCAAACGCGATTTGCTGGCCATCGAGGTAGGCGCCGAAACACAAGGAGTGCTTGATCGACCGCTGCACCAGCTCCAGCGGAATGTCCTTGGCCCAGGCGCTTTGCTCGGACAGGAAACGGTGTATCAGCGGGATGTCCAAAGCGGACTGGTCGGTCGTAATTTGCATGGCTCGCGATAGTAAAGGGAGTCGAAAAAATGGCGAACTACGATTATGGGGCAGCTTGGTCCGTGATGGAAGTGCCCCCGGCGACGCGACAACATGCGCGCGGCCGAGGGGGAGATGTCATTTAGAGTATTTCCTGGCGGTATGCCAGACAGCGATATACACGATATCGTGCGCGAAACGGGGCGTTTGCACCAACGCCGCCGTCAGACGGCCCGATCAAGCCTGGGTATTGACCAAGTTGCCGGAGCCGCTATTGGCGCTCAGGTTTTGCGACAGCGCTTGCAGGAAATTATTCAGCGTCTTGCTGCTGCCGGACTCTCCCAGCGCGCCCAGCAGGTTCTGGAAGCTTTGTTGCAGAGCGGAGGTGCTGCCGGTATCGCTGGCGGTCGTACTGGCCGAGCTTGTGCCGGAAGCGCTGCTGCTTGAGGATAACTCGCTGATCAGGCTCTGTAAGTCCGATTGCAATTGTGCCGGACCGCCGCCGGGAGGAGGCGACGGACGATTGCCGGCAGTGGCCGAAACAGTGGAAATGGAGGTGCTGCTGTCGCTATTCGTGCTATCCGATGTGCTGCTTGAAGCGCTTTGCGCATGCAGGTTTTGCAGCAGATTTTGCAGGAAGGCGCCAAGCGCCTGGCCGATATCCGCGGTGCTGGAGCTGCTGTTGGTGGAAGACGAGTCGGACGATGAGCTGGCGTCGCTGGAACTGGAGCCGGTGCTGGTGCTTGAGCCGGACCCCGTGACGCCGATGTGCGATAGCGCCTGCACGATCGCGTCGACCAGTCCGCCGCCCGCTGACGGCTGAGACGAGGTGCTGCCGTCCACGCTGCAGCCGGCGCTGCTTTGCTTGCTGCTGCCGACCTGTGTCAGTTGGGCGATTGAAAAGCTGTTGGATACGGCGCTGATAGTCATGGGGATCTCCTGTGGGATGTGGAACGGGGTTGATGTTCTGCTGGTTTTGCCCGGATGGCGCCGGCACATCCGGGATGCGCAGCGGTGGACTCGCTGATGGCGGCGCTTGCGCTTTACATTACCGGCCTTGCGGGGGCCGTATAGGCGGGTCCGGTTCCGCGTCAGGCGCGCCGTCATCGCCGGCACGCGCCTTGTGTTCTTTCATGTCTTCCATTTGCTTGCGTTGTTGTGCTGTCAGCAGGGCGTAAATTTCTTGTTCGCCGCGTAGGCGCAGCAAGGCGCTGTCGGCCATTGCACGGGCCGCAGCATCGGTCAATGCCCTGGCCTTGGCGTCGTCATATTCAGTGGAAAAACGCATCGCATGCAGCGCTTCGCGGGCTTTGCGTAGCGCCTTCATCTGTTCGCGCAACTGTGGCTGCTCTGCATGCATGATCGCGAAGACTTTATCCTGTTGTTCTTCGGTCAGCTTGATACCATGTAACCAAGCGGGGCCAGGTGGGCGCTCGAACGATGTATCGGGTCCTGGCAGCATGCCGCCGGACGCCATGAAGGCGCGGCCCGGGGGCATACCTTGCGCCTGGGCGGAAAGCTGGGCCGCCAGCATGAGACCGGCGGTGATCAGCAGCTTGAGTCTGGTTTTATAGGGTGTCGTTGCCATGTTCCTGAAGGCCATTTTTTCTCCATGGTGCGCCGATGCAATAAGTGTGACGATTGTCTTTTGATTTTCTGTAAAGTTCAGTTAATTGCTTGTAAATGTACGTAAAGATATATTTATTTCCGGAAAATATTCACATGAGCCCGGTAGTGTAAAATTGGGTAAATATGGGCCGCGAAACCTGTGCGCAGTGTCCGTTTATCGCTATGATCGGCAGAATTCATGGGCAGCAATGTTGCCGAAATGAATTCTCCCGACAAGAAGATGATGAAATGAAGAAATATGACTAAGGTCCTGCTGGTAGATGACGACGTCGAACTGGTCGACATGCTCAAGCAATATCTTGAGCGCGAGGGCTTTGAGGTCGCTGTTGCCCACAACGGCGAGGCGGGCGTCGCCGAGGCGCTGACCGGGATATATACGATAGCGGTGCTGGACGTGATGATGCCGCGCATGAACGGCGTCGAGGCCTTGCGCCGCATTCGCGGCAAGAGTCGCATGCCGGTATTGATGCTGACGGCCAAAGGGGATGACATAGACCGCATCATCGGGCTGGAACTGGGCGCGGACGACTATGTGCCCAAGCCCTGCACGCCGCGTGAGCTGGTGGCGAGAATACGCGCCATCCTGCGGCGCACCCAGGTGCCCGACCAGGAAAAAATTTCCGATGCCGTATTGAGTATTGGCGCGCTGAACATCTGGTCGGAACAAAGGCGGGCAGAATGGAACGGCAAGCCGCTGGAACTGACCAGCACCGAGTTCAGCCTGCTGGATATCCTGGCGCGCAATGCCGGCCACAAGGTCAGCAAAAACGAGTTGTCGGAGCAGGGCCTGGGCCGCCCGCTGGCCAGGTTCGACCGCAATATCGACGTGCACCTGAGCAGCATACGCCAGAAATTGAACAGCCTTTCCGGCGACAGGGTCATCATCCAGACTGTGTACCGCCAGGGCTATATGCTGATTAAAGAGTGATCAGGCCAGAACATTCATGGGACGATTATTCTGGAAGTTCTTCTTCTTTATCTTGCTGGCGCAAGTCACCGCGATCATCGGCATCAGCGGCACCTTGTGGCTGAAACACAGCACTGAGGACAAGCTGATCCGCAGCACCAACCGGCAAGCCCATATTGCGCTGGTGGTGGAGTCTGCCGAGATCGCCTTGCAGCAAGGCGGGCCTGAGGCTTTGCGCAGGCTGTCAGGCAACCTGCGCCGCTTCCAGGTCTATGTGATCGATGAACACAACCTCGATATTCTGGGGCGCCTTGTCAGCCTGGCCAGCATAGAAAAAGTCAAGGCAAGCATAGAACAGGGGCCTCCGTCCGTGTTAATGCGCAAGGTAGCCGGCCCGGACAAGCAGACTTACCTGATATTTTTTTCCAGCATGGAAGATGCCTGGGGCAGGGGCGCGCCGGAGCATCATCCTGAGCTTGCTCCCGGCGACAGGCCGCCGTTATTCGAACATGACGGCCCCGGACCCGGCGGCCCGGATCGTGAGCCGCCGCACGGCGGAGATCCTGGCGCCATGAGGGCGCCCGGATCGTATTATCCGCTTATTCCGGTGCTGTCGGCGCTGGTCGCCAGCCTGCTGTTTGCCGCCTTGCTGGCCTGGTATATGTCTAAACCGATACGCAACTTGCGTAGCGCCTTTATCGAACTCGCCAGCGGCAAGCTGGATACCCGCATCGGCAATACGATGGGGCGCCGGCGCGACGAGCTGGCAGACCTGGGGCGCGAGTTTGATTTGATGGCCGGAAAACTGCATGTGCTGATGGAAAGCCAGCGGCAGCTGATGCATGATGTATCGCATGAGCTGCGCTCGCCGCTGGCCAGGCTGCAGGCTGCGATAGGCCTGGCGCGCCAGCAACCCGAGAAGATGGAAGCGACGCTGGACAGGCTGGAGCACGAGAGCGTGCGCATGGACAAGCTGGTGGGCGAATTATTGACCCTGTCCCGCATCGAGGCCGGCGTGACCGGCGCGAATGAAGAGATCAGCATGGCCGACCTGATTGCCGAGGTGGTGGAAAATGCCCGCTTTGAAGCCGAGGTCAACCACCGCAAGCTGGAGTTTTCGGGCGATACGGAAGTGATCGTGCTAGGCAAGTTTGAACTCTTGTACCGTGCGCTGGAAAATGTCGTGCGCAATGCGATCAAGCATACTGCGGAGGGCAGCACGGTGACGATGAACGCCAGGCCGGACCGGGAAAATTCGTCGTTGAGTATCTCGGTGCTGGACCAGGGCGGCGGCGTGCCGGATGCCGAACTGGCGGCGATCTTCGAGCCATTTTTCCGCGGCAGCCAGATTACCCGGGCGCAGCAGGGTTACGGCCTGGGATTGACGATAGCCAAGCGGGTATTGATGGCGCACGGCGGCGTCATCCGCGCGTCCAATGGCGCAACGGGTGGCTTGTGCGTGGAGATCATCCTGCCCTGCAAATTTCCATAACGGCGGTGCCGTGCCTAAGCGGCAAGGATGCCGCCGGAAACCCGCTCGATTCCCGCCAGGTCGCGCCAGCTTTGCACCTGGCCGTATCCATGCTTGGTCAGCAGCTTGCGCACTGCTTCCGCCTGGTCGTAGCCATGCTCCATCAACAGCCAGCCGCCTTGCTGCAGGTGCGCTCCTGCTCCGCCTATGATGCTGCGGTAGGCGCTCAGGCCGTCGGCGTGGTCGGTCAGCGCATTCACAGGTTCAAAGCGCAAATCGCCCTGGCTCAGATGTTGGTCATCCTTGACGATATACGGAGGATTGCTGACGATGGTGTCGAACTGCCGATCATGCAGCGCGTCGTACCAGTCGCTTTGCAGCAACTGCAAACGCATCGGACTTAAAATCCGTTGTGCATTCTGGCCGGCAATTTGCAGTGCCGCCGGGCTCACATCTAGCGCGGTGACTTGCAGGTCCGGCCGCTGGTGCGCAACCGCAATCGCAATTGCGCCGGAACCCGTGCCCATGTCCAGCAGGCTGCCGTGTTGCGGCGCATATTGCAGCGCCAGTTCCACCAGCAATTCGGTGTCGGCACGGGGAATCAGCACATCCGGGGTGACCTGGAAAGACAGGCCGAAGAATTCACGCTCGCCGGTGATATACGCGATAGGCTCGCCATTGATACGGCGCTGTATCAGGCTTTGCAGGCTTGCTATCTGGCCCGCATCTAACTCCAGGTCGGACTGAGTAATCAGCTGGATGCGGGTCAGGCCCAGCGCATGCATCAGCAGGATGCGGGTTTCCAGCTTGTCCAGCGGCGAGCTTGCCTCACAGGCAGCTATGGTCGTGCCGCCCGCACTGGGAGTGCCTGGCGCCATCAGCGCGATCTGCCGAAGACGCTGCGCTCGCTGGGTTTTTTGTTGAGCAGCGCAATCAGCACGAAGCTTAACGCGAAGACCGCAAACCAGACCAGCGACCATTGAGGAATCGACAGGCCGAGTATCGGCTCATATTCGGTGCTGCACATGCCGTCGGCCTTGAACAGCGTCGGCAGCAGCCGGGCGGTGAAAATCTTGTTCAGCGCCACTTCCCACGGATCGATGCCGCAAGACAGCGCAGGGTGGGCCTTGACCCACAGGTGGCGCAAGGCCACGCCGGCGCCCGCCAGCGCGACCGCCGCGCCTATCCACGAACCGATCTTGCGCGCTGCAACGGGCAGCAACAGCAGGATGATGCAGATCAGCGCAATCGCCGCAAATACGTAGCGCTGCACGACACAGAGCGGGCAAGGCAGCATGCCTTCGCCCAGTTGCAGGTACAAGGCTATGCCCAGCAAGGCTGCGCAGATGGCGGCTATCGTGATAAGCAGGGTCTTGGATATATTCATATTGGTGTGATCAATTGGGCAAATTATTCTATGGAGCGGCAAGGAGACCGGATTGTTGCTGCGCGTGCAAATGTGCAATTATGAGCACTCAAGCCCTGTTTGGTTCCGAATGGTTACAATTTTGCCGGGTTCTTACATCTTGCCACAATATATCCTGGCGGACATCCTGCGGCCCGGCGGCGATAACCCGGCTTTATTCGTCACCCAGTTGCGCCAGCAGCTCGGCCTGGTGCTCGGCGATCAGCGCGTTGGTCAGCTCGGTCAGCTCGCCGTCCAGGATGAAATCCAGCTTGTACAAGGTGAGGTTGATCCGGTGATCGGTCATGCGGCCCTGCGGATAATTATAGGTGCGTATGCGTTCGCTGCGGTCGCCGGAACCGATCAGGCTCTTGCGGGTGGCGGCTTCCTTCGCCTGTTTTTCGCGCAACTGGCCGTCCATGATGCGGGTCGCCAGCACGCGCATCGCCTGCGCCTTGTTCTGGTGCTGGCTGCGGCCGTCCTGGCACTCCACCACGATGCCGGTGGGGATATGCGTCAGCCGCACCGCGGAATCGGTCTTGTTGATGTGCTGGCCGCCGGCGCCGGAGGCGCGGAAAGTGTCTATGCGCAGATCGGCGTTGTTGATGACGACGTCGGCCAGCTCGTCGGCTTCCGGCATCACCGCGACGGTACAGGCCGAGGTGTGGATGCGGCCCTGGGTCTCGGTTGCCGGCACCCTTTGCACGCGATGGCCGCCGGATTCGAATTTCAGTTTGGAATACGCCCCCAGGCCGGCGATGCGCACGATCACTTCCTTGTAGCCGCCCAGTTCCGACGCCGACTCGGACATCATCTCTATCTGCCAGCGGTTGCGCTCGGCAAAGCGGGTGTACATGCGCAGCAGGTCGCCGGCGAACAAGGCTGCCTCGTCGCCACCGGTGCCGGCGCGCACCTCCAGCAGGATGTTGCGTTCGTCGTTGGGGTCCTTGGGCAGCAGCATCTTTTGCAGGTCGCTTTCCAGCGTTTCCATCGTGGTCTTGGCGGCGGCGATTTCTTCCTGCGCGAATTCCTTCATGTCGGGATCGGCCAGCATTTCCTGCGCTGCATCGATATCGGTCTGCGCCTGCTGGTAATTCTTGTATAGCTCCACCAGCGGCTCCAGCTCCGCGTGTTCGCGGTTCAGCTTGCGGTAGCTGTCCATATCATTGGTGCTGCCTTCCTGGTTCAGCAACTGGTTGACTTCGACCAGGCGCTCAGCCAGTTGGTCGAGCTTGGAAAGCATCGATGGTTTCATGGTATTGCCTTTAGAACTTGTATTTGTGGAGACAGAGCGCAGCAGCTGCGCCTGAGGTCGTTGGGATAGGTGCGGACAGGCCGTCGGGCCGTTGCGCAAAAAGGCTGGAGCCGCTAACGCTTGGTGCGGAACAATTGCGGCAGCAAGGTGGCCAGACGGGCGCGTTCGTCACCCTTGGCCTGGTGCAGGGCCTGTTGCGGGCCGTGCAGGAATTTGGCGGTAATGCCCTTGGACAGGGCTTCCAGTACGGCGTCTATATCTTCGCCCCTGGCCAGCATCTTGCGTGCGCGCTCCAGCTCCAGCATGCGAACTATTTCGCCGCTTTCATGCAAATCCTGGATGACGGGCACCACTGCGCGCCCGTCCACCCAGTGCATGAAGGATTGCACGCGGGTTTCGATGATGGCTTCTGCCTGCGCGACTGCCGCCTGGCGGTTTTCCAGGCCGGATTGCACGACATTACCGAGATCGTCCACGGTGTACAGGAACACGTCGTCCAGTGCGCCGATTTCGGGCTCTATATCGCGCGGAACGGCCAGGTCCACCATGAACATCGGGCGATGGCGGCGGGCCTTGACGACGCGCTCGACCAGGCCCAGGCCGATGATAGGCAGCGACGACGCCGTGCAGGAGATGATGATATCGAATTGCGCCAGCTGTTGCGGCAGTTCTGCCAGGCGTATCGCGTTGCCGTTAAAGCGGTGCGCCAGCGCTTCGCCGCGTTCCAGTGTGCGGTTGGCTATCGTCAGGCTCTTGGGGTTTTGCGCGGCGAAGTGGGTCGCGCACAACTCTATCATTTCGCCTGCGCCGATAAACAGTACATGCTGGTCGGAAATCTTGTCGAAGATGCGTTGCGACAGCCGGACTGCCGCTGCTGCCATCGACACGCTGTGCGCGCCGATTTCGGTGGTAGTGCGCACTTCCTTCGCTACCGCGAAGGTACGCTGGAACAACTGATGCAGATAGGTCCCGAGGCCGCCGGCGGCGTCCGCCTGACGTACCGCGTCCTTCATTTGCCCCAGTATCTGCGGTTCGCCCAGCACCATGGAATCCAGGCCGGAAGCGACGCGGAAGGCGTGGCGCACTGCATTGTCCTGCGGCAAGGTATATAAATGGGGACGCAATTCAGCGTGTGGCAGCTTATGGAAATCCGCGAGGAAATGGGCGGTGGCGTCGATAGGATTATCTACCCGGTTGGCCGCATACAGTTCGGTGCGGTTGCAGGTCGACAAGATCGCCGCTTCGTTGCCGTAATCCGATCCATCCCGCCCAAACCATGAGCGCGCAGCAATCACTGCCTGAGTTATCTGGTCAGGAGCAAAAGCGACTTTTTCGCGCAGAGAAACGGGCGCTGTCGTATGGTTGAGGCCGACGGCTAGCAGTTGCATGGAATAATTTCGGGGGATTATGCCGCTATTATAGCGCGCTCGCGGCTTTGCCGCGGACTTGCATCGCGGCTTGCTGTCCTGGGCGGCAGAAATAGTTTGTTATAGATCAAATGCGGGCAATTTAATGTGAAATGTTGTGCCTTCATTAAGTACGCTGTGGAAGCTGATCTGGCCGTGATGCCTGTCTACGACCGTTTTGACAAACACCATGCCCAACCCTATGCCGTCGGCCTTGACCTGGTCGCCGTGCTTGAAGCGCTGGAAACGCTGGAACAGCCTGGCCTGGTCCGCCCTGGTAATGCCGTAGCCCTGGTCGCTGATGCTGCAAATCACTGTCGACTCGTCCATTCCTTGTTCAAATTGCAAGCTGCAGGTGATGCTGGTGCCGGCCGGGCTGTATTTGATGGCGTTGGACAACAAATTAGTCAACACCCTGGTCATCAGGCTGCGATCTATATGGACCGGATAACGGTCGCCGGGAGCATGGCTGAGGATGCGAATATTCTTGCTTCTTGATAAGGCCCACATTTCCTCGGTAGCGTCCAGCAGGATGTCCTGCAAGTCAGTTTCTTCCAGCCGGTAATGCCGCGACTCGGCGCGCACCAGCTGCACAAAGTCGTCCGCCAGGCTGAGCGTGGTGCTGGCCGCTTTTTCTATGCGGGACATGAATTCGGCCGGCGGCAATGCGGTCGCCTCGTCCCGTTGCAGCTCCAGCAGGGCCAGGATGGAGGCCTGCGGCGAGCGCATATCGTGCGAAATGAAATGCAGCGATTCATCGCGGCTGCGCTCGGCACTGCGGATGGCGGTGATATCGATCACGCTGACGATCCAGCCTATCAATTCCTTGCGGCCAGAATAACTGGGCGCGCTCTTGATGATCAGGCTGCGCCCCTGCGGGTCGTTGACCTCGATGCCCTGGCTGATCGTTGCGGTATGCTGCAGGTCCAGCAGATTCCACCAGCTGAATTCGGCATTCGGCGTCTGGTCCAGCGCCTTGGGGTTGGTCATGCCGGCGAACAGGTAGGGCATCAATGCATCCTGCACCTTGGGCAAACCTATGCTGGCAAAGTAGATGTTGGCCGGCTGGTTGGCCAGCAGCACGTTGCCGTCGGTGGTGGTCACCAGCGTGGCGTCCGGCAGGCTGCTCAGGCTGTCGGTGACGAATTGCCGCAGGTCCCTGACCCGGCGCGCCGCGACCTGCATCGCGTGGATGCGCTGTTCCAGCGCATCCTGCAACGGCGCCGCATCGCGTTTGTCCGATGCTGCCAACTCGGGCAGCAGATGCGGCTCTTTATTCAGCAGGACCAATTCTTCGGCGAGGTAGCGCATCGCCGCCTCCAGCCGGCGCCAGCTCCAGAGCGGATAGGCCAGCGCCAGCGTCAGCAGCGCGGCGGCAGGCGGCAGCCAGTAACCGGCGGTCAGCGCGAAGTAGCTAGTCGCCAGCAGCGCCACGCATACCGACGCCGTCACCAGCAGCGATGCCCGTGGCGATAACAGGAAAAAGCAGAGCAGGGACAGCGCAAGCGGTAGCGTGCTGAACAACACCAGCTGCCACGGGGAGGCGACCGTGATCGAGCGGCCGTCCAGCAGGCTGGACAGGATATTGGCATTGATCTCGACGCCGGAAATGACGCCGTCGTTGCCGGATACCGGCGTGGGGAAGGAGTCCGCCATGCCGATGGCGGTTGGCCCTACCAGCACATATCTGTCCCTGAAAAATTCGGCCTTCTCCGCCACGCAAAAAGTCAGCGTCTACAACCGCTGGACCAGCGGTAACGGCGAAGCGCTGATGTCGGCCGGCGGCGCGGTAAGAGCCGGGTATTAAGAGCTGGAAATTAAGCGCCGGCGACTAACCGGATCATTCACCGCAATGCAGTCCAAACACCCGGAAGAAAACAAGACGACATGAAGCAGAACGCGGATGCACAGGCCAATACCTCTTCCAGCGCACAGCATATCGCGCTGAGGGAGTGGCTGATCATCAGCGCCCTGCTGCTGGTTCTGGCGGCCGGTCTGAGCTGGTTCAATGTCATGGGCAGGCTGGATCTGAGCCTGTACGACAGGTTCATGCAAACCAATTCGCAGCCCGCCCGCGACGACGTGATCATCGTCGCCATCGACGATTACAGCCTTGCCGAGCTGGGCAAATGGCCCTGGCCGCGCGCGCGCCATGCCGAGCTGGTCAAAAGACTCGCCGCCATGCAGCCGCGGGCAATAGGGATAGATATCAAGTTTTCCGAACCGGAGAGTCCGCCGGCCGGCAGCGCTCAAAACGGCGACGCCGCGCTCGCCAATGCCATTACCGCCAGCAACAGGGTAGTGCTGCCGCTGAACGCCGAAGAGGCAGGTGCGGGCCTGGCGGCAACGCTGCCGATACCGGCACTGGCCAACGCCGCGCGGCAACTGGGGCACATCCATATTGAACAGGATAGGGACGGGGTGGTGCGCAGCGTGTTCCTGCGCGAGGGCTTCAACGGAGAAT
>Ga0207092_1121_pt1 | contig 13199 bp, 14 predicted proteins | sample Alteio_BWMinHeat_48_FD_153533 | JGI IMG/M metagenome (GOLD analysis project Ga0207092, IMG submission 153533) | Enriched cells from forest soil in Barre Woods Harvard Forest LTER site, Petersham, Massachusetts, United States -... | ecosystem: Environmental > Terrestrial > Soil > Temperate forest >... | reverse complement strand
ATGTCTCCACCGTGTCATCCGTGACGCGGATGAAGAAGGACAAACTCATCCAGACAGGCAAGGTGCTGGTGACCTGCACGCTGACGATTGCCGGGTTAGGTTGCCATACAGGCAGCGGCGAGGAATGGGCTGATGAGGAGAATGCATTGACAGCGGCGGAGGCGCAGTCATTCAAGCGGAGTTGCGTCTGTTTCGGCCTGGGCCGCTATCTCTACAACCTGGCGGAGATCTGGGTCCCGCTCAATGAGCACCGCCAGCCATTCGAGTTTCCATCTCTACCGCAATGGGCGCTGCCCAAAGGCATGCCCGCAAAGAGCCATACTGCTTCTGGCTCACGACCTCCGGCGGCGCAACGGGGACCGATCGATCAGAAGACAACAGTGAGGATTGAGGGATTTCGGCGCACCTTGGGAGATCCAATCTACGGAGAGATTCTCTGGCGCGTCGCACATGCACGCCAGGCGAACGCCATCCCGAACACACAATTGCAAGCCGACGTCGCCGAGGCGATGGAGCGAGCCTCCCGCGGATTCAGCAAGGCACATTCCCTGGCCGAGCAGATTGGCGAGACATCCTTCATTGCGATCCTCGACAAGTTGCGAGTCGAGTCGATGACAACAATTCCCAGACTCGAATTGCTGAAGGCTCTGGTCGCCGAGCTTGAACTGGAGGCAGCCCGAACGGCTGCCTAGCCGCACAGACTATCGACCTTGGACCCTTCGGAGAGAATATGCGCAATGTACTAATGATTCGCCGCGAGCCGGGCCTGGTTTCCATTCCCGTGGAGAGCGCGGTCTACTGCAAGAACTGTGAAACTGTCTCGACATCATCTGGGCGGCGCTGCGGGCTCTGCGGATCGGAGGACATAGCTCGATTGGTTCCACCGAATCCCGGGCCGTGGGATCCCAGTCCGGCTCCGGCTGCAGTCTTGGTCGCATAGCGACTCAGAGTGATTCGCGACGACATCGGCGTCTATCAGTACCTATGTTCGGAATCGCGCGCAAGCTAGTCTGGATGAGTGATTTGCCCTGTGCACAACTATTGACGGTCGGATCCAGGTCGTTGCGAGGTTTGGCGCAGTCAGATTGCGAAGCGTTGTTGGAGCTTGCTTCCGTTTCCCATCCACTATTGGTATACGGTCTTTTTGGCACCGAGGACGATCAGTCCAGCAACCAGCGCAGCGAAAATGAAGTTCCCCAGTCGCGTGATAGTGCCTGGATCTCCGATCGAAGGAATTTCGATGAATGCGTGGCTCGCATACGCCATCGCGGCACCGCCTGCGAGGGCTAGACGGTGAACCGCGCGCCAGCCCGTGCGCTGTGACCATTGCTCAATCCGCGAGACCGCCAATGCAAAGAGGCCGACGTAACCGAGTACAGCCCACCCGCCCCAAACTCGCGGCACGAGCAAGAAAATGGATGCCACGACAAAGGCCTCGAGTCCAAGGACCGAAGGCGACGGGATGGGTCCGCTACTGCGCACAGCGGAACTTCTGGGCAATGCGAACGCCAATGGGATCAGAAACGCGATTCCTGCCGCTGCCCACGTGAACTGGGAACGCGTTGCCACGAAGTGGGTTGGATCATTGAGAACAGTAAAATGCGCGACCGAGATACAAGCGAGGACGAAAACTACGGCAACGATCATAAGACTCACACCGCCGAGCCAAGGGGAATCGACCCGTTCTGGCACAACCGCTTCAACAAGGGCAATGGGGACCGAAATACTCCAGACGGTGTGCAGCGTGAGAACGAAGACTGTCCACCAGGCTCCGATTCCCATGCTCGATAGATGACCTGGATCGAGTAGGTGCAGATGCTTGCCGAGGAAGTCCGGATTGAACAGCGACTGCATGAGAAAAGCTTCTTCGAGAACTCCGTAGGCGAGAGCCAGAGCGAAGATGCTGGGCCATCCTCGGCCAACTCGGCGTACGCACTCGCGAATGAGGAGGGCACCACCTCCGTACGGTGGCGCGAAGATTCCCAGCATGCCCAGGTGCGCGATGGACACATTCCCCGGAAGGAATTCGGCTGTCAGTGGAGCGAGGACCCACAGGCCGGCCGCGGGAAGCAGCCGATGGACTGTCGTTGCGGCACTGGACCTGTCCTTCCCGGGACGCGGGTGTTTCTGATGTGCAGATACGAGACTATTCATGATTTGTCCTTCTCCTGAACTGGAATCGTTTAGGAATTCTCAGCCTTCCTAGTCGATCTTGTAGGAGTACATCCAATGGTTCATCCGTGCGCCGGAGAACAGCGCGAAAGCTGAGATCACACGGTCGCGGATCCAAGCAGTCGCGGGCGTGAGGGTCCGCTTTCCGTCGCCGCGCCTGCGCGCCTCGGCAATCACGCGCTCGACACGGCTGCGTCTCTGCTGCACGAATTGTGCAAATGCCTGTTCATAGCTCGCTACCGAGTCGCTCAACATCTTGCCAAGGAGCATCGCGTCTTCCAGCGCCAAGGAGGCGCCCTGGCCGGCGTGCGGGCTGATGGCGTGAGCAGCGTCACCGATCAGCAGGATGCGGTCTTTTGACCAAGCCGGTAGTGAAGGAACGTCGTGCACCGGCCCACACAGTAGGTCCTTCGCGCTGCGCAGAATGGTGCCTACAGGGCTCTGCCAGTCATGGTGCCGGGCGAGGAGCTCCCCCCTTAACACTTCTGTGGACCAGTTCTTGTAGTCCTCAGATTGAGGCTCCCACTCACGCGTAAGATGGCTCCACCACATCACGGTATCCGGCTTCTGCCTGTCGAAGTGCGCATAACCGAAGAAGCCGTTTCGTCCGAAGATCATGTGCATCCGGCGCATCTCCGCGGGCGTCGCTGGCGCGAGCGAGGAGTGCGACGCAAAACCTCCGACTGTAAACAAGCCTGTGTAGGAAGGCCGCAATCCTTCTGGAAAGACCAACTCGCGTGTTCGCGAGTGAATTCCGTCGGCGCCGATGAGAAGGGTGCCCTTGGAGGTGGATCCGTCCTCGAACTCGGCGATCACACCCGTCGCGTCGCATCTCAGGTGACGTAGCCGTTTGCGATAGAAAATGGGGATGCCACCGCGTTCGGCCGTACTGACAAGCATACGGTGGATAGCCGATCGCGCCACAGTCACAGCGGGGATGCCATAGATCCGCGCGGGCCCGTTGGGAATACGGCCCAGCACTTTGCCCCGCTGATTTTCGAAGGAGAATTCGTCGCTTTCGATGCCGCGCGCGATAACCTCATCCGAAATACCGATCTGTTCGAGCACCCTCATTCCATTGGGAGATATCTGTAGCCCTCCGCCGATGTCATCCACCTGCGAATGGGCCTCAAAGACGGTTGAGGCGATACCGGCGTTGTTCAGAAACAGGGCCAGGGCGGGACCGGCAATCCCCCCGCCAATGATGAGCACATGTGGTTTCATAGTTCGGGGAATCTCCGGGTGTCGAGCTTGGTGCGCCTTGCCACGAAAGCCACTGGCAGGGTACGATTGCTTAACACCTAATTAGATTACTAACTAAGATAATTAGGTGTCAAGGGAAATCGATGATGAAGACAAAACCTGCCACAATTCGGCAGCAACTGCTCAAACGTGTAGGGATGGAACTCGGGCGGGAGCTTAGCGCCCAAACGATTTTTTTCCATGAGATTGTGGCTCGCAAGCTGGGCCTTAACGCCACCGACACCCGGTGCCTCGATCTGATCGCCCGTTCGGGCGAGAACGATGTGACCGCCGGCGACCTGAGCAGGGCGACAGGACTGACGACGGGCGCGGTTACGGGAATTCTGGACCGCCTGGAGAAGGCGGGCATGGTGGAACGCGTGCGTGACGCCAACGACCGGCGCAAGGTGACGGTTCGCCCGATCCCCGAGGCCATGCTTCGCGTAGGAGCCTATTACGACAGGCTCGGAGCCGCGATGGCAAAACTCGTCTCCAGCTACCGCACCCAAGATCTGCAGCTCATTCAAGAATTCCTGGAGAAGAACCTCACCATCCTTAGGGCGCAAGTTGCCGAGTTGGCGCAAGACTCTTGCTGAACGCAAATTCTCCCGATGTCCGGTGATCACCGGTCTCGAGAGCGGTGAGAAATCGCCTCATCGAGCCGCTCGGATTTGTCACCGAAATGCCGGCATCGCGCTACTAATTGCCCGGTCGCAGCGGTCAAGGAACTTCATCCCAACAGGCGAGGTGACTAGATGAGAAGCGCGGCGCGTCTCAAGATGGGCTACTACCCGCTGCCAGAGAGCGAAGGGAAAAAGCTTCGTGATCTCTTATCTTTCGCTGGCACGGCTTCGGTGATCGATCCCTGCGTTGGGCAGGGAACTGCATTAAGCCTTGTGACCAGTGACGCTCCCGTCCGACGCTACGGCATCGAACTTGACGCCGAACGCGCGCGCATCGCCAGTTCAAAGAGCATCGAAACCATCCAGGGCAACACATTCGACACCATTGTGAAGCCCGAATCGTTCTCCCTGTTGTACCTCAATCCGCCGTATGACTCCGAGATCGGCACCATTGCGAATCGGCGCATGGAGGCTGTGTTCCTCGATCACACGTACCGATGGCTGCGGATGGAAGGCGTTTTGATTCTGGTGATCCCATTTGAGCGGTTGCACGACTGCACCGGGATCCTGAGTTCTCACTTTGCCTCGCTGAGGGTATTTCGTATGACCGATCCCGATTCGGTCCAGTACAGGCAAATTGCTGTCTTCGGTGTTCGCCGTGAGGTCAGGGGCTCGGCGATTGAGAACAACAAGCGTCAACTCCAGAGCATTGGCCTCTATGGGAGCTTCCTGGAACTGGCGGAGTTGCAGCCGGGCGCGTGCGCACCCTATTCCGTTCCTCCGTCAGGCGAGGCGTCGTTGAGCTACCGCGGCCTCCCCTACGACATCTTGGAAGACCTGCTTCCGCGCTCAGGGGCATGGAAACAGGCGGCGCCGCTGCTGATGCCGCATGACGATGTTGCCACCGGTCGACCCATCACACCGTTGCATGGCGGCCACGTTGGCCTCTTATGCACCGCAGGACTGCTCAATGGCGTCTTTGGAGACGGAGAGAACAAGCACATCGCCCGCTGGCGGTCGGTCAAACATGTGACAACCTTTGTTGAAGAGGATGGCGACGCAGAGATTATTCACCGTCGGGAACGCTGGACCAACGAACTCCGCCTGGCCTATGCCGATGGCAGAGTGCTCAAACTCACCGAGTCTCGAGCGAAGAAAGAGGGCGAAGACCATGGAGAATGCACACCTGCGACTCGGGCTGCTTGAGTACGTGCGTATTACGGAAAAGGCCTCGACCCGCATTCGCCTGCGGGTCGACCGTTATATAGGCGAAGATCGCCAGGCGCATCTTCTCAGCGTCTTCGGCAACGATTCCGATTTGGGTGCGATCACGGCGGCCGTCCACGAAAAAGCTACCTTCAACCTGGCCTTTCCCGACGGTACGACAAAAGATGTCACCCTGGGTGAACATGCCTCCTGCTACAAGGGGGTTGTAACTCTGCCAGACCGAAAACATCCTGTGCGCCATCTGCTGGCAGTTTCCGAGGAACTTCATACCAATGGCAGCGCCGGGCGGACAATCTTGTTGCGCTATCGGCGCGAGGAGGCGTGGGCCACGCTAGTGAGCTTCCTGGGTTTGCCTGCCGATCCGTCATGGGCAGATCACATCCTTCAAATCGTCGAGGAAAAGCGCAGAATTGAGGAACTCGACGGCATCGGGTGCCAGCCTGTTTTGATCTCTGCAACGACTGAGGAGATGCTTGAGTGGATTGGTCATGGTCTGCGCTCGCAGCTGCTGGCGTTTCCCGATTCAAACCACCCCATCCGTTGGCCGCGATATTCGATCGATTCCTTGATCCTTCCGGCATGAGGCGATCTTCGACTTTGCCCAAGGGGATGTTGACTAAGCCGGAAATGCCATCTAATATTTAGATGTTAATGGTGAAGCTATGGCACAACGAGCCCTAAAATTAAAGCAAGCAAGCGCCGTCCTTCGAGTTGAGCCGAAAGAATTGCAAAACCTCGTGCAATTTGGCGTGGTCAAGCCGAAGAGGGTGGATGGCACCTATCTCTTTGATAAGGGAACTCTTCTCACCGCGAAAGTGGCGTTTTGTTTGAAGGAATCCCTGGGGACACGCGCAAACGTTCTTTCGAAACTGATCGACGTCTTTCGCGCTTCCGAGAAGGGCCTCCGCATCAAGAATCCGGAGTACGTGGTCTTTACGTGCCGTTTCTCCGCTGAGGAAGAACCGATCAAGTTGGGAGTTCCTTTTCGATCGCTCGGCGAGCAGATAGACCTGGGCATGAGCAGAGCTGAACTCTATCGCGACATGCCACCCGGGCGGAAGCGCGCGGGATGGAAGAAGGAATTCCTCGAGACTCTTTCTGAGGCGGCCAAGGACATAGGAGAGATCTCCGAAGAAGAGATCCAACGTACGATTCGCGGTTATCGTGAGGAGAGCCGCATCCCGGAGATCACCGTTGCGGCCGAAGTCTAGAAAGCGAAAACAACGCGCCGTAGTAGACACGAACGTTGTGGTGGCAGGCATCTCCGGTTTCCGGGACCAATACATTGCGGGGCTGATCCCGAGCGCGGATTTGCTTCACCGCTGGGCGGACGAGGAGCACTTTGTGTGGCTGTACTCGGAGGATATTCTCGCCGAGTACAAGGAAGTCCTGAAGCGTCTCCATGTTCGTCGCGCGGCGATTGGAGCGCTCATCAATTTCATTCGAGAGCAAGGGGAATCGGTCGAGATTGGTTTCTCGGCCGAAATATCACCCGACCCCAAGGACGATGCATTCTGCATCTGTGCCGAGGAGGGAAGGGCAGACGTCATCTTCACTCTCAACCCTCGAGACTTCCCGCAGAGCCGGCTGAGGGCGAAGGTAATTCAACTTGAACACAAGGGCCGTCGAGGCCGCTGAAGTTTGCTCGAGGCTAGCAAGATCCCAGGCTGTCCACCTCTCTCTTCTATTCCGCTAAAAGCATAGCCGACAGCTTCAGGAGGTATCTCCATGGAGACGACCTTCGACTACCTGCGTCAATTTGGCCCCGCATTGGCCGAGCGCATTCTTGAAACTTATCCTCCATTGCAGAGCACGAAGGACCCCGTCGCTCCGGCACTATCAACTCTTCTGCGCAAGGCACTTCCTGCGCAGGCGCTCGCCATCACCGGAACTGCGAAATATCTGCGCAAGGCTAAGGCCGCCCGCATCGTAGCCGAATGTGGAGCAGGGAAAACGTTCATGGCTTTGGGCACGATCCACCTTCTCTCAGAAGGGCGTCCCAGTTCCACGCTGGTGATGTGCCCCTCACATATCACTCACAAGTGGGCGCGCGAAGTCTTGCTCACTATTCCGCGCGCTCGCACCTTTCTCATCGAGGACATGCGCAACGGCGGCGATCCGAGCCGGCCGCACGGCGTCTGCGAAGTGAAGTTGAGCAAAGGCAGGACAGTGTACGAGGGCAAGCGTCTCACGTTATCCGAAATGCGGCGTATGGGCCGCAAGGATTGGAAGAGGCGCTTGCCCGGACCGACCTTCTTCATTACCGGCAAGGACAAAGCCAAGCTGGGCTACTTCTGGGAGCATGTGTATCTCAAGGCAAAGTCCGGTCCGAATCACGGTGGGGTCGTCAACCCGGATTCCGGCGCAGCCATACTCGACTCCGAAATGCAGAAGCTAACGGCGCTTGACTTCAACGACAAGCTCAAAGTCTCGGAGGCATTGACGGCGCCGAGTGGCGGCACCACCCGCTTCTCTGCGCTTTGGCAGGCTGACCCAGAGCGCATTCAACGCATGGCGCCAATCGAGTTCATCGGTCGCTACATGCGCGGCTGGTTCGATTTCGCCATTGCCGACGAACTGCATCAGCTGGCCGGCGACACGGCGCAAGGCAATGGCCTCGGCGTGCTCGGACGTGCGGCGCAAAGATTGATCGCGCTTACGGGAACCCTCATGGGCGGGTACGCAGACGATCTCTTCAACATCTTTTACCGGATGGAACCTCGCGTGATGGTGCGTGATGGCTTTGCCTACGGAGGTCAAGGCAGGCGCGACTTTCAGGAGCAGTACGGCGTTCTCGAAACGATCGAGAGAGTGGAGGAGGCAGACAACGCCTGTTCCAGGACGACCAAGAAGACGGTTCGGGTGCTCCGGAAACCCGGAGCCTCACCGCTGCTCTTCGGCAAGTTCCTGATGACCACCACGGCGTTTCTGTCGCTGGAGGACATCTCGGACAACCTGCCCCGATACGACGAGAGCGTCATTTCGGTCGATATGGACGACGCCCTTCAGCAAGCCTACGAGCAGCTGGAGGACGATATTCGCTCCGCGATGAAGGCGCAGCGCGGCAACAAGAGCCTGATGAGCATTCTGCTCAACACGCTTCTTCTTTACCCCGATCATCCGTACGATTTCAAGGAGATATGGGCGCGCGCGTTGGATCCGCAGACGAAGGAGTATGTAAAGTTCCTGGTGACTGAACCGGAGAACCTCGCGCGGGAAGCTCTTTATGCGAAAGAGCGCGCTCTGATCTCCGACGTCAAAGAGGAACTGCGGCAGGGAAGGCGTTGCCAAGTCTATGCGACTTACACAGGCGAGAAGGACGTCACTCTGCGCCTGGAGACGGTGTTACGGCAAGAGGGGATCCGTGTCGCCGTCCTGCGCTCGTCAGTTCCAACTGATAAGCGAGAAGATTGGTACGAACGGCAGTTGAAGGCCGGCGTTGAGGTCGTGATCTGCCACCCGAAGTTGGTTGAGACTGGATTGGACCTGCTGGCCTTTCCGACGCTCTACTTTTACGAGACCGGGTACTCGCTGCATACCTTGCGCCAGGCCAGCCGAAGATCGTGGCGCATCGGTCAAAGATTCCCGGTGCGGGTCAAATTCGTCACCTATTCCGGCACGATGCAGGAGACCTGTCTCCGTTTGATGGGCAAGAAGATGCTGGTGGCCCTGATGATGGAGGGCAAGTTCTCCGGCGAAGGGCTGCAGGCGCTCGACACCGACGAAGACCTGATGAGCGCGATGGCGCGGGAACTTGTCGAGAAAGCCGGAGTCGGAGAGACCGCCGATGCGGTATGGCGGGAACTCGAGCAAGAAAGGGAGAAGATTCAGCCACGCCCGGGTGTGGAGGATCCGGAACAAGAAGAAGAACCTGCTCCAATCCTCGACCCGCCTGCGAGGGCAACTCCGCCACCCGTGCCGACAACCTTCGGCATTCATTTGACGGAGCCGCCTCCCGCTATGAAGAAGCGGAAGAAACCGGCGCTCTGGCCAACATCCAAGGAAGCCAATGCGCAGCTCAGTCTTTTCGAATGAGCTGCGCGCAATTGAACACGAGAGGTGAAATCATGAGCGAGGAAAGGGAGAAGGTCCGTTGCCGGAGTTGCGAACTCGTCCAATGGAGCGATCGAGCGCACTGCCGCCGCTGCGGCAGTCCGTTGCCCGAACCGGTCGTGAAGGTTGTCGAGCGAATCGTCGAGAAGGTTGTGATTCGTCATGACCCAGAGTGCCTTGAGAATCTCGAGAAGGCGCGCAGACTGATCCTGGCGGCGACGGAGCGACTGATGCAGCAACCAGTTGAGTCCTTGGCGCCGATCGTGCTCCCCCATGGCCCGCAGAGGGAAGCATTTCCAACGTTGGCCGACGTCGAAAGGGCGGCGATCGTTGCAGCCTACCAGAGATCAAATCGCAAACCTCTCGAAGCTGCCCGGTTGCTTGGAATCGGGAAGACGACGCTTTACCGCAAGCTCAGAGAGATCCGCGAAGACGCAGCTTAGTCATGGTTGTGGATTTGTGTGCGGGACTAAGACGACGTAATCACTTTGCTTGAATTCAGCGCATACATCAAACCCCGAATGAGTGTATGCATTGACGATCGTCACCGCCTATTCTCTGACGACCTTCCGAGGATCTTTGTCATCCCTTAGACCGCCGTACTTGATGTGGCGAACGTGGTTCGTGTCTGTCCATTCCAGAAACTCGAAGTTTGCCACGAGAACCGGCTTCACCCAAACGCACTCGCTCATCTTCGCTGGGGTCAATCCCTGGCCCCATCTGCCGGACTTCGATTCTGGCAAGTTCACGAATGGGCAATCTTTGATGATGAGCGGCCTCAGCTTGGCGAACAGCTCTCCGCGAGTCGCAGGGACCAAGCCGGCCCTGACCCGTGCAGCGTAGATGAGCGAATCCCCACCGTAGAAACCGACGACAAGCGCGTCTACTCCATGACTACCTGGAGTAAAGCCGCCGATGACGAACTCTTGTCCTACGTTGAGCCGCATCTTTGACCATGCCCCGCTCCTTTTCTCCGGCTCGTATCGGGAACTCAGACGCTTGGCAATTACTCCCTCGCCTCCCATCTTTTTGACCGCGGCGACGAATTGATTGACAGGGCCGGGAAAATGCTCTGACCGCTGGACCGTTGCGGAAGGAATGAATGCCGATGGGAGTAGCACGAGGCGTTCGCTCAGCGGCAGATGCTTCACGTCCCGCCACTGATGGAAGAGGACGTCAAAGACGAAGAAGACGACGTTCGTCTCAGCGCTGGAGTTCTGGATCGCATTGAAGCTTGGTTGGCCGGTCTCGTCGAAGGCGACCAACTCCCCATCCAATGCTGTCCCGGCTGTCAGGGCTTCATTGAGAGCGATGAAGAGTGCCGGGAATTTCTTCGATAAGTCTTTACAGTTTCTTGAAAGCAAGTGCAAGCCCCGCACATCTCGAATCGCCTGCCCGCGGTATCCGTCTAGTTTGAGCTCGTAAACCCTTCCGGGACCATCGGGGAGATGATCGACCGGCAGGCACTCCATTGGAGGGGTGAAGGGAATCTCGCGATGGGTGCCCTGAGTCATCCGAAAAGCGCCAGTTGTGGCCCCGGTTCCTCATATTGCACGGGCTCAATCAGGCTGGGATCATTGTTGCGAGTATTCCCGACCGCTTTGCCGACTTTCCACGCTTTCATCTCTTCAGCTGGATAAGGCCTCAACAGGTCAACAGGCAATCTCCCCGGATCGGCGGGAGCCAACCATCGCTCATAATCCTTTGGTGCCAGGATCACGGGCATTCGGTCGTGAATCTGTTCCATCAGTTCGTTTGGGTCAGTGGTGATGATCGTGTAGGTCTCTAGTTCCAGACCCGTTTCCCTGTCCTTCCATCGGTTCCACAAGCCAGCGAACGCAAACAGTGAACCGTCCTGAAGACTGATCGCGTGAGGCTGCTTGATCTTGCTATCGATCTTCTTCCACTCGAAAAACCATTCTGCAGGGACCAGGCAGCGACGGGACTTCCACGCTTCGCGAAATGCAGGACTAGTGGCAATGGCCTCTGCTCTGGCGTTGATCGTGGAAAAGCCAACCTTGGAATCTTTTGCCCAGAACGGAACTAAGCCCCAGCGCATGACGGTCAGTTCCCGTCCTGCGGTGTCCCTGCCCATTCGGACGATGGGCTGCACGCTTTGGGGGGCGATGTTAAATGATGGAGCAAAGTAGGACTCGTCGAAGACATTGTCATCGTGAGTCTCCATCCATTCCGCGATCCTTTGTTTATCGGCCCGCCGTCCGTACCGACCACACATTATTTGACCTTCTTCTGCGCCGCCCAGCGCTTCCGCTGAGCTTCTCCAATCCTCTTTCGAGCCGCAGCACTGAGCTTTCTGCGCTTGGGTAGAAGAGCGGCGGAATCCTTGGTTGATAAGTCTGAAAGCAAGGCACGGGCCTGCGTGAGCCGTGCGATTTCTGAATCAATCGAAGACAAAATACCGGCCAAAGTCATGCTCAAAAGTATACCGATTGCCCCTCGACGGTGCATGCCCGTGAGCAGTGCCAGGTCCCGCACCTCGAATCACCTTCCTGCGACCATTACAAAGGAGAACTGAAAATGAGTGGCCTCAAAGCCGAAGCGCTCCTGCGCGAATTTCACTATAACGGGATTCGCATTCCCGACCCCGGACCAGAACTGACTGTTGAACAGGTTCGCGACCTGCTTACTCCCAACTACCCAGAGATTGCCACGGCGTCGGTATCCGGACCCGAAGCTACCGGCTCAGTGTTGCGCTATACCTTCCGCCGGGCGATTGGAACCAAAGGTTGAACGATGCAATCGAAAGTGACGTCGGCTGCTGACCTCCTGGCACTCTTCGCGGAGAAGGCAACCGCGCCGCCTCCGGAGTCAAGCCAGATACTCGTGAGGCACTTCCAATGCAAAGAGGCTCTCAAAGCCACTCACTGTCTGACCGAAGCGATGGATCGCCACGCCGCAAGCGACGGCCATCCGCTGCCCGCTCCGACCGAACTATTGCCCCCGCTGGGATAACCACACTGGCGCGGGTCTTCACGCAAGCTCTCCCCGCGCTCGGTACAGTGCCAACAACCTACAGCCACGAATTCCGTGCCGAGTTGCTCTACGACCTCTGTGCGGCTTTGGTAAGAGAAGGACTGGGAGGTCCGGAAACATGGCAGAAGTGCGAGGGGAGCGCCTTGGTCTTCGCCCAGCGCGCCATCATGGAGTCGATAGGCGAGGAGCGTTGGAACCTGCTTCAGCGCAACGTCGAGTATCACCTGAGCGTGAGCGACGTAGCCGAACGAGATGGCGAGGACAAGTTACTCGAGAATGGCCGGCTGGCTATGACCATCGAATGCAGCGGGTGCGGATTTCTCAAGATCGGTCCGGCGATCGCGGCTCTCGAAGCGGAGTCACCGGGTCTCGGTGCTGCATTCTACTGGACCCTGACCTACGCGCTCTATCGGGTGATGCGGATCTATAACCACGATGATGCTCTGCAGTATGAGGAGCGGATGCACGAGTATGCCGAGGACGACGAGGAGAATCACGAACAATATGAGTTCCCCGAAGTCGAGAAGGCGCTGCCGGAGTGCATTCAGAAGACCTTAACCTCTGAAGACCATCGCGCATCCACTCGCGACGCGCGGCGGCTTCTTCGTCAGCACCTGAGAGGGAAATACCGCTCCTGGATCGAACGCGTGCGGACGATCGAGCGGCTTTCGCGGTTTCGGCTGCCTACCGACGGTCACCTTCGCGAGGATGGCGGATATGACACGATCCCGCTGCCGTCTCTGCTGGTGGCCTTCAAGGAGCACGACGCTATCGTCGCGTGTTTCGACGAAGAGAGCAACTACATGCTGGAAGGCAGCGCGGAGCCGACCGTGGGTGTGGTCTTTTCCCCACGGAAGCCGGAAGAGGTGCGGCACGCGCTGCGCGTGG
>Ga0207092_1120_pt1 | contig 13239 bp, 17 predicted proteins | sample Alteio_BWMinHeat_48_FD_153533 | JGI IMG/M metagenome (GOLD analysis project Ga0207092, IMG submission 153533) | Enriched cells from forest soil in Barre Woods Harvard Forest LTER site, Petersham, Massachusetts, United States -... | ecosystem: Environmental > Terrestrial > Soil > Temperate forest >... | reverse complement strand
CGCCATCCTTCCCATAAATATTAAAAGTAGGAAAAAACGAAAAGAATTTCTCTTCAGCAGCACCCAAGAATACATCTTGATTATCATAAATATCAAAATGCGCGGTTAAAGAAAAAAATCGCGAACGTGCTATTGCAAGCATGCGACCATTGGCATCGTCAAATTCATAGGCAAGTAATAGACTAAAAAACTTTCTGTATAAAGTACCTAACTTTTGCGTAGGTGTTTCAACATCAAACGTGGTTGTTAAACTTAACCAACGCTCAGTAACCGTAAATTCATCTGGAATATCGTAATTTGAAAGCGCAAAAGAAGAATGCGTAAAGAGTACAAGGGAAAATAATAAGGCAATGATCTTTTTCATATATTTCTTCGTGTTATGTTAAAGGAATGAGGATGTTACAGTGTGAAGATTAAGGAAGTATTAAATTGGAATGCACTTTAACCGACAGCCCTTCTAATTCCCTCATATACTCATCCAGTGTTATCATACCAACACAAGGCATGGCACCGCTTCTACACAACTCACCTCGAATGATTTTTTTGCTAAGAATAATAGCAGGTATACAGGGTATCTGAGGGCCATCATTATCTCTTGCGATAATAAACCATTTCACTTCAATTGGTTTTCTTTTTTTATCTATTCCTTTAATGAGCATGTGCATACCACCGCTCGTTGTACAAAATACATCAAAAATATGACTCAATGATAAAAGGAATTTCGTATGTTTAGACAAATTCAATGGAAGGCCCATGCGTACAAAGTAAGACATTACACACATTCCCAAATGCAATACACTATTCTCCATTCCTGCTGAAAACCGGATATTTTTTAAACCATATGCATTAGAAAATAAATCCAAATCAGGAACATCGCAATTTGCCATCCAGCGTTTGCCTAGCTCAGGATATTCCTGACGATAAACATCCTGCCAGCCAAAACCTGTTTGATGATTCCTACCCCAAGGTTTTAATGGCTTACCTAAATACGTTAAAATAGATTTTGCTGTTGCAAGTCCACGGGGAGATTTTTGCCCCGGGCTAATTCCATAAACCAGTGAATCCATAATCGAAAAATTATTTTTATAATACTCTAATACAGCAGATGACAACGCTGGTACAGTACTTGCGCCACTGACTACAATAACATTATTTCTTTTTGCTAAAGAATCAAGGCTTGTGATACCAACCACAAAATCACGCGCATCTGCAAGATCAATATAGTGAATGTTATGTTTTATACAGATTTCCGCAATTGAATAATCCGCCGATTGAAATGGCCCTACCGTATTTATAACGACAGCTGGTTTCAGGTTATCCAGTTGTTTATCTAATTCTTTATTTGCATCAAATACTGCAATCTCAATTAAATTTCCTGCTTTTTCTTTTTTTAATTGATCACGCAAAGCTTCTGCTTTTTCTCTTTCACGACCTGAAATAATAATTGAAAAATTATCTTTAACTAAAGCAGCAGAAATTCGTGAGCCAAAATTACCATATCCACCGAGAATAAGAATTTGACTCATGTTGTAAGACTTGTAAAAGTAAATCGACCTGAATAACTATACAAGATACCAAACAAGGGATGGGACATAGTCATTGTTACTTTATAAGTATTATCATCAATCATTTCTTCTTCAGCATGACCTGTTCCGATTAAAATCCCAAGTGGCATCGGTATATTGAATCCAAACACTCTCCATACATACGCTTTATGTTGCATCACTACTTTTTTACCATCATAAAAATAATGCATTCTCCAACTCATACCAAAAGACATACGCTCTATCACATCGTGATTTTTAATAACGTGCATAGATGAATTAAATTCATAAAGTGGTTTTCCAGGAAAATAAAATTTGCGGCGAAAACAAACGACATCAGAATCAAGCTGGCTGCAAAAATCCACTTTCACCGAAATATTTCTCCCCTTATACGGCACCAACACACGAAATAATCTGAAAAACGGGATCAAGCAAGACATCATTTTAGAATAATGAATATCCATTTTTCCTTCTACAGTAGTAATGTCATTACTGTAAGGGCGATTCCTGTATCGCTTTTGAAATACAGGCGGTAATTTATCCCATGTGGAACCAAAAACGGATTTGAATACTTGTTCTGTTTTATTCATTATTTTCTGCTAATCAGCACCACCCCATTTTCTGTCGACAAATCAATATTTCTTTTTGCTAGCCATTCACGAAACATTTCCAATATTCGCAATGCCTTGATATCAAATTGCTCGCTCAAGCTTTCCAAAGCAAGCCTTAGATGATGCGCAGTCTTGATGTCACCATTTTCAATGTCAGCGAGGATTGGTTCAAACACATTATCAGCATTAAATACTTCCATCCTAACTCATCTCCTATTTTGCTCACCCTTGATTTTCGGTCACCTGCTGGATTTGCTCCGTTCTAACCAAGGCAAAGAAAAGCGGCATAGCAACTATCAATAAAATGATTACTATCCATTTCCACAATGACACATTTCTTGCTTGATTATATTTGCGAATCAGATGATGTTTGAATTTCATTGTGTATTTTTCCTAAGCCTGAAAAACTGATCTAGCCCCGCTTCAGTAAATACGTAGTTTACCAAAATTACGTATCTACTGAAGCGAGGCTAAATCAATACCTACCCCTTTTGATTATTAATGCAAAAACACTTACATTTTATTTCCAGTTTGCATATCATCATTCAATACTAAACTTTCAAAACCATTATTCATGTTTACAATTAACAACGCATTACTTAGCCTGTAAAAATTCACACATTTTTCCTTGCCTGAATTCCAGTGTTGCCAGGTAACACATACTTTACCATCTGCTTTTACAATCCAGCTGCCTTGATCAGTTTGTGGATCATTTGCAGGCTTGGTTTGGAATTTCCCGTTCATCTTTCCATTTTTATCGAAGTATCCAGTAAAGCTGTCTGAAATTACTTTACCGTCTAATGTTGCAGCCGAGATAGTAGTGATAGTTTTATCCGATAATTCTTTTGTCGCAGCTGCTTTATTCATAATTGCTAACGGTGCTGCAAAGCAGATTGACGACAGAGACAATAACGCGACTGATAATATAAATTGTTTTTTCATAGCATCCTTCCTTGATAATAATGTTGGAAATTAAAATGATACTCTGCAAGGGCACACCTGTGCAACGTTACTCTGCTATTTCTATCTTAGAAACTAAATCAACTAAAATATTAATTAAGGATTGCTGATTCGTTTTGTTCATTACTCCAAAAAATACTTCATCTATTTTCTCAACTATCGGCACTAATTTAAAAGCCATCGTTTTACCTTTAGTCGTCAAATGCACTGATTTCGCTCGTGTATCATCTTGATGTTCAGCGCGTTTAATAAGACCCTGCGCTACTAATTTTTTAAGAGATTTTGACACCGTCATTTTATCAAGCTTAGTGCTACGCACAATTAAAATTTGTGTAGGTGTTTGTTTTACTCCCTCAAACCATAGAACATTTGCCAGTATGACAAACTGCGCATGTGAAATATCATAAGGGTCTAATGCTTTTTTAATTCGGCGTTGCCACGTTACCATTGTTTGCCAAAGTAAAAAGCCTGGACTATGTTCAGGTTTTTCAAATCCAAATGCAGGATCAGCCATTCATTTCTCTCGCAAGTTTTACTAAAGCATCCATTTCCATCGGCACAGTATTAGCAACATTTTGAGCTACTAACTTAATCCATAAAAATTTAAGAGGTCCTGTTACAACCAAAGTGTTAGTTAATCGCAAACCCTCTGATGTTTCTTCTATGGCATGCGTATCATACATTTTTGCGCCAAAGAATCTTGTACAATCCGTGAATTTTTTGCCATCATCAATTTCAACTAAGGTAATTTTAACAGCAGGCACACCTTTAGGTTTCAATATAAAATGATTACCTACAATAAAACTCCCGTCCATTTTGCAGTAATCTAGATCGCCATGCCAGATAGGCCAATTGTTTACATCTGTCCATATACGCCAAATGTCTTTCTTGTTAATACCTTGATAAATTTTGCTATGAATTTTAGTCCACATGCTTTTTTCTCTTAATTAGTATACTCGGTTATTGTATATAAGTTTACTATAAAGTCAATGTTGGGATCAGAATCGGCGGCGGGAATGGGGTTGGTGGAGTAATGGGTTGATTAGATGTGAGTTCGGAGATGGGAGTTTTACGACATACCCCAAGTTATACCCCAGCGAAAATGGTCCTTGAAAATCAATTGAACCCGCGTCCCAACCGATGTTCGCTGTTCGCGAACAGCGAACGCATTGCATTCGCAATTCGCGAATCGCGAATGGACTACAGGCTGGCGAGGATATTCACACTCATGCCTTCCAACACACTAATCACCTGATCGTATGGAAAAACATGGGTAGTATCGTATACCATTCCCTCGATAAACTCCTCATAACGCTCTTTCCAAATCGGTTTATCTTTTAACAATGCCAATGACTCCATGATTTCAGCCTTTGGATTGAGAGCATACTCTGAATGCTGGTTTTTAAATTGTTTACCATCATTAATGACTACCGTTTTAGCTAGCTCAATAAAATTTGAATTTATTTTGTTAGCTTGATAGATGGCATTTAAATCATAAACATGACGAACAAGCGTCTTGTCATCATCTTCACGACCCCGTTCAATCGCCATGATACGCCGAGTCAAGACAACCCATTTCTCAATGGCTGTTTCGTCAATAGAAATACACTTGGTGGCCGGAGGCATTAATATATTTACATCACTTAAAACATCTTCAATCAGAGTTTTTATGTACAAATCATGAGTTGAGAGAAGGATATTTGCAAATGTAAATTCGATCTTAATATCAGGACGCAGTGTTCCACCAACGGGAAAAGAATGTGGATATTTCAAGGTGACTTGCTGATATCTTCCTTCATTACGAACAGCGTCATTTGTTACCAGTAAATCTGGCACTACTAATTTCGACCTGATTTGTGATCGAAATTTCTTCAACTCTTTTATCAAGTGCGATTTGCTGAAGCTTTCGTTTTTCTTGAGCTGAAGCTTAAAGTCCACATCTTCAGACATGCGTCGCACAAGCTTGTGTGCCTTGGCAAGGCAAGTACCGCCGCAAAAAACAACTCGAAAAGTTTCGTTTTCAAGATTAGATAAAGCATGGATGACCTGTGTCACATAATAATCTTTTTCAATAGTACCTTCGTTCAGTTTAATGCGTTGTCGCGCAATTGATATCAGTTCACGCAAATCATTTTTACTTAGCATTTATTTTCTTCTCAAAGATTAATTCACTATTTCCATACCCGATACGACGACGACAACGGCTTTTTAATCTAACAACGTTGTTCACAGGTATTTGGGTTGTCTTTCCTTCGTTATATTCCTTTTCCACACTGCCAGGCTCAAAATCGACGCCCAATCGTTTCAGTGCTTTTCTGAGAGTTATATCAGTGCCATTTTTGATGAGAGGAATGCTGGAATACTTGGAGAGGTAGGCCTTAGCATAAATGCCCGTACCAATCTTTACCAATTTTTTTTCTTCAATAAGATTATTAATTGCGCGGCTTAGTTGGCGATATGAACCTAGGCCATCAAAATCCTTGCGCAATACCACACTGCCGCGGACTTTTTTAATACGATTTAGGACTTTATATTCGATGCTATCAACATATTTCACACGCATTTTATCATCGCCAATATAAGACATATATTTTCATTATAACATCTTAAATTAATACGTCAATTCAGGACTTATATATACTGTATATTATTGTATAATATACAATAATATAATAATTATTTTTAAATATACTCATGTAATGACTATATTTAAAAAAAGAAGGAGAAATAAACCATGAAAAATAAAAAACTAAAAGGTCGGGTAGCTGATGTGACTAAGCAAGTGGTTACTATCAGAGTAATGGATGTGAATGGTAAAAACAGAGTCAAGCCTGTACAACCGCACTTTTTCATAAGACTTATTAGGCCAAAGTTAAATAAAAAACCCCTTTATCTCAAGGGGTTTTGAACAATTTTAAATGTCTTTGTATCAGAATCTGGTGGAGGCGGCGGGAATTGAACCCGCGTCCGCAAATCCTCTACTATCGGGTCTACATGTTTAGCCAATCTTTTGATTTAACTGTTTAACCCCCGATTGGAAGGGTGTTAGAACAGCGATCCCGTTAGTTTTAGCAGTTTAATACCGAGAATATCAACCTGCGAGCTTATATAATATGACCACCCTCACTTACTTTCGTAAGCTTCCGATCGTATAAGCACAATCGGTGGATGGAGCTGTGCCGGTGTTTAGGCGGCTTTGGCAACGTCTGCGAAGACGGTGTCATTAACAGCTAAGTTGCGTTTTGCTTTGGCAACTATATGGTTTGTAACAGTTTTTTACGAGGTTGTGTTACATCCTCGACATGCACCTCAAGCTTTGCAATCCACGTCGAAACCAGATCGCCCCCCATTTGAAAGTATAGCTCACACCAATAAATGAATAATTAAGGAAAACTTAGCGGATGTTATTAATTTTAAACAAAAATATCAAGGCTTATTCATTCGTTGTAAGGTAAAATAAATAAGATGACTAAAGCCTAAGTCGCCTCAATTGGATAGGTAACCATGCAAAGCCGTATCATCAAAGATAATATGCGAAATGGATTTTGGCTATCCGTATTGCTGCATTTACTCTTATTGTTAGCGCTATTAAAACTCATGGCTTCACCCACCGAACAAAAAGAAATACCGCCACTACCTCACTACTTTGTTCCTGCTTACACTTACTCAGGATCTATCAAGCCTTCGAAAAGCGCACAACGATCGCAAAGCGTTCAAAAAAATCAAACACAAACAACCGCGACTAAAACAACCGTATCCGAAAGAACAGATACCACCGAAAACACTGAACAGATTCAAAGTATAGAAAATACAGCAAGCCCTCTTAGCGTCCCCAAAATAACCAGAAAATTATCAGCTACCAAAATTAATAAACCCATACAAAAATCCTTGATTGCTGATTCATTAAATTTGTTACAAGCAGATCAAATGCGCGAAGTGAGTGAAAAAAAAGAAGCGGAACCGATTTACATGATAGGCGATGATAGCCAACCGGCTGACCCACTCATCAAACTACTAGGACGTTCTTTATCAGCACATTTTAGCTATCCGCGCATGGCGGGGCAGCTTGGCATACGAGGCAGAGTGTTAGTTGAATTAACTTTGCATCCAGAAGGCTATTATTCAAATGTACAAATGGTTCAATCCAGTCAGAATCAAGATCTCGATGCAGCGGCGTTATACGCAGTGAATTCAGCGCCTCACATAGAAGGCGCCGATAGATTCATTTCTAAACCCAAACATTTTGTGATTGGCTTTATATTTAATTAATCGCCCGATGGAGAAAGTGAAGGTCTGGACGGCACAGTTGCTGCAGGTACCGTTGTTGTTGTCGTTGCTGCAGATGTAGCAGGCGTTGTAGAGGCATTCGTTAATGCATGATCCACTTGTTCCGGTGTAACCGTAGTAGCAGCAGAAGTTGTTACTGGTGTTTTCTGATAATAATGATGAGTAGAAGTATGCGATTGATTATCATCTAAATGCAGTTCTCTGGAAACAGCTTGCGCATCTTGACCTGCTCCTTGAAATGCACCCTTAACCGTATTACATCCTGTTAATATCAACGTTAATGAAAACAATATTGCCAACCCTATTTTAGATATTTTTTTCATGATGCCCTCCTCAATCCAGCATTCATTTCAGCTGATTACTATTATGATAACCCTTATAAACACGTAATTTATTATGTCTTTCAAATAAAATTTATTTGAAAATAAAATCAATGTGTTAAATATAAGATTTATCGTGGCGCTATCATGGTAGAGGCCTCAATGGCACTATTCGCCTGCGCACGATTGGGGGATGGTGCGGGCAATGCACTAGTGTATTGCGTATTACCACGGAGTGAAGGCGTCCTGTGATCTGGAGCTGCACAGCCAGATAATGTCAGTAATAAACCCGAGCTCAATATAGCAATGAAGAGATTCTTGTTCATGATGATATCCTTAAATGATAATAAGATAAGCTTAATATAAATGTTTTTCACAATGCAAATTGCACTAATCAACCAACCTAATCTCTATTCTTTCTTTTCCTCCCCCAATATTGACTCTTTTTAAAGTCACGTATCCCACTTCTGCTGTGGACTTTACATGCGTGCCACCACAAGGCACTTTGGAAAAACCTTCTATTTCCCAATAACGCCTTTGATTTTCTACATCCGAAAAACCTGTTTTAATCGGTGCATTCTTAGCAATGATTTCATTATATTCAGCTAACAATCCTTCCAAGTCAGAAGCAATATTTTTATCGTAGAAAAAATCAATTCGTGCTTTTGTTTCAGCAATATGCGCACCAATTTTTTCTATCCCTAACTTTCGAGTCACAAGCTCCAAAATTAATTCAGCCGCAAAATGTAAACGCATAAGGCGATACCTACGCGGCCAATCAATTTCCATTGTCACTTTATCGCCAATTGAAAGCCCATGCCCTTCAGGTAAAGTATAATAAATCAAATTGCCTTCCATTTCAGAATGCAAAATATTAATACCATTAATAGATGCCTTATCACTCTCCTGACCACCTGAAAAAGAAAAAGCTATCGTTTCATCAAACAAAATACGGTTACCGTTTACGGATGTAACATGAGTCATTAACTCGCGTTGATAAGGATTATCCCAAAATACTTTTTGCATTTGATACCTTGCTATGTTTAAGATTTACTTTAAACCGTGTCTCCATTATGAGTATCACAGCATGAAATTCACTATAAATAAGCTATTTTTCATATCATTATTTTATGTGATTAGCTCATCCGCCTTTTCTTACACACCAGAAGCCGTCACTTACCTGGTTAAACAATCAACATTCTCTCCTGATACATTAACAGTCACTGTTAATCGTGAACAACATTCAGAAACACAGCTGATTCTTCGTAATGGTAACGGTATTGCACAACAAGTGCAAAACATGATGTGCGATGAAAAATTTATTAAAGAAAATATACCTGGCACTTGGACAATACCTAGCGATTGCCAGAAACTGCAGTGGCAAATACCGTTAATCAAAAGTGGTGATGCACTTGCAGCCAATCAACAAAGTATGCAATCAGGCAATTTTATACTATTATCCACCATTTCATCTCTTCCTCGCCTGCAAGATGCTTCTACTGAAATCATTAAAATTGATATTCCCAATACGCATACCATTTTCCCAAAGCCAAATCTAACCGGTTCAATCACTTTACCCAACTCAACTGCAGCACCGTTTTTTATCTTACTGAATCCAACAATCGTTGATTCTGTAACATCAAATACGATTACACTGACTTATTTTTTGGATAATCCAAAATTTGTTTCAGCATTACCAAGCATCACCTCACACATGAATGGTTTAAAATGGTTAAGTACCATTCTTCCCATCAAAGATAAAGAAAACTTCTCTGTTACATGGCTTGGCATTTCAAAAGATAAAATGAGTCTTTCCGGTGCAGCTGGTGATGACGTTCTACTTGTAAATTATTCTAACGATGGCGAACTTAAATTGGGTAACGCTATGTTACTTTATGTCACCCTACACGAAGCTTTTCACCAATTTGCTATGCACTATCCCAATCAACCTACTTGGATCTCAGAAAGTCTTGCAGCTTACTACGGTGCACGTGCTGTTCAAGTTGCTCTCCCAAATGACCCAAGCAGTATAGCATTGATGCAACGCTTTGAAGCAGATAGCAATCATTTCACTGATGGATTATTAGCGATTAATCGTAAAATAAAAAACGGTGATTATTCTGAATACGGTGCATTTTATACTAAAGGTCTCGCTTTCTGGGCAGCAGTGAATAAGACATTGCAAGCATCACAAGGTCACAACCTTGATAGTTATCTCACAGCGGTATTTCAAACACGATATGATGCTAACGGTGAACCGACTGACCTACAAAAACGACTCCATTTATCAAAAGAAGATTGGGTATCACTGCGTAAACGTTTTTTAGATTAGGCATCCTTTCACGCCTATCGTAATATGATTTTCTTTTTTGAAAATTGCGAGAATATCTTCTGGTTTTCTTACAATAAAATGAGGTTGATGTTTCAACAATACCGCTTCTGAATTAAAACCCCACGTCACTGCGATAGAATGTATATTACAAGCCTTCGCAGCTTCGATATCCCGCGTTTCATCACCGATATAAAAGGTACGGGAACAATCCATATTATAATTTCTAATTATCTTTTTTAATATGCGCTTCTTACCAAAATAACTTGATTCGTTATGAATAAAATGAAATACATTTTGTAAACTATTGTGCTTCAACCATTCAGTGACATTTTCTGACGAATTAGACGTCAATATTCCTAATCCAATACCCATCTTACGTATTTCCTCTATCACTTCCCGCAGACTGACAAAAGCTGGCAGTTTAGGTATTTCATCACGCATTAATGCTCTTGCTCTAACAATTACTTTCGGTATTTTATAAATAGGAATGTTTAGGTGTTTAATCAGCTCTTTTGAGGTTAGATTTTTTAAATCATTTATTTCATGATCGTCAATGTATCTAAAATTAAATTCGCCGGCTAATAAATTAAATTTACGGATAACCGTATCAAAACTGTCTACCATCGTTCCGTCGAAATCAAATATTAAATGTAAGTTATTATTCATTGTGGTTTGTTCCAGAAAAATAATCATTCAATAACTTCATCACTATTGGCTTCACTAGCTGACTACCATATCTGCAAACGTCATAAATTTGCGCACTACCATAACTATTTTTTTAAAACAGCGCATACTAATCCAACGATCTTATCTTTATCTTTCGGTGAACTTTCAGCAATCAATAACGTTAACGCTGTTAATGCTGGCGGTGTCAAGCGAGTCACATCCAAAATTTTAGCCTGTCTTAAAAACCACACGAAAGCATAAGCACCGCTACGTTTATTACCACTGCATTACATTGCCTATAATGCCAGAAACACTATCCAGTGTACGTTCTGCACCAAAAAGCTCAGTCGCCTCTCCTTTTTTAATAAGATTCTGCTTCAGTTCAGCCAATGCGTGAGTGAGCTTATCTGCTGTTAATGACACTTTCTTTTTAGTTGCGCCCTTGGAAGCAAGTGCATCTCGGTCATAAGCGTCTAGTGAAAACCATGTGTCAGCAAACAAGTTAACCAACTCTAACACACTGTCATTATCAACTACTGCCCCTGCCGCAATACTTTTAACATCAGCTACTGCTTTCAAGAAATCATCATAATTGGCCTTAATACGGTGGTGATTAATCGTATATCCCTGTTGAATGTGCTCTTTAAGCATTTTAGTTGCCCATTGCCTAAAATGAGTAGCTTTTTTAGAATTAATTCTATAGCCCACGCTTAATACCGCGTCTAGATTTAAGTGCTTGATTTTATAAGTTTTATTGTTCTTGGCAACTGTTTCCAAAATGGAAACAGTTGATTTTTCATACAACTCTTCTGAATCAAAAATATTCTTTAAGTGCTTAGAAATAGCTGCCTTTTGAACATCAAATAACTTAGCCATTTGATCTTGAGTAAGCCAAATAGTTTCAAACTCTTTATCTGTCTTAAGCTCCAAAGCGCCACTTTTAGATTGATAAACAATCGTACCGGTTAGATAGTCTGTCTGCTTTCTCATGCGATTTCCTTTTATCACTTCTCACATTATTGATGCGAATATCATTTGCGATACTTAAAAACAAAAAAACCCATCAGGGTGCGCATTATGAAGAGGCGGGATGGGTGTTGTTAGGTGCGAGTATAAATAGATAGCGCCTTTATATACAAGGTATCACTAATCATATTTTAAATGAATTTTTCTCATCATTTTCATTCCAGAGTTCACCCGAACCAAATTGTTCTTTTGGGGCATCTTTAAATTTTGGCAGGTTATCATCAAAAGTAATCATTCTGTTTGCATACCAAATATGCCTAACGGGTGCAAAAGATTCGGGAATTTCACCTTTAAAATGAAAGTTATTTGCATTAATGCCAATGCCCGCTTGCTTGTTTGAATCCAGAGAAATACCGTAAATAAAACTGTGGCATGATTTACATAATAACAGTTTTGCATTATTTCTATTCATTTCATCAAGATTATCCAAACCGGATGTTATCTTAAAACGTGTTGTTAAATATCCTGCTGTCCATGCATATCCTTGCTTATCTGCATCACGACTGGATTGTGATGCCACTTCACGGCATTTGTTGCAATGACAATATTGGGTAAAAAACGGATCGCCATCACAATGAAATTTAACTGTTCCGCAATGACATTCACCTAGATATTCAGACATATGATGCAAACCTCTTAATAAAATTTGGCTATCTTTCCTGAGGAATAGTAAATAATTTTTTAATGCTAGTAGTATCAACACATACATTGGAATTAATTTCAAAGAAATACTTGAGTTGCCATTCTTGTGTTTTCTTAGCCTGTCGATTGTCAGTAATATCCCATATTGGATACACTCGCATACCTCTTTTCCCACCTTTTCCATTCTTTGATACTACACCCTGCTCACATAATATTGCTTTTGGGAAAACAAACTGGCCAAGGCGTTCGCCATTACGGACACTCACAATGAAGAAGTCTACTGGGTCTGCTATATCATGTGGCTGAATTGGGCCATTACCAACGCGTTTCCATAAGGTAACAAACTGCCCAATCTTTGTTGGTGTAATTTTAGCTACGCGAAACTTCACGCAAAGATTATCCATTTTAAACACAAATGCCCCATATTCTTCGCTTTCAGCTTCTTTCACAAAATTTTTACATATCAAGCCGCTCGGTTCGTATGCAAGTTTATGAGCGGCAAGCAAATCAGAATGAATAGCGTCACAGGAATTATTCATAACTATTTTTTCTCCGACTTATTCGCGAAATTATCCAGATCACTACTCAATTCGGCCTGTATTTCTTCAATAGTCGGCAGGCTGCCACGCAAATTATCTGGTAATGTTTGAGTAAGCTTGGTTTCCCATTCGGCAACACTAATTGGATGTTTACTACCACTAAGCGCATATTCAACCAACACACGGTTTTTCTCACGAACAAGCAATAAACCCAACGTAGGCTTATCGCTTGGATGGCATAACAACTTATCCACGGCATGCATATACATACCCAATTGAGCGCCATCACCTGGCTCAAAATCTCGCGCCTTT
>Ga0207092_1119_pt1 | contig 13273 bp, 14 predicted proteins | sample Alteio_BWMinHeat_48_FD_153533 | JGI IMG/M metagenome (GOLD analysis project Ga0207092, IMG submission 153533) | Enriched cells from forest soil in Barre Woods Harvard Forest LTER site, Petersham, Massachusetts, United States -... | ecosystem: Environmental > Terrestrial > Soil > Temperate forest >... | reverse complement strand
AAAAACTGGTGAGTTTAAACCTGAATATGCAGGTAAACTAAATTTTTATTTGTCTGCTGTCGATGAATTATTAAAACAACCACAAGATAATCCTAGCATTGGTATTTTACTTTGCGAAAAGAAAAATAAAATTTTTGCTGAATATGCGTTACGTGATATCAGAAAACCTATCGGTATTTCAGAATATCATTTGTCAAAAGTATTGCCCAAAAAACTACAAACTAGTTTTCCAACGATTGAAGAACTGGAGGCTGAATTAAACGTGGATAGAAAGAAGCGCAAGCAAAGAAAACAATAGGCATGGCTATTATATTCACAAGCTGACACGTCTGTTTTTTAAATCATGCGATATTGCCATATTTTGAATACGTTTCTTTTCCGCTTTTATATTTGATACACTTTTCAATTTACCTGATTCAAAGTCATCAAAAATAGATTTTTCTTCTGGCGTTAGCTTCTGTATGATGCGTTTCATTCTTCCAGCCTCCTTCTATTTTTTATAACCTTTCAGCTTCTAAATCACCAATCCCTCCCTATACTTCTCCATAGCCTCACCCGACTCACCTAGCGATTCCAGCAACCGGCCATAAGCCAATGACGTTTCTGCATTACCACCTTGGGCTAGACTGCGAGTGAAATAATCTTTAGCTTTACCCCACAATTGCAAGCGCACGCAATCATTTCCGAGAATGAATAATAATTCAGAATGTTGTCCGTATTTTGCAAGCCACGTATTCACTATCACCATGCGATGATTGGCATCCGTCACGTTTAATTTACCGTAAATACGCACCAACTCGGGATGCCAATGCGTTTTTAATGTTTTACGAATTAATGCTTCAATTTCTTTAGTCGTTTCACTTCCTGTCACTGGCGCATGTTTAAATAATTGAGCCACATACGCATACACTACATCCGGCTGCTTTTTTAAATAACGCGGAACATCATTCCATATTAAACGCACATCGCTTAAACGCTTATCAGAAGCCGCATGAAATATTTCGCAATAAATATTTTTTTCGAATGTTTCAAACTCTTTTTCTGTGATTATTTTTGCTTTACGCAAACGCGGCAACAGAATTTGTAAATTCTTCCAGTCACCTAAACGTACATAGACTTTCTCTAGCAATTGCAATACGCGAGCATGAGACGGTGCAAGTTGCAACAAATGCGTTAACGTCGCTACCGCTTGCTCTAACTGATGATTGTCTATTTGAAGTTCTGCCTGTGTGAGACCAATCGCAAGATTTGCTTTAGGCGCAACAGCATAAGCTTTTTGAATGTATTGATCACGTCTATCAATCGCGCCTTGCGCCTCGGCCGCGCGTGCTGCTGATAAATAATTGATGAGAGGATCTATGGATTGATTCACGCCAGCAATCAACAAACGTTCTGATTTTTTATATCGCCCTTCAATGAGTGATGCTAAACCGCGTTGCGTTTTACTATACGATTGCTGTTTACGACGAATGTTCAACCAATTTTTTAAACGAAACCACAAAAATCCCATTCTATCTAAACTATCAATCACAAAATAAAACAAGCCAAAAACTACTAAAAAAACAATAAGTGCAAACCATAATGGCATTTGCACCATCCAGGGTTGATACACAATCAACAAAAATCCAGGATGATGAATAGCGAGCAATCCGCACCAGACGGAGAGAATTAAAAATACTAAAATGACAATTAATCGACTCATGATTTTCCTATCGCCTTATCAAATAACTGCAAGGTATTCGACACTGTCACGAGAGCAGGTTGTATATTCACTTTTTGTAATGTTGATAGCTGTTGCAACATATTTTTGGTTACTTCTGCATCTTGCACAAAATACTGTTGTATCCATTTAATCGCATTGGCAAGACTCGCTGCATACACCGCTCCATTTTCATGCAACAAACCCCAGCTTGCACTTTCCAGTTGTGCGTGCAAATTCTGATACAGAAATATTTTTTCATCGGGCATCACTAACGGCAAAGCATTTGCATCATTTTTACGAACAATCACAATTTTACTTAACACTGACCACACCGATTTCGAATCGGCTGACTTTACTGGGGGTATGGTATCAGGTTGCAATGGCTGAACGGGTAATTGTAATTTATCTACTAAATCATTCATGGCATGCAATTGTAAAAATAGAGCAGTGATATCAATCGGTGATAAGGCTTGTAAATTAGCGATATCAGTTGCCAGTGATTTTCGCACTTCCAATAACTGTGCATCTTGCGAAGATTCCAATGCCTTGTCTGCTTGCTGCAATAATGTGATGGCTAATGAATACTGGTGAGTATATTGCACTTGATCGTTTGCAAGATTAATCAAATATTTCGCTTCTGCAACATGCCATGCATTCGCATTTTGTAACGTTTGCTGCATACTGTTTATTGTATTTTGCATATCGAGATTATTTTGCCTGCTCGCCAGTTCACGTTCTTGCAACAGCGAATGAATACGCGCAAATTGCTTATCTACGTTTACGACTTGCAAATAACAATAAATAAATCCAGTAATACAAACCATGGCTGCGATAATAGCCAGTAAAATACTCATGCCCGCTAAAAAGGAACGGCCGGTCTTAACGGGTTTTTCATCGGATACTGTCATTACTCATTCCTTATTTCTGCCATGGTATCAAGAATACCGTTTACGCTAGCCTGATGTGCCACCCATAATCTCCGAAAACCTAAATCTTCTGCAAGCGTTTTTATGCGCTCGCTCATGACTATCATGGGAATGTTTTGCAAATAAGGCCAGCCTGTTTCGCCTAATAATATTTTTAAATTTTTTACGCTTTCAAACGAGGTGCAAATAATCCTGTTGATGGTCTTTTCCTGCAATTGCTTCAAGCAATCGCTGACATCTACATCTGGCAAAATACGTTGATACGCTATCACGGGTAAAACTTGTGCACCGCGTTCTCTCAATGTTTTATCTAGCAACTCTCGTCCACCTGCTCCTCGAATGATAGCGATTTTTTTGAGAGAAACCTGCTGAAAATCAGACAGCGCTAATAACCCTGCGCTATTCCATTCTTTATCTGGGGTGAGAACGTGAGGAAAGCCTGCTTGCAATAAGGCTTTCGCCGTACCCGCACCAACTGCAGCAATATTAACGCTAGCAGGGAAATGCGGCCAATATTTTCGAATGTACGAAATACTTGCAGAAACAGCTTGCGGACTGATGAAAATCAACCAATCCTGTTCGCTTAACTGCATCAATGATTGATAAAAAAGCGCTTCATCTGGCGGCGGCGCAAACGCTATGGTTGGAAAATGAATGGGATGACCACCGCGAGATGAAATGAGATCACATAATTCTTGCGCTTGTGATGCTGGACGAGTAACGAGAATGTGTAAATCTTGAAAATCATTCATTGAAATTCTTTTAAAATTATATCAGCACCTTGTTGAATTAATTCTTCAGCCACTCTTAACCCAATGCTTTCAGCGTGATCAGCATCGCCTTTTAATCGTGATCTCAATATGCGCGTACCATCCCGATTCGAAACCAATCCACGCAAAGTCAGCTCGCCATGATGGATTTCAGCAAACGCCGCAATCGGCACTTTACAACCACCGTTTAGACGCCTGCAAAGTGCTCGCTCAGCCGTTACACAGCGTGAGGTTATTTCATCATTTAATGGCGTAATCAAGGCTAATACTGCTTGATCATCTTCACGGCATTCTATTCCTAGCGCACCTTGACCTGCACAAGGCAAAGACTCTTCTGTCGAAAAATACGCACGTATTCTTGCACTCATACCTAAACGGTTTAAACCAACCGCCGCTAAAATAATCGCGTCATAATCCCCTTTATCAAGACGACCCAAGCGAGTATTCATGTTGCCGCGCAACATGCGGAAATTGAGATCAGAACGCAATGCGCGTAACTGAGTTTGCCTGCGCAAGCTAGATGTACCAATGGATGCGCCGCTGGGTAATTGTGCAAACGATGCAAAATGATTAGACACAAATGCATCGCGCGGTTCAGATCGTTTAGTAATGACAGGCATGACTAAACCTTCTGGCAAATCCATGGTCATATCTTTGACCGAATGCACGGCAATATCTGCCCGCCCATCCAGCAACGCCTCTTCCAACTCTTTGACAAATAAACCCTTACCACCAATTTCCGTCAATAAAACATCCAGGCGTTTATCGGCTTGTGTCGTGATACCTAAAATATCCACGGAAAGATGCGGATGAAGTTCCAATAATGCGTTTTTAATGATCTCTGTTTGCTGAAGTGCAAGAGGACTTTCGCGGGTCGCAATTACTATGTGTCGTTTAGTCATGGGGTGTCCGAGAGTTGCGAATTTTGCACTACTGTACTACTAGTGTTAATGTAGTTCCACTCCTCCATTAACTAGTGTTAAATGCATACACATATACGCTGGAGCATCAATCATGAAAATAACCAAAATATTCAAATCCAAAGAAGTAGAAATTTTTAAACAGGAAAATAATCTTATTCTTCCCGAAAAACGTAAAAATTTAAAACATGCTTTCGAATTATTAACAAGCCTACCAAATGATTTCTATGCTTTTAAACGCAAAGATCTACTGCCACAAAAAAGATAAATTTAATATCACCCTATAGCATAATCTAAAAAGCTCAAATTATAAGGTAATAAAGTATATACTGACTCCCACTCGAACTTTCGGACAAACACCATGACCAAACCAAACTTCCTTAAACAGCTAGCCTCTCAACTGACTGATGCGCTACCTTCTCACGTTGGCACCTTAAAAAAAGATTTTGAGAAGAATTGTCAAAGTATACTGACTGCCACATTCGCAAAATTTGATTTGGTAACACGGGAAGAATTCGATACACAAACAAAAGTGTTAGGGCGTACACGTAAGAAATTGGAAGAGTTAGAGGAACAAGTTAAGTCATTGGAAACGTTATTGAAACAGAAACAGCGTTAAATCTTTTTTAAAACAGGTTTAATTTACGTAAACTGAAAAACGAGGTAAATATGGCACATGAGCAAAAATGAAAACCCCTTCACCCAAAGCGATTACGAAATCGTAAAACGCGATGTTTTGCACGAAGGTTTTTTCCGCATGGCGCGTTATCACCTGCGTTATCGATTATTTAATGGCGGCTGGAGCAATACCGTCACGCGAGAAGTCATGGAGCGGCCTTCAGCAGCCGGCGTATTATTATACGACCCTATTCTGGATAACGTGGTACTCATTGAACAATTTCGACCCGGCGCGATAGCAAATCCCCAAAGCCCTTGGTTAATTGAAGTAGTAGCCGGTGTGCTAAATCCTGATGAAAATGCGAAAAACGTAGCCATACGTGAAGCACGTGAAGAGTCTGCTTCTGAAGTACTAGACCTTTATCCTATTTGCGAGTATTTTGTCAGCCCCGGTGGATCCAACGAGTATTTTTGGCTGTATTGCGGCAGAATAGACGCTAGCAACACAGGCGGCATTCATGGATTGCAGGAAGAAAACGAAGATATCCGCACCTTGACTTTATCAGCAGATGAAGCCTTTATTCTGTTACAAGAAGGTAAAATAAAAACGTCACCGGCAATCATCTCCTTACAATGGTTACAGTTAAATCGGGAATGGCTAAAACAATTATGGCAGACAAAATAACTTCCACCTCCAAAAAACAAACCACTTATAACGCTGAAGCCATTGAAGTATTAAGCGGTCTTGAACCCGTACGTCGTCGGCCTGGTATGTATACTGACACACGCGATCAAAATCATCTCGCACACGAAGTCATTGATAACAGTGTGGATGAAGCTCAAGGTGGTTATGCCAAACGCATAGACGTCATTCATCATCCCGACAATTCACTGGAAGTAACCGATGATGGTCGCGGTATGCCGGTTGATATGCATCCCGAAGAAAAAGTTTCAGGCGTGGAATTAATCCTGACGCGTTTACATAGCGGCGCGAAATTTTCCAATAATCAATACCGTTTTTCGGGCGGTTTACACGGTGTGGGCGTCTCTGTCGTTAATGCTTTATCCAAAAAAATGGTGGTGACCATCAAGCGAAACGGCAACATTTATTCCATGACGTTTGCCCACGGCGATAAAAAAACGGATTTGCTCATCACCGGTAAAACAAACAAAAATGATACCGGTACCAGTGTGCGTTTTTGGCCAGATGAAAAATATTTTGATGTACCGCGTTTTGCAATCACTAAATTAAAACATATCTTACGTGCTAAAGCCGTACTCTGCCCAGGTTTACATGTCACTTATACCGATGCTGCCACGAATGAAACCGAAGAATGGCAATATGAAAATGGCTTAAGCCATTATCTGCAAGAATCTTTAGGCGATGTTGAACAAATTCTAGATCAACCATTTATTGGTTCGTTTGCAAGCGAACGTGAAGCAGTCGATTGGGCAGTTACCTGGGTACCAGAAGGGGATGCGATTACCGGTGAAAGTTATGTAAACCTCATTCCGACAGCTCAAGGCGGAACACATGTATCCGGATTTAGAACCGGATTATCAGATGCCTTACGCGATTTTTGCGAATTCCGAAATTTATTGCCACGCGGTATTAAACTCACGGCCGATGATACCTGGGAAAAATGCGCTCACATCATTTCCGTTAAATTACATGAACCGCAATTTGCCGGCCAAACCAAAGAACGGTTATCCTCACGCGAATGCTCAACCTTTGTTGCCGGTGTGGTGAAAGATGCATTCAGTTTATGGTTAAACCAACACGTGGCACTCGGTGAAGCACTGGCTAATCTTGCCATCAGCCATGCACAAAAACGCTTAAAAGCATCACAAATGGTAGCGCGTAAAAAAGTCACATCCGGCCCTGCTTTACCCGGAAAATTAATTGATTGTTCGTTGCAAGATTTAAAACGCAGCGAATTATTTTTAGTCGAAGGAGATTCTGCCGGCGGCTCTGCAAGACAAGCACGTTCACGTGAATTTCAAGCCGTCATGCCATTACGCGGAAAAATTTTAAATACTTGGGAAGTGCACTCCGATGAAGTTTTATCGTCGCAAGAAATTCACGATATTTCAGTCGCCATTGGTGTAGACCCGGGTTCAGATGATGTGAGCGGATTACGATACGGCAAGATTTGTATTCTGGCGGATGCGGATTCCGATGGAAATCACATTGCCACATTATTATGTGCCTTATTCGTTAAACATTTTCGTCCACTGGTCACCGCTGGACATATTTTTATAGCCATGCCGCCCTTGTTTCGTATTGATCATGGCAAAGAAGTGTATTACGCGCTAGATGAAGCTGAAAAACAGGGCATTCTGGATAGAATCAGCGCTGAATATAAAGATAAAAAAGCTAAGATCAATGTTATTCGTTTTAAAGGTCTAGGTGAAATGAATCCCATGCAATTACGCGAAACCACCATGGATCCCGATACACGTAGGCTCATGCAACTGACTATTCAAACAACAGATAATACCGATGAAATGCTAGACATGTTATTGGGAAAAAAACGCGCTTCCGATAGAAAATCATGGCTAGAACAAAAAGGTAATATGGCGGAAATAATCGTATGACAACTCATTCAACCATCACTAATATCGAACGCATCCCAGTCAGCGAATACGCAGAAAAAGCGTATCTCGATTATTCCATGTACGTCATTTTGGATAGAGCCTTACCGCATGTAGGCGATGGTCTTAAACCCGTGCAACGCCGCATTATTTATGCCATGTCAGAACTCGGTCTCAAATCCGTTTCCAAATTTAAAAAGTCAGCTCGCACCGTGGGTGATGTGTTAGGTAAATTTCATCCTCACGGTGATTCTGCTTGTTACGAAGCATTAGTGCTCATGGCTCAACCATTCTCTTATCGTTATCCACTCATAGAAGGTCAAGGCAATTTTGGTTCACCTGATGACCCCAAATCGTTTGCTGCCATGCGTTATACTGAATCACGTTTATCTGCGTATGCTGACAGTTTACTCGCTGAACTCGAAGAAGGTACCGTTGATTGGGTGCCTAATTTTGATGGCACTCTGAAAGAACCTGCTTTATTACCTGCACGTTTACCCAATGTTTTATTAAATGGTACGACTGGTATTGCGGTCGGCATGGCTACTGATATTCCACCGCATAATTTACGTGAAATTGTAAATGCGCTCATTCATCTCTTAGATGAACCCGATGCAACACTCGCTGATATTTGTAAACACGTACAAGGGCCTGATTATCCTACAGAAGCAGAAATCATTACGTCTAAATCAGACATCAAAGAAATGTATCGTAGCGGTAATGGTTCTGTTCGCATGCGCGCAGTTTATACCGAAGAAGACGGTGAAATTATTATTACTGCTCTACCACACCAAGTCTCCGGTGGAAAAATATTGGAGCAGATTGCACAGCAAATGCAGGATAAAAAGCTGCCGCTCGTTTCAGATTTACGTGATGAATCGGATCATGAAAATCCTACACGTCTTGTTATCATTCCGCGTTCAAATCGCATAGACATTCCAGCATTAATGGACCATTTATTTGCAACCACGGATCTTGAGCGCAGTTATCGTGTGAATTTAAACATGATAGGTTTGAATGGAAAACCACAAGTAAAAGGTCTGGTACAAATCCTAAATGAATGGTTAGCGTTTCGTTTAGCCACCGTCAAACTGCGTCTGCAACATAGACTAGAAACCATCAACACGCGTTTACATATTTTAGAAGGGTTAATCATTGTTTATCTTAATTTAGATGAAATCATTAAAATCATTCGCAAAGAAGATGAACCTAAACCCGTATTAATGAAACGATTTACTTTAAGTGACGATCAAGCGAATGCCATTCTTGATACCAAATTACGTCATTTAGCGAAGCTAGAAGAAATACAATTACGTCGTGAACAAGATCATTTATCCCGAGAAAAAGATGACATTGAAAAAACACTTAGTTCATCACAACGTTTGAAAAAATTAATTCGTCAAGAATTAACGGTAAACGCCGATAGATTTGGTGATAAACGTAAATCACCGATAGTTGAACGCAAAGAAGCGTTAGCCATGAAAGAAACTGAAATACTGCCTACCGAACCACTGACAGTCATACTCTCATTAAAAGGCTGGGTGCGTGCAGCCAAAGGTCACGACATAGACCCAACCAGTTTAAGTTATAAAGCTGGCGATGGATTTTTGAAAGCCGCCATGGGTCGCAGTAATCAACCGGCATTATTCTTAGATTCCACCGGAAGAGCGTATTCATTACCTGCACATACCTTGCCTTCTGCACGCGGTCAGGGTGAACCACTGACTGGCAAATTAAATCCTCCACCCGGCGCTGAATTTATTAGCGTGATGATAGGCGAACCCGAACAATTATTCGTGCTGGCATCGGATGCGGGTTATGGATTTATCGTCACCTTAAATGATTTATACGGTAAAAACCGCGCTGGAAAGACGGCTTTATCCATACCGAAAGGGGGAAGAGCGCTAGCCCCAGTGTTCATTCAGGATATGGAAAACGAATACCTTGCCGTTGTTTCCAACATTGGCAATTTACTCATATTCCCATTAACAGAATTACCAAAACTTGCCAAAGGAAAAGGCAATAAGATGATAAGCATTCCTTCCAGTAAAGTGGCAACGCGAGAAGAATTTGTAAAAGACATGGTAGTTGTGAATAAAAATCAACACATCTTAATTATGGGCGATGGTAAACCTTTCACGCTGAAACCCAATGACTGGAAGAATTTTATAGGAACACGCGCACATAGAGGAAATAAATTGCCTAGAGGATGCAGGAGTGTAGCGGGGTTGAAAGTGGAGAGTGTGGGATAGGAATGACTCGTATGCGCGCTAAATAAAATTTAATAATTTTGAGCAAAGTAAATCTTTATTTTAATAAATTCATTTATTATCAAATAGTTATTAATATTCTATCTTGAAGTATTATTGAAGCTATTTTGAGGAAATGTGGAGAGAGTTAAGGTATAATAATAATAGAGGTACAAACAATGACTACTAACTTGGCTTCAAATGACCTTTTAAATACCGTTCCTAAGCATGACTATTTGCATCTTTTTGATGGGAACACACCTAGAAATGTCGTAGAGTTTCTTGAACTTGATAGGTACGAAGTAGCAAAAGCTACAGGGCTCAAAGATAAGACACAGGTTCGACTTGATGAGCAAATAAGAAAAGATCTAAAAAATCGTCTTGAAGAAATTGCAATAATCTGTGAATTAATGGCTGGTTATTTTAATGGAGATGTAGCAAAAACTGCCTTATGGTTTCGAGTTAAAAACCCTGCCTTAGGTGGTGTATCTCCTCGAGATATGATTCGTTATGGACGTTATAAAAAATTAGAGTTATTTATTAGAAATGCATTGGCGGGAATACATCCGTAATAATGAACCCTCAAGACCATAACATATTCTTCCTGCTTGATAATATTAATCATCATGCAATTAAAACATGGATTAAACGTCATCAGCAGATAACAGATTATACCGCGCAGCATTACGCTTTTTTTGCCAGTCGTCGCTCCCAAGTTATGGAAAAATTAAAACAATCTCTACTTGATGAGCAAAATGAATTTTTGCTAAATAAAGCTTGGAAGAGAATAATATCCCAGCAATTTTCAAACACTCCGTTGTCAACAACAGGAAGTGTGTTAAATTTTCCTGGTGGTAGATTTAATATTGGAAAAATTGATTCAGAACGTTTTCCGCAATTCCCAGCACTTTACATTGCTGAAGATACTGAAACTGCTTATTTAGAATGTATGGGAATATCCAGGAACAAACAAATCGAAGGGCTATCTGCAACAGAACTAGCAGCCGCAGGCAATTATGCTCATTTCAATATTATAGGCCATCTTACTCGTGTTTTAGATCTGACAAAAAAAGAAGCCTTAGCTAATTTTTATGGAATTATCAAAGACATTCATCTGCCAATCTATTTCCGGCGTGAAGCAAATCAATTACATATTAATCCTTGTTTGCCAGTAAACAGCTTAAATCAACTTTATGAGACAATCACAATAGAAAATTGGAGATTTGCACCAATGCAACTTGATACTCCAGCAAATTCGCAAATTATTGGGCAGATTGCTCGCAGTGCTGGTCTTGAAGCAATACTGTATACATCAGCAAAAAATAATCATCGTTCATTGTGCATATTTCCTGATAATTTTGATAATTCTGAGGCTTATCTTGAAATTACAGGTAATGTTGCTGATACTGTCATTGATAAAAGACTAGATAAAGAAACATACAGAAATTTTCTACCTACTAAGTGGGATTAGATTAATCCTATTTTTGCACCCTGCTTAACAAGGACATGAAACAATCAATGATTAAAAACATGATTTTACTCACCGTTATCATCATGGATTTATTAACAGGAATGGAATTCGATTTATTTGTGCCAGGCTTTCCAGAACTGCAGCACTATTTTGGGTTGACACCGTTTTGGGTTGAAGCATTATTATCGGTAAATTTCATAGGCTATTGTCTCAGTCTATTTTTCGTTGGTGGATTGGCAGATCGTTATGGTCGTAAACCTATTATCTTGTTAGGTCTAATCATTTTTGTCATTGGCAGTATACTTTGTGTATGCACAAAATTTTATTTCTTTATTCTGATTGGCCGATTCCTACAAGGCATTGGAATTGCAGCGCCAGCGATTCTCAGTTTTTTAATTATTGCAGATTCTTATCCATTAAAAGAACAACAATTCTTAATGGCAATGTTGAATGCATCCTTAAATATTGCCGCAGGCTTTGCTCCTGTTATTGGTAGTTATTTAACCCTGTATTTTCATTGGCAAGGTAATTTCATTTCACTTTTAATACTAGGATTAATGGCTTTATGTATGACACTAATATTTATTCCACATTCTAAATTATCAAAGCATGAAACTTCTCTTTCATTACATAGTTATATTCCTATTTTTCAATCTATCCCTCTTATGCTTTTAATTACTGCTTTCTTGATTTCATGTGTACCTTACTGGTTATTTGTCGGTATATCGCCTTTATTGTATATAAAAGATTTAAGCATAAGCTTATCTCATTTTGGCTATTATCAAGGCTCGCTCGCATTTATCTTTGCACTAGGCAGCATAGTATTTGGTTTAATCATTAAAAATAATGATTTTGGTTTAAAAAAATTATTATTTTTGACCATACTCATGTTTACTTTTAGTTTTATTTTGTTTGTCATTGCCACAATATCCAATTCAACCAATCCATTATTTATTACTTTAATCATGCTTAGTTTTTGTATGGGGCAAATTATTCCTAGTGTTATTTTATATCCGTTAATGTTGAATTACATGCCAACCGCAAAAGGTCGAGTATCTGCTGTATTTCAAGGCGGTCGTCTCGTACTCACTGCCATTGGTTTACAAATTGCAGGCTATTTTTATACAGGATCATTTCAAAATATTGGTATCATTATTTGTGTCTTTGTTTTGCTAACAGTGATTAGCTTTTATCTGGTGATGAATAATCGTGAATTGATGCAATCACACAAAGCATTGATGTAAGTTTATAATTTTTACGCCAGCAGCTAATAAACAAGCTAAATTTTATCCCTATAAAATTTCTGCGACAAGTTGTCGCAGATTTATTAATTCCTTATATTATTTTACAGATGATTCAATATCTTCTAATCGCTTTAATGTATCAGGGAATTTTCTTACCATCAAAATCAAAGCCACAGCTTGATCATTAGGAACCGTTTTTCCTTGCTCCCATTTTTCCAGCGTCCGCACAGGAACACGTAATTTAAGTGCGAAAATAGCACGTGACATATGTAGCTTTTCGCGAGTATCAAGTATCAATTTAGGACTTATTGCTGGAAGCAGCTTCTTTTTAATTTTATGCGCACGCAACGTAATTTTCCCTGCTTTATAATCTTTAATTTCACGGATACCTTGTAGTATTTCTTCAAATAAATTACGTTTCTTCTTAATGATCATAATTCCAGCTCTCCAACATATATTCATCATTTCATTTTTTAACTAATCAATTTCCTCTAAATCTTCCTTCTCAATATTACGACGCAACTCATCTGCAATCTGTTTAGGATTAGGTAATTTATCCATTAATTCGGTTGGTAGTGATTTTTGCAGACGAAATTCTGCGATACCAACTGGATTTTTCATACCACGAATTGCATATTCAACTTCAAATCGATCACGCTCTGAACAAAGAACAATACCAATAGATGGATTTTCGTGAGGTTCTCTAACGAAATCATCTAAAAGGTTAAGATAAAAATTCATTTTACCTGCATATTCTGGTTCAAATTTTCCTTTCTTG